>JAABUZ0100004593.1_pt1 | contig 18912 bp, 10 predicted proteins | sample 5562091 | NCBI WGS metagenome assembly JAABUZ01 (sample SAMN12813069, study PRJNA571459) | rock metagenome | isolation source: Antarctica rocks | place: Antarctica: Victoria Land, Linnaeus Terrace sud | collected 2015-12-21 | reverse complement strand
TGACAATTTAATGCGGGAAGGGGAGGAGTGCAAACGGCTCGGCCTAGGCGGCCTGATCCTGTTCGGCATTCCAGAAGAAAAAGACGAACTTGCTTCCGGCGCTTACGCCTCCGACGGAATCGTGCAGCGCGCGGTTCTGGCGCTCAAACAGAACGTCCCCGGCTTGCTGGTGATGACGGATGTCTGCAACTGCGAATACACCAGCCACGGTCACTGCGGCCTCGTCAAAAACGGCGATGTGGATAACGACGAAACCATCCAATGGCTGGCGAAAACAGCCGTTTCGCACGCCAAAGCAGGAGCCGACGTGGTTGCTCCCAGCGACATGATGGATGGACGAGTGGACGCGATCCGAAGCGCGTTGGACCAAGCGGGATACAGCAACACGCCGATCCTGTCCTACGCCGCCAAATACGCCTCCGTTTTTTACGGACCTTTCCGCGAAGCAGCGGAATCCACGCCGCAATTCGGAGACCGGCGCAGCTATCAAATGGACCCCGCTAACGCCCGCGAAGCTCTTCGCGAGATCACGCTCGACCTGGAAGAAGGCGCGGACATGATCATGGTAAAACCAGCCATGCCCTACCTGGACATTATTCGGGAAGCGCGCATGCAGTTTGACGTGCCCATTGGCGCTTACCAGGTAAGCGGAGAATTCAGCATGATCATGGCGGCAGCCCAGAAAGGCTGGCTCGACCTCGACAGAACGGTGATCGAGTCCTTAACCTCCATCCGCCGCGCCGGAGCCGATTTCACCCTGACCTACTTCGCCAAGCAAGCCGCCAAACTGCTGGCCTAAGGTTCCGGCAAACGCCCTGACAAGTAATACCGCTGCGGAGCGCCGCGACGTCCGCCAGCCCCGCGCGCCACATGAATTGCCACTGGCTGCCCAGGCTTCAAGGAAGCTTGCAGCTTCATTACGTCATCCGGCGACGCCACTAACTGACGGTTAATCGAAAGAATCGCGTCGCCTTCAGCCATTCCGATATCATCGGCAAAAGAGCCGGGATCAACCGAGGTGACTTTCACGCCATCCTTCGCCTCGATCTCCAAATCTTTGCGCTCTTTGGGAGTAAGCCGCATGATCGTAATGCCGAATCGGGCGGGAGCAATAGGCCGCTTGGAAGGCTCCGGAACACTCGGGCGATTCTCGACCACCTGCGGCTCGTTTTCCCAAACTTTGGAACGCTCCTCGATAGTCAACTTGAATGCAAGCTTTTTACCGTCACGATCAACCGTGAACAGGGCCGGTGATCCAATCGGCAAGTCGGCCACTTTTGTAACCAGTTCCTCGCCGTCCCGAATCGGCTTGTCATTCATGGCGATCACCACGTCATCGGGCTTCAGCCCTGCCTTCCCCGCTGGACCGCTAACCGATACCGCTTCGACCAGAACTCCATGATCCAGCCCAAACGCCCGCAGCGTATCAGAGTCGTTTGTGCCGCGGCTCCAGCGAATGCCAATCGAGCCGCGCACTACCCGCCCCGCGCGAATGATGTCGTTATACACCTTTACCGCCATATTGGACGGCAAGGCAAATCCGATCCCCTCATAGGAGCCGCTATGGGTGGCAATCATGGTATTCACGCCGATCACCTCGCCGCGCACATTCAGCAAAGGGCCGCCGCTATTACCCGGATTAATCGCCGCGTCCGTTTGTAAAAAGTTCTGGAACTGGTTCGCGCCGGGAAGATCACGCGGCGTCCGCTCGGCGCTGACGATACCGGCTGTTACCGTCGCCTGCAATCCGAACGGCGAGCCAATCGCAATCACCCAATCTCCCACCTGCACGCTGTCCGAGTTGCCGATCTGCACCGGAAGCAAGGGACGCTTGGCGTCAATTTTGATAACGGCCAGATCCGTCTCGGTGTCGAAACCGATCACCCGCGCCCGGTAATCGATCTCCTCGCCCGATAGTTTGACCTTGATGCGGTCAGCCTTGGCAACCACATGATGGTTCGTAATGATGTAGCCGTTCTTATCAACCACAAAACCGGTGCCGGAGCCTTCGGTGCGCAGCGAGCGCGGCTCCTTTTGACCAAAGAAGCGCCGGAACATGTCGGACGGATCGCCGCTTCGGGGAGAAGGTTCGTTCCCGCCATTATTGTCATCATCCTCCGCGCCGTCGTTGTCGTTGCGGCGACGGATGCCGCCCTTGGTAGGTTTTGCAAGATAATCGGATTCGATATAGACGACGGAAGGTTCGACGCGCTTCGTCAACTTCGTGAAATCATTGATAATCGGAACCGCCTGCGGGATCGTTAAAGGCGTAGCATCTGGAGCGCTTGAGGTGGTCTGCCGGTCAGCCTTGACATCCGTATTGATGAGCGTGCCGATCACAATCCCCACGGTAAGGGTAAACAGCAGCAGAAAAAAGCTCAACAGCTTCTGCCGCTTCATCGTTTGGAGGAACAACATGAAAAGGGAAAGCCTTTCGGACCGGTCCTTTCAGTCTACTGTACGGACAGCCGCGACCGTCACAAAGCGATTGGCGTTCTTTCGGTAAGATCTCCTACTTTGAGTGAAGATGATTGCGGAACAAGGAAACGCTTTTGGGTAAAAGCATAAGGCCGACAAATAGCAGAACAAAGCTGGAAGGCTCGGGAACAGGAGCATTGGCGCTGATGTTCCCCAAAATAAGATAGGACCCCTCATTTCCAAAACTAAACTGTATATAGCCAGGAGTGGAGAAAGAGAGCGTGTAAGTTGGTAAGGAAGCATCGCAAGGCGCATACGGACTTGGACCGCTTGTAGGACAAGCAGTGAATGATCCCTGCACGAGTGCGGGAATCACCACAGACTCATCACCATTGCCGTTCGGATAAGGCGCATACGCGGGAACGGTTCCAGAAGCAGATACGCTGCCAGAAAAGCTAGCGTAGTAAGTTCTTCCATCGTAGTTAATCGTTGAATTATAGAGGGGAATTGTTTGATAATCGGTCAAATAGCCAAGATAGGCATAAAGCCGTTCGCCATAGTTGGCACTGATGTAACCAAACCCTCCGTATCCATTGCGGACACCGGAAAAATGGAAATCTGCTCCGGAGAGGTCAATGCCATCCGCCCTGCTAGCCCGACTTTCGCAGTTGGAGCACACTTTCGCGGGTAAGTAATTTAGATTCAGTCGAAGCAGTGTCTAGGTCTTCACCACAAAAGCGATATTAGCGGATGGAAACGGCAAGGGATTCAGAGCAGGACAGGGACGCAGTGATGCGCGGTGGGGGCTGAGCAGGAAGCTCCATATGGAGCTTGCCGAGAAGCAGTAACGTATCTTTCTCCGGTTGGGTGTAGCGGGGCATAATCAACCATCGTCCATCAACTGTCGGTATGTAGACATCGATCATTTGAATCGCTGCCAGTTTCTCCAGCACGGCAGTGGGACTCAGGCCTGGTGCGTGAAACCGCAACCGGTTCTTCAAGGTGACCTGCAGGCAGTAGGCCAGGAAGGCAATCAGGATATGCGCATCCACCCGATGTTCTAACCGATGGTGGACCGGCCGGATTCCCAGTTCGCTTTTCAGACAACGGAACACCGATTCGATTTGCGTCAGTTGTACGTAGCGCGTCCAGAGAACGGCGGGCGCTTCGCCACTGACATTGGAGCGCAACAGATAGTGTCCATCGCGCAACTCGGCCTCTTTGAGCTTGTTCTTGTCCACCTTGAACCGGAAAGATTCGCGGGTCACCGGCTGCCGCGCATCGGGCAACTGAATTTGCATAAAGCCGAAAGCCCGTCCCGCTTCTGTCTTGGCCGCACCGATGCGCATCAGCAACTGATCGCGTGTCGGTAAGCTGCGGCGCATCGCCCGGAGTTTGCGCAATAAACAGACCAGCCGCTTGCGCCGGATGGTAATCTCTTTCTGTTGGCGGCCCTCACTTTTGGCCAGCACATACAACTCACTGTCCTGCTCGAACAGTTTCACTTCCACCGAATCACGCACTTTCTGCCACGGCAGTTCGAGCCACTTCTTTTCATGCTGTTTGATCTTGCTCTTAGGCGTCCCCACTAGATAAGAGAGTGGCCGCGCTGGATTTCGCATTTCGGCCAGGATCGCCTCGGTCGGGATGCCGCGATCCATCACCCACATGCGCTTTGCTTTGCCGTAGGTGGATTCGATCTTGTCGAGAAAGCGGCCCAGCGTAGTGCGGTCCGAGGTGTTACCGTCCATCACCTCGTAAGCCGGCGGGAAGCCGTCGGTGGTGACCACCAGCGCCATCACGACCTGCAAACAATCCGGACGTCCATCGCGGCTGTAGCCGCGTTTGGCCTTCGGGTTTTCTTCCATCGCGCCTTCGAAGTAAGTGCTCGTCAGGTCGTAGAGCAGCACCTCGAAGTCAGCCTGAAACAGATCCGCCCATCTCTGCCGCAGCCAGACAAACAGTTCCTGCTTATGATCCAGCAGCCGGTCCAGGCAGCGGTAGAGTCGGTCTTTTTCGGCCACCGCGAAATCGACACCCGGCAGTTCATCCATCGCGCTTTGGAGGAACCAGCGCCGGTGCACGCGCAGTTCACTGCCTGGGTCAATCAACCGGTTTACCACCAGCAACTGCAGTACTTTTTCCCAACTCACCGTTTCACGGCCCTCCGATAACCGCTCTTGCCAGAAGCGATCCAGTTCCAGTTGCCGCCAAGTCTCGCAGGCCAGCCAGCAGTTGCCGAACGCTCGAGGCCGCCGCAGTTCCAGGCCGCCCAACTTCACCTGTAAGCTATCCACAGCATCGGCGGGAATCTCGCGATCGTCGGGAAACAGGCTCAAATTCGTCGAGTCTTTTCGGTCTTCATCAAAGACCTCCAGACTCTTGCGCCAGCAAGACTCCTGTTTATCATTGATCTCGCCCAAATAGAGAATCGTGCGCTGCGCTGTTGTGCCTGAACTCAAACGCCGGTTCTCCACCACGCTGAAATAACGGTGATCCTTACCGTCCTTCTTCCGGTTTGTGCTTCGCAAAAACATCGAAATAGCAGAATGCCAGATCGGCCGCTACAAAGATAGTGGGTAGGTCTTCACCACAACCGGGTTTGAAAACTCGTGTTGCAGTCAAAGAATCTTATCGCTACGAACTCGCCCGAAACCCACTGGAGTGCGAAAGTCGGGCTAGATTCACCAAATGTTATCGAGGTAGCAGTCAGTGAAAGGACCGGAGCCGTTTTCGCGGGTAATGGACTAAGAAGTAAAGCGCAGGTGAAGAGACTGAGCAAAGTAAAGCGAAAGCAAGATGTCATGCGGATAAGACAGCATCTTGAGAGATAAATTTACATTTCTTAAAATAATGCGCCTAGTAGGACTCTTAATACCGATCGCGAATTAAGCGTTGAATATATAGCAGATTTCTCCGCATGTCCGCTTCCAGCATTTGCGGATGCGCGTCGGTCTCCAGATTTCCCCACCCCGTATAGCCAATTTCCTTGATCGCCCGGATGATGGGTCCGAACCGTATTTTTCCCTCACCCAGATAATGGGGATTATCCTTGAAATGAAACTGACAGATCCGGTCTCTCCCCAGCCACCGGATTTCTTTCACCACGTCGAAACCTGCTACCGTCGAATTGCCCACGTCGTAATAAACTTTTACGTTCTGCGAACGCGAGCGCTCCATAATGCGCGCATTGTCCCTAGCGGAAATGGTGTCCTCAATCCCTAATATCACCCCCGCCTTCCTCGCTTCCGGGCCAAGATCACGCAGCGCATCACCCACATAATCCATCTCGCTCTGCGTTTTAAGAGCCCAACGTCCAAAGAAAGGAAGGAGCAGCACTTTCGTCCCTAAAGCGTTCGTCAACCGAATGCTATCCAGAACCCATTGCGGCGCCTGCTTGTCGCTCTTCAAGCCGTTGTCGTGCAGCCGGTCCACGCAAGTGCCGTCAATCGGCAGTTTGTACTGCTTCGACAGACTCAAGTACCGCGAGATCATTTCGGGATTATCGGCGGGCATCTTGCCATCCCGAAGTTCGCGCCCAAACGAAACCTGCACGCCGCTAAAGCCCAGCTTCGCGGCCAGCGGAACGGCATCCGGGTTCGCGCCCTGATTCAGATTCCAGTCTGTCACGCCAATACGCGGCGGCGCGGACGCGGATAGCGCAACTTTTGAAGTAAATACGACTGCGGACGCCCGTTGCAGAAACGTTCGTCGCGAAAAACCGTAGCTCACGAAACTCATGCGAATAATTTCTTATTCACATTACCAGCAACGTCGGTAAGCCGGAAATGACGGCCTTGAAACTGATAAGTGAGGCGCTTATGGTCAATGCCAAGACAGTGGAGCATGGTCGCTTGCACATCGTGGATCGTCACGGGATCAGAAACAGCGTTATACGAAAAATCGTCGGTCTCCCCCAGCGTCAAGCCGCGCCTCATGCCGCCACCCGCGAACCACATCGTAAAGCAGCGCGGATGGTGGTCCCGGCCGTAGTTCTCTTTCGTGAGATGGCCCTGGCAATATACCGTGCGGCCAAATTCCCCGCCCCAGATCACCAGCGTGTCATCCAGCAAACCGCGCTGTTTGAGATCGGTAACCAGCCCGGCAGACGCCTGATCCGTGCCCTGGCACTGCAATGCTAAATCACGGGGAAGATCGTTATGCTGGTCCCAGCCACGATGATAAAGCTGAATAAAGCGGACTCCGCGTTCCGCCAAACGGCGCGCCATCAGGCAATTCGCGGCGTACGTGCCGGGCTTTCTGGAATCCGGGCCGTACAACTCGAAGGTGCTCTCCGGTTCTTTCGATAAGTCCGTCAACTCAGGAACCGAGGTCTGCATTCGATAAGCCATCTCGTATTGCGAGATGCGCGTCGTGATTTCAGGATCGCCGTAGTTCTGCTCCGTGATGTGATTCAGTTCCGAAAGCGCGTCCAGCATGGAGCGGCGCGTTCCAGGGTCAACGCCATCCGGATTCGCCAGGAACAGAACGGGATCACCGGAGGCGCGGAACCGCACACCCTGGTACTTTGAAGGCAAAAAACCGCTGGACCATAAGCGAGTAAACAGCGGCTGGTCACGATTCAAGGCATTCGCCTGCGAAAGGAGAACGACAAAAGACGGCAGATTCTGGTTCTCGCTGCCTAAGCCATACGTCACCCAGGAACCCATGCTCGGTCGGCCCGGCTGCATGAAACCGGTCTGAATAAAAGTGATCGCCGGATCATGGTTGATCGCGTCGGTGCTGACCGTTTTCACCAGCGTGATCTCGTCGACGATCTTGGCCGTATGCGGAAGAAGCTCACTGATCATCATTCCGCTGGCTCCAGCCGGTTTGAACTTGAAAATGGAAGGAGCTATCGGCAGCGAGTTCTGGCCCGAAGTCATCCCCGTAATCCGCTGGCCTTGGCGCACGGAGTCCGGCAACTCCGTGCCGGCGATCTCCATCAACTTCGGCTTGTAATCGAAAAGGTCAATTTGCGAAGGCGCGCCGGACTGATGAAGATAGATCACCCGCTTGGCTTTCGGCGCGAAATGCGGAAGATCGGCAAGTCCGCCAAACGCGGCAGAGCCTTTCGCGGGCTCACCGGCAAACAGTTTAGGGTCCAGCAGCGACGCCAGCGCGGCCACGCCGATTCCCTTGCTGGCGCGGCCGAATAACTGTCGGCGCGTCAGGGCCAGTTCACGCTCACGAATGGGGTTCATGCTTACTCTTCAGTTCTTCGTTACTGTTTCGTCAAGGTTCAGAATGGTGCTGGCAACGGTTGTCCATGCCGCCAGCACGGAAGGATCGAACTTTGGATTCCGCTTCGATTCACCCACGGACAGCAGCTTCTCGGCAGCCGCTCGATCCGAATCGTAGTGATTCATTTCCTTTTTATACAAGCCCTGCAGGATCTCGAATTCCTTGGGCGACGGATCGCGATCCGTGGCCAGTCGGAAGGCAAAACGGATGCGATCTGTTTCTGTTGGGCCAGCCTCGTTTAAATCACGCTCGGCGAGAGCGCGGGCTGCTTCCACAAAGGTCGAATCATTCATCAGCACCAGCGCTTGCAGAGGCGTATTGGTGATACCGCGCCGAGCCGTGCATTTTTCGCGGTCCGGCGCGTCAAACGTATTCAAGGACGGATACGGCACGCTGCGCTTCCAGAACGTATACATGCTCCGGCGGTACAAATCGGAGCCATGACTCTGCTCATATTTCTGAGCGGAGAAATCACCCCCGAAGGCCATCTCTTCCCACAAACCCTTCGGCTGGTACGGTGACACGCTTGGTCCACCAATCTTGCTGTTAATCAACCCGCTGATAAACAGCGCATTATCGCGGATCATCTCAGCAGGCAAACGGAAGCGCGGACCATGCGCCAGCAAGCGGTTTTCCGGATCTTTTTCAAGCAACGCCGGAATGGTTTTCGATGATTGCCGATAAACCGCCGACATCACAATCAGGCGTTGCATCGCTTTCACGTCCCAGTTAGTACGCACAAATTCCGTGGCCAGCCAGTCCAGCAATTCCTGATTACTCGGCGGATCACCCTGCGAACCGAAGTCTTCCGCTGTTTTGACGATTCCCATGCCGAAATACATTTGCCAGAAATGATTAACAGCCACACGCGCCGTCAACGGATTACCCGGATCAATAATCCATTTCGCCAGCGTCAGCCGGTTACGGGGCGCATCTTTCGGTAGCGGCGGCAACACCACCGGAGTATTCGGCTCCACCTTGTCTCCGTGGTTGCGGTAGTCGCCCCGCAGCAGAACAAAACTTTCTCGCCCCTTCTCGGATTCCGCCATCACCATGGTCGATGGAATCTCACGGTCCAGTTGCTCAAGACCTTTTTTGAGCGATGTGTAATCGACTTGCAACTGCTTCTCCGCCGGATTGCCCACCTCTTTCAAAAAGTATTCGCGAAGCCACTTCTTCTGGTCTTCGGACCGGCGTTCGCCCGCGATTTCCAGAACCTTATGCAGCGGGCTCAGCAAACCAAGCTCATACGCCTCGCTCGCATAAAGACGACGATTGAAGATGCGCAATTCGCTTAACTGACCCTTGAACGTCGGCCCCCATTCCTTGTTGCCGATCCGCGTTTCACCGCGCGCGAAAGAGGCCGGACTCATCTTGTCAAGAACCGTGACCGTTTTTACGCCAGACCCGTTGATATAGACCTGAACACCTTTGGCCCTGCCGGAACCGTCATAGGAAACAGCCAAATGATTCCAGTCGCTTAAGGTCACGCCTTCACTGGACTTCACTTCCAAGCCGGAATCCGCATCGTTGCCCTTGAAGCGGACAATCACATTGCAATGGCCCTTGCTGCAGTAGTCAAGCGCTATCTCATAACCAGGACAGGCCTTCGGCGACTTTTCATATCGCTGCAAGATGGACATGCCGGAGGGACCTTCCGGCTTCAACCACATCGCCACCGTGAAAGGTTGGTCCGCGGCAAACGCTCCCACGCCGCCCAATGACAATTGCGGCTCCCCGGAAAGGTCCGCTGCCCGGCCTGTTCGACCCGGAACAAACGGCAGCTTTCCCGAAATAACTTTCGCCGCGAGATCCGGCTGCGAGCGGTTCGCCAAGGAATCGTCAAACGCATATTCCGCCATCAGTCCCGACGTGACATCAGAAACCGGAATCTCGCGCTGGTGCTGTTCCCACGTCAACTCCGCTGCCCCAATTTCACTGTCTTTGTCCTTAATCGCCTTCAGCAAAAGGGCTTTCGTAGCGGATTGGCGCTCATTCGGAAGCTGAAGGAACGGTTTAGCATTTCCCTTGTATCCATCCAGACCCTCCTCCGCAATGCTGTTGAAGAACGCCCCAAAGCTGTAGAAATCCTTTTGCAGGAGCGGATCATATTTATGGTCATGGCAGCGGGCGCAACCAAGGGTAATGCCCAGCCACGTCGTGGACGTTGCTTCAATCCGGTCCACAATGTATTCGTTCTGATACTCTTCGGGGATCGCGCCTCCTTCAAAGTTAATCATGTGGTTGCGATTGAACCCGGTAGCAATCAGTTGAGCCTGTGCCGGATGCGGCAGCAAATCGCCCGCAATCTGCTCGGTGGTGAACTGATCGTACGGCATGTTGCGGTTAAATGCCTGGATCACCCAATCCCGCCAAGGCCACATCTCGCGGGCGGAATCGATGTGATAGCCGTGCGTATCGGAATACCGCGCAAAATCGAGCCACTGCATCGTCATGCGCTCGCCATAACGAGGTGAAGTCAGCAGACGGTCCACCACTTTTTCATACGCCTGCGGAGACGTGTCATCCAGAAACGCTTTCAACTCGGCAGGCGTGGGCGGCAGCCCCGTCAAATCGAACGTCACCCGGCGCAGCAGCGTCGCCTTATCCGCTTCCGGCGATGGATGCAGCCCCTCTTTCTCCAGCTTGGCCAGCACGAATTGATCCACCGGCGTGCGAACCCAAGCTTGCGTTTCAACGGCTGGAAGGTCCGGGCGCTTCGGCGGCGTATACGCCCAGTGCGTTTCCCATTTCGCCCCGGAGTCGATCCAGTTTTTCAGGATTTCAATTTGCGCCGTTGTAAGCTTACGGCCCGAGTACGTGGGCGGCATGCGCATGGCTTCATTCGGGTTGCTGACCCGCAGATACATCTTGCTATGCGCGGAATCGCCCGGAGTAATCACGCCCGGCTTACTGAACGCGCCTTCTTTGGTGTCAAAGTGGAGACCCGCCATGCGATGCTTGTCGTCCGGCCCATGGCACATGAAGCAGTTATCAGAGAGAATGGGCCGGACCTGACGGTCGAAGTTAACAGCGGGAGGAGACCCGCTAACAACCGGCACAATACTCAGAATCAGCGCGGGAAAAAGAAAGGATCGGGGTCGCATTGCTCCACAAGGAACTGAAAGTGGTCAGTTCTGTTGAGTATATCGCTTTTCGGGAGTTTTAGGGCAGGACGCGTGTTTACGGAATCATAGCGGAGTGGGCCCATTCCGCTATGATTCCGTACACCGGGACTTAGAACTGGTTCCAGAGATACTGATTGTAGACTTCGTGGTGGAACTGGATTTCCTGCGTTTTGATCACTGTGCCTAACAGTCGCGGACAGCGATCGGCGGAGGACTGTTTCAGGTCGGCGTAACGCGCTTTCACGTCCTCGCCCAACAGTTTTGTGATCCACTCGGCGTTGCGGAAGTTAGCAATAGCGTCGTAAATATTATCCGGCAGATAGCGGGCGGCGGAACGAAGGTCTTTTATTTCGGAGATGTCGCCGTCCAGCCCGGTCTTGAAGACGGAAAGCAGCGTCATGTACGGGTTGGCATCGGGGCCGACCGAACGAACTTCGACGCGGGCGCTTTTCTCGTTGCCGATGGGCACGCGCACCATCGAGCCGCGATCCACGGCGGAAGCTTTGAGCTGATTGGGCGCTTCAAAGTGCGGATCGAGCCGGCGATAAGCGTTCACGCTGGCGTTCAAAATCAAGCAAATATCATTGCCATGGGTGAGAATACGGTCGATAAATTCCCAAGCCATCGGACTGAGTTTCTCCGTTCCTTGCGGGTCCCAGAACAGGTTCTTGCCGTCCTTTGTGATGGAGACATTGGTGTGCATGCCGCTGCCGTTGACGCCGATGACGGGCTTGGGCAGAAAGCTGGCGGTCAGGCCCATTTTGGTGGCAACCTGACGGCAGACCAGTTTGTAAAGCTGAATCTGGTCGGCGGCAGCTACCACCTCTCCGTAACTGTAATTGATTTCAAATTGCGACGGCGCGACTTCCGGGTGATCTTTTTCGTTCTGGAAACCCATAGCGCGCTGCACTTCGGCGCTGGTATCGATAAACGTGCGCAGGGGGTCACCGGGCAGCGAGTGGTAGTAACCGCCCGTGTTGACGTATTCGAAAGAATGAGTATGGTGAAAACGGCGCTCGGCGTCCGTGCCCTGGAAAAGAAAGCCTTCGATCTCGTTGGCGGCGTTTAATGTGTAGCCCTTTGTTTCATGCAGGCCCTGAGCATACGACTTCAACACGCCGCGGATATCGCCAATGTAAGGCGAGCCATCCTTGTCGATGACCTCGCCGAAGACCAGCACCTTGCCGGCACCGAAGATATCGCCGGGGGCCCAGTAGAAGGCGCTCCAATCCATGCCGAGACGCAGGTCGCTTTCGCGCTGAGCCGTGAAGCCGCGAATGGAGGAGCCGTCGAACGTCAGGTTGTCCCAGCTTTTCAGGAGGAACTTCTTGTCGTAATCAAGCATGTGCAGGCGGCCTTCGAGGTCGCTGAAAAGCACGGTAACGGCCTTAATGCGCTTCTCGTCGGTCAGGTACTTGAGACGTTCTTCCTGGACTTGATCGGCTGGTACCCGGTTCTTACGCTGCTCTTTGGCATGTAAGTTCAGATCTTCGAGCTCCGAGTAGGAAAGGCATAAAAAATCGTGCAATGGGGGGGTAGACATTACGCTCCTTACAATCAGTTTTAGTTAAAAATGGTTGCGAGCAGGAGTGACCCAAACGACAGAGTTCGGCCATGCCAGCAGAACTCCAGCTACGCGCGTGCTTAGAAATAATTCGTAATTATCGCATGTGGGACAACGGGATTCGCCATCCGAACGAGCCGAAAACCACGCGCCTACGTTGCCGATCGCAAACGCCGCCACGCGAGAACGCCGAACAAACCGCCGCCCAGTAAAAGCATGGTCGCCGGCTCGGGCGTCACCTGCTGCACCGCTACTTCACCGATTCCGCTGGGAGGATACAGATCGGCCACCGTAATTACGTCACCGGTATTCACGGTCACCATTCCCGTGCTGAACAGCCCGGACCGGTAAGCCGAAGCCGGGTCCGCGTATAACGGAGGAGTGCCGTCCCCGTAGTCCACGTCAATCGGCGTAACTTGGCTGGTCGTCAAAGCCAAGCTGCCGTTCACGTAAACCTGATAGTAATCACCCGTGACGTAATACCCGGTCAGCAAAACCGATCCAGGAGCTGAAGCAATGTAGGCATGCGGAAAGAAACCGCCGGGAGGCATCAATGTAAACGGCTCGCTGACCCACGTTGAGAGCGGTAAAGTAACCGGTCCCGCCATCACCGTAAAAGCCGCGCAGAATCCGCAGGCCGCCACCATCAAGACACGCTTCCAAACCCGTTTCATTGTGCAATATCTCCGTAAATAATTCCGCGTCCGTTCATGCCCAGGTAGACGCGTCCGTAAACGCGCGGATCAGCCTGGATCAGCGTCGGTCCGCCGTATTGATGCAAGTCGTCATTGATCCGCATCCATGACGCGCCGTTGTTGTCCGACCGGTAAATGGCCGAAATACCCAGCGGGGAAGCGATACCGTATAGGAACACCGATTGTATGGTGCTCCCCGGAGCCGCCGCGCCCACCGCAACCGAATAAGCAGCGGTAACCAGGGCGCTCTTTGTCCAAGTCACGCCGCCGTCAAGGGAATGATAAAGACCGTTGTTGTGCAGCGGCAGCCACAAATCACCCGCCTTGGCCCAGTTCGCGACGGTCGTACCGCTAGTGCCCGTCGGCAAGGGAGTGGTGTTGACCTTGGTGAATACTTGCCCGGAACTGTTTGTGGTGCTGAAGAAACCGCCGGTGCTGCTGTCGAAGGCGTAGAAAGTGGCGGGCGTCACTTTGTCCGCGGAAGCAACAACCCGAGTCGTTAAACCGGTGGTGGCCGCCCAAGTAGTCCCGTTATTGATCGAGAACTGCGGAAGATTCGTCGCGCCGCTGCCGGGCGTCCACATCACGACCGTTCCGCCCGCGTCGACCGCGACTGTTCCGCCATTGCCGCTGTTGGCGCCTGTGGCGCAGGCCGGAAAAGGATTCCAGCTTGTTCCGCCATCACTCGAAAAAGCGCCATAGTTGCAGGGCGCGGTGCTTGCGGTGCCGGGTGATTGCGCGCGCACAATAAACGAAGGATTTTGACCGGCCCAATCCAAACTGCCAACAGTTGTCGCTACCGGGCGCGTAAACATTCCAGCGGCGGGAGAAATAGTGAAATCATCATGCCGGAACCCGCCGATGTCGCCAACGCCGCTCAACAAGTGCGCTCCGCTCGTGGGGCTGATAAGAGCAATAACAGCCGTCTCTTCAATTCCGGCCACTTGTACGTACCAATTAGGCGCCGTTCCGCTGTCCGCCGCCGAAACGTTGTTCGTCGCGAAAATCGTTGCGCCCGTGCCGTACAGTAGATGATCCGGGTTCGTCGGATCAATCAGCAGCGCCGACATCCACCAGCCAAACCTCGCCGTCGGAGTGGGTGCGCTCGTGGTCGACGAGGCTCCAAAAGTGAGGTACGGCGTAACGCTCGCAAACACGGAAGGATTGAAGTAATAATTGCCGTACGGATTACCATTCACGCCGACCGTCGAAGTAATTTGGGCAAGATTAATCCAGGTTGCGCCGCCATCGTGCGTGACGTATACCGTGTCTACCGGATACCAGCGCGCGAATGTGCTTACCGCGACTGTTCCCGGACGTGTCGGGTCCTGCGTCAGCCCCGCAAATCCGCCGCGAGGAGCCGTTTGGTACGGCGTGTCATAAGGAGGCGTCACATTGGTCCAGACCTGCGTGACGGGATTGTACTTCTCCACAATGCCGTAACTAATGTTATTCGGCCCCGGCTGGTCATCCCAGTTCACATACAAATTGCCGTCCGGGTTAATTAGGGCGCGCTCGGGAGCAGGCGGCTTCGTCCCGCTGGATACGGTGAACGGCCAAGTGGTGGGCTGCCCCGGAAGCGGAGCCCAAGTCAAGCCATCGTCCGAACTCCGGTACACCGTTGCATTCGTATACGAACCCACATAAACCAGACCCGCGTTCTTTGGGTCATACACCACCCATTGCACGCCAAACCCGTCGGTTGACGATTGCACCGGAAAGCTCGCCACCTTTGTCCAGGTCGCGGCATAATCCTGGCTTACCCATAAACCGCTCTGCCGTGTTCCCATCAGCAGTTCATTCGGCTTGAACGGATTGACAGCCAGCCGCTCTCCCGCCGAACGCCCGTCGTTATTGGCGGCCATGGCAAAAGGAGCAGGGTACGTCCGGAAGCTTTTCCCCTGATTGGTCGATACATGAAACGCATAAGGCCCGCCGAAATACATGCCAGCCGCGATATACAGCCGCTGCGGATCGGTCGGGTCGAGCGCAATGCTTTCCGGCCCGTTCAGGTTGTAATTCGCCGGCGCGTTAAAGTCGGTCAGCGGAATCCAGGCGCTTGTTCCGGCATCCCACCGGTACACGCTTCCGATATCGGTCCGCGCATATAGCAGCCCTGGAGCTGTCGGATGAGCAATAATGTCCGGCACATAGCCGCCCGCTATAATGCGGGCTGGCTGAAACGAATATGTCTGCGCCGTGGGAACGCGCTGCGCTGGCACAAGGGCCGAGCCAATAAGCGCCAGCGCACTTGCGGCCGCGAAGGGCAAAGGTTTGCGGAAACGTATCGACATGGGGCTCCGTGGTTCGAGTGAACTCAGATTTCCAAAATCAAAGTAATTATCATCACACACCCCCAAGCTGAAAAAGTCCATTCAGGAGCGTTACTATAAATTTCTTACTCAGGACCTTTCCCGTGTCATCAATCGCACCCGCATTCCGCCAGACCACTCTCTTATTGACAAGCCTGATTCTTTTTCATTTTCCGAAGCAGGCCGTCGCCGCTGACGTTCCACAACCAGTGGTTCTTACCCGTCCGGGCGTGACGATTGTCTTGGAACCCTATGCACCCAATATCATCCGCGTCAGCCTGAGCAAGGCCAAGGAAGAAGCGGGCGCGCAACCCGGCTACGGGCTCGTCGGCACTGCCTCCGCCGCGGGCTGGACTCAAGGGCAAAACGACTCCGCCGATACTTACACTTCTCCTCGTCTTACTGTAGAAATTTTCGGCGGCGGTCACCAGACATCCGCCCCGAAACGCTCCGGCCCGCCGCGCCTCCAGACACAGGCTGACATTGCCCGCTTCTTTAACGGCTCCACCTCCGGAGCCCACATCAAAATCAGCACGCCGGACGGTAAAACTTTAGTCGAGATGACCGGCTGGGATATGGCCGAGCCCAACCACAAAGACGGGAACGCTAACGTTCTCTATGACCGCCGCCCCACCGATAAACCTTTCTTCCAGGTCGGCGCTTCTTTTGTCTCACCGAACGACGAGCACTACTACGGCCTGGGCCAAAACCAGGAAGGCTATCTGGACCTCCGCGGCCACTCCGTCCGCTCTTGGCACGACTATGACGCGCCCGCCGCGCCGAGTGTCGGGGTCCCGTTTATCGTCACGAACAAAGGCTACGGTCTTTTGTGGGACAACCCGTCCAAAACCACGGTTGATTTCGGCTTCAACGAGCACACCCGCTGGATCTCGGAAGTCGGCAATCGCGTCTCCTACTTCGTGATCGCCGGACGCAACTACGACGAAATTTATTCCGGCTATCGCCAGCTCACCGGCCCGACCCCGCTGCTGACCAAAGCTTCCTACGGCTTCATCCAATGCAAGCAGCGCTACGCCAGCCAGGACGAGTTGCTTTCTGTCGCGAAAGGCTACCGCGAGCGCCATCTACCTCTTGACGTGCTGGTGGTTGACTGGTTTTACTACCGCAACATGGGCGATCTGTCCATGGACCCTGCGAAATGGCCCGATCCCGCGGCCATGAACAAGCAACTGCACGGACAGGGCATTCAGACCATGATTAGTGTTTGGCCGCGCTTTGCCCCAGGCTCCCGCTATTACGACTTTGTGCGCCAAAAGAACTGGTTCCTGCATCTCGCCGACGGCACACCCACGAACGGCCTGCCGTATGACCGCGCCGGTTCCGACATTGACACCACCAATCCGGAGGCCGCCCGCTGGTTCTGGGACCGCATTCGCGAAAACTTCATCGACAAGGGCTTTGACGCGATTTGGGCCGACGAGACCGAACCCGACCTGCCCCCCAACGGCAGCTATTTTCACATCGGGCCCGGCACCCGCTACTTCAACGTTTATCCGCTGCTCCATACCGCCGCCATTTACGATGGCTTCCGCAGGGATGTGAAGCAGCGCGGCGTCGTTCTTTCTCGCGATGCTTATCTCGGCGCGCAACGCAATGGAACAATCTTCTGGTCCTCCGACATCGGCCCCACCTGGGACACCCTCACCCGCCAGATCCCGACCGGCCTCAACTTCACCGCTACCGGCCTCGCTAACTGGAGCAACGACATTGCAGGATGGGGATACCTGCCCGCCGTGCATCATCCGGAGCATCCGCCCTTGCTCGACGGGTCGGACGCGCGACAACATCGGCGGCTACGAAGACTATCCAGAGCTGTACACCCGCTGGTTTGAATACGGCGTTTTCCAACCCATCTTCCGCACGCACGGCAGCCGCCGTTATAACGAAGTCTGGTCCTACGGTAAGGCCACAGAACCCATTCTTGAAAAGTTTCTGAAGCTCCGTTATCAACTGCTGCCCTATATCTACTCGCTCGCGCACCAAACGTATTTGACCGGAGCGCCCTTTATGCGGGCGCTGTTCATGGATTTTCCCAATGATCCGAATGTCACGGATCTACGGAATGAATACATGTTCGGCCCGGCTTTCCTTGTCGCTCCCGTGACGACTCAAGGCGCTATCAGCCGCCCTGTTTACCTGCCCGCCGGTACGGATTGGTTCAACTACTGGACCAACAAGAGGGTTAAGGGCGGCCAGACTGTGATCGTCAACGCCCCCATTGACCAGATCCCGTTATTTGTTCGGGCCGGTTCGCTTGTTCCCATCGGCGAGCCTATCGAGAATACGACGCAGAATCAGGCGATTGCCCAAGTACGCGTATATGGCGGAGCGGACGCCGCCTTCACCCTTTATAACGACGACGGACGCAGCTATGATTACGAAAAGAACGGCGGCGCCGAAACCCGTTTGCGGTGGGATGACAGCACCCGCAAGCTCACCCACGAAGGCGCGTCCGTTTGGACCAAACCGGATGCCGACGTGATTGAAGTAATCGGACGCTAAAGCGAACGGCCTGCATTGTACACTTGCGGAGTGCGCAAGACTCGCTCCATTCAAATTCTGCATCGCTCGTCGTTACTGGTGAGAGCGCTGTTAGCTGGTTTTGTTTTTTGCTTCTGTGTTGCCGGCGCCGAGTTCCCGCAGGCTGAAATTACAAACGGGAAAATTCGGGCAAATATCTATCTGCCGAATCAGGATAGCGGGTATTACCGGGGCGGGCGCTTTGATTGGTCAGGCGTGATCTCGCGCCTGGAGTATGCGGGCCACAATTACTTCGGGGTTTGGTTTCCCAAGTATGAACCGACGCTGCACGATGCGATTACGGGACCGGTGGATGAGTTCCGATCCAAGGATGGCGGCCTGGGTTATGCGGAAGCGCAGCCGAAAGATTTTTTCGTCAAGATCGGTGTCGGGGTTCTTCGCAAGATTGACAACGAGCCGTATCAATTTGCGCGAAGCTATCCGATCATTGACCACGGCAAATGGATCATCCGCCCTAGCAAGGACAGGATTGAGTTTGTGCAGGAGTTAACGGGCGTTCGAGGGTACAACTACGTTTACACCAAGACCGTGCGGCTGGTGAGCGGCAAGCCTGAGTTGATTCTGGAGCATACCTTGAAGAACACCGGCAAGCGAGTCATTGAGACGGAGGTGTATAACCACGATTTTTACGTCATTGATGGACAGCCGACCGGCCCCGATTTTCAAGTGAAATTTCCGTTTCAGGCGAAAGCCGCTGATGATCTAAAGGGGCTGGCGGAAGTTCGCGGCAACCATTTAGTTTATCTCCGGGAATTACAAGATACTCCGCGAGAGTCGGCGGCTACGGACATTCAGGGCTTTGGCAGTGAAGTGAAGGACAATGACATTCGGGTTGAGAACAGCAAGGTAAAGGCAGGCGTGCGGGAGATCGGCGATCATCCACTTTCGAAGTTGTATTTCTGGTCGATACGAAGCACGCTTTGTCCGGAGGCTTATATCGCTTTGCGGGTCCTACCGGGCAAAAAGGCGAACTGGCGGATTCGGTATCA
>JAABUZ0100004592.1_pt1 | contig 18912 bp, 21 predicted proteins | sample 5562091 | NCBI WGS metagenome assembly JAABUZ01 (sample SAMN12813069, study PRJNA571459) | rock metagenome | isolation source: Antarctica rocks | place: Antarctica: Victoria Land, Linnaeus Terrace sud | collected 2015-12-21 | reverse complement strand
GTTCCTTTGACAGGTTCTTGGACTATTGGTGTGTTTGCCCTAATACCCCTAAAGTCTCGTATTTTATTTCCTTCTGTTTGAAGCGTACTCTCCACTATCACTTTCCGGTACCAGCGTCAATGATGGCTACAAAGCGGTGGCCACTTGGCACAAGATTGATACTGCGCTAGCAGCTGTATCTGGACAATCGTGTACATGGAAAAGGTGGCTGATTGGTGGCTACAAATGTTGATTCTGTACATGCCCTTTGTTCTTGGAAGGCATGTAGTAGGTAGCAAGCGAAACCACTGTGACACCCATGCCGTTGTACCACGCAGCTTGTGATCGTGACAATGACCATGAGTTCCTCTAAATTTCAAAAGCTTACAGAGCTCACCTCAATACATGTATTATCCACAAGCGCCTAGAACAATGCGACATAGGTATACAGACAGATGCCTCTACCATAAAGGATACTGTCTTTGCGCTGTGACTGGTCGATCAGGTAAATGCACCCAGACCTTCCTGTTCTGCCTCTTTTGTTCTCTTTCCTCCATCAGTCGAATCCTCGTTGCCTCTTCTTTCAAGACGACCGATATACCTATTAATGAGGTCAGCCATCATTCTGAGGAAGCATCACCTTTTCTCGGTATCATATCGCTTACTAGTTTGAGGATGCCTCAACCTATCCACCCTCCCCCTCGCCCTAAACAATGGCGAATCCCGATACGTCCCCCGTCCCACCCACGCCTGATCCACATACATGTTTGTCTTATCAGTAACCCATCTCCTCTTCCCATTTTTATCAGTCACCACTGTCCCCTGCGGCATGGTACTACCCTCCTTCGCCTCTCCCTCAATCTGAGCCTCCACATCGACAGCCTTCACCATCCCTAGGCCCATCCCCCTCTTCACCATAGCCTCGTTTCTCGCATACTCTAGATGCTTCTTGACATCCATCGCTGCCTTCTTCTTGCTGAAACGCATCTGCACTATAGCCTCCTCGATCGGCTTTCCCGCTATTTGTCGGGCTAAGGGGTACAGCTTCTTGATACTCGTCTTGATGAAGGGACTCTTTGCTAAGGACACCCGCTCCGTCCGCATGATCCTTTCGGTCTTGCTTAATCGTCCTCGTCTCCGTATATCCCGTATCACCATCTTTCGCTGCCACCGCCTTCGGTTCCTGGGTACAGGGTCCAGCGCGACAGTCATAACGTTGGGATCGCGACGGAGGGCTCCTGTGGAAGGAGTGGGGGTTGTGCTGGTGCTTGAAGCGGGCTCATCGTCGATGATGGAACCAGGGGCAATGTCTCCTTGCTTGGGAGGTTCTTGAGTGGGTGGTTTGGCCTTGCTGCCTTTCAGGAATTTGGGATCGAGAGGGTCGAGGATCTCGCGTTTCTTCTTGCCGCGGCCGAAGAAACGGTCGAGGATCGTACGGCGGGGCTGTGACGAGGGGGCAAATATAGGGAGGAGACAGGTGCAGTGGGTCTGGGGGTTGAAGGGACGACGGGTGATGGCTAGAAGCTCAATTCAGTACGAGGAGTGTGAGATCTAATTGATAGCCGAGATATACCTGCTCGAGCCGCCATCCGCGACGAAGTTGACAGGCTCATTACCACAACGCGGCCGCAACACAACAACGAATATCTGAAGTCTATTTCGGAACTTCAACACCTCGAGATTGACGGTGCCTACAAAGAGTAGACGCCCTAAGCGCAGGCGCCGGGCCTTAATTGCTTATCTCTGGACGCCCTTCTTCCTAGCGGTTTCTCACAACCATGACGAACCTTTTATGTCTTGGAGCATCTAAATTTGAAGATCAACAATGGAGGTCACTGAGCTAGACAGCAGCAGAGGTAGGTACGGTGGCTGGGCCATGTACTATCTTCGCCGCACAAGGCGAAGGCTTCGTGATGTGCAACATTACAACTTGGAGACATTCCGCCAACAGCCACTGAAGGAAATATCCGGCTCGATGGGCGATCTTGGGACACTACTGCCTATCATCATAGCTTTGGCTACGGACTCTGACAATACTGGTCGCAAAGCTCCCATTTCACTTGCCAGTACGCTTGTCTTTGGAGGTCTTGCCAATATTCTCACTGGCTGTTGCTTCGGGATACCGTTGCCCGTGCAACCTATGAAAGCTATTGCTTCGGTAGCACTGGTCCAACATTACAATCCAGAAGAGATTACCTCTGCTGGTCTATTTGTGGCAGGCGCTATCGGCTTTCTCAGTGTTACCGGCCTACTGCAATGGTTCTCCCGAAGGATCCCGATACCTGTGATCAAAGGTATTCAGCTCGGAGTGGGCTTCTCCCTGATCATGTACGGTGGGACTTTGGTAACGAAATCTCTGCTACAGCCTACACAAGTTCTTGTGCCGTTGTTAGCTTTTGTGGTTCTGCTGTGGAATCCCATGTATCCGCGGCTACCTTATGCTCTCCTTGTGGTACTTGTAGGGATAGTCTGGGCTCTCATAATTATCGTTAATTACGTTCATTTTGTCGACTTGCCACTACCTTTCAGTATATGGAAGCCTCATTCTGTTATTCCTTCACCTCACGTTTTTCGTATCGGCGTAACGAACGCTGGTTTGGGACAACTCCCACTTACAGCCCTAAATTCAGTAATAGCTGTCTCTTTCTTGTCCGCCGACCTCCTCCCACAGGTCGAGGCACCATCGACTATGTCCCTCGGCTTTAGCGTCATGGCGATCAACTTAGTAGCCTGCTGGTTTGGCAGCATGCCCGTGTGCCATGGGAGCGGTGGCCTCGCGGCTCAGTATCGCTTTGGGGCTCGCTCCGGTGCAAGCATCATATTTCTTGGCCTTGTCAAGCTCCTTCTAGGCTTGTTTGCGGGACCTTTGGCGAAGGGACTCTTCAATCATTTTCCGAGTCATCTGCTTGGCATTATGGTCATTGCTGCAGGGCTGGAGCTCGTCAATGTTGGCGAGAGTCTCAATACTGTAGGAGCTTTAGACCTTAGAGAATCGTCACTGACCGACATTAATGGGGAACGATTCTTCTACCAAGAGAGCTCAAAAACGATGCTTGACATTACCGACGAAGAAAAGCGCAGGCGATGGATAGTCATGGCAATCACTGTTGCAGGCATTCTGGCTTTCAAGAATGACACCGTGGGCTTCCTGGCTGGTATGCTGTCTCATTGGAGTTTTGAACTACAGGAGAATTGGCGACAGAGGCGATCTCGAACAGGCGGTCAAATCAGGTTGGGCGAGGAGGGAACAAGATAATTCGCTCGAGAGGTGTCTAACATCTTTCAACGCAGTCACACCTCGGTTTTCTCCGAATGCTCTACGAATTACTCGAACGGCTCGAGATTAAACCGGCGATTTGCCGCATCTGAACGAAGCAGAAAGTGCATTGGACAAATTTTAGGACGTCACCGCTTCCATGGTAAAGCGCTGTCATTTGTCTGTCACAAGACCGGGCATCGCCTCGTCTTCTCTCATACGGCAACAGTGGCCGACGAACGTTAACTTCGTGACCCCACGAAATCCGATTTCGCCCCGCAAACATGGCCTATGCGAACGCCTCAGTATTGTAAGGCTATCCTGGTTCTGTGGGGTGTCTGCGGGGATCAACGCTTCGCGCAACAACTCACCCGTTTCTTTTAATAGAGCCAATAGTCCAGTTCAGGTCGACACTAAGAGGATTCTGCTTGCGAATTCAACCCCACAATTCTTCGGGGATGTTGGGCTTCCATGGCTTCGGTCGGCTGTCGCCAATGCAGGAACCCGATGGGAACTCGGAATGCGATCGATTGGTCGATGGAAGATATCACTCATTGCGCACGCAACACCCCACCCGCAGGTCTTTTAGACCCATCTAGCCACAGTACAAATATCAAACGATGCTCATCTACCTGGAATCCTACCCACCCAGGACCGACCGGGTCTTGAAGCAAACATGCTCTCAATATTACCACTAGCTTTAGCAACGCTGATCTATCTAACCCTCACGAGTGCTCTCCCAGCAGATCACACCCCGCCGAGAAACAGTCGAGCCCTCCTACCCGCCAGCAACTCATCGCTAACCCCCTTCCTCTACACCCCCTCCCTCGTCTCCCCCTCCCACGAACCCTGGTGCTTCATCGACGCCTTCATCCCCATCATCACCCCCAACGACTGCCTCTCCACCGACACGCGCATCAGCCCCTCCATCACACAGCCCATCACCTGGGAAAAGGGCAAACGCTGGAGATACGGCAGCTGCGCCATCGCCGTGGTGCCGAATGCGCAGAGCCCGAGGGATGAGTTCTCGAGGCTGGATATCCTGACGCAGGCGCACCGCGTGCTCGAGAAGTGTGAGAAGGCGCCGCATGGCTTCAGGGGTGGGGTGGTGGGGATTGGGGACGGGGAGTTTCAGGTGTTGGTGAAGAGGCCGTCGTCGGATGTTCGTGTTTGGTGAGGCGGTGGCTGAAATGAAGTGGAGGAAGTTGCAAGATTTATTAGGGCTTCATAACGGGGATAACGTATGTGCAAAAATAGTCAAATTTTTTAAGTAGAATATAAGAGAATTTTGGCCACGTGCAATAAGCTTTTGTTACATACACGAATCTCGAACCTTATGGCTTGCTCAGTGCTCCCCATGCTCGCTTGGGCTTTGTATTGGAAATATAGAAAAGCGGTCAAGTACAATTCGTGCCCGCAGTACGTCCACTGAAATAAGAAAGCCAGAAATATCCTCGAATGGTTGCATTCAGATGCTGAGCCTGCGCAGTGACATCGTATCTTGTGTGAAGGGAAAAGCAATATTAGTGGTCTCGGTTGCTCCATGGAAGCGGAGAAACTCGGAACAGATCCAGCGAACGCAAATCTGAATCCATACGTCTGATGATTCAGAAGAAAAGGAGAGCCATATTCATTGCAGGATCCTCCAGTCCAAGATCGTTGATTAACAACAAGATTTCACCAAACAACAAGACTTGAGATAGGACTTCCGGCGTTGATATCATGTGACCGAGTCTTAATATAACAAAAAAGCCTGTACGTTTCAAATAAAGATAGGCTCGGAGATAGTTCTCACTACACCACTTGTCCTTTGAGGTAATTCTTGGAGTGGAAAACCCAGCTTCTCGTTCTGCCATATCTGTCGCTGGAAAAGCCGTCCAAATCACGGTGTTTCCCTTCCTTGTTTTCTTCGTATGCGCGGATGGTGATGGTAACAACGCACGATTAAGACCAAGTAGCAGATGGTAACCACTCACGCATGCAGGAAGCCCATCATTTTCAGCAATGAGATGAGAACCAATGACTGTCGGCAAGAAATGAGAAGTTCGTATCCTTCTTCCAAAGCCTAAGCCTCCAAGACCTACACAATCGAAGGATGTAGAGCGTTAAAGTAACATTGTAAGATATCAAAAAGATGCATATCCAAGCATACCAAGCGTTTTCAGCGACCCAGCAGGCTCGATTGATAGCGCTATTATCCGATTATGACCTCAAATAGCGTTACTCCGTTGCTCCTTCTCGAGTCTCACAGAGTTGACTGCCTCCATGACCATTCGTTAAGCTCTCCCCTTGGGCTCTGGCGAGGCTGACAGCGAATATGCAGCGTCGAAGGGCCGTTCACTCTCAATCTATGCCAGCTGATTGGACCATTCCAGCATTTTATACTGAACTTGTTGCGTGAGAACGTCCCTTGTCATGGGAGAGGGGTTTCTGAGGATGACAGATACTATACTTTCGGGAATATGATGTTGTCGTTTTTTCAGTTCTGTCTTGTGACCACCAAGGAGGTCAGGTGGCCATGCAAATGCTATGCTCCAGGATGAGGCCTTCCTGCTCCGGGGTAGGCGGCGATTCGTTGTCATCTGGGGTCATCCAGATCAGTCCACAAAGCCCATCTCATCATCCATCACTCCCACAAGGCCACGTCCCGAAGGATCATGCTCCTTGTTGGACGGCGGCCAGGCTTTCTGCTTCTCGCGAAGCTTCTCAGACTCGCGGATCGCTGCCGGCAGGTTACTAGATCCGGATCAGTATCAACCCGTCTATTAGCTGCAACGTCATCACCTACTCTAGATGTCCATGCACGACATAGCCCTGTGCGGCGAGCTCCTCAGCAAGCTCTACTTGATGATTGTCGAGCAGAGTTGGGTTGGGAACCACAATGAGCGGGACCGATATGCGCAGTGCGTCGAGGATGGAGCCAGAACCTATACATCACAGGTTACAATAAAATCGATCGCAGAGTTTTCAGAGGAACAATCTATACCGGCATGACTTATGACGACCCCTTCAGCATCACCAGGGTTTCCCTTAGCAGCTCGCATCTCTTTGCCCAAGCCTTCCTTGTTAAAATCGAATCCGTAGACATTGATGCCCCACTCATTCGCGTTGATCTTTCCAAAAGTCCTATGGAACTCCTTAAGAATCAAACTCCCTTCAACGCCATGCTGCAAAACCAGATCGGTATAGTCAGAAGCCTGCAGAGCCTTGAGAAACTCTGGAGTCAATGCTGCGCTGATAAGTGAATCGAACGATGCTGTGGCTCCGATCGTAATGAAGCACAGCTTCTTCGTAATTCTCGTCATGTCTAATCTTACATCCAAAATTGTGTTATACCTTGAAGCAAGGTATTGATAATGCGAAGAATACGTATTTATAGCTGGAAGACGGGAATTGCGCTTTCGGTCTTTTACCCGCCGTAGACGAGATATACCAAATGGGCTCATGAACTTCGTCTCTCCGAACGCTAGATCCAAGTCCGCAGCAATGGCAGCCTCACTTAACAGACTGCGTAATCTCGCACTTCAGAATACACGTCAAATCCCCTCTCGACGAAAAGCACCCTTCTTCCAACCATGCCGCTTCCGCCCCCTCCACAACACATCCATCTACCGCCATCCCAACGAGAACCAACCCTCCAAGATCCAATTCGACATCAACGCCCTCGAAGCCGAAGACCGCGAGGAATACAACCTACTTTCCCCAGAAGAAAAGCAGGGCTTTGAAGAAGAGTACATCGCCCTACAAAAACACATGACCTCCCCCGAAGTCGAAGCCGAGCTCAACGCCGAAGTCGCCCAAGCCGCCTACGAAGTACAGCAGCGAATGCCCCCTGACAATGTGCGTCCGCCGAGGATAAAACCGGGGCTGATGTCTATGGGGGAGCTGGATGAGGAGGGGACAGGCGAGGATGAGGAATTCAAAGGGGATGATATTAGCAGCACGGCGCATGGGGAGTTGGAGCAGCATCGGGAGATGAGGGCGTATGCGCGGATTGCGGCGTGGGAGATGCCGTTGCTGAGTAGTATGTCAAAACTCAAAAGTAGGGGTATGTGGGAATGGTGCTGATGGTGCTATGCAGAGCTCGCGAAACCGTTCGAGCCCCCGGCAAAGGATAAACCTCTCCGCTTTCGCTACACTAACTATATGGGCGAGACACACCCTGCCGCCAAAAAGATCGTTCTCGAGTTCTGCACTGCGGACCTCCCTGACATAACACCCGCTCAACGCACGAAGCTCATAAAACTCGTCGGGCCGCGCTACAACCCGGAGACGGACGTCGTGAAGATGTCTTCGGAGATGTTCGAGACACAAGCACAGAACAAACGATATTTAGGCGATTTAGTAGACACGTTGATGGCCGAGGCGAAGAACGACGAAGATATGTTTGAGGATGTGCCGTTGGATTTCAGGCATCATAAGTTTAAGAGGAGGATGGCGTTTCCCCAGGAATGGAGAATAACTGCGGAGAGGAAGGAAGAGTTGGAGAGGGAACGAGAGAGGAGGGCGTTGGAGGAGCAGCGGAAGGAGACTTTGGGCGCCATTGCTGATGGGGTGAAGATCATCAGCGAGGGGATAAGGAGTTTGCCGAAGAGGGAGGAGAGTAAGGTGCTGTTGGAAGCGCAGCAGGGGAGGGGGAGAGCGAAGCCGAGAGCGAGAGCTTTAAGATGAGAGACTCCGCGTGGTTTGTATATTCATTGGAACTCAGCCGCTGCTCAAAACGTCATCTGGTGGGACATGTTACGTGTGGTTCGCACAGCCAGCTCATGAGCGATAACATCGCCTTCACTATCCCGTGCTTGTGGCTAATGCACTACCTAAGGCTTGCATAGAAATGGATTGTCCTTTCCGGTCCAGCAGCTCCAACATCCTCGCTTTTTCCACTGACTGGGTGCTCTGACCACAGGTACCCCATCCAATGGCATCGTGCACTTCTCAAGTGCTCATTGAGTCCAATGCAGAGTCAGTTCCTTCTGGGACCGTCCTGCTGGGCGTGTTGATCAAGCAAGACGAATGGATTGGCAGTTTACCTCTTCCACTATTGGTCTTTATTGCTCAATAAAATCGGTTAATCGGGCGTTCTGCCACCTCTTTCCTTCGCCAGATGCCAATGCATATCTCTGCAAGCGCATGGTGCAGCATTCCAATACCAATTCTATTGCGTACCCAAGCTGTGTAAGCCATGTTGGTTTTATATTCGAATGGTCGTATTTTTTTTAGAAACTTTAATTACACAAGAAAGAAGAGAAACAAAAGTTTAAGAGGTTTATTTTCATGGCAAATGGTTTAATGCTGATCATATAACCCACCGCCAGCGGGTCCTTTCGTTATTTGTATGTCCCCGCTGACCATAAATCAACCTAGCCATTCGGAGATTCGACGGCTTCTTTGACGATGAGAGCAGCATTCCTCTCGGACTGAGGCGTGGGTGAATCGCCACGGTTACAAGCCGGCAGCTCCACGCCTACATCTTCTCCCAAGTCCCGTCTCCAATTCTTCCGCAACTCGGCGATCGCTGTCTATCATCTCCCATTCCGTAATTTCCCTCTCTTGGTCTTTCACTCTCCGTGAAGCTCCGCAGCTTGGGGTGGTTCCTTAGTCTGCGCTGGTCTTCCTGCTCTTTGCTTCTTACATCACGCGATGAAGCAGTGAGAGATATGATGATGAAGGCGAGTGAAGCACCGACATCGATGTCGAGTTTGATTCCCTCGGAGATTCTCGTCGTATGCTAGGTGGGTAGCGAAGTCGCTGCTGTCGGAAGTTCTACTACTGAGCTCGAGGCTGTAGAACTAGCAATTGTGCTCAGCGTCAGCTGCAAAGTCCGCGATCCTGGAGCTTCTATCGCAGTCGTTGGTGTCACTATCTCGCTCTTATCGATTCTTGACCAGATCCTCGCAACTTATCTGTCAGTAATTGCTGGTCGACTCGGACTTTATCTGCCGAAACAGTATGAATACCATTGTAAGAGAATTATTACAGAGAGGCAGTATTGGAATACGGAGAGTATTCAAGCGCGGAGGTAGAATAGACGGATGGAGCTTGACGCTATTTCCATGAACAACTTGAGGAGCGCCCTTTCGCAGCCCAGGCATGTGAGAATATTATATCTCATGAAGCTCACTTCTATGAACCAGCAGAACCCCGGAAAGGTTTCTAGAACGCACTTCTGGCGTCAGCGCCTCATCATCGAACAGGGTATAATCGAAGAAATGCTGCCTGTACTTTTGGACTAGCCATTCGCTTGAAGAAAAAAGAGGCAGATAACTTATTAGTAAATTCTAAGTTGGTGATCCCTTTGTTCCTCCTAGGCCAGCCCGGAGTTCTCTAGATCGCCACGTCAATCAGTCTCATGCTGGCATTCATACCAACCGTCACATTCCAGACTTCATTTGGATGGACCGTGGAGTCCAGGTTTCACAGATCGAAGTGGGCATGTTGACACAGACTGTCGAGGGCGTTGGGTACGCTGTGATGCCATTACGTGACACATATTTCCTTTCCAGTCTAATGCACTCTTGACTTCGAGTAAAACCGCTCCACTTTCTTCACAGTTCCTGGAATTCCTGTGATTGTGATTCAAGATTCGAAGTCTGCTCACATGAATAGGTATCTGTCACCAAGTACAATAAATAGTGTGGCCTTATATAAAGCTTACAACGAACGATTTCCGATACTGATCTACACCAAAAACAATCCTTATGATACTACTCTCAAATTACTCCCGTTTAACTCTGAACTCTAAGCCACACCACGGTTGTTGAACACCTTCTCGATTCTACAGAGCGAGATTCGCCAGCTTCCCTACCTCTTTCGACACACTCCGTCACACTCCGTCAACACCAGGTTCGTTGCGGTGTATACTCGGTGAAGGGTTCAGTGTGATGTTGGAACCTGCTAAATTGACGCTGGACTTGGATCTGGCTCCCGACCCATCCAAGGATCCTCAAGAACTATATCTGGACATTTGGAAGGGCTTCTCTCGAACTATCAGGGTGATAGTCATCAGACAAGATCCAAGCCCAGATCCAGGAATTGAGGACTGGTGGTACTGGATAGCAGTTAACGCCTCAGACAGACGGGTGGAGGAGGATGTGGCATCTGGTTTCGATATACGTCTGACACAAGCTCTCCGTAATGGCTTTTTAATAATCAGAGACATGGATGGTCAAACAGTGTCGTTCGACCATATAGCGGACGCCGACCTATTAGGGCTTCCTGACGGTGACTGGGAGAGGCAACCTACGGATCGTAGATCTCACAATCTATCTGACGCAAGCCCGGCTTTACTTCCACAATTTCGACGCAAACTGAGTCCTGGCTCAGCTTACAGCTTGCAATTTGCCTCGAAATCGTATCCGATTACATTCAATCGCGGTCTCGATAGCGGATACTTCGACTTGAGTACTATTATACAGCTGGAAAACGGCTGTTTGCCAACCTCGTTGCGCTTTGTCGTAACGGCGGGTACACCACCTCCACAATTGACGATGTCTTTCTCCACAACGACATCAAGCCTTAGCCTTTCCAGCGATGATGAATTTGTCCTTTCTCAAGTCATCACGTCTTTGGCCAGAAAGCCTATCAGGTTGGCCCTTGTCGACTCAAGGCACGAAGAGAATTTTCGGAGACAATTTTCCGTTGAGTGGTCGTACAATTGCTTTCCGAACATGCTCACCATGACCGACCGTAAGTTCCGATTGCCGAGAACGCATGAACGTATCTGGACGCGCGAGGGAAGACGTGATATGCCTTCGACAACAGAGATCGTTGCTGGGTCATACAGGCAGGAGTTGAAGGTGCAAGAGCAGGAGCGCGGACACATACTTACCAGGTTTCCCTCGCCGTTAATCCCGCAAAAGGGTCGACCACTTAGTTCCAAGACATTCCGCACCCGACTTGCAGCATGTTGTATTGTGTCCTGGCGATCAATTAATCCAACGTTATGTTCTTGGGAATAATTACTTGGAGGAATTGAAACCTGACAGGAACTATCTGCTTCGCTTAAAGGATCATTGCTGTCGGTATTGGACCTACGTCACAGATTCTGAGATTAACGACAACCCAGGCATGAACCCCGAAAGATGGCCAGACCACGGAGCTATATGGTTTGCGCGAGTCAGCGAAGTTGCGATGACTCTGGAACAGGCCTTCGAGAGGGCTGAGCCAAAGCACTTTTTCAAGCTGCCCTATGAGTTGCGAAAGGAGATCTATAAGTACTTGAGATTCAGAGACAACGCAAACAGAATCCGCTTCAAGACTACGCCATGAGGGCGACTAGATTGGAATTGCGAAGTATGGGCTGTGGAAATGTCAAGACAAGAGCCTGTACACTCACTGTTTCCACCTGCTTGAAGATTCCAGTCAGCTTGGCTTTGTATGTAATACTCCTTCAAAGTTGATTTACATACTAAGTCCTCTCTAACCCATACGCTGGCACCAGTGGGCGCTAATTGAGTTGGCAGCCTTTACATAAATTTTTCTACTTACTTCTGTAAATTCTCTAATTATGTCACTATAGGTAACCTTGAACCTTTTGTCGATTGGCGACAGGCTGTTACTGGTCATGCAGCTCACCACCTCTTCGACGAACTTTTCCGACATTGCAGAGTCATCGATTCTTGTTCAGCCAGGCCCAATTAGCACCCTGCGGGCGCATGGGATCAATAGGAAGAGCGTTGATTGGATACGTCTACACTGTGTAGCTTAACAAACGTGATCAAGGGTCGGGGTTCCTCTTCCATGAGCCCAATAGAGTAGTCCGACTTGCTACGATTTCGTATCTGATGGGAATCAGCTCAGCCTCCCATTTCTGCATCCTTTATCTCAGGTCCGGGCCTTGAAAAGTTTGATAGGCGATGTCGCCAGTTGTGTCTACTCCATTATATCTAGGCTGCTCTCAATTAATTCCCTTCTTTGGCGAGAGGCAACTTTCAGCAGATACTGGTAACGCATCCAATTGATTATCGAACACACCACTTCTCTACCTAGCGCCTCCGGGGTACTGCGAATCTTCGCGTACAACATTGCTCGTCTTCACAAATGTTTCGCCATCATTGTTGGATGCTAGTATTGGAGAAAATGTGTTTGAAGGACCAACAGGACTTGAACACCAACGGTACAAAAGAGGCGTCGATGATGTCAGCCACGGCCACCTTCAAGACCTCATATACAACAACAGCGCTCGTGGCGGTCCCTACAGCGACATCTGCATTCGAGACGCCCGGGGATGAGACATGTTGGAGATAGGAAGGGTCACTTACGACTGATGTCGCAATGTATACTGTAAAACAAAACGAGACGGTCGGGACAATTCAAACCGAAGCAGGTTTGGATCATCTAAAGTAAGAGTTGGATGAAGTGGGCGGAGCATACGCAGACATCATGATGTATTAAACCGGAACTCACACCTCACCGATGTGTTCACATGGTAGGTGATTGGATTGTCAAGCTTGCGAGTATCTCTAGCAGACACGCGCCTTATTATTATTTAGGTCTTACGGGTACGAGTTGTGAAGTATGGGGCCACTAGGGCTCTGAGGATTTGGCGGTTGCAAAAGTGTTTTCAATCCCTGGGCGCAAAATTTCATTCACTCCACCCCACAGATCGACACCTCGAGAATTCGACTTCGCGAATATACACTATTATGAATTACAACATATACAAAAGTTATAGAGTTAAGTATTTCAATTACGTAGATACAATAAATAAGTAAATTACTATTGTATTAATAAAGATATTGTAGATTTAAATATCAAGTTAAATATGTTCCGAGTAGACTAACCGTCGGGAATCGAATTTTATGCAAATTCGATTCCCGATGCAAATATTATGCAAATGCTAACTATATTAGGCTAAAACATGGCCTAATGCAGTTAAAAATTCGGTTCGATTCCTAGATTTGGGAAAAAAACCGAACCGAACGGTTAGTCTACTCAAGTTGATGTAACTTTTACAAAATTCGAAGTATTTTTGAACGAGTTATTGTGTTGTAAAGTTTATTACGAGTCGCATTTCGTGAGTCGAACACTCCAAACATAAGTAATTAATACTTGTAATCACAACAGCTCTTCCATCTCTCAATCCGAGTTGATCCACAAAGCGAATTAAGATGCACAAAGTGTCAATAGAGGTCTTGAATTTATATGATAAATTCAAAGAGCGCAGTGCAAAGGTTGATAAAAGTACAGCGATCCGACGGGGGAGAATCTTTAATATAAAGCCGAGAATTTGCAACCGTTATGACAACGCTAAGAGCGCATTCGAGGCTTTCGGCAACCTAAAAATTGTCAGCTCACTTTTCGCCGCCTTCTGTATCCCAGACTATGAGCCGCCAAGTAGGCTTGGGGAATGGTCATGCTCTGGAACTGTGACTCAAGCGTATAATAGGTTACTAGAGAGTGTGCGTCCTCCTGCTAGGCCTAGTGACCCTTGCAGCATGACTGAGGTAGGCAACTCTTCGTTGTAGACGGGCTCTTGCGTTTGTGCGATCATAATGGTGCTTGCTCATGCAGGCATGTACGAATTGTCACTCTCTTCTACCCGACTCAGAGCTTGAAATGTTGCACAAGGTGCACTGTCAAGTTGTTAACGGCATACTTATCTGTCTTTTATATCGCACACCTTTGAGGACCAAGCCCCCTCTGTCGTACGCAATAAAACATCTTCGATTGCATCGCCAATGCGCATGCATTCTACAATGTATCCCATATCCAATTTACTAGCAGTGCTACTATTCGCCATAGTGCTCGCTTCTGCTACTGAAAGGCTGTCTTCTCCCGAACTAGAAGAGGCAATGAAGGCCCTCATTTCCAAAGTCCGTAAAGAGCAGATGTGGCCTTCAAGACCGCATTAAATGAGTCGTCAGCAATACCAGGCTCCGAACGAGAACTTCATCCAGAGCCTCATACTTCCACATATCACCCCATCAAGCTCCAGCATTGTTATTCACAGCATCCTCGAATACGTCAACTCCATTCTGGCAGCCGTTGTGCCCGAACGAGAGCTTACAGAGGCACGGCGCGATCCGAAAACTTTTGCGCGGACGCCACTACACGAAAGACCTTGGTATGAGGGACTGCCAGCTGGCGTTAAGGAGTATCTGGCTATCGTGGCGCAGGCGAATCAGAGACCGAAGGAAAGCTGGCAAGTTGGGGCCAGGAAGGTCAGGGCAGGGAAAGTGGCTGTGGATAATGACAGAAGAGATAGCGATGAGCAACCAGTACCGGTGGGCCAACGACAGGACGTAATTTGAAAACATTGACGGCGTTCACATCGAGTTTGTACGTATGGATGTAGTTGCCGTACTATTGTGTGACCAGAAATTACGGCGTTGGGTGTTGTGCGACAGGTAATCAGAGGCACTCACCATGGTGTCTATTACTGAATTGAGCTCGTCAATGTCAAACGCGTTGATCATGAATCTTGGAACTCGGCGCAAGCATCTCTCTTGAGCGACAGATCAATGACTGTGGAAAGCTGAGCGTCAAAAGAAGCTTTGGCCATTTCTAGGGCTGAGGCGAGGTCTAATCCCTGCCAAACATTAACCTCCCATTTCCGAGACAACCGTTGGATCCACCTCAAGTCCGCGCGTCTCTGCAATTCTACAGCCTATGTGGCGACAATACAATTGCATTGAGATCTTGCGTCAGAGAATGGCTTGAGCATCCCCTGCAGCCTCGCCAGCCGCGACGTTACCATTCAATTGATGTGTATATCCTCCTCCACAGCTCTGGGTAGTCCGTGCCAAGCTCGAGCTGATGCTACGCTTTCTACAAGACCTCCAGCTTGAAATCAGCCATTAGTCGGCCTTTCCCCCGCCGTTCAGCCGGGCGTGTATTGCTTTTGTGGGATAACAAGGCTCCAAGCTACATCGCACGAATCCTCTGTTACTCGAGCTCTATCAACGAGACGTATCATCGACCCTTACAACCGAAGGGATATAACGTCCAATGATGGCGTCCAAAGCTGCCAAAGCCGCTGTTGCTGGCGGTGCTCACACTGCCGGCATATACGCAGATATGACAGTGGACGGGCCAGAAATTGGAACATTGGTTGTCATCGTTGACAGAGCGAAAAATCTGCCGAATAGGAAGACTATGGGCAAGCAAGATCCGTACTGCGCTGCAAGATTGGGAAAAGAGGCCAAAAAGACCGAGACGGACAAAAGAGGAGGCCAGACACCCAAATGGTAGGAACAGAAGACTTGTACTCTGCCGAGAGTGCTGACGTCTAGTAGGGACCAAGAGATGCGATTTACGGTTCACGACTCGCCCGACTACTACCAGCTCAAAGTTTCCATCTTCAACGACGACAGGAAGACAGAGATAATTGGGGAGACTCGGGTGTCGCTTGAAGATATCATTGTACCCGGAGGCGGACAGAATGACCTTTGGCACCAGCTCAACTGTAAAGGCAGGTTTGCTGGTGAGATCAGGATCGAGCTTACATACTATGATACTCGTCCGAAGGAAGCGAAGGTCGAGGAGAGACGGCAGAGTTCTACGGTCGGTGGGCTTGAGACCACGCAAAGAGAAGGTAGCGTAGGCCTTAGTGGACCGCGACAACCGAAGCCAGTCAAGAGAAGGCCATTGCCTGCAGACCCAACAATGTCCGATCCTTCACAATCCTCTCCACAGCCCTATACTCCACCTCCAAACAACCAGTATCAGCCTCCTGCGCAGCAACTGTCTCCGGCGCCCTCGCCCAGTGCTAGGATGGATCCCTCCACTCCTATGGACAGCCAATACATGCAAACGGCTTCTAGAGGCTCGAAATCAGATCTCTACGGTTATGGTGGTTCTTTCCCGAGGAATGATCCCATCAATGGCCATGTGCCTGAACACCAAAGCCCAATTCATGACGAGTATATTGGCGGTGCTGATCACGACGAATATGGATATATAGACACAGCTAGGCAGGATTACGGTTCCCATGTCGACCAACCCATTCAGCGGCCCGTATCCTATAACAACGACCAATGTTACGGCAGCGATTATCGTCAAGCCACATCAGTTCAACGGGAAGGGCCTTATGCCCCTGAGTACGCTCATCCAGCAGAGTACGACGATAGGAACAGTCCATACTCGCCGCAACCCCGACGAGGCACCTATAGCAGTTCTCCAACCAAACCTTCTCCGCTCCCCCAGCATGTATCGATGCCAGATGTCAGACCCCAACAAGGCTCCCCTAGCTCTGAACATTCGTATCATCGCTCATCACTTCCAGCTAGTAACAGCTACGATCAACGCTCCCCGCGTTACCAGGCCCTCGACGAGCGAAGTATTGCTTATTCAGATTCACCTGGAGCCGTAGACGAGAATGCTCCGCCACCACCACCAGCTCACCGAAGTAGTCTTCCGCAAATTTCTCCACATCCTAACGGACGAGGACACCCTGAAAGCTATTTACCTCTGGCTGGACCGCCACCTCTCAACATCCGCAATGCAAGGAACAGCATCTCCGCAAGCCCTTTGTCCCAGGTTCAGACGAACGATCACCGTGATGCTTACCAGCCACCCAATTCGCCCTCCACAGCGCGCACATACTCACAACCAAACCCGTCCCGGTTGCCGCACGACTATCACGGCCATCCAAGCAGGCGTCGATCACCAGAACACTTCGCAACGTCTCCTATAAGAGATTACGGGCAAATGACACCGCCTATTCTTATACCCGGCTATAATCCTAGAGTAGCTGACGACGAATCGGAACATCTGGTGCGCGAAAATGAGCCGAACCAACGGCAAATCTCTGAGCCCGTTCCACAATATCAAGCATTCGCCACACACAATACAATCAGTAGGGCACATCCAAGCCCACGTCATGACACATCCAGCCAGCCCAGATTAGTAAATGACACTCAAGACAGGAGACCTCATCGCGCTTCCGCTCCTATCATACCGCGGCGAGAAATTAGCCCAGACCCTCGGACACCGATACGTAAATCAGTGAGTCCGCAGACAGAACAGGCGAATGGTGAAAGGCGACTATCAGCCATACCTTTTGGACCTGACTCTTATGATGCATTCAACCCATCTCTTAATAAAGCTTCCAGCATCAACTCATCAGGTCCCAAGTATAATACCCCAGAGCAAGCCAAAGAAGCACACTTCGAGCAAGAGCGCGAAGCCAAGTTAGCCGAGGGGCCAATCATTGGTAGTGATGGCCGAGTCATTGATCCATCTGATCATCTGCCAACGGAGACCTGGGCACCCGAGCCCGAATCAAAAGCACCAAAGAAGAAACCCGAGGTTACTGTACGATTTCGACGCAGTCCAGCTGGTGCGCAGCCGATGCCGTTGTCTACGCGACGAACAGCTACCGAAGTCCCTCAAAGACCGAGCCCGATGGTCACGCCAGCCTATGCTCACTCCTCTGATACCATTTCCCCTACTTCTGGTGCTAGAAGTCGCCTACAGAAGAAGTCCCGCGTCGCTATAGTGCACCCTGTCTCTAGTCCCGCTGTGCCGACTATAAGCACCAATGCTCGACCTGTTGCGTCAAGGCCTAATCAATCTGATTACCCAGTACGAGAGTATGAGAATTGCGACTACGGTAGTAGTCCTACTTATGCAAGGAAGTCTTTAGGCAGCGTACCGCCTCCTATACCAGGAAAGGTGCCATTGAGCGCAGGAACGGGACAGGAGGATTGGGGTATGAGCGCGTTGAGCGAAGAGATGAGACGCATCGACATAGGTGTCGGTGCTGGGCAAGGAAGATCGAGAAGGAATAGATACGGGGCTTGATGATGCGACTCGATTGCTCCTCCTCCGTCCCCTCCGTGGTACCGGCTTGTACAGTAGAATTCCCATCCCGTCGATAGTGAGTCATGTGAGGCGAGAAGAGGATATAATAGCTAGATACATCGGTTGCATTATGGACCCTTGGATGCGTCCATTCTTCAATATAGACGATTTGCTCAAGAATTCAAACATCGGGGGCTCGCCCGAGATCATTTCGCTTTTGAAGAATGTAAGATGGGAGGAAGAAGAGACTGTTCAGGACCCAGGTCGAAGAAGCTATCTCGGGAAGATTGCACTCCTGCACGGATCTATCATGTCCTACCCGTAAACCCCAAATTGCTTGGTGAGAGCAGGACCGACGGCATTCCGTCTGCAGCTCAACAACGACTTCGCGACAATCCGAGAACCAAGCCCAACCACCACCACGATACCCTGAGCCATCACTCATCATCCTTCCCTCACCCCACCACCCCACCACCACCCTCCCCACCGCCCCCAACCATGTCCACCACCTCCACCTCCCCCCCCGCCTCCCCCTCCACACCACCCCCCTCCCTCCTCCGCTACTCCCTCGGCTTCCTCCTCGTCGGCCTAGCCTGGGGCCTCACCACACCCTTCATCCGCCGCGCCGCCCTGAGCTACACCCCCTCCCCGCACCCCTCCCTCTCCCACGCTCACAACCAATCCTTCCTCAAGCGAAAGATATTGAAGGCTTTTTTCACGGTTACGGATCTACTGAGGAGTCCGAGCTATGCGCTGCCGCTTGTGGTGAACCTCACGGGGAGCGTGTGGTTCTTTTTGTTGATTGGGAAGGCTGGTGAGTTGGGGGGCGTTTGTGTGTGGGGGCGTGTGAGGGGGGTTGGGAGAGGAGAGGGAGGGGGGGAGGGAGGGGAGGGGGAAGGGGATGCGGTGGGGAAAAGGGAGGGGAAAGGGAA
>JAABUZ0100004591.1_pt1 | contig 18924 bp, 17 predicted proteins | sample 5562091 | NCBI WGS metagenome assembly JAABUZ01 (sample SAMN12813069, study PRJNA571459) | rock metagenome | isolation source: Antarctica rocks | place: Antarctica: Victoria Land, Linnaeus Terrace sud | collected 2015-12-21 | reverse complement strand
GGGATTTTGCGGGGAAAATGTGGTGTCGGGAATCCTCCGTGAGGGGCAGACCGCAATTCTTCCGTTTAACGATTTCCGCCCTATTCTCCACAATGCTCCTCCTTTTATCCATCTTATCCATTTTACCCGGCTGCAGCGAACTTTTAGCCTTCGAGTGGTCAATACATCATACATCATTTCTCGCACAGCAGTCCGCGTCATTGCTGTCGGAGATTCACTGCCAGTAGTCTCCAACGGATTCTTACAAACAAGGTGATGCATCTCCTTTGGAGATTTCCGTTAAAGATTTCAAGCCGAGCAAAAGGCCTAGCGATACGCAATTACGGATAACGGCTGGGCTAGCTTGCGCATACAAGCCGTGGTAGGCATGGACAACCCGAAAAGTTATAACACGATTATATTAGAAATACACCGCTTCTCTCCATAGGACTACTTGTCGTATATCATAAACGCTCCACAAATAAGGCTAGCTGCTACTGTACGAGTATAGGTCGATACCTTTCAAGATATAGAATTTTTTCTCTACCTACATGCGACATCACAAAGGGACTGACCGACGCGCGAATTTGGCATGACGAAGATATGCAAGTGTGACGATGCGGGGCACACCCTGAACCGGATAGAGTTTCATGATGCATAGTCAGGAGTGGTTTCTTTGTGGAGCAACAAAGGAAAAAACTTATTGAAGATCTTATCCGGTTACACTACGTACATACTTTGACCCGTCAACAACCCCTTTCGCTTCAGGGAGCATATAGTGACGGCCCTTGAGCATCCATATCATCAAACTTGGAATACGATAGCCGTAGAATGCACCAACACCCTTGTTACGACCAAGTGGGACGGCCTGCATTTCCTTTTCGGGTCGGTGGTAAGCTTTTTCCTTTGCCGACTTTCCATCGCTGAGGTCAAATTGTATGTTGGACATAATGGCCGGTATGGAGTTCCAAACGTCCAGAATGCCTCCGTCGGAATGTGCTGCAACTGATCCAAGAGCATACACTCGTGGACCAGCCTCTGGGACACGAAGGTAGGGAGTTGTTATGACACTACCCTGCTCGTTAAGGAGAGCCTTCGGGATGAACTGCGAATTTGGTTGGAGGCCAGTGGCATCAATGTAGAGATCTGTAGTCATGGTGGAGCCATTACTTAGTGTGAGTTTCGTTTGCCCATCGCCGGTCACCTCGTTATTCACAATCTTGATGTTGTGACGCACAGTTATTTTGAACCCCTTAAGAGTCTCCTCTGCAGTTTCAGCAATCGCCGGACGAAGCTTAAGCAGCAATCTTGTCGACCCGGAAAAGAGAATAATCTTTTTCTTATTTCCATACTCGTAGCCAGCTTCCCCTGCTGTCTCTACCCCAGCCGCGCCGCCACCGGCAATGACAAGAGTCTTGGCACCTAGTATCTGCTTATTGATCCTTTTGGTCTCATCGATAGTGCGTTGGTGCCCATACTTGGTGCTCCAAAGTGGATTAGAAGAGGAGGCTCCAGTTGCGAGGACTAATGTATCGTACCCCATCGTCACATCTCCTCCAGACTTCTTTGCGACCGTAAGCGTGCGTGCAGTTAGATTAAGCGCGTTCGCTTGGCCGAGTATAAATTCGAATGACTCGGCAGGGTAGGAAGCAAAGGCATCAGCTATGGGGAAGGTTGACTTGTCCACGGGGATGAGATCAGGTCTGACAAGACTTCGCGGGCTTCCCACCACCCAGTAGAAATGTGTAGACGTCGAAACGAGTATGACTTTGTAGTGGACGTTCTTATCGGTGGCTGTGCTAATGACGGCACTGATAGTATGTCTGAGCAGGGTATGGGCGACCGTAAGCCCAGCGAAGGATCCGCCGACGACAATGATGTTGCGTACTTCCTTTCCCATTTCACTTGCTCACTGTCTCGTTGAACTCTCTCTTTATATCATTCTTGTGCACATTTTCGTCATCTCATCTATTTATCCGTGTCCGTCGGAATTCCGACACCCGAACACAGCACAGCCACTGACACTTCATTTCCGCTACGCCTGCGTAAAACTAGCCCTCCTACCATCATCAACGTTTAGAATACTGTATGTACAATCAATTGGTTACTTTTGCCTCAATGGCTTGAAGGAACTGGACGCCAAACGGGGTGGTAGCGAAGTCACTTTTGTTGATCTCCTCCAGCGCTGGCTGTAGAGACGACACTAGCTCCTTTTGACGCACTTCCTGTGCCTTCTTGCTAGTTGATGGCGCATTGATTGCAAGATTGTACTCGTCCACCGTCGCCCTCCCAAAGAACCTACTATGCATCTCTCCAGACAAGAGATAGAGCAACGGCCTCCTACCATACTTGTCTTTAGCCAACGCTTGCAGCTCCGACCGAATGGATGTTAAAAGTGTTTGGTCTACCATCTTCGTGTCATCCACAACATCAAATACTGCGCAAAGAAACAAATGTCCATAAGGGTCGGCCATATGTCGTACGACTTCCTCCTTGATGGCGCGCAGGATGCTTTTCCTCTCTTTTGCTGTGGATGTGACGAGGCATCTAATAGCCACAAGGACGCCATAGCGTGACTTAAGCATGCTTCCAATCCACTCGCGACAGAAACCAACATCTCCTCCGCGATTCTCCCACAGCATGCGATGGATGACGGGTGAACCATCCATACCCCTTTCCAACCACTTCTTGGAAATGGCGAATTGTTTGTCTGCAGGGACTTGATGGATCATTTCACTTTGCGTCGTAGAGGACGCACACGCCCACGCAGCATCCAGGACTAGGCTACACTCTGGTCGTAGCATCGTCATAAAGCCCTCTTTTATTTCTGCCATCATGTCTGCCCGACCGGCCGCACTTGCTCTCAAAAGTAACTTGCATAGCAAGTGCTTTGCGTAGGGCGAAGAGGAAAGTTCGACAATGTGGCCCTTGAGCTCTTCAACTATCTGAGCCCGAACTTTTACATCTCCATGCAAGATGAGAGACTGGAGTATCCGGCTGCCATCATGCTTTGCTGACAAGCTTCTTACCTTCCCATCCACCATAGGTACCAAAGCCTCTAGCGCGCTCTTCCTCCCCTCGGCCGACACCTTTTTCCGTCGTAAGGCTTCCCACTGCTTCTTCTCCTGCATATGCCGTTTCCTCTTCTCCTTGTCTGCTGCTGTCATCGGCTTCATTGCCTTCATCGATTTCCCCCCTCGTTGGTGTGAAGTGTCGACCATGAGAATTGGGCTCATCTTAGGTGCATTGGGGAGGTACTCGAGGTGCTTAGCGCCCACTTGCCATGTAGATGGCATACGAATGAAGACTACCATTTCCAATGACATGAAGAAGTACAAGCCAACGACGCCAGGAAGACGGTGGCTTCGAAGACCCGTCAATAACCACCTCTGGAAAGGAGGACCAGTTCGAAAACTTACTTCAGCAAAGAGGAAACAAGGCGGTCGTAACAATACGGGAAGAGTTACAGTTCGTCACCAGGGAGGAGGGCATCGGCGGCGAATTCGCCACGTGGACTTCCATCGGCTTGCTCCTGGTCCCCATGAAGTCGAGAGAATCGAATACGACCCAGGCCGGTCCGGGCACATAGCTCTTATAAGACGCCTCGCAGACCAATCGCAGCATTACATCCTTGCACCGCTAGGAATTCGACAGGGCGACATCCTCGAGAGCTATCGAGCTGGCATCCCACAGCAACTATTAGATGAGATGGGCATGAAGGCAGATAAAGTGGACCCTGGGATGCTTGCTGCACGGACAGTATCGAATGGGAATTGCTTGCCGTTGAGAATGATACCGGTCGGTGCCATTGTCCACGCACTTGCCATCTCCCCCAATGGGCCAGCAAAGCTCTGCCGTTCAGCAGGAACTTTTGCCCGCATTGTCTCCCGCACAACGGATGGGAAGTACGCGGTCATACGTCTCCAGTCTGGAGAAACTCGCAAGATCCACATCGATGCAGGGGCTACTATGGGCGTTGTTAGCAATAAAAATCACCAGCACCGAAAGCTGGGGAAGGCTGGAAGATCACGGTGGCTGGGCATACGGCCAACTGTACGTGGAGTCGCTATGAACGCAGTCGACCATCCGCATGGTGGAGGACGGGGAAAGTCGAAAGGGAATGTGCTCTCCTCCAGCCCGTGGGGACAGTTGGCGAAAGGAAAGAAGACACGCATAGGGAAAAACAAAAACAGAATGCGAGTCAAAGACCGGCCGAGGGGGAAGCGATCCTGACCATTTTGGCATCAACTGATAGTCATCTTTGTCAACTAGAAGCTCTGAGACCTCTGGCTCTCTTAGTCGATTTTTATAACAACCTTGTTGTCCTCGTGGTGACCCACCACTAAATCCTTATAAATCCCCTCATATTTTTTGACTGCGGCTGGCCCCTTTTGGACACGTCACACCGCCCTTTTCAGCGACGTGGCAACGTCATCCTCAACGCCCCCATTTACACTTTCCCAGCAGCAGCGCTGCAGCTCAGCAAATGCAGGCCGTCCCCAACAGTGACCTCCCCCGCACCAAGCGCAATGCCTGTGTTATCTGCCGCAAGCGAAAGATGGGCTGCGACGGTGCGCGGCCTGGGTGTGCAAACTGCACCAAATCCGGACAGCAGTGCAGCTATGAGCCCATGCGACGGCGGAGTGGCCCGCGACGCGGATATGTCAAGCAACTCGAAGCGCGGTTGGCGGATGTGGAGAAACAACTCACCACTGATTCGAGGATAGAACCCAACCTCTCCCCCCCTCTTTTGTTTCCTGAGTACGCCGATATAGGAAATGCAATGAACGATGGGTTGCTCGGTATGAATGGACTAGACACCACGTATAGTCTACCCTCACAAGGCCCAGAGGTGTTGGACAGCCCGTGGAGCCAACGAAAGGATAACTTCTCTGCAGATTTTACGAAATATGTTCAAATGGGAAGCGATCCATCTCGGAGCAACTCGGATACGTACACCCCACCGTTCAGTGCCACCGATAGTGGTAGTCGCAGCTCCCCGATAGATGGGGAACTCTACCTAACTGGACTTGCAGAACCATTACCACCCCAAGAAATGATCACTGAACTTGAGGAAGAATACTTTGCAAACTTGCACCAGGTCTTACCCATCATCCACAAAGGGAGGTACCTAGCTTCGTCTCATCTGCCTTTCGGGCGATGCCCTCCTTGTGCCTTGAGATACATTATTTGGGCATTGGCTGCCAGCGCCATGCCGAAATACGAGGGCCACAAAATGATCTTCTATGCAAGAGCGAAATCGTATCTCGAAAAGTTTGAGTTGCTAGATTGTGGTAATAAGAGCGTAATTTCTGTCGGTTTCCTTCAGGCACTCGTCCTCGCCTGCATTTTTGAATATCAACATATGCTGATGGCGAGAGCGTGGATGAGCGCAGGGAAGGCTTCGCGACTTTGTGTAATGATGTCTTATTCCAGACTCGACCTTGATGACGATAGCGTGAAGAAAATTGCCCCGGATGCGAAGGATTTTATTGAGTTGGAAGAGCGACGAAGGGCTTTTTGGGGGGCTTATAGCTGCGACAGATTTGCATCAATGGGGACAGGTTGGGCTGTCTCCATCGACGATGCAGATTTAGCAACGAATCTTCCTTGTGACGAGGCAGCTTGGAACGCAGGAATCGAAGTAACTATGCCAAAGCTGGAAGATTGTCATGCGATCAAGTCGGACAGTTTTTCGTGTTTTGCAGCCCACATTCTCTCGGTGTCTTTGTTTAATAGGGTTTTGCAACACTTGCACCGGCCGCGTAAGGAGAACCTTGCTGATATAAATGATCCATTTTGGGCGAGGCACAACAAGCTTGACGAGATACTATACTTTGTGAGGCAATCATTGCCACGTCATTTACGACTCCCTGATGCGCTGGCTAGTCCAGCCCTCGTTTTTTTGAATCTATCCCTTCAAACGTAAGGTGGCATTTCGGATTCTCTAACCTTAGGAACGTTATGTGCCTACACCAGGCTGCAATTCAAAAAGCTCGTGACCTCGGATTTGATCACAGTTTGGTAAGAAAATCAAAACACAAGTGCATGGAAGCTGCTGCTCAAACAACCACAATCGTGCGTATGTATGGGTCGCACAAAAGAGGTTATATGCATCCGTTGAATGTCTTCAACGTGTACGTTGCAAGCCGGGTATTTTTACGAGCACTTGATGAGGATCCAGATGATAGAGTGGCACAGGGTAGTCTCGACTTCTTAATACAATACCTGGAGGATGAGAGGCCTTTCAATGAACTAGCTGCCGGATTTTTGAGCCATCTCAAAGAAGAAAGGCAGACTTCAAGCGGCGGAAACGATAGTGGCGCGAAGACGACTGTCAACTCCTTTCCTCCTTGTAAAGTTTCTCTGGTGGCGACTGAGTCATTTGAGAGTGCAGAATACTCCCCGGAATCGAAGACGGCATATAATAACGGTATGACGGAGGAGACTTACGTGCCGAAGGCTTCTGCCGTGAATCGGTTTGATGTAACCATTTACGGGAATGATACAACCTCCGAAACAGCGACACCATTCGCTCATTCTTCATCTGGGTCAGGTGGGAGTCCCCATTCCTTTTCACCGAACGAGGAAATGGCGCCGCTGGATTTTGAAAAACAAATGCCAATGGTTTACGGACAGGATGATTTATACACCTTCCTTAATATGGATGGGCAGATACTTCCCGAAACGGATCTGGATATGATGTTCAAAGGTTCTCCTCACTTTTCGACCTGACATGCGTGCTACATTGATCGATGATCTTGTGTAGAAAGTGGAGAAGACTAAGGGTTGGTAGGTAGCAAGGGTAAATAGGGAACTCTCAATAACTTTTGATTTCTTATTTATGCCGTGCCCTGAAACGCAATTGCCCTGAAACGCAACTTCTATCGGTGACGACGCACATGTCACCACATGTCAGAAGCCGAATTAGGCGAAAGGTTACGTGAACTACGACACTCTGTATTATAATAAATTATGGCGGCCGTTCCCAACCAGGAACTACCCCGCACTAAGCGCACCGCGTGTGTAGTCTGTCGCAAGCGTAAGACAGCTTGTGACGGGTACCGTCCGGAGTGCACAAATTGTTCAAAGCTTGGGTACGAGTGCCACTATGAAACTAGTCGCAAAAGGAGTGGCCCGCGTCCTGGATATGTAAAGCAACTGGAATCCCGTCTGGAGAGGCTCGAGAATGAGGCCAATTCTGGCGGAAGTACTATTGCGGCGAATAGGTTTGCGCATGGACTCGACGCTGGCGTCGTTGACCCGGGATTCTTGGGAATGAATGGCATGGATACGAGGTATAGTCTGCCGTCTGAAGCTCCCCAGCTATTTAGTCCTCCGCAAATGTTAGAAGACGAGTATATGGCGGAAGTTACAGACTTTATGATGACGCAAAGCTTTGGGCAAGGCCCTCCTAACTTGTATACTCCAACATCCAGTGCTCAAAATTCAAATGGTATTGCCAGCAATGAAAGCGGAGGGAAGGATATTAGGACATGGCTGGATACAACCGGGTTACAGGAGCCGCTACCGCCGCAAGAGATGATCGACGAACTGGAAGAGGGCTACTTTTCAATTCTGCACAAGTCTTTTCCAATTCTACATAAAAAGAGATATTTGATGTCGACTCGATTTCCGAGTAAAGTATTCCTGAGATATGTCTTCGGTATGCCATGTGGGCTTCAGCTGCCGCGGTCATGCCCAAGTACAGCGACCACAAGATGATTTTCTATCGTCGAGCGAGGGACTACGTCGATCAGGTTGAAATGAGAGTGGGCTTTACCGATATTTTATCGGCGTCATATCTCCAAGCTACCATTCTCATTTGCGTCTTTGAATATAAAACCATGCTCTTGGGAAGGGCTTTGTTGACTGCTGCAAAAGCTGCACGAGTCGCCACGATCTTGAATTTGTCAAGAATAGACAGTAATGAGCCGGGTCGCAAGAAAACGTTGTCTGAAGCTGAAGACTTCATAGAGCTGGAGGAGAGAAGACGGACGTTTTGGGGTGCATTTACCTGTGATAGGTTTGACCAGCCTTGGACTGGTTGGTCTTGCTACTTCAACGATGCAAATATAACCACCAATCTACCATGCAACGAGGAGGCATTTGAGAATGGGACAGAAGAAAAATCGTTTAAGATGAAGGAAATACTCTCACATGATTGCTCGAAGCTCTCGTCTTTTGCTGGCCACCTTATCACTGTCGCTCTCTCTAACAAGATCATCAATCTTGCACTCCAAGCGGAAGAAGAAAATCTTAAGGATATTGATAGCCCGTGGTGGAAGACATATGAATGGTTGAATGACATCCTCGTCAGGTTTCAGGAGGCTTTGCCACGTCACCTCCGCTTACCTGACGCAATGGATCATCCGGATGTCGTTAGTGTAAATCTTTCCTTGCAAGCGTAAGTCCTTTGTGGGTCAGTCTAAAATACAGGAATATAATCGGCCTCCACTATCACGTATGCCGAAAATCAGACGAACTTGGCTTGGACGATGATCTAACTGTAAAAGCAAAGCACAGAAGTATGGAAGCCGCCGCTCATATCAGCACAATTGTTCGGATGTACGGCAATCGGGATTCTAAACACTTGCATCCGTTTAGTTGCTTGACCTTAATTACGGCGTGTCGCTTGTACGCGTTCGCCGTGGCTGACGATCCAAATGATACACTAGCACAAGGGAGCTTGGACTATCTGACCGAATTCATGAAACGTGAGGCTTCCCATAATAGTCTACCGACGGCATTTTTGGTACATTTGGGAAGAGAGACCGAGATCTATAAACAGGGAAAGCACAGAAGCGACAGTGACTCAGCTGTCTCCAAATGGATTGAAAACAATTCGTCGGAGTCTCCTGAAAGTACTGGGCGACAAACACAGGAAGGATTATCAGACGGACGGACATCCACTAACGAAATTTCCTCAGCGGAATCCAATAATTCGTCCTCGAATAACGGCCACTGGGATAACTCAGCACCTTCTACACGAGATATGACTGGTGCGTCTGCAGCGGCGCTCGATTCTTCAAAGATAGCAGTAACGAGCTGCAATGGGTTCTCAACTAAAGGCCAGTACTCACCGGGATTATTTAACGACAATGGAACTTTCCCTCTGAGTCAGGAAGGTTTTCGGGCATTTTTGCAAGGTGATTCGCCGACAGCATTTCCAGGCTTGAATGGAGAGATTCGTCTTGATGACCCATATTTATCCTAGGATATGAACCCTATTCAGAGAAATTTGTATGTTGTACAGTATGTATCCGGACCCAGGATCGCGTATTTTAAACCGGGGAATTTTTGCGGTTGAGCCGTCACCACTCAATTATTGCCATATTCACGATCAAAGTCGGTAAGAGGTAGACTCGGGTCAAACATTGGGGTTGGCCATTGAGACAGTCTAGACATGCCTGTGAACATCAAAAACCCGTTCCGGCGTACGGGGCATGATGTTGAGCGGAGTCAACATAACGGCGATGATATCAGCCCGGGGACCGCGCCTAATGGAGGGGGACTATCGCTCATCCCCGACGCGGACAACGCAGCCTACAAACTGAGCGTTGTGAGTGACAGTGGTGAATATCTTCCCCCGAGTCCTCCTGGAGAGGAGAAGTCAACGTTATGGGGATCCCGCAGGAGGAAGAAGAACATTACACGACCTGTACAGACGGCTGAACAATTTCCTATTTCACGAGAGAGTTTCGAAGGTTATCGGAGGTCTTTTGACATTGGAGCAACATCTCCCGTGCTTGCGCCGCCTACGACACCCACCACCTTGCCATTGCCCGGACTCCCTATGCATCGTCAATCTGATGATGGAGTCAATAGGGTTCCTTCTCAGCCATCACGACCATCGGCCGTTGAAGAACCGGAAGCTTTTGAGGAAGTCGCAATTGACGATGACGCCGACGCGAAACACAGCAAGAAGGGATTCTTTGGACGACTGAATGGAGCAACTCGCAACCCGGTTGGGAGGAAGCAAGACGCAAATGGGGAGGCAGAACTAACGCATTTATAATCAGGACAGGGCCAAAGACATTGTACACATTGTCACAACACGCACATGTTGTAAGGTAGAACAAGTAATTATTGTAATTTTTAATGCTTGTTGGTGGAGCTTGGTTCACAGACTGCACTCAGCGTGTCAATGCGTAAATTGGTGGCAGTCTTGTCTGAGCGACTGCTGCCACGGAATGTCATCCAAGTCGATGCGCCAGCTGTTGGACCTAACAGCGATGAGCAGCCTGTCGTTAATTCCCAAAGTGACGCAGGGGAAGATGAATTGTATAAGGAATCCCATCTCGCGTCTGCGGCCGGAGTAATGGAAGCCGGCGATGGTATGATCCATTGGCAGGTAAAGAACTTTGGCAAGGCCTTGCAATTGAGCCCTCTAGGCGAAGTTGATGGTCGTGCATTGAAAATTTGCTTTCCTGCAGCTCTGAAGTCCACTTGCCTGGATATCATCTATGATGCAACAGATCATACGACTCATGTCTTTGTACTCTCAAACTCTCTCATTTACTATACATTTAAATGCTCTTTTTCGAAACCAAATATTCTAATTTCATCTCATGGCTTCAGACCTGCATCTCTCTCTCTACGCGCTCCTACCGCGCTTACAGCAGCAACAGATTCGCGTCAAGTAATTTCACTATCGGATGGGTCATTTCTACGCTTGAGCAGAGAGAATGGGGGCATACAAGAACACGTCTTCAGCGATAGTGGATATCTTAAAAGTCTTATCAGAGTCCTACCATGGCAAGGTCCAACGTCGCTCGCTGATCGCTCAACATCTCCAGCATCTGCAATTTCAATTGCTGGTCTTGCTGAATTTCCATTGTTTCTATCGCTTAGTGCCATAGGAACGCTCAAGACATGGTCGCTACTCGACGGCTCCATTGTCGACTCCCGTGAAGTTGTCATGAAAGGATGGGCCGGGAAAAACGCCCATGTCGTCGACGACGCAAAGTACTTATCGGTCTGTGTGGCAGATGATCCAGATGAGTATATGTATCTCGTCGCAACATTTTGCCCAAACGGAGCAGGAAGCTTTGCAATACTTGCAGCCACTCGGCGAAAGGATGGAAGCCTGGAGTACGTCCCCATTACCAACCCGTTCCCATGCCAGCCTCCTAAACGGGATGGGCTATGGGCTGTGCATATGATTGACTTATGTAGGCTGGAGAAATCATCACTGAGATTGCATGTTCTATGGAAGAGCGGCGTTTCTTCATTGCTACAGTATGTGGACATTTCCAGAGGCATGCTCAAAGTGTGGATGGAAGTTGTGCCAGACTGTAATGACGTGCAGGCTAAAATATCAGCGGCTTCGCAAAGTACCTCCGAGGATGTCGCGGATAAGTGGCTTGACTATTTCAAATATAATGCCAAATTCTCATCTGCAGTACTGCAAACCGCCATTTCAATATACTCACGTCATTGCTCGATTCCTTTCGATCCCTCCATTCCAGATGCACAATTACCAGAATCTGCTGGACGGATTGTAGGTGCACATATTAATCTTGGGACTGGTTCTGATGAAAACATAATGGAGTTCAGAGAAGCCATAGACGCAGAATGGCGCAAATTTTGTCGCTTATGTCTCGAGTTAGACTATCCAGGCCAAGAAGCATTTTCTCTATACGTCGACCGACACTCTGGTCTCCCATTCATTTTAAAAGCTGATGGTATGAGTTGTGTGAGAACACTTCATGTTTTGGAGTCGGCACCGACGGTTGATAAAGGCCGGAATGACGACCCTCAGGAGAGTGCGCAATTCCTCGTTAGCCTCGCAAATAAGTTCGCTGCTGAGCTTCCTCAAGCGGCTCTAGATGAGAGCAACCTTGTCCTGGACGAAGAGATGTTTCTGAAAGAGAATTTCTCTATTATTGATCGAATGGGCGTGCTATTTGATAGATGTTTGTCTGAGCTTCTTACTGAGCCAGTGACGAGGATGGTTGAATCGGAGATCTTAAGATTGGAAAACATGGCAGCGGCATTCGAATTGCTTGTCGACGCGTGCACAATACCGTCTCCTGCTGTGGGTAAAATATCACGGCACTTACACCCGCTTCAAGAATCTGTCTTGCGTGATCTCACCTTTGCCACTGTAGACCCAGTTCGAAACTTGATTCTCCTTCTATCTTTATTGGAGTTTGCGGATATGTCAGACTCTGTTGAGCGCGTGTCAACGGATTGGTACCTCGTATTTCTACGAACATTCAAAGTGTTGAGCTTTGTAAGCGAGGCGTCTACTAAAATTCACCCATCAATCTCAGACTCGGCCGCTGATGGTGTAGAAGCGGGACTGAAAAGGCTTCAGTTCCGTGAGCAAACCGAAACGCTAAATCTGAGAGCTATTGGGTTCGTTACTAGGAATGTAGCTCCCATTCTGAGTGACGGGTGTATTTACGTCCCATATGTTCTGTCTACTGTTGGAATGAACGGAAATTGGGGTTCATTCTGTCTCAGATCCATTTTGGACTTATTGTTTAACGACGCTATAACTGCAGCTTACGAGTTGTCACGATACCTACCGCAATCGAACTGGGGAATTTACGTCAAATTTCTTGTATATGCTCACTCGCAATGTGGATCTGAGGCATTGGCAATGGCGCGAGACGTTGCATGGCAACTTTCTTTGTCATCTCTCGATACCTCTAGCTCTGAAGCACAAGAAATATCAAGAATTGACGTTCTCGCTTCGGCTGATTTTTTTGGCCGTGGAGTCGGCAAGTATTACCAACACATTGCAGAGACCCTTGATAGGGCTGGGTGTGCAAAGGAAGCACTCGAAGCCTGTAAATGCGCGATGATGTATGGTCCCTTACATCCAGAATTGGCAGCCTTGATGTTTCAAGTGGCTTTGGATACAAGTGATTTTGAATGTGCATATACCGCACTCTCTACTGTTTCGTCTGACTCGTACGTGTGGTTTGTAGTGATTTACTAACGCAAGACGATATTCCTGTCTGGAAACTTTTCTCATAACTCTATGTACGGAGGGCCGCGCTGACATGCTACCAATATTCGCCTTCATTGACTACCGGGAAGCTGTCGATAGTATTCTACTCAGTCTGTCTACCAGTATGATGAATCGGTTTGATAGTGCACCAGATTACCACCAAATTCTCTACTCTTGGCGCGCATCAAAGCATAACTATCGTGGGGCTGCTAGTGCACTCTACTCCCGGCTTCAGATCGGCAGAAATGTAACTAAAGCTTCTGGAATGGATATTGACTCTACAATCAATGGCGGATTGGAGACGGACCCAAGCACAATGATGCCTAGCAGTGCAAATGTGACAGAAATGTACTTGACTTGCATCAACATATTGTCTAGAGCAGATCCAGATGATGCCTGGTTCTTATCTCCAGCAGCAACAGGTAGTGAGCCGTGGCTAAAACGGCGCAAGGCACTAAATCCCAAGGTACGTCGACGAGTAGTTACTTTAGAAGACCTGCGAGAAGAGTACCTTGCAGAATTAGGCAAGATGCGATTTATTTTGAATGCAATCGGACAAGAATGAGCTTTAAAATATAAATAGTATGTACAAAGAATGCAAAAGGTCAAAGGCTTGCGCTGCATGCCATATTAATATTCTTACCAATGTTTTATTACTCATGCGTTTCCTCACAATTTATCACCCAAACTGGGGAAGTCTAAAATCATGCAGTAGACATGCTGATGGGGGTCTTGTGCGCTGCAACACGTTTTGCCCATGTACGGGCATGTATAGAGGCTAATGATTAGCATGCAAGGTAGGTTGCAATTTCATACCCTTGAGAAACTTTTTACTTGCGTATTTTTTGAAGAAGGCTTCGTGCTTTACCTCATCTATCAGATAATTTATCATGCAGTCAAACACCGGCAGTATTTGTGCTTCGGTGTATCCCCCGGAGTAGTGAGTCAAATTTGCGTCCCAAGCACCTCGTTCCAGCATATCTCGTGATGCATACATTGCGGCAGCCGCAATCAAAGAAGGAGGGAATTGGAGAAAATGATGATCGAGTAGCGAGATCTCCATCAAGTATTTTGCGACAGTCCGGGTCTGAATATCATAATTATCAGCCTTGGAGATTCGTCGAAGAAAGTTCATAGGAGTAGGGTATGCTAGGTTGAAGTCAAGGGTTTGAAGAACGTATCGTTCAGCCTTCAAAATCTCATCGTCAGTGTAGCCACCGTCAGCCATGTAGATGAAATTCTGAATTGAAGGGACTTGGACTTCTTCGTACTTTGATGCCAAAATGAGTGCAGTTATACCTACCAGTTGCAGCTTTTGGACAGAAACGACGCGCAACGTGAGGAAGCGGTCGATAATGTTGACAGCGATAAAAAGAGTTTCGGCATATAAGCGAAACTTGGTGTGTACTTCGATAAGCCAGTCGACCAAGACTCCGCGCATGTCCCACTTGAGATCGTTTTGATGTTCCATATATGTCGGACTTGGCATTGTTGATATTTCCAGCTTCTTCATATACTCAAAAATTTCAACCACATACTCCGCTACCATTAAAGGATCGTCTGCATCCTCGGCATCTAGGTCATCCCATTCGACTCCACGAGCCTCCTCCTTTTTGACCTTCTTTGCACGATGCGCAGAAGCTTCCACACGTGCATTCTCGACTTTGTTGATGTTCTCTTTATTCTCCTCAGCTATAATAGCAGCTTCCTCTAGTGTAACCGCGACCTTTTTCTTGAGAGCTTCTGTTGCCTTCGTATCTGACTTTGCAAGATCTTGCTGTGCCCGAGGCCCATTCCGAGGTTCTTTCAACACAGCACTAGACGCCCGCGCCGGAACTCGATTTCGTGCATTCACCGTGGCTAGAGGCTTTATAATTCGACCGGATTTGGCCGGGTCTTGTTTGTCTTTGTTGACATTGCTCACATCACCTAACGCGGCGCGTTTTCGGCTCGCTGGAACGGCGCCGGTGTTTCCAGTCAGTGTAAACTGCTTTTGATCTCCAGTCAGTGAAGCAGCTGCCTTAGAGCGAGTCAGCCTTGTGCCCAATGGAGCATTCTCGTCGCCGCGTCCGAGTCCATTCCCTGTATTCGACAGACCCGGCGCTGCGGCAAGAGGCTTTCTCGCGTGAGTCATGCCTAGGCCGCGTCGGACACAATCAGAAGGCTGAGTGTCGAGTCTGCCAGGTGAATGGGGTCCGTTTGGGGCGGTCGCTTGGTGGGGGTGGTCGTCTTCGCGTGTGTTTTCTTTCCGCTGGAATCTGGGTTACGTGTGGTTGGGTTGGCAACGGGATTCTCAAACAGCGGATTGTGAGAAACTCCATGGGACAAAGGGCAGATGCCGAATGTTCCGCTTTCCCATCTATGAGCTCAACCTGTTTGCCCATCGTGAATAAGACGTTTTGTATGAACTTTGGAACATATTGAAGCGACCAAGGTAGAATGAAATACTTACTCCATCTGGCACAAACGCAATTGGACTTTCGTCGGGCGGAACTTCAGTCGCTAGCTTCGCTCAATGGTATTTGCGTCAACCTGGACAGATATACGGATCAGTCTCCTTTCTTGGTTGTGGAATTAGAAGGAGAAATCCAAGCAAAACGTCTTGTGGAACGTGCAATCTTGTGTAAAGCGATTTACGAGCTCTTGGGTCAAGGTACAAGTAAAAAAGATCTTCACAAGGACGTCGCAAAGTCCTTGATCCTATGTGTAAGCTGCCTTGATCTACCCTAACCAATCAGGAAAAATACATGCAGTCTACTTTCAAATTTACTTTTGAGACTTACAATGGCACCCGAGCCATTGCGTCTCAGAACTCATTCATTGAGGAGTTTTCTTACCTCGGCTTTCAAGGACCAATTTGTATGCGGAATCCGGACCAAACATTTGCCATTCTCGAAAATTATGACGTAGAACGAGGTGTTCCAATTGAAATCTTCTTTGGCCGTCTCATTTCTCGTAGCAGTCGCGACTTGGTGAAAACTCTTGACTTGAAGAAACGATGCTACATCGGCACCACAAGTATGGATTCTGAGCTGGCACTTGTCACCGCAAACATTGCGCGTGTTCGTCCCGCTTCACTTGTACTCGATCCGTTCGCTGGTACGGGATCTTTCATGATAGCTGCATCTATCTTTGGTGCTTCCACATTCGGATCTGATATCGACGGCCGCCAACTTCGGGGTAAGAAGGGCAGAAATGTTGCGGCAAATTTCAGGCAGTATAATCTTCAATCTCGTCTCATGGATTGCTTCATTTGCGACATGACCAACTTTCCGCTGTGTGAAAGACAAATTTTCGATTCCATTATTTGCGATCGTATGGTGGTTAATTACGAATGCTGACTTCAGCCCCATATGGTGTAAGAGAAGGATCCAAAGTTCTCGGGTCTCGAAAGGAGGAAAGTGGAAATGTCATATCCATCCGACCCGATGGTTCTATCAGTCATTTGTGAGCAAGCTCACAGTCATCTAATGATAGGCGACAAGATTATATTGCTCCCAAGAAACCAATGGAATTGGAAGATTTATTGGCACGACTTCTCGAGTTCAGCGCACGACACCTCGTTAATGGAGGAATCCTGGCATGCTGGATACCACGCAGTTCTGAAGATTTAAGAGTCGTAGAACTTCCCTCTCATCCACAGTTACGAAAGGAAAACGTCTGCGTCCAGTATTTTAACAAATGTAATAAATATTGATTTATGCTGATAATAGGGTCTCGACAATTGGTGTCATACGAGAGGTTACCCATTCGAGGTTTGCGTCCATCGTCAAACCGTAAACCGTCAAGAGGCAGAAGTTTCCGCGACCAAGTAAATATCTGTTAATGGCATCGCTAAATACAGTATTTTTCATCCTTTCGATAACTCCTTCAACACGATATCGTGTAAAGTAGATCTTAACATACCAGCAAAGCTTTCAAATGTCTTGTGGTGGTTACCAATCAACCATCGGATGTCGACTGAAGTCACGTCAGACTTAAAACAGCGCAGGGAAACACTTAACGAGTAATAGGCATCAAGTGAATCTAGATCGCTGTTCTGCAACACTTTGCGTCGAGCTGCACGAGACCAGACAGCGCCATTTCCTGAACAAAAGAGTAGGTCTGGCTCCATCCAGTGGGATGAAATTTTAAGTTTTAGAAGCTGTTCGGTTATTAGTTTGGCGACGTGCGGCAGCGAAACCTGAGTGGTGAAGCAAATTAAAGTAGTCTCCGGGAGCAGTTTCTGTAGTGACGGGGTCGAGGGCCGTGCTAGTTCTTGGTAGAACCTTTGCTGCCCAAAGCTCCAACCAACGACCCATCTTTTTGTGCGAGAGCCTTGCACAAGCTCTGAGATTGCATAATTCTCAATCTGTCCAATTAAGAAATTTCGCAAGACTATTCTTACCCTCAGCCTTCGGAGATGTGAGACAATGGACGCTAGAGAAGACAATCTCCCAATCATTGACGTAAAATATTTGATTTGAGTCTGATGCTTGGTGCTCCATTCGAGTATTGCCCCAACAAAAGCAATTTCACCTCCGTCTTGTATCATTTCATTTTCTGCCGCTGTATGTGACTTAGTTAGTGTTGGCTAGTATAGATCATACACCCATTGGTGGATCCTTTTTGAAATAGCTCAAAGCTGCCATCTCTTCTTCGGATGCATAGAACGGAGGATTACACATACAAAAATCAAAGCTGAAGTTAGCAGTGAACACTCGCCAGTATGCCTATGATCTGAGTATGTTTCCGGTAATATAATGCCTTGTTGCTCAATAAACACCAGATCAATGCTTTCAGAGAGCTTGTTATTCAGTATGTTGGAGAACGCCGAATCACGAGATGTCAGATCAGTTTCTATATCAGCATGGCTTGGAATTATTACCTGTGACAAGAAAACGCCAGTTGGATCGCAACCTGCAAGCTAAAAGCGGGTATATACACGAAGCGCCTGTCCCACTCTGATGAGCTTGTGTGAGGTCTCAGTCTTACATATCAAGTCCGTACAATAAGCTAGTCGAGTTGGGTTTGAGTTTGGAAAAAGGAATCCCGTGAGCCGCGCTGGAATCAAGGATATCTTGAATCCAAAGAACATAATTAAGTCTGACATGAGTAACATCTTCACCCTCCCTACCGATTCGGAATCTTTTCAGCAATATGATCAAATTTTACTTACTGGTGGAAACAAACGGTTGGCTGGTACGTTCACGATCAGATTAAAATCACGCTTCAAGAGAAAGCGGGAGAACCACCAACGGTCAGCATTTCTGAAGACTAAATCCACCTTGCAAATTTGGGGTCTCTCCATGAAAATCTGCCGTTAATGATGAAAGTAGACATTCCATCATCTTGTTGACACACAAGATTGAAATCCGTCAAATCAGGATCGTTGTATATGTTTCGACGATGCATTGATTTTCATTCGCAAGCCTAGTCTTTTAGCGTCGGCGACTTCGAAGTAATTACTATCAGTAATTGCTTTCACAAGATTTATCTAGAAGATAAACTATACAGCCATGTACATTCACATGAGATTTATGCTGACATGGATTTTCATTTGGTGGTGAGGTTTGCGAACGTGTGAAACCGAAAGTAGAATTTGGGAAAGAATATTGGCGATCAATCTGATGTGCCGAATGGCATTTGACGAAGAGCGGGGCGAAGCAATTAAAGGTCGGCATTAAGTTCAAGTACTTGTAAATATTTAAGTAAGTTAAAGTTTTAAGTAAATTCAAGTTGGGGTTTGTGGGCTTGAGTATTTATCAAGTCAAGTACTCGAGATTTATTAAGTACTTAATAAGTTCGCCTCTGCAACTGGCAGTAAAATACAAGGAAAGTAGAATGACGAATGAGCTTCATTGTTTGATTTCTGATACATACGGCCTGCTACACGCCCAAACTCCTTCAAACAATAACGTAAATCGTAAATTCATAACTAATGGAAAGCACCTCCTCACGGCCTGACAGAGCGAAACGCGCCCGAAACTTTTTTCCTTGAG
>JAABUZ0100004590.1_pt1 | contig 18927 bp, 19 predicted proteins | sample 5562091 | NCBI WGS metagenome assembly JAABUZ01 (sample SAMN12813069, study PRJNA571459) | rock metagenome | isolation source: Antarctica rocks | place: Antarctica: Victoria Land, Linnaeus Terrace sud | collected 2015-12-21 | reverse complement strand
TAAATTGTGCAGAAAAGGCAAAAAATATGAAAAGAATAGTCATGTATATGATTGTGCTTTTACTTCTCCAACTGAGGAGTAGGCTTGCGCGATGCAAGAACTTTTCCTGGCAGCGCCCCCAAAGCTCCAAAGGCAAGCCCCATTACAGGGCCAATGACAAGATAACTGGTAGCGGCAACTATAGCGTTCTTCACGATATAGGTCGTAATATCGGAAGTGCCGCTATGGGCAAATGCCTGTATATAGCGAGGATAATTCTGTAGCAGCGGCATCAGAATATAGGTCATCACGAGCAGCACAATCCAGGCGATGAGTGAGCTCAACATGCCGCTCCACAAGCCAATTCTGAGACCAAACGACAAGGAGCGTGTATGCCGGGCACCATACAGCCCTGCAATAAACTGAACCATGAGCAAGCCTAGCGCGCAGGCCACTGCAATAGCAAAGTTAAAATCGGGAAGTATATTGTCTACAACCGCCTCAGCTCCTAAGAAGAGAGATCCAAACAGGCCAAAATTCATCCCTTGCTGCTGCGCCCATATCTCGTCGCGCCCAAACCCTTCGCTGATCTCCCTGCCCACAAAAGCGTACACAGCAAAGATTATAGTGAGCAGCAGCAGCAGTCCCGCAAAGAGCAATCCCTGCCCCGAAAACACCAGCATGCTCCGATACCTGATAAGACCATAGCCCAACAACAGTAAGCCCAGGCAGAGCGCGATAAACAAGCTGCGCGCCAACCCTGACTGCTCAGGCATAGACGTAAACGCCATTTAACACAAATCCTTCTTTAAATAACAAAACACACTAATGCTAAAGTATATAGAAGAAGTCCGAGTTCGTCCATAAGCTATTTATGCCTTCTCTGCGCCAGAGTCAGGATAAGTAGTAGGCACGCGACTGCAACCGTTAGAGCACTGGCGATTGTGAAAGGAGCTGCAGCACCAAGACTCAGCACAGTATAGCCTAGCACAAGTGAGCCCAGAATGCGCCCTATATCCTGGGCAGCAAAGTAGGTGGCGCTCGCAAGACCGCGCTGATTTGCCCCGGTTAGATCAAGCATCCAGGCAATGATAACTGGCCCGGTTGCAGCCCAGCCAGCACCGGCTATCAAGCCAGCTAGAATCGTCTCGGCATCATTGTGTACGAAGATAATCGCAAAGACGCTTACGCCCATCAGGAATAGACCAATCCCAGACACAACAGCTCGTCCATAGCGATCAGACAGTTTACCAGCTACTGTACGTAAGAGCAGTTGGGGAACGACCTCGGCAGTGTAGAAAAGGCCAGGATTTTGTATGCCGCGCCCAACAAGAAGGTTGGGCATAAACGCTAGTACGACCCCGTACGCCAGCCCCATTGCAATCATAGCACAAGTAGGTACGAGAAGCCGTCTTGATCCACTCAGCCAGGTCCAGAGTGAAAGAGAGAATTGAGATGATATACTTCCGCTTCTTTCTTTATAGAGCAACGAGCTTAAAATGACGGCTAGTAGGCCTGAGACCAGGGCACACAGAAACAAGGCTGGAGGTCCGGCCATTTTAAAAACAAACACACCTACCGCTGGAGCTAGCGCACTGGCGATATTGCTAAACAGGCCGTAAAAGCCCATGTGTGCGCCGCGTTGTTCGGAACTAATAAGCGTGCCGGCCAGTGCATTGAGCAGTAGGGCAAAGGTGCTCATGATGAAGCCTCGCATCAACACGATGCCTATTAAGAGCCAGAGTGTGTGAGATAGGGCGAAAAGCGGGGCGGTGAGGGCGAGGGCGGCGGCAGACCATAGAATGTAGCGTGCGCTTCCAAAGCGGTCCGCGAACGAGCCCACGAGCAGATACGCTACAAAGTCTAGCAGGAAGCCGATTCCAACAAGTGCACCTACCTGCTCGATGCTGTAGCCTAGCGTCTGCGTGTAGTAGAGTGGCAAGCAAGAGGTTAAAGCTGCTGTAACCAAAAAAGGCGGTCCAGCTAACGATCACCAAAGGGCGAGGGTAGCGTGCTGGTAGAATAATCTGCCAGAGATTTTTTCTGAGATGCGCCTGTCTGTCGTGTTATACTATTCTGAGTAGATTATAGACATTGTAGGACTAGACAAAACGGAAATAATGTACAGCGTACTGTTTTGTCAATATTCATTGTATTCAAGCCAAAAATGCAGAACGAGGAGAGCTTCGGGGCGAGCTGGTCGGCGATTCTCCGGCTGAAGCCGGTCTGCGCGCAATGAATTGGCGCCTCTGCTTCGCAGAAGGTCTTCATGAAGCTTGACAAAGTGGTACAGCTCTATATTCGTGAAAGGGATTTTCAATGGCGACGTCTCAAAATGCTTTTTCCAAGTCTTCTACTCGGCCCTATACGGAGGGCGATATTGGCTCGACCTATCTCACGCCGACGTATCGCGTCGATCTGCGGCCGACGCATACAAAAGATGTTTTTTATGATGCCGATCCCGTCTCGGATTGGCAGGCGCTCTCGTGGGAGAAGATTGGGCGTCCGTACCGGGTTGAGCGCTGGTCCAGCGAGAAGAAGCGCTGGGAGCAGGAGCACGATCAGGAAATGCCCGTCAAGACCTCGTGGGAGATGTTCAATCGTTCGTTTCAGAGCCTGTTCGATGATGATGCGCTGGCGAAGCGCAAGGATGCTCTAGGCAATCTTGGCAAGGGCCTGCACGATGTCAAGCTGGACGACGCGTGGGAGGCGATGGAAGATATTGTGCAGACGACGTTCTGGAACAAGATTCATCGCGTGGAAGATGCAATCTGGGACCCACGCGGCAAGCGAGCACTCTTTGAGGGGCTGGACGTTAAGAAACCCGAAGTGCTCTTTTTGGGCGCGGCGGATGGCTACGAGGCGATGCAGTTGATGGCGATGTATCCGGGCGGGCACGCGGTGCTGGTAGATTATGACGACTATTGCCGCACGCACCGCTTCGGCGAGTTTCCTGAAGCCTATCCATTTCTGGGCGAGAATCCGGCGACGGGTGGGCCCAAAGTCTGGTATCGTGACGAGATGAATATCGACTTTGAAGTCGTGGATATTCGCGATCTCAAATATGGAAAAGAGTTTGACATCGTCGTCAGCATCGGCCTGCTGGAACACTTTCCCGACCAGTACAAGCCGCTCGCACTGGACATGCACCGCCGCTTCCTCAAGCCCGGTGGCTACGCCATCATGACCACGCCGCGTGCACAGCTCTCATCCAAATTGTTCTATACACTCTTCGCCGACCTGATGAACTTCTCGTACCGCGAACTGATGGATGTCACCCATCTGGGCCTCTACGCCCACGAGAACGGCTTTGAGATCCTGCGTCACGGTCGTATCAAGGCCCACAACGGCATCATCACTCGGCTGCGCTAACAACGTAGCTGACGCCCCTTGTCTTCGCGTGCTTGCGCCTTCGGCGCTCGTTCTGTAGTTCATTTTTTGATTTTTACACATTTCGGGCGAAGCCCGAAATGTGTAAAAATCAAAAAATGAACTACAGTTGTATCGGGCAGCGAAGCTGCGCAAGATGATGTGTTAAGAAAACGGAGACAGCAGGATTTGGATGCATTTGAAGGAGCATTAAAGCAACTGGCGCATCTTTGATGGTGGTACGTGTATTTTCGAGCCGGGCATGAAGACGATGTCGTGCGAGGTGCAGTAATAGAGCGCGTGCCACTTTTGAATTTTCTCAAATAGTCGCGGTCGCCGGGTGATGGCGAGGATGAGATTAATACTTGAGACTATGACGATGGGGAGAAGCAGGAGAAGGATAATCATATCGAGGGCACCGATAGAGTGCACAACTTCTTGTAGATCAAATGCAAGAAGTTTTGGATGGCGCACACACAGCAGGAAGAGAGTGATGAGGAAGATACTTACGATTAAAATGAAACCGATCCACGATGGAAGAAGATGATCCTTAGGAGGATGAAGCTTTTTGGCAAGGGCAGGTTGATCCTGGATTACCTCACTTTTCGCTGGTCCCCCGCACACATGCCGCGAACGCACACGCTCAGAGCCGCCCTGCACAATCGTGTCAACCAATAAAACGTGATCTCTATTTTCACATATTGGGCAATTGAAATCCTGCAATATACTACGCATGTTATCCATTCCTCTATTATTGCAAGCATGTAAAGCGATATGAAGAGGTTTTATAGAGAATACAGAGATATGCAATATATGTATTCGGTACTTTTTCTGGCGACGATCAACTATTCCCCTAAAACTTGCACATCCAAATGTCTTTCTTAATATGCTATTGTAGCATGCTCAGACCCGCTTTCTATATGAAGTATTACATATTTCTCATATAAACGGTCCAATAGTCCCTTTTTCTCAACCAGCTTTCCTCCATTTCCGCCTGTCCTGCAAAATATTCTCAGATCTTGAAAGAACCTTGACACGATCTTAACTTTGTACGGGTATACTTCTCGTACGAGCTTGTACGGATAAAGAATTGGAGAGGAATCATGCCACAAACGCGAGGATATCTATTAGGAAGGCTCTTTGCCTTTCTTGCTCTACATGAAGCGCTACCTCAGCCGGCAGAGCAGCTCTACCAGCAAGCCTCGGCGACGCCTCCGCAGGTGATACCGAAGGCGCTGGCGACCATGATCGAGTCCGGCAAAGAGGAGCTGCTCTTTCCGTTGATGAAGCTGCTGCCACTCGATGCCTTTGATGGGCCCCTTAACCGGCGCGAGCAGGGAGCCTTTGCAATAGGTTATACACATGAGCGCGCCGGCTACTCTCTCTCTCTACTGGAGGAAGAAGGTGAGGACGAGGGGCAGGAGCTCACCGAGCGCTATGAATTTCGCCTGGACCCGCAGCTTAAAGAATGGATCAAGCTGCAAGGCGGCGGCACCTTTATCCGCTCCGTTCTGCGCAACGAGCGCGCAAGATTAGCTCAAGAGGCAAAATAGGAAAAACCTGTACATAGGAAAGGGAATATGTCATGAAAAGAGCGAGACATCGTCTCACTCAGCTATCCAGCCTGGCCTGTTTATTGCTCATCACCACCTTCGCCGCCTGTGGGGGAAATACGCCTGCGCCAACAACGAAAACGAGTAATGACACGACGGGCATCCATAAGATTCAGCATATCGTCGTGATTATGCAGGAGAATCGTTCGTTCGACTCGTACTTTGGAACCTATCCGGGTGCGGATGGCATTCCGATGAGTAATGGGGCTCCGGCGACTTGTGTGAATAATCCACGCAATGGGCAGTGTGTGAAGCCGTATCATGATTCAAATGATAAGAATGGTGGGGGGCCACACGCGGCGGCGGCAGCGACGGCCGATATCGACGGAGGCAAGATGGATGGCTTTATAGCTCAGGCGAGTAAGGCCACCAAGAATTGTGTTGATACGAATAATCCAAACTGCACAAATGGGGCCACGCCCGACGTGATGGGCTATCACGATGCCCGCGAGATCCCCAATTATTGGACCTACGCCAAAGACTTTGTGCTACAGGATCATATGTTTGAGCCGAATGCGTCCTGGAGCCTGCCCTCGCACCTCTTTATGGTCTCCGGCTGGTCCGCCAAGTGTTCGAAGGCGGGCGATCCTGAGAGTTGCATCAACGCTCTTGATGGTGCAAGCAAGTCGCAAGGAGTTTTAAAGAACGATTATGCCTGGACCGACCTCAGCTATCTTCTCTACAAGAACAAGGTGAGCTGGGCATACTACCTGGACCAGGGGACGCAACCTGACTGCGAAGACGATCAGATGACCTGTAAGGCCAAGCCACAAAAGGTGAAGGTTCCTGGCATCTGGAATCCACTGCCGCAGTTCGACACAGTCAAGCAGGACGGGCAGCTCGCTAATATTCAGGATATCGGGAACTTCTCTACCGCCGCTAAAAAGGGCACGCTACCAGCCGTTTCATGGGTCACGCCAAACGGAAAGGATAGCGAGCATCCGCCCGCCCTGGTGAGCACCGGACAAGCCTATGTTACCGGGCTGATCAACGACGTAATGCAGGGGCCGGACTGGAATAGTACCGCCATCTTCCTCTCCTGGGACGACTGGGGCGGGTTCTACGACCATGTTCAGCCGCCGCATGTGGACGAGAACGGCTATGGCCTGCGCGTACCGGGCCTGGTCATCAGCCCCTACACTCGCCAGGGCTACATTGACAAGCAGACGCTCAGCTTTGACGCCTACCTCAAATTCATCGAAGACGACTTCCTAAGTGGCTCCCGCATCGATCCAAAGACCGACGGTCGCCCCGACCCGCGACCAGACGTACGCGAAAACGCCTCGATCCTGGGCAACCTGCAAAACGACTTCGACTTCTCGCAATCGCCCAGATCGCCAGTCGTCCTATCGCAACATCCATCGCCCGGCCCGGCCTCTCAACCATAGTAAAGAATAGCGAGCGGGAAGTTCCACTGATGTAGCTTCTCGCTCAATTAACGTGCCTCGACTATAAGTGTTCCATTTAGTTCTACACATTCTCTAAGCGACACTTACCACGTTTCCCAATGCACCACCGATAGCGGCTGACGCGATGACTTCTATCCTCTGAACCCTACTAGCTTCATTAGATATCTCGATCTCTTTCTCTAAGTCAATCAGAGCTCTTTTCTGAGAGCGCATATGTATAAAAGCTGCAAAGACAAATACTCCAGTTGTGAACGTTCCTGCACAAAGCAAGAATAGTTCAAACCTCATCTTCAATTCTCCTTCAGCCACTTGCAAATAGCACCTATAATAGTCATCTACGTTTAACAATCTACCCGTACTAGCATCGACTGAACTATTATAGCATGCTGTTATTATTATTATAATAGCTATTTAGCTTTATTAAAATACCGTGATTATTTTTACATGTAATCATGCAAATATACTATCTTTATAACTAAATTAAAATTTCTACTTTCAGTATTATAAAGGCAAATAAAGCGTATAATAAACATAGATAAACCAATACCTTGTATTGCAATGAGAGAGGGGAGAAAAGGAAAGTTTACGTCAAGTGTATTCGCTTTTTCGATGTTTTGTCAGTGTGCTATAGTAGTACCACGAAAATTTGAAGAGTGATGTTATGGAGAATATTAGGTAGCTGAGAGGTCAAAGTAGGGATGGAAGGCGATGAACGCTGATAATGAGGAGAAAATAGAAGTCACTTCAAGTGACTCTACTTCATTGGAAATTCATGAAGCAGATTATGATCTTGTGATGGCTCGGTTCGAAGAGATTGAGCCACACTATAGCAGAACAAGTCGGCTTCTGGCCGATCTTGATTGTGAGAATGTTGCAATGTCAGAAGATATGTATATGCGGCTTACTATGTTTTTGGATGAGCGGAAGGTGCCCTATCGTCTTATAGATCACGAGCCGGAGGGGCGAACAGAGATTGTGAGTGCTTTGCGCGGGAATCGGTTGGAGCAGGCGGCCAAGTGTATTATTTTGATGGTGAAGGTTGGGAAGAAGGTGACGCGCTATGTGCTTGCGGTGGTGCCGGGGGATGCGCGGGTGGATATGCAGGCGGTCAAGGCGCTGCTGCAAGGAACTTATGTCGCGTTTGCCTCGACGGATATCGCAGAGCGGCTGGCGGGCAGTGTAACGGGCACAGTTTTACCGTTCTCGTTTAATCCTGATCTCGAACTGATCGTTCATCCGGCATTGCTCGAGAACGACGAGATCTATTTTAACGCGGCCCGCCTGGATCGCTCGATGGTGTTGAAAACGAGCGATTATGTAACGGTTGCTAAACCACGGGTCGCAATCATCTAATCTCTAGCGAGTATGAACGTAGCTTGAGCTAAGAGTTTCTCTATAGGCTGAAGAAATGATGGAAATCGCAAAAGTTTTTCTATAGAGTAAAGGGAAAGTTTCTGAGCCTTACAAACGTCTGCAAAGAAACCTTCCCTTTTCAACTAGAAGCGATTAATTCGGTTTTTGTTTTTCATAGCTCACAATCTGCCATCTACTGATCCCCTCAACCTCACCCTCGTAGCCTGGGGTGAGGAGCTTCACTTTGACATACTCGGTGCCATACACTATAGAGAGAATGACTCCCTTCCATTCTTTATTTTTGTCTGTAGGATTATCCGAAGGCTTCAATCGGTAGTAGACAGTATCTCCAGCGGTAAGCGTCGCAAATTCACGGATTGATAGGAGATAGCCCTTCTCTTCCATCTTCTCTTCCGTCTCCTCTACTTTACAATTTTGTGCGGAAGCCAACGAACACCGTTCTAGCTCCGCTCAATTTTCCGATAAGCAATACCAGTAATTCGTGAAGATAAACATAACAACGTTCCTAACGAGATTGACGCCGTGTGATTTTCCTAAGAAGCAGTGTAGGCAACTGATCAAGGCTCTGCTCCTGAATAACCGCGATCGGGTCGTTGTAGGCCACACCGGAGAGAGTGTACACAGCCTGCCTGATGCGTTGTGCCTGTTCAGACAGGATTGGATTTCCCCGTGTCGCGTTCCAGATAGTTAAATAGCGTACTCTTGCTTCAATCGAGACCCTGATCGCTTCAAGCTGCTGCTCCTTCAGGTACGCTTCAAACGGATGCATCATTTTCTCCCGTATAATAGGTAAACGACCCTCTTTGCCAATCCTATGCAATTGGTGAGTGAATTGGTACTTTTGCTTCATCCCTTTCTCTTACATCGATATGCATGATTTTAGGAGCACGAATAATCTTGAGTGCCGTCTCCTCACCAAAGCGCTCCGTCAGCATATCCAACGTCTCCCACAAGTCCCTGATCCAGTCAATAAGCACCCGTGTCTCCTCACTCTCGCCCAGTTCTTGCAAGAGCACACGCACAAGGCTCTCCCTATTGCCATGCTCTGGTAAATCCACCAGCGTATCGGCCACAATCTGAATCGCCTGCTCATTCCCGACAATGGCTCGCAGCTCCAGATGTAAATCACCGATACGCTCTTGCCGAGCCGTGATGTACTGATGCTTGGAGTATCCAGACGCTAATCCTGATAATCCTAACTTTGCAGAGATATATTCAGTGCTGATTTGTTGCCTGATACGGCTTATTTCACTCTCCCCCATAACGTTGTAGCTCCTTTCTGCTTCGTCAATCTTCAAAAATTCGAAGAGGCTCGGTACTTTCTCTTTCGTGTTTCCTCTTATGAGAGAGCGTAGCAGATCGTTTCATACTGAATCTCATAGGAAACCTCATAGTGAGACTCATATAAGGCGAGGCATGTTCTAGAAACTGTGCTACAATCATGTCTGAAATATGTCTTCAAACGGCTAGATAAATGCAGATTCACTGGAGGGGTTTTGCAGGATGATTGAAAGTGGAAGTGACGCTCTTCTTGTTCGCGTATGGTTGCTTGGTGAGTTTCATGCAGAGCGTCGAAAAGACGACGGAACATGGGAAGTGATAGGGAAAAATGTGTGGGGAAATAGCTATGCTCGCTCCCTCATGAAGCGTCTCTTATGTGCAACGAATAGACGAGTTGCACGCAGCGATATTCTTGATGACCTGTGGCCGAACACGCCTGCGCACTTAGCCGAAAAATACTTAAATAACGCCTCCTCAAAACTTCGTCAGATATTTCATAAGGACGTAGTAAAGCCTGTTGGCTCTCACGGAACGGGCGGCTACCAGCTCGCCGGTCAATCGCTACTATGGACCGATGCCGATACCTACGAATCACTCATGATTGAAGCCGAGCGCATTGGCCATTCCTCTCCTGAATACCTCTCATTATTAGAAGAGGCGTATCAATATTTCAAGCGTGGAAGCATGTTGGAAGGGGAGAGCGGACAATGGTGCCTTGCCATTCGTACAAACAACCAAAAAAACGGTTGAAAAGCTGCTAAACGAGCCATTCCCTATCTCTTATTTGTCACCTCTGACAGCAAAGCCGCTCTCTTCTGATACAAGTGCAGTGACCACATCTCCCTTACAGTTAGCATCCACATCTTTTATGAAGTACAATACTGCTAAATCATCGTCATCATTACCGAATTTGGAGATGCTGATGAGATCACGTCGTCAGGTACTGCAAGATATATTGAATACGGCTTGTGCAGCTCTGATACTCTCACCATATGCTGTGTTGCCACAAGAAGGCAGAGAGCGAATCGAGTTGATTATAGCTCACCCTTCGTATGTAGATGAAGAAGCGTTAGATGACTTAGCTTCCATTACACAACGGTACTGGGGTTTGAGCAAGAATGCGTCGATCGATTTGTTGAGTGGCATTGCTGGCCATTTTACTACGATCGCACAGCTTTTAAAAGAATCGCATCCAACTCCTATCTATGAAAGACTTTGTTCGCTTGCAAGTGAAAATGCACTTCTTTTGGGAAAGAACTTTCATGACGTTCGAGAATACGATCTTGCCTGGGAATACTATAAATTCTCGCTAAAAATTGCGCAAGACAGCCATAACATGGACTTGTGGGCAAATGGTGTTGGGCGTATTGCCCTTCTACTCATTTATTGGGGGCAACCACAGCATGCACTGCCACTCCTTCACGAAGCACAAAAAAATGAGATTCACAATCAAAGACTACGTCCCTGGTTGTCTGCAATAGAAGCAGAGATACATGCTATGCTTGGAAATGTTGATGCATGTCAGCGTTCATTAGATCAATCCAAACAAATCGCCCTACCACTTACTTTAACTGATGATATCTATGCAACAGGTTTTAATCCATCACGAGCAGCAGGATATGAGGGTGCTTGCTTTGTTCGATTACGCCAGCCAGAGCGTGCACTACCAGCTTTAAAAGAAGCGTTTGCTCTATGCGATCCTACGTCTATACGCCGACGAGCAACCCTTTTAGCAGACATCGGGACGGTCCACGCTCAGCTTGGTGACGTGAAAACGGCATGCGATTTGATTCTTCAGTCGTTGGACACGACAGTACAGACAAAATCTCTGGTGGTCCTTCAGCGTATCTACAAGGGAAGGGGAGAGCTAGATCCCTGGAAAAATAGTGCTGAGGTCAAAAATCTGGATGAACATGTTCATGACACATTCAGGATGCTTACAAAAATGAAAGAGCATGTGTAAGTAAATTTCGATAATAGTTGCCAGTTTAGAACATCTTCGTCCTTTCTCACTTGAGAGATTTGCTAAAATGGTGCAATGAGTACGTATTTTTTCACGCTCCAACATTTCATAGAGGAGATACTATGATCTTTCGCTTTGTGTGCAGCGAGTGCGGGCAGGAGTATGAGCCGGGGAGCTTTATCTGGCGCTGTGCGGTGTGTGGCGGGCTGCTGGATCTGGCGGATTTTCCGGTTTGTTTTCCGCTGAATGAGATTGGGAAGCGGGCGGCGACGTTGTGGCGCTATCGGGAGGCGTTGCCGTTCGATGAAGCGTATGAGGGTTGGCAGGGGGTGACGATGGGGGAGGGTCTGACGCCGCTGGTGCCGTTGAGCAGGGATAGGGCAAATGTTGCGCTCAAGATCGAGTATCTCATGCCGACGCTTTCGTTTAAGGATCGTGGGGCGGCAGTCTTGATTGCGAAGGCGCAGGAGCTGGGGGTGAGATCTGTAGTGGCTGATAGTAGCGGCAACGCGGGGACGGCGGTGGCGGCCTACGCGGCGCGGGCGGGCATCACGTGTGATATTTATGTGCCTGGCAGCACATCGCCGAAGAAGATCAAGCAGATCGCGGCACATGGCGCGAGCGTTCACGCTATTGAGGGCACGCGCGAAGATACAGCGCAGGCGGCTCTAGAGGCGGTTGAGCAGGGCACGAGCTATTATGCCAGCCATATCTATAATCCGTTCTTCTATCAGGGAACAAAGACGTATGCATTTGAGATCTGGGAGCAGTTGGGAGGACGTGCGCCCGATGTGCTTGTGCTTCCGGTCGGCAATGGCACGCTCGTCCTGGGGCCATACTACGGCTTTAAAGAACTGCTGCGGGCCGGGATGATTGAGAAGATGCCGCGCTTCCTGGCGGTTCAGGCTGAGGGCTGTGCTCCGCTGGCGCAAGCGTTTGAGCGCGGCGGCGATGTTGCCGTACCCGTCGTAAATACAGGAACCGAGGCTGAGGGCATTGCCATCGCCGCACCTGCCCGCAGCCGTCAGATCCTTGCCGCGATTCGCGATACACGCGGCGGCATTATAACGGTACCAGATACGGCCATCGAGGATGCCCGGCTTGCACTGGCGGCGCAGGGATTTTATGTCGAGCCGACGGCGGCGGTGGCCTACGCGGGCTTTCAAGCTTGCCTCGATCTTGCAAATACTAATTCTCATGAGGATGAAAAGCTTACTTCATTGGTACAAGAGGTTGTTGATAGAAGTAAACAAATAGTCATTCCTCTTTGTGGAGCAGGGCTCAAGGCTGCTTAATGATTCTTGCAGCGCTTTTTTGTTATATACTAACTCTATGGCTAGTAACTATTTGGGTAAAAAAAGGATATCATATTTTGTATCGAGCATCAATCAATCCAGACGTAATGCAGCAGTTTCCAGAATATAGCGCACTTATTCTGTACGCAGAAAATCTGACGAATGGGCCATCCGACGAGTATAGCACGAGCTTACTCAGGCGCGTTGAGCAGGAGCAGCGCGAGCGTTTGAATCCTGAAGATCTTCAGCAGCAGCCTCATGTGCACGCGTGGCGTGAGGCTTATCGGCGCTTCGGATCTAATCCTAAAAAGTTTCCTAGCTCGCTGGAAGCACTGCTCAAGCGCGTCCTCAAGGGCAATGAGCTACCAGCGATTAACCGCGTGGTGGATATCTACAATGCGATCAGTCTTGAGCATCTAATACCGGCTGGAGGCGAGGACTGGACGAAGCTGGCGAGCAACCTTGTCTTGGCGGTAGCGACGGGGACGGAGCCGTTTGTAGTCTTTCACGAGGGGCAGGAGAGCGTGACATATCCGGACAAGGGCGAGATCATCTGGGCCGATGCAGAGGGCGTTACCTGCCGGCGCTGGAACTGGCGGCAGTGTAAACGTACACAGCTTACCGAGAACACACAGCATGCCTACTTTGTGCTGGACAGCCTTGCGCCATACACAAAAGAACAGCTCCTGGCGGCTGGAGAGGGGCTGGCTCAACATTTGCATCAGGTTGCACCGAACTGCACTATCAGCACTGAAATCTTAGGTGCGCTCGCCTGATATTAGATCGGTCCACCCGCGTAGCGGCCCACCATCACATGAAGCGTGCCCCCGCGTAGCGACAATCCCTTGTGGTTGTCGTCGTGCCCATTGGTCGTGAGCGTGTCTGAGAAGCGCGTAGACGAACGACAACCACAAGGGATTGTCGCTACGCGATACCCATCGATTGATATGAGCCAATCCAATACCAGTCAGGCGAGCTGTCTTTGATAGGATAAATAGTGGTGTTCCAGGGTAAAGCCAGACTCGCGATAGAGTGCGATCGTCTGTTCGGAATCGCCAAAGGATTGCAGGATGGCGGGTTTGCGCGCTTGTGAACGTAGCCAGTTCATGGCAGTAAGTAACAGCGGCTTCTGCAGCTTCAGCTCACGATAGATGGGAGACACACCTAGAGTGTCTACGAGATCGACGGGGCCAGCATGATCGGCGGGTAAGGCGTAACAGGTACCAGCCACATCGTTGTCAGGAGCGAAAGCGACAAAGATGCCAGCAGGATTAAGGACCGCAACCCAGGATGAGAGGCCCTCAGCCGTCATCTCCTGCTCATTCTCGACGTGGCCCCACATATCGGAGAAGCAGCGATTGTGTACCTCCACCAGCCTCGTTATATCTTGCAGCTTAGAATAGGGCAGCACAGTGAAGCCAGCCGGCCAGAATGGTTTCGCGAAGGTTTGAGCAGCCGAAGCGTGCAGTAGCCAGGTCGAGCCAGCTCTTGAGAAACCATGTTTACGGACAAAGCTATTCGACGCCTCATTCTTTTCATTGACGGTTATCACTATACGTTCCGCACTCCGCTCATGAGCGCGAGCAAGCACCCTCTCTAACAATGCCGAACCCAGACCATAGCCCCGCCAGTGAGGATGAACAACAATATAGAGTGTATAGCGTAGTGGTGCCTGAGCAAATACTACACAATATCCAATCAAGCGGTCGGGCTCTTCAGAAGACGTGGCCACCCAACAATCCAGTTCAGGAACATGGCCCGGCCTGTGCAACTGCTCGCGTAGTGAATCCTCCGTCGTCACCTCTCGATCGTGATCATACACCTCAATCTCTTTCAGCAACTGCGCCAGATGACATAGATCCTGATCCGGCTGATAGTGACGCAACATAAATGGGCCGCCTGACATAATGAACCACCCTTCTCAGAGGCTAATATATATGCATTGATTTACTTTTCCTGCTTCCCCTCTCTAACGAGTACATACATAGTACGCATGAGAGATGAGGAACATCACTCTTTTGCAGAGCGACGGATCAATGCACATTCATATCTTAAGCAGGATGTTTCTCTTGAGCGGGACGTTTCTAACGTATCACTGCCACAGACTATCAAGGCTGATCAAGGCGGATGTCCCTGCCACCATATGTTGGTAAGTTCCTTGCGCACGTAGCTCTTGTGCCATTAGTCTCAGTTGCCCCAGAGCGGCACGCATAAGTGCTGAACCGAAGCTTACGCGGGCAACGCCAAGTCCAGCCAGTTCTGATAGCGTTGGACTTGTGGGTCCGACAAGGATATTTACCGGCCCTTGTATGCCCTGCACCAGCTTTGTCACCGTCTCTCCATCACTCGGACCAATAGGATAGATGCAGTCCGCGCCCGCCTGAAGATACGCATTGCCTCGTTTGATAGCCTGCTCAACACGATCGGCAGGCTCACCTGCTGCAAGCACAAAGACATCGACGCGAGCGTTGAGAACAAAGGGGATGTCTAGCGTCTCCCCAAGCTGACGCAGCGCCTGTATAAGCTCCACCTGATACGCAACATTTACTAGCGCCTCGCTCGCCCCCTTGCTCGAATCCTCAATATTGATGCCAACCGCGCCCGCCTCGATGATTGCCCTGATCGTCTCTACAACCTCCATCATATTCCTCCCATAGCCCGCCTCAGCATCGACCGAAACGGGACAGGCAACGGACTTCACAATAGACGTGGTCGTCGCCACAAGTGCTTCCTTGCTGATAAGCTGACCATCGAGCTGACCGTAGGCGGCAGCCACGCCTGAACTGGTTGTTGCCACTGCGGGAAAGCCGGCCAGCTCGCAGACGCGCGCACTTGCCGCATCCCACGCATTTGGCAGAACGAGCATGGATGCACCTGTATGAAACGAGCGGAAAAGCTGGGCTTTCTCTTTCTGACTTAAAGTTGACATATCTTTCTCCTTTTCCTCATTGAACTGACCTACTTCATTTCACTCATCACGCGTAGCGACAATCTCTTGCGGTTGTCGTCGCCCCTTCGCTTGAGAGGCCCGCGTAGCGACCATGAGCAGTACAGTTTAGAGAAGGGTAGCATGCAAACAAAGGTGGTACAAGAGCCAATCTTCGACGTGCCGAACGTACCAATCCGAGCTCAGATTCTCTTTAAATTTCAGATGCGCTTTAAATTGATGTATAGATATGTATTGCCTTCTCAATTTATGTCTCTTCTGCTATACTGCCCTCAGTAAAGTGAGGAAGAAGGGAAGAGGACCAATGTCGAGAACATGGGAGACTGATGAGGTCGTTCGTCATCTTGCCGAAGCCGATCAGGATGAGATACGAGAACTGATTGAAGATACCGGAGACGATGCTCCGGAGGCGTTGCGGAAGTGGGTACAACACGGGAACGCGCCAAAGAGCCTGTATGATGCGGTGATGCGTTTCACGAGAAACCCTGATCGTTCGTTTGATGCAGTTGATTGGGAGGCGGTGAGCGAAGAAGTTCTACGCACGAGTAAGACATGAATATGGGAGGGACAAGGTCAGAGGCTATAGCTAGAAGAAGAGTTTCAGTATGTCGCGGATCGTGCCCGGATTTTTGGAGAAGTATGAGATGTAAGCTGAGGGGACGCGCCTCTCGCTTTTTGGGCCGTGTCCCCACTTACACTCCAACATCCCTGCAGTGATCTCAGTGTAAGACCTTATGCGAAACCCAACGGATTCCATCCCTCCCTATTCCGCCCGCCAACGCCTCTCGGCTAGCACAGCTCAGGCGCGCGGAGAGGAAGTCCTAGCTTCGCTCAGGTTTTCGTACAAGAAGTAAGTAGCAGACCCTTCTTCAATCTCTAGCGAGACCTTCCCCTCTACCACAAGACCGTCCGCCGCTGGATCAGAGAAGGGATGTTAGAATTGCAATCTCTAACGATCTCTCGCTTCCTTTAGTATAGTATGCCAAGCAACCAAAAAGCAATGAAATTGAGCTCAGGATTCTTCTCTCTCGCACCATTCTCTTTCCATCTATCCTCATCTATGCAAACGAGTTTTTTGCCCGGCTCTCTAATTTGGCAAAATCAGCTAACAAAACCCTTGTATTCAGCTAACACTTTATGCTATACTACGCGTAGTTAGTAATTCCCCGTTAACGATGTTTTGATTTGGAGAGGGGTGGTGCGATGAGTTGGTTGGGGCGGATTCTCCATTTGTTAGAGCAGCCGCAGGTCTCTTCGACCGATGAGCCGGGCATCCAACAGCAGGTCCGGGAGCAGATTAATCCTACGTTTTTTGCAAGTTCAAGTTCGCCGACGCAGGAAGATGCGTACTGGGGCAAGTTGGCTTCGGGGGGCGAGGAGGACTATCTGTGGCGGCGGCTCAGCGACAGCCCCTTTATCAAGGATGTCATTCCTGCGACCTACCTTGAGATCCATAACCAGTGCTACGAGGCGTATAACGCGAATCCGCTGGCCTTTTCGATCATTGAGATGACGACAAGCTTTGTGCTGGGCGAGGGCCTGACGGTCTCGGCGCACAATAATCGGGTGCAGCAGGTGCTGGATGAGTTCTGGCAGCGGCCGGAGAATCGGATGGATGAGCGCGTCTATAGCCTGTGTACCGAGCTGAGCCTGTATGGCGAACAGTTTCTTCACTTCTTTGTGAATAAGTACGATGGCTCAGTCACGCTTCGGCAGATAGATCCTTCGCTGATCGATCAGATCGAGACCGATCCTGAAGATGTGGAGAAGCCCTTACGCTATCACCGCCGACCCATTCGGCGGATGATGAGCACGGACGCTGGCGATCCAGTAGCTTTTGACCCTGAGAGGCCGGAGGATACCGAGGGGCAGTGGTTCGCGGCCAATAGCGAGGTGGTGCATATCGCGATCAACAAGGTCTCGAATGCCAAGCGAGGGAAGTCTGATCTCGCGACTCTACTGCCCTGGCTGCGGCGCTATAAAGATTGGCTGACCGACCGCGTGCGCATCAACAAATACAAAGCTGCCTTCCTGTGGGATGTCTCGCTGATGGGGGCGGACAAGAAAACGATTGACCGCAAGAAGATGGAGTACACGTATCCACCCGAACCGGGCAGCGTCATCATTCATAACGAGGCCGAGAAGTGGAGCGCGGTAGAGCCACACATTCAGGCCAACGACGCATCCGCCGATGGACGTGCCATCAAGCTAATGATCGCTGCCGGCTCTTCCATTCCCGAACATTACCTGGCAGACGGTGATAATGGTAATCGCGCCACTGCCGCGGAGATGAGCCTGCCCACTCACTATTATTGCCATTTCGGCGCTCAATTTCGCCGTTCCTCTGTTCCAAAACCTCAGCAAATTCGCTCAGTCCAGCAGGATAAAGCCATACAGCAAAACTTGTGCTATCCCGCTTTACTGTTTTACTACTTCTTTCTGAAACATCTTTAAGGATTTGTAGGGCGATATTTCTGTCAGGTATGACTTGCAGGTCGGACAGTGTTACATTATCGCTGATTGGGACGACATGGGAAACTTGTCTATGCACCCCCAAAAACCGTGATCGCTCTCGTATCATATTCCAGGTCTTATTGGGGAAGTTCTCAAGGATAATCCATTTATCGCCTTCAGCATAGTTCGTCTTAATGTATTCGTCTTCTTCGGCACTCCACTGTTCGACGTGCCGTCTGCCTCGCTGACACCAAATCAGGCACACATCAGGGCGAACAGCTAATGGACCGCGCCAAGTAACCGTAAACCGTAGCCAATGGACGCTAGCTTCTTCAACCATGACGCTCTCAGTGATGAGCTTCGCCAGCTTTTGCTTCCTCGCCATTGTGCAACCGTCGATTTTACTAGGAATATCGGCCAACACATCTGCTAGGTCCTGGAAGTCTTCTTTAAGCGTCGTTTGCGGTGTGTTTTCTTTTGCCTCGACTAACTCTTTCTCTCGATCACGCAAGCCTACAAGAGTCCGGTTGTACTTTGCTTTTTCTTCAGACGTGAGGGTTAATATTTCATCATGTAGAAATGCTAGAGTTTTTTGTATCTCTAGCCTCACGTTCGAGAGTTGGTCATCTATGGAGATAATAGCCTCGACATGCTCCCCCTCCAACTCGTCAATACTCATCTTGATATGTTCAGCAAGGTGTTGATCGGCAACCGCTAACTCTTTAATACGTGCCAAGAAAATGTCATCTATCAGGCTGGCAGGGATTGAGAATGTTTTATCGCGATGCATACTGCCTTTTTCTTTGCTGTGCTGCACGAGTGTCAGCCGCATGTATGTAGGCTGCTCAGGATTGGCGGTGTAAATTGACCCTCGTGGCGTCGTGAGTATATGCTTTAGGACTGCCTGGGAGCTATTCGACTGAAACTTTCTTCGTTCGATTCCCTCAATAGGGTTACCGTCTAAATCATGACCAGTAATTTTCTGGTATACCCACATAAACAGGTCTTTGTCAACAATACCTGGATGGTTGTCCCAGCGAACTATTGCATCTTTGTATATCCAACAGCCGATATATGTGGGGTTAGTAAGTATATGAACCAGCGAGGCAAAGCTAGTTGGTTTGAAACCGCTTGGGAACTTGGTCATATTAATCTTGAAAACATACTTCAAAAAGTCTTCTGCTATTGGATCTGGGAATAAGTATGGCATCGCCTCTATTTCATACCCCAGTTTGGCTATTGA
>JAABUZ0100004589.1_pt1 | contig 18927 bp, 14 predicted proteins | sample 5562091 | NCBI WGS metagenome assembly JAABUZ01 (sample SAMN12813069, study PRJNA571459) | rock metagenome | isolation source: Antarctica rocks | place: Antarctica: Victoria Land, Linnaeus Terrace sud | collected 2015-12-21 | reverse complement strand
CCTCTACGTCTCGCTCACCAACGCGACCGCGTTCAGTCCCACCGACACCATGCCCCTCACCCAAACCGCCAAAGCCCTCATGGGCATCCAAGGCCTCGCCTCGCTCGTCACCGTCGGACTCGTCATCGCACGCGCCGTCAACATCCTCAGCTAGACGCCCAGACAGCCCCGTCGGTGCGCCCGGGGACCCAGCGCCCCCGCCCCCAGACGACGTGGCCGACATTCGGGCCCCGGCCGTGATGCTGTGCGCCGTATTCGACCAAGCGCGCCAACGAAACGCTAGTAGCCGCGTCGCGGGGCGCCGGCGGGGGGCGGCCATCTCCAGCGCGTCGAGGCTCGGCGGCAGGTGATCGGCGATCGCCCAGCTGACCACGCGCGACTGAAGCAGTCAATCATGGGAATGGCTTCTCGTGAGCGTGGCGAGGATTTCCACGACCCGTGGCGAACTACTCAGCGGCCTATGGTATGGAGTCCCGCTTGGGCGAAGTGAGGGAGCGCGAGAGACCATCGACGCGGCAGCGGCCGATGCTGAGGCACGCGACCGGCGCGGGCTCTCAGCAGCCGGTCAGCCCGCGGGTGCGAGGCGCGGTAGTCGGCGGCCTGGCCGGCGGAGTGCTGGGCATCCTGATCGGCTTTGGGACCAGCGTCGAGCACCTCGGCCTGCCGGTCGTGATCACGCTGGCTGTTGCGGTGATCGGCGTGGTGATCGGCTCGCTGGTCGGGGGTTTGGTGTCTTCGGACGGCCTGGTGGCGGAGCCGAGACGCCCGCTGCACTCGGGCGAGACGGCGCAGGGCCCGGATCGTCCGGCGATGCTCGCGAGGACAGTGCGCGGAGGAGGCGAACGACCGGCTGGTTACGGGGCGGACGTGCCCCTTGGGGCGGCCTCGCCGTCGCCCGCCAGCAAGCCGGTGGACGCGGCCGCGCCGGCCGCGCCGACCGCCGTGCACCAGGATGGCTTGGTGCCTGCCGGCTGGTATCCCGACCCACGCGGCAGCGACGCCCGGCGCTTTTGGGACGGTGCGGGGTGGACTGAGCACCTGTGGCAGGGCCCTGGCCGCGCGTCCCCCGGCGAGCTGCCGGCTGGGCGACAGGGAGGCAGCGCGTCCCGCGGAGCGCGAGCGGACCCGTCGGAGCTCGGCCAAGGCGATTTGCCGACTTAAAGAGGGGCTGCGCGTTCTTGAACAGGACGCCGCCGCCTGGAAGAGGGCACTAGACGGCCCGGGCCGAACATTCGAACCAACTTCTGCGCTCTCAGATGACGCGAAGGCGCAAATGGGACTCGTGGCGTCCCGCCTGGAAAGCTCGATGGAGCACTTCGAGGTCGAACTTCGCAAAGCAGGCCATCATCCCGGGGCGTCTTCGACAGTTTGAGAGTCGTTTCCAGGGGTGCTTCCAACGGGTGCCCGTACACGACGTAGTCCCTCGCTCTGGAGCCTGGCCACTGACCGCTAGCCCGTGCGCCGGAAAGGCAAGCCGCTCACCGCGGCGAGTCTACGCGCGCCCAGCAGTGAGGCGGCCCGAGGACGCGCGAGTCGCGTCCTCTAGAAGACGCCGACGCCTTGCTCCGCCTAGGGTGTGCACTGTGAATGGTCGTGGTCGCCGACATCGGGTAGCAGAAGATCGGGCTGCGGGGAAATTCCCCGCTGGGCGGCGTGCGGCAAGGCAAAGGCCAGCCGGGCGTCACGACGGCACCAAGCACGCTGTTCATCAGAACGCCGGCTGGGCTGCGTTGACCCTGGGCGCGCTTGGGGTCGTCTTCGGGGACATCGGGACAAGTCCGCTGTACGCGATGCAGACCGTCTTCTCTGCTGACCACCGCGCCGTGCATGCCACGAGAGGCGACGTCTTTGGCGTCATCTCGCTCGTCTTCTGGGCAATCACGACGGTCGTTTCCGTCAAGTACGTGACGTTCATCATGCGTGCAGACAATGACGGCGAGGGCGGCATCATGGCCTTGACCGCGCTGATCGAGACGGTGCGTTTCAAGTCGCGGTTTGCGAAGGCCGCTCTCGTCATTCTCGGGATATTCGGCGCGTCGCTGTTCTACGGGGATGGGATGATCACACCGGCGATCTCCGTCCTGTCCGCAGTCGAGGGCCTAAAGGTGCCCGCGCCTGGACTGAGCTCAGCAATACTCCCCATCACGCTCGTGGTGTTGGGCGCTCTGTTTTTCATTCAACGCTGGGGGACGGGCGCGGTTGGGCGGCTCTTTGGGCCTGTGATGGGGCTGTGGTTCGGAGTCCTGGCATTGGCAGGGCTTGGCCAGATTCTCAAGAACCCCGAGATCGTTGGGGCGCTCTCCCCAAGCTATGCGGTGGCGTTCTTTGGCGCTCACACTGGGGTGGCGTTCATTGCGATGGGTTCGGTCGTGCTCGCGATCACGGGGGCCGAAGCGCTTTACGCGGACATGGGGCACTTCGGTCCGGCGCCTATCCGTCGCGCGTGGTTCCTCCTCGTCTTTCCTGCACTCACCCTGAACTACCTAGGGCAGGGATCGTTGATCGTGTCCTCCCCGACAGCGATCGCTAATCCGTTCTTCTTGCTCCTACCTTCGTGGGCCCGGATCCCGATGGTGCTCCTGGCAACAGCGGCGACGGTCATCGCTTCGCAGTCCGTGATCTCCGGCGCGTTTTCAGTGACGCGCCAAGCTGTCCAGCTCGGCTATCTCCCGCGCCTGACCATTCGCCACACCTCGGATAGGGAAGTCGGACAAGTCTACGCGCCCGCCATCAACTGGGGCCTTTTCACGGCGGTGGTGGTCTTGGTTCTGGGGTTCGGCTCTTCCGCCGGCTTGGCCTCCGCTTACGGAGTCGCGGTAACTGGCACGTTCGTGTTGAACACGGTTCTGTTCCTAGTGGTCGCGCGCGCCCTTTGGAAGAAGCCTAGGTGGATGATCGCGCTGGGCGCCAGCGTGTTTCTCACCGTAGAGTTCACCTTCTTCGCCGCGAACCTCACAAAAATCGCCCATGGCGGCTGGCTGCCGCTGACCATCGCCGCTGTTGCATTCACGATCCTCAGCACCTGGCGGCGTGGCCGCGAGATTGTCACGCGCAACCGCACTAAGAAGGAAGGCCCGCTCATCCTGTTCGTAACCGAGCTTCGAGACCTCGAACCTCCAGTCTTTCGCGTGCCCGGCACCGGCGTGTTTCTCAACTCGGATCCCGATACGACGCCGCTCGCACTACGAACAAACGTCGAGCACAACCACGCGCTGCACGACAGCGTTGTGATCTTTACCGTCGAGATATGCAAAGTTCCTCATGTGGCTGACAGCGAGCGCCTGGTCTTGGATGATCTCGGCTACCGAGACGATGGGATCATCAGCGTCCTCGCGCGCTTCGGATTTCAAGATGAACTGAACGTGCCACAGACGCTTCGGCTCGCCGCCAACTACGGACTAGAACGCCGGATAGACGTCGCCAATGCTGCCTATTTCCTGTCGGAGATCAGCATCGTTCCGGCAAAGGCGCCCGGTATGCGGCTGTGGCGAAAGAAGCTCTTCGTTGCAATTTCGCGTCACTCCGCCGACCCCGCAGCGTATTTCTGCCTCCCCCAGGACAGGACGATCACCATGGGCTCGCAAATCGACCTCTAGCCTCGCCGCAGTTGCAAGGGCACTGGCATTCGGGCGGCGTTGGATCCGCCAATCAGGCTCGCTCGCGTCGACCCGGTGGTTCGTGTGACGAGCACCACGCGAAAAGCATCAACGACCAGCGACCGCCGTCGTCTCTAGCCGATGCGATGGAATCGCCGGGGTACGTACCACCGGAACGCATAGCCAAAGCGCGAACGCTTGCACCAGCACGTCGCGTCGCACGCACACCGGCGGTTCGGCGGGTTGTGAATGCGTTCGAACAGGCTTCGGCTCACCGACCGAAGCCTAGCGGCGGACTACCTACGCGATTCGGTGACGAGCACACAACTCGGAGACGAGGCTCTCTTCGCTCATGGCGTCCGGTGTGGTGCTGCTTTGCCGCTGAAAGCGTCACGTATCGGGCCGGTGAGTCTGATGGATGCGAGACGAAACCACGAGTCGACCCCCCGGCAACGCTGTGCATGGAAACCGGGAGGGACTTTCCGCACCGATCCGCCTAGTGGTCACCCGTCGACGCCCGAGGCGACCGCACGTACGGGCTGAAACGCGTGCCACTGCCGCGCGGGGCCTTTCCCATCGCGGTGTTCACGCGCACTGTCCAGAGGCGTAGCGACGCGACCCAAGGCGAGCCGTGCGCGGTCGGAAGTCTTCTCCGGTTGCTTGCGCGCGGCCGGGGGGCGGCCGCCGCGGCTGCGCCGGACTACTTGCCGCGTCGGCTGTCCTCTGCCAGAGATGTGTAGCGGTCCCACTCGCGGTCGATCCAGGCCAGGCACTCCTCGAGCAGCCGCATGCGCGCGTCGAGTGTCTCGTAGCGGGTGAGTAGCCGGTCAAGATGGCGCGCCTGACGCAGACGCCCGGAGGCTCGCCGCAGCGAGTCGGCGGCGCCCAGGCTGAGCTGAGGCCGGAACGCCGCGCGTAGCTCCTCGATCCGCTCCCTTTGCTGCTCTTCGGCTCGCTGGTAGCGCGCCCGCACGTCCTCCACCGCGGATGGGTCGGACGGCGCCCGGATCAGGCGCTCCAGCGCGCCCGACGCCTCGTCTTGGAGGCGTACCAGCTCTGGGTCGGCGCGGTGTGTGTGACGCAGCTCGGCTGCATGCAGCATGTCGGTCTGGCCTGCCGCGGCCAGGCCGCAACGCACCAGTTCAACGCGGACGGCATCGGTCTCATCGGCCCGGCGCAGGAGGTCGTCAGCCAGCCGCTGGGCCAACTCGCGCGGCTCCACCTCCATGCCGTGCAGCAACTCAGCGGCGATCTCGTGCGCCGCGGTCGGGAAGGCCACCGTGCCACCCGGCGCCACGCGCGCGATGTGTGGTAGGGCGCGTAGCCGCCGGGCGCTGAGCCCACCCACCGTCCAATCTCGCTGAGCGCGGCACCAGGCACGGCCCACAGCCGTCAAATAGAGCCGGGCCAAGGGGTCGAGCAACGCGTCGTTGGCCCGATCCTCATGATGCAACCCGTTGCGATAGCGATGCGCTACGCGAAGGATGACAGCGTCCTGGTCATCGAGCACGGGACGAGGGAACGCGAAAGCGCCAACGCCATAGGGCTCGCTGAGAGCCAGGGTGACCCTGCGATCGAAGCCTTGGCGCAGGCGGTCACGCTCGCGCTGTCCGAAGCGGCCCACAGCCAGCCGCCCGCCCATGTCCTCGCTCGCGCCAAAGGTGAACTGCATGTGACGGTAGAGCACCACCTCCGCCAGACTGTCGATCGCCACCAGCGCCAGCCGCTCGTGTGCTAATCCACCCCGACGTACCAGCTCGGCGGCGAGCGCAAGTTGTTCCGCGAACAGCTCAAAGCGGCTGAGGTCGCTCGGATCGGGAGCATGCAGGCTGAGGCTCGCCACCACGCTCGGAGCCTATAGGCGGCCGGAGGGTGGGAGCGCCCTTGAGAACGCATCACCCGCTCCGGGTTGCCTCGTTCAAGCGGAGCCTCGAAGACGGTGCTCGCGGCTACCGCTTCGGACGAAAGGCAGCATCTGGCTATCCGGGGGTGCGGTGCTGGCTGATAGCGACGTGCAGTTGCCGGGCGGCGAAGGTGGCGTTCACGTCGCAAAGCAACGCCCGGCGATTGAGGGCGCGCGCGGCTTTGCCGGTGTTGCCTGAGCCGCAGAAGGGGTCGAGGACGAGTTCGCCGGGGTGGCTGGCTTGCTCGATCAGTTGGCGAAGGATCGGGACCGGCTTCTCGGTGGGGTAGCGGCGGGCGACCCTGGGTGCGGTGAGCACGTCGCCGGGGGTGCGGGTGTTGCCGGGACGGTGGCCTTTTTCGAGGAAGAGGATGAGTTCGTGTTGGGGACGCCAGCAGCTTCCGCCGAGCCCGACGGATCCTTTGTTCCAGATCAGCGGCGGGTGGACGCGGAACCCGGCGGCGTGGGCGGCTCGTTCGAAGATGAGTTGGGTGCGCCGGTCGCAGAACACGTACGCGTGGGCATTCTCGTGCAGGACGCGGTGGAGCTGAGCGACGATCGCGGGCCAGTCCTCGTCGGGCAGCTCGGGAAACCAGTCGCGGAAGAACGTGGTCCCGCGGTCGAATGCGTAGGGCGGGTCGGTGATGATCAGGTCGACGCTGTTGGCCTCGAGCGTGGGCAGCCAGGTGCGGGCGTCGGCTTGGTGGAGCGTCACGAGCTTGCGTCGCCGGGTTTGGCCTTTGCGTTGGCGGTAGGCGACCTGTCGGCAGGGGTGGCTGCAGTAGACGGGTGGGCGGCCGCGGCGACGGGCGGGGACGGGCCGTCGGCAGACGGGGCAGCGCCTGGGTGTGGGCCGCTCGTGTCGTCTGTGGCGGGTGGGCATGGGGGCGACGGTAGGTGCGGCGGGGTGGTGGCGACAGGGCGGATTACCCGGTCACTTCGCCGGGGTTTAGGTGCCTTGGTGGGCGAGCCAGCTGGAGGAGCCGAGCAGGCCGGGGGCGTGGTCGCCGCAGGGGCGGTGGTGGGCGTAGCGCCCGGACTGGCTGGGCTTCCACGCCCATTGCTCGGCGGTGGCCCAGGTGTCACAGCGCGCGCAGAAGAGCTGGTCGGCGGCACGGTCTGAGAGCTCGTCGATCAGCTCGTCGCGTTCCTCGATTGCTTGCTCGAGCGCCCGCTGCTCGGCTTCGGCGTCCTGGCCGGCGCGGCGGTGGCCCGCGGCCTGGTCTTTTTTAACCCCGGCGAGTTCGCGCTCGCGGGCGGCGAGCGCCTTCTCGGCGGCGGCGAGCTCTGAGCGGAGCTTGGCTTCGCTCTTCTGCCCCTGGCCTTGGGTCTTGCTCGCCTTCGCCTGCGCGGTTTCGGCGGCCCGGTTGGCTTGGGTGGCGGCTGCTTCGAGTTCTTGGACGTGTTGGTCGGCGTGGAGGGCGGCGAGCAGCGCCTGGCGTTTGGTGCCGTGGCGGGCTTGAGCTTGGTCGAGGAGGGGGAGCTCTTCGATGGTGAGCTCGAAGATCACGCGGCGGCGAAACCCCGGGGGTGCCTGGCTTATGCCTGGCTTCTGGTATGTGGACATGCATCCATCCATCCACATGTGCGAGCGTCGCGGCAGGGCTCATGACCCGGGTCAACCACCCCGGGCGCCTGGCGCTGAGAGGCGGCTAGCCTGAAGCGGGCCATGGCCTACGCCGATCTGCCTGCGGCCGGGGTGCTCCCCGACCCGGTCTACAGCCCGCCGCCCGCGTCGGCGATCGAGCACATCGCCGGCCACCTCGCCGAGCACGACATCTCCATGCGCCTCGACCGGGACGTGAGCTTTCTCGGCAACCCGCAGCCCGAGGCGCCGATCAGCTACGCCGCGGGGGCCGGAGGGCGCGCGCAGCGCTATCACTGCTCCAGGTGCCCGGGCTTCGTGTTCCTCATCGACCCTGTCGCGCTGCAAAGCCCCGAGGAGCGCGAGGCCGCGCGCGTGCGCGAAGAGGTTCAGGCCGCGCTCGCCGAGCTCGGCCCCGGGGCGCCGGTGGTCCGCCGCGGGCCCGCTGCCCGCGATCCCAAGGCGGCGCAACGCGAGGAGCGCTGCCAGCAATGGATGCTCGCTCGCTACCGCGAGCTCGGCAACCGCGAAGAGGTGTGGGATGAGCTTGAAGCGCTCCCCCAAGACGATTCCGAGCTCTGGGGAGAGCTCGCCGAGGGATTCCACGGGCTCGCCCTGGACACGATCCGCCGCTACTGGAAACGGATCCCCCAACCCGACCGCGACGCCGCCAAAGCCGACTACCGCGCTATCCCCGCGCGCGAGCGAAACGCCGCCGCCGCCGCGCGCCGCAAACAGAAACTGACCGGGTAAGGAGCACTCCCGCCCGCCGAGGCGCTGCGGCACTGTCCGCGGCATGCCCCGCCCGCGCGGCCCCGAACGCCACCCAGCCCCGCCCAGCGCTGCTGACCGGCGCCTCGCGCTTTCTAAGCAGCAGGCGGCTGAGGCGCTCGGCGTGAGCGTCGACTTTCTCGAAGACCACGTCCTCCCCGAACTGCGAGTGGTGCGCGTCGGCCGCCGGCGGCTGATCCCAATCGTGGAGCTCGAGCGCTGGCTCGAGCGGCACGCCTCCCGAGCGATCGAGCCCTGATCCCCGCCGCTCGATGTCTGCGCGGCTCAGAGCTACGGTCGCCGCGCGACGATGACCGCGATCCGGAAACCCGCTCAGAAGCCCGGCCGTCAGGGCGCGGTGGGGATCGCGGTGCGCCACCGCAAAGCCTGCCCCGCACGCTCGGGTGGGCGGTGCGGGTGCCGACCGGCTTACCAGGCGCAGGTGTGGTCGCCCCGGGATAACTCGCCGATCCGCCGGTCCTTCCCGACGCTCGCCGCGGCTCGCGCGTGGCGCTCAGAAGCCCAGGTCGCGGTCCGCCAGGGACTCCTGCGCCAACCCAGCCAACAGATTCTTCGCGAGGTCGCCGAGCAGTTCATCGACGGCGCCCGGGCCGGGGTGATCCGCAACCGCGCCGGCCACCCCTACAAGCCCTCCGTCGTCCGCGGCTACGAAGCGGCGCTGCGCCGGCGGGTCCTGCCCGAGCTCGGCGGGCGGAAGCTCTCGGCGATCACCCACCAAGACGTCCAAGCCCTGGTCGATCGCATGCTCGAAGCCGGCGATGACCCCTCGACCGTGCGCAACGCCGTCATGCCGCTTAGGGCGATCTACCGCCGCGCGCACCGCCGCGGCCACGTCCAGATCAACCCCACCCGCGACCTCGACCTTCCCGCCCCACAGGGCCGCCGCGAACGCGTCGCCGCCCCCGATGAAGCCCGCGCGCTACTTGTCGCCCTATCCGACCGCGATCAGGCGATCTGGGCGACCGCTCTCTACGCCGGGCTCCGGCGCGGGGAGCTGAGAGCGCTGCGCTGGGAAGACATCCGCCTCGAGGAGCGGGTGATCGTTCTGTCTCGCTCCTGGGACCCCAAAGCCGGCCCCGTCGAGACGAAAACCCGCACCGGGCGGCGCACCGTCCCCATCCCCCAAACCCTCCACCAGCACCTGAGCGAGCACCACGCCAGGGCCGGCTGCCCGACCGAAGGATGGGTCTACACCAACCACGCCGGCCGACCCTTCGATCCCTCCGTCCTCGTCGACCGCGCCCGCAAAGCCTGGACGGCCGCCGGCCTTGATCCGATCGGGCTGCACGAGTGCCGCCACACCTACGCCTCGCTGATGATCGCCTCCGGCGCCAACCCCAAAGAACTCTCCACCTACCTCGGCCACGCCTCCATCACCATCACACTGGACCGGTACGGACACCTGATGCCCGGCAACGAAGCCGACGGGGCTGAACGCCTGGACCGGTTCCTGGCAGCGGCGGCGACACCGCGTCTCGGCTGATGACGCGTTCGACGGTGGCGGGGTGGGGGCGAGTAGAGAGACCGGATCGCCTATGCCCGGTGTGCGAGCTACCCGGGCACTACCTCGCCACCGCACCGACCTAGCCGCTGACGCAGCGCGGCCGCCCCTTTCGTCTCGGAACGTCGGGGGTCGCGCGGCCCGATTTGAAACGAAACCACGCCCTCCGGCGCCTTGCCGTGTCCGCTACTCCCGGTCGCGGTAGACGTTCGATGCGGCGTTGAGAACTCAGCCAATCGGATAGGTCTTGAGGACTTCGTCGCCGTGGTGGTTGATCACCTTGACCCCAATCTGTCCGGTCCTCGGCAGGTCGAACGGCCGGCTGCGGGTGCGGTAGAGGGACAGCCGGGCGTCCTCGTCGATCTCTGCTTCAGGCGTGGATCACGGAACGGACTACCGGTGAACGGTTTCGCTCAGCGCCCCCCGCCGGGCCAGCTGGGTATGTCGGGCGAAACGAGTGTGCCCGTTTCGCCCGGACCCTCGGGAGAGTGGCAAGCAAGCGGTTCGAGCAGCTACGGCGCGCAGATGGCGTATACGAAGTAGGCGCGGGAAGAAGCGGAATTGTTGTTGACAGTGCCGTCCCACTCCCCGTTCCCGAAGGCGTCGGTGGCCGGGTAAGAATTCTGGACACTCAGGTCCGTAGGGAAGCTGGAGGGGGTGTCGAAGCTTGTCCCGCCTCCCAGCACGCGCTCCCCAAAGGAGCAACTGGCGGTATTTGTTGATGTGCCGCCTGCGGGCACACTCGATGAGGCTACTCTGGTAACGGCACCTGAGACACCGCTCGGACCGGTCGCGCCCGGGGACCCCATGAGCCCGGTGGCTCCGGGGTCGCCCTTGGCTCCCGTGGCTCCGGGGTCGCCCTTGGCGCCTTGGGGCCCCGCGGGGCCGGTACCGCCTTGCGGTCCCGCGGCGCCCTGGGCGCCAGCGGGTCCGGTGGAGCCGCGCGCTCCCTGGAGCGCGCTGGGCGCTGATGGAGATCTTCACCAGTGACACGGCGTGCTTCTTGAGCTGCTTGGTGCCGACGCTGTTGGCCGGCAGGTTCACGGCCGCGTAGGCCGTGCCGCTCAGCGCGACGATCAATGCCGCAAAGGCGACCGCCATCGACGGCGAGGGGCGGTGTCGCAACAGGAATCTCATCAGGGGCCTTCCCGAATCGGGTTACGGCGGATTCCGCGATCGGGCCGCCTACTCAGATGCTCATCGACGCTAGGCGCCCCGTCGCGGGCGCGCAAGGGGGAGCACCCCCTGACTTAAGTCGCCGCACCCCCCAAGATAAGCGCCGCGGCGAGCTCCCCTCGGGAGGTGATCCCGAGCTTGCCGTAGACGCTGGTCAGGTGCCCTTCCACGGTTCGCGGGCTCACGAAGAGGGCCTGCGCGATCTCCCGGTTCTGCTGCCGTGTCGCGAGCTCGGCGATGCGCCGCTCGCTCGCGGTCAGCGCTTCGACGCCCGAGAGCGCTGTGCGCCGCGGCCGGATCCCGGCGATGCTCAGCTCGCCCAGCGTTTCACGCTCGAGCGCCGAGGCTCCGCAGCGGTGAGCGATGTCGAGCGCCTCGCGTAGCAGTGCGCGAGCGTCGCTCAGCCTCCCCGCGCGGCGCAGCGCGGCGCCGCGCGAGCCGAGCGCCCGGCCCAGCTCGAGCCGCGCGGGCGATCGGCGCAGCATTTCGACCGCCTCGCCCAGGGCGGCGAGCCCCTGCTCGTTGCCCTCGCAGAGTCCCAGACAGCGCAGGCCGATGCCCAGCGCGCGGGGCGCACCGAAGCGACGCGCCCGCTCGACCTCCTCGCGCGCCAGGGCAAGCGCCTGGTCGTGCTCACCCGCGTCGTGGAGTGCGAGCGCCGCGTTCGAGCGCCAGGCGAGCATGGCGGGATTCGGCGCGCCCCACTCGAGCTGGCGGCGCCCACAGCTCAGGAAGTCCTCGACGGCATCGACCTGGCCCTGGGCGACCCGCAGCCGTCCACGCGCGTTGAGCAGGATGTTGAAGGTGACAGACCGCAGCGCATCCTCGGTGAACTCGCTGCGGGTGAGGGCGTCCTCGGCGCCCGCCGGGTCGTCGCGGTCGATCAGCACGTTCATGAGTGCGGCCACCGCGTTTGGGAAGTTGGCCTGCTCGAGCATGCGGGATACGTCGAGCGACTCACGCGCGTCGGCCTCCGCCCCGTCGAGGTCTCCTCGCCGGTATGCGCAGAGCGATCGCCAGCAGAGCACCCCGGCGAGCGCGACGACCGAGCCTCGCCGGCGCGCGTCGGCGGCGGCCTCGCCGAGCGCTCGCTCGGCTGCGGAGAAGTCGTCGGAGAGGATGAGTGCGCTCGCAGCGAAGTAGAAGACGGGTGCCTCCGCGGTCTCCTCGGCGATCAGCCGGCCGTCGCCGAGCGCGCGCAGCGCCTCCTCCTTGACGCGCGCGGCTGAGCTGCCGGCGCGTACATCCTCGAAGGCGAGGTTCGCCGCGATCGCTCGTGCCCCCGCCCCCGCGCCCGCGGCGTGCACCCGGTGGCGAAAGCACTCGAGTCGCTCGGCGACGGTGGCGTTCGCGGCGACGTCCATCCGTGTGGTTTCCAGCAGTGCCGCTTCGAGTCGCAGCGCGAGGTCGGGGTCGCGACCGTCGAGCTCTCTGATCGCGCTCTCGAAGGTCTCCACGGCATCTGCGAGCCGGCCGGCCAGCAAGTGCGCGCGACCCAGGTCCAGCCCGACCGTCGCGCGCCCCTGCGGAGTCTGCTCGAACGACTGCGCCTCCTGCAGGCGCTCGATGGCCGTGGGCAGGAACGCGCGGCTCTCGGCGAGGCCGAGCTCTCGCAAGAGGCCCGGACGCGCCTCCGGCGTGGGCGGCTCGGCGAGCGCTCGGCGTAGGACCTCGATGGCCGCCTCGGGCGCGCCGCGGCTCGTGGCCACGCTCGCCGCCTCGCGGAGTCGCTCGACCACCCACGAGTCGCCCCAAGGCTCGCTCGCCATCAGATGAGTAGCCACTACGTCAGGCGGCTCGCCCTCGCCGGCGAGCATGCGCGCCGCGCGCGCGTGGAGGCGCGCCCGCTGAGCCGGCGGGAAGTCGTTGTAGATCGCAGTGCGCACGACCGGATGGACGAAGGACAGCGGATGCCCCGCGACCAAAATGTCCGCGGCCGCGAGCTCGTCGGCGATCACGGCGGCATCGCCGGGCGTGAGTCCGGCCAACTCGCTCGCGTGCGGCAGCGTGGCACCGCGACCGAGCACCGCGACGGCCTGCGCGAGCGCCGGCGCAGCCTCCGACAGGCGGGCGACGCGCAGCAGGACCCCGTGGGCGACGCGCCGCGGGCCGAATCGCGGCACCCGCCCGGCGTCGGGTTCGCCTCTGCCAACGTCCGCGGATTCCAGCTCCGCCATGAGCTCGCGCAGCAGGTATGGGTTGCCGCCGGTCGCGCGCCAGCAGGCTCGGCAGAAGCCGTCGTCCGCGTCCCGGGCGACCGTGCGCCTCACGATCGTCGTGACCGCGGCAGCCGACAGGGGAAGCGGCCAGACGGCGTGAACACGGGGTTCGGCGAACAGCCGCGGGAGAAGCTCCGCCTCGCCGCCCGGCTCAGCCGGTCGACCGGCCACGGCGATCAGAGCCGGGAGCTCATCCAGTCGACGTGAGAGATAGAGCAGCGCTCGCAACGAGGCAGAGTCAGCCCAGTGCACATCGTCGACCACCAGCGCGATCGGACGCTCCTCCGCCAGGTTCGAGACCAGCCAGTAGAACGCGTGCAGGGTCGCGAGCGCGGGATCGCCGGGCGGATCCGCCGCCGGCACGCCCAAGAGCAGCGGCTCGGCGAGCGCCGCGGGACCCGAGAGCAGCGACGTGCGAGCCGGCTCGTCGGCGGCCATCAGCGCCGGCTCGAAGAGCTGGCGGGCGACTCCGAGCGGATAGTCGCGCTCGAGCTCGCCGCAGCGCGCGCTCAAGACCGCCAGGCCCGCGTCAGACGCGCGAGAGCTGAGCTCCTCGAGCAGGCGCGTCTTGCCGATCCCGGCCGGTCCGAGCAGGGCCAACAGCCTCCCCGCCCCGCCCGCGCACCGGCGCACAACCTCGCCGATCTCCGCGCGCTCAGCGTCGCGCTCGAGCAGCTCCTCCGTTCCCTTGCGCCTCGCCCCCCTCACACCCACGCTCCGGTCCCCAGCGTATCGGAAGCGTGGCCATTCCTGCGCGGCCGCTCCAGCCGGTTAGCTGTCTCGATGTAGCGGCTGGTGGCCTCGCGGGCGTCGAGGGTCTCGAACTCTTCGCGCCAGATGCAGCGCTCTTTGAGCTTTGAGAACCGGGACTCGATCAAGGCTTGGCTCTCGGGGTCGCGGTAGCCGCCGCGACGGTGGGTGACGCCGAGCTCGGTGAGCCGCGCGCGGAACGCGCGGCTGGTGTAGGCCGTCGCGTTGTCGCTGCCCAAGACCAAGACCAAGGCTCGGGGCTCGATGCGGCGATCGGTGACGGCTTGCTCGAGGACCGCGGTCGCTTCCTGCTGCCGGCGGCGAACGTCAAGGCTACAGCCGGTGATCTCCCGGGTGCAGCAGTCGATGATCGCGTTCAGATCGCTCCAGCCGTGCTCGGCGCTCCAGACCGACGTCATGTCCATGTGCCAGAGCTGATCGGGCCGCTCGACCCGGAAGAACCCCGGCCGCTTGTGGCGCCCGAGCGGCCGGTGGCGTTGCAACAGGCGGTGCTCGGTCATGAGCCGCCGGGCCTTCTTGCGATTCACCGCCCGGCCCAGCTCTCGGGAGGAGAGGGCGGCGACCATGCGGGTCCCGTCGGTCGGGTTCTCCCGGGCCAGCTCAAGGATCACCCGGTCCGCCTCAGACAGCGGCCTGCGATGGCCCCGCGGTGGCCGCCCTCGGCCGCCGATAGAGAGCCTGCCGGCTGATGCCGGCGACGCGCGCCACGACCGAAGGAGAACGTCCCTCGGCGACCAGCTCGCTCAGAACGAGCGACGCGCTCGGTCCACTCCCATCCCCGCAAGAGCCCCCCGAGAGTTCGAGCTCCATGGTCTTGCGCCCGAGGGCGCGCTCGAGGCGGGCGTTGCGCTGGCGCAGCTCGTCGAGCTGGGTGCGCTCGGTCTTGCCCGCCAGCTTCTCCGCGCCGCCGGCGAGGAACTGCTCCCGCCAGCGCCGCAACAGCGTCTCGGAGATGTCGCGCTCGCGGGAGAGCTCGGCGATCGTCTTGTGGCCCTTCAAAGCGGCGAGCACGAGCTCGGTCGTCTGCTGGGCGGTGAACTTCCGATAGGTACGTCGCTCAGACACAGCTCCTCCCGGGTCGTTCGAGCGGCCCATGCTCGGCGGCCAACCGGACGTGAGAAGTGCCTCCGCCTCGCCCTCCGGGCTCGGCTCCGGCGGTCCTCACGCCGATCAAAACCGCACTAGCAAGCCGTCAACGCCTCACCGGGGCCCAGGCCAAGGCCCACCACTGCTACCGCCACCGCGCCGGCGGCGACGCCGCTGACTTCCCACCGGTTTGCGCGCGCGTCTGCGCGCGCGGCATCCGTCCCGCCGCTGTGACGGCGCGCCGGGCCGCTGCCTGAGGGCGCTGCGCTTTTCGTCTCGCATCACCGTTGCGCTGTGGCCGGTAGCGAGACGAACCGCAACGGCGGTGGCCCACGCCGACCGTCGCACCTCCACAGTGGCATCGCCCTATCGGGCAACGCAGCAGCCGTGTTCGGACGCGGCGCGATGGTCATGCGATGGTCAGCGCCCCACCCGAGCGGCCTTGGGCGGTCTCGAGCGGCAACCCGGATCGGGGGCAAGCGAACCGTCTGCCATGAAACGCCGCCGCTAAGAGCGCTGTTTCCCGCTCACGAAGCGGCGAAGGAATCGAACCTTCCAAGCGCCGGGTTGCGACGCCCTGCCGGTTTTGAAGACCGGATGGGCCACCAGACCCCTGCCGCTCCGCCGGCGACGATAACGGCCGGCGAACGCGGTCCTGAAGGTCGGCGGCGCGGGCTACCGACGCCCCGACCTCATCCCACCCCGATCCCGTGCTCGAGCGCTCCCTTCACGCTCGCGTCCAGCGCGTTGAGGCGCGCGAGCGCGAGCGCCTCGGGGGAGCCGAACCGCCGCCCGGGCGCCGCGTCGGGCCCGTGGTGGCAGAGGATGCAGTGGAGCAGCGCGAGGCGGCGCTCGGCGGGCAGCGCGCCCGCCCTCGCCGCCACGATCTCCATCCCGATCTCCACGTGGCCGAGCAGGCGTCCCTCGGCGCTCAGGCCGAACTCGGCGCCGTAGGTGAACTCGCGGGTCTTGCCGAGGTCGTGGACGATCGCGGCGGTGAGCAGAAGGTCTGAGTCCAGGCGGACATGCAGCGCGCACGTCTCGGCCGCGAGCTGCGCCACGGCCACGGTGTGCTCGAGCAGGCCTCCCAGGTAGGAGTGATGACCGGAGCGCGTGCACGGTGCGCGCCGCCACTCCGCGCGCAACACCTCGTCGGCGAGCAGCTCCTCGAGCACCGCGCGCAGGCCCGCGTCGTGCACCTCGCGCACGAAGTGCTCGAGGAAGCCGTCGAGCTCGTCGAGGTCGCGGTAGGCGCTCGGGAGGAACGCCGCCGCGTCGACATCGCCGTCCTCCGCGCGCGCGATCGCGCGCAGCTCGACCTGCAAGGCATCGCGGAAGCGCTCGACGCGGCCGGCCACGCGGACGAGCTCGCCGCGCTCGAAGCGGCCGGCGAGCAGGTCGGCGTCGCGGAAGGCGCGCGCCTCGATCGCGCCGGTGCGGTCGCGTAGCTCGACCGCGAGGTACGGGGTGCCGGCACGGCTCATCAGCCGGTCCTTGCGGGTGCACGCGAAGACGCCGGCGAGCTCGTCGCCGGCGCGCAGGCCGCTGACCGAGGGTGCGTCGGAGGTGAGGGAGCCCACGCACCGATTGTGTACGGTGAGTCGGATGCAGCCGCTGATCTGGGACCGTCGTCCCGACGACCTGCGCGCCCCCGCCCTCGTGTGCGCCTTCAAGGGCTGGAACGACGCGGCCGACGCCGCCTCGGCGGCGCTCACCTTCGTCGCGCAGGCCCTCGGCGCCGAGCGCTTCGCGACCATCGACCCCGAGGAGTTCTACGACTTCCAGGCCACGCGTCCGCTCATCCAGCTCAAGGACGGTCACACGCGCGAGGTCGCCTGGCCGGCCGTCGAGATCTACGAGGCGCGCGTGCCGCGGGCGCCGCGCGACCTGATCCTCGTGGCCGGCAGCGAGCCGTCCATGCGCTGGCGCACGTTCTGCCGGGTGGTCACCGACCTCGCCGAGGCACTCGGAGCGCAGCTCGTCGTAACCCTCGGTGCGCTCCTGGCCGACGTTCCCCACACGCGGCCGATCCACATCACCGGTTTGGCCTCCGACCGCGAGCTGATCGAGCGCCTCGGCCTCGCGTCCTCGAGCTACGAGGGGCCGACGGGGATCATCGGCGTGCTGCAGACCGCCTGCCAGGACGCGGGACTTCCCTCTGCCTCGCTGTGGGCCGCCGTGCCGCACTACATCGCCGCGACGCCCAACCCGAAGGCCTCGCTCGCGCTCGTGCGCCGGCTCGAGGGCCTCATCGGCGTGACCGTCGACGCGCTGCCTCTCGAGGAGGCGGCCGCCGACTACGAGCGCCAGGTCGGGCGCGCCGTGCAGAGCGATCCCGACATCCAGGCCTTCGTCGAGCGCCTCGAGGAGGCCGCCTCGAGCGAAGAGGAGCTCGAGCCCGATGCCCAGGATCTGCCCTCGGGCGACGCGCTGGCGCGCGACTTCCAGCGCTTCCTGCGCCAGCGCGGGCCCGACGAGTAGCTCCGCCGACGCCGCTCAGCGCTCCGCCGCCGGACACACGATGCGGTAGTCGCAGCGCGAGCATACGGAGTAGGACGGCGTGGGCTCGAAGCCCTGCGCGAGGATCCCGTCGGCCACGTCGAAGACGGTCTCGGTGATCCACTCCCGATCGCCGGCGTCGCGGGCCAGCGGCACCTTGGCGTCGTCGAGCACGTAGTAGTAGGACTGCCGCGCGGCTTCGAGCTGCCAGGCCTCCCGGGCGCCGACCGCGTAGAGCGAGAGCTGGACGTCGTCCTCGAGCTGCCCCGCGGTCTTGGGTACGCCCGTCTTGTAGTCGATGAGCTCATAGCCCCCGTCGGGCAACCGGTCCACGCGGTCCACCCGCCCGCGGAGCACGTGCGGACCGAGCGTGAAGGAGAAGGAGCGCTCGAACCAGACGGGCTCGGCGGGCTCGGCGGCGAAGCGCTCGCGGTAGCGGGTCAGGGCGGCGGCGGCCTTGCCGCGCAGCTGGCGCTCCTGCTCGGAGTCGCCGAAGCCTCCGCGCCGCCAGCCCGCGTCGAGCAGGCCGAGCATCTCGGCCTGGGTGCCGATCTCGGCCCTGGCGCCGCCGGACACCCCGCCGGCGCCTCCCCCGTGGAAGCGCTCGAGCACCTGATGCACGAGGATCCCGAAGCGCTGGTTCAGCGTCGGCTCCTGGGGGATGCGGAAGACCCGCGCGAACTTGTAGCGCAACGGACAGGCGCGGTAGGTCTCGATGTCGGAGGCCGAGAGCACGAGCCCCTCGCCACGGCGCGGCAGGAAGGACTCGAGGGAGGGCTCCTCCCGCGCGGCAAGCGCTGCGGCGCGGCGCCCGGCGTCGCGCTCGGCACCCAGCAGGTGCTCGTCGAGCGGGGAGGTGAGGAAGATCTCGCGCTGCTCGGGGCTCACCGCCTGGACGAGGCGCGCGTTGATCTCCGGGAGCGCCTCGGCCGGCCCCTGCTCGGGCGAGCGGTCGATGAGCGCGGCGAGCTTGAGCAGCTCGAGGTAGCGCACGACCGCGTGGGAGACGTCGAGGTCGGTGTCGAAGCGGAGCTCGCCGAGGCGGCTGCTCGTGCGCGCCACGGAGGAGAGGAGCTCCTCGCGCAGCGCGCGGTAGTTCGCGTGGAGGCTCTCCGCGGGGCCGAAGAGCTCCTCCTCGTGCTCCTCCCAGTCGCCGTCCACCGCGGCGCGGGCCGCCTCCGCGAAGGGGGAGGGCTGCTGCTCGGCCTCGCGCGCGCCCGCGCGCGGGTAGGCGAGCACGAGCGTCCGCCGCGCGCGGGTCATTGCCACGTGCAGGAGCCGGCGGCTCTGGGCGACGTGGGCGGCGGCGAGGTCGCTCGGCAGCTCCTCGGGGAGCAGCGCGTCGGGGATCGGCTCGAGCGTCGCGGCGCGCGCCCCGGGCATGCGCGCCGAATGGAGTCCGAGGACGTAGACGTGGTCGGCCTCGCTCTCCCGGGCGGCGCTCATGCTCATGATCCGCACGCCCATCCGGTGCGCACGGCGCCCGGCGCCGGAATCCGACTCCTCGCTGCCCGCGTCCTCGCGCAGCCCGGCTTCGGCCACCGCGGCGATGTGGCGCGCGAACTCGCGCGCGGTGCCGTGGGGCTCGCGGCGCACGAAGGCGGCGGCGAGCTCCGCGAAGCGAGACAGGTTCGAGAGGTGCTCGACCGCCTCGGGCCGGGCGGCGAAGAGGAGCTGCCGGCGCAGGCCGAGGCGCTCGATCAGGCGGTGGACGAAGAGGTCGGGGCGTGTGGTCTCGAGCGCGGCGGCCGCGGAGCGGTAGGTCTTCAGAAAGGCGAGGATCCGGTCGCGCGCCTCGG
>JAABUZ0100004588.1_pt1 | contig 18927 bp, 24 predicted proteins | sample 5562091 | NCBI WGS metagenome assembly JAABUZ01 (sample SAMN12813069, study PRJNA571459) | rock metagenome | isolation source: Antarctica rocks | place: Antarctica: Victoria Land, Linnaeus Terrace sud | collected 2015-12-21 | reverse complement strand
GACGCCGCCGCGCGGCTGCGCCGGCCCTGCGCGCCGCGGGCCGAACTGCTCTGGCACGGCATCGCGCTTTGCAGAGCACCCTCTGCGTTTGCAATGCAGCGCGCTGAAACATATGGGCCATCGCTGCTGTGCCCGCTGGCCTCCGCATGGCATGCTGACAGAGCGGCCCCGACTCGCGCGGCCACATCTCCGGCTTTGGGAGGCTGGCGCATGCGCCACAGCTGGCACACACACTGCTGCACACAGGTTGGCGGCCGCTGTGCGCGCGGCGCGGCAAGAGGCAAGAGGCAAGAGGCGGCAGACGCGCGCATCAGCGATATCCGCGCACGCTCCGGGAGGGAGGGAGCGGTCGCGAGGGCGCGCCGTGGCGACGACCTCGGGGCGCGAGGGGTTCGCGGCGCGCGGCGCGGCCGGCGGCAGCTGCCGGCCATGCAGGCAGCGCCACAGGCCCGCGCCGGCGGCGGCGCCGGTGGCAGCGGCCCGCCGCGGCGGGTGCGGGCGCCTGAATAGGCGCCGCGGCGTGCGCCCAAACTCCATCATCTGCACGCGCAGCGCCTCGCGCACCGCCGGGTCGCTCTCGTCCTCCAGCAGCGACAGCGCGCTGCGCGCCGGGCGCGGCCGCGTGAGCGTTCTGCGGCGCGCTGTCCGGGCGAGCACACAGGACGCGATTGCCTCGTGCTGGTCGACAGCACAGGGGTGTCACTTCCAAAGCAGGTTTGAGACTCTGTTCGGCGCTCTTCCTGGGAGCGAGCCGATGCGCTGCGCCGCCGGGTTGGTGCCGCAGCAAGCTCTGCAGCGGCGGCCGGCCCTTGGCTTGGCAAGCGGCCCTAGCGGAACACATGCGCGTGCCCGGCAGCGCAGGCGGCGCACATGTCCGCATAGGTGAGGTAGTGGTTGGAAGGGTTAGGGTAGGGTAGGCTTAGGCTCAGGCAGGTGGCGGCGCACATGTCGTCGTAGGTGAGGTAGTGGAACACGTTGTCGGCGCGCTCGGCGGCTGGCCCGCGGCTGGCGCAGCCGAAGACCAGGTCGATCCAGAGGTGCAGGCGCGCGGAGACGTGCGGCGCCTCCAGCGCAGCCGCCAGCTGCGCGACGCAGTCCGCCGCGTCGGCCGCCCACGGCGGCAGCGCCACGTCGCCGACCGGCTCGCCTGCACACGTGCGGCGCGCGTGGGCGAGGGGCTCTGGCGCGGCCGCATGTATGAGCAAGCGCGCAACATTGGAAGGCTGACGTGAGAACGCAGCATGGCGTGCGCCGCCTTTGCACCGGGGCGCGCTGCGCGACGCGGTCGGCCGCGGCCGCCGCCCGCGGCGGCGGCCGCGCCACGTTACCCACCGGGTCTTTCTGTGGGCGCAGGCACTTAGAACCTGAATGTACAGGCCGGCGATGCGGTGCCCATTCGCCACTGACCACAGCCTCACAGGCCCTTGCGAGCCTCACAGGCCTCAAAGGTGCTCTCCCGTTCCCACCACCCCTCAAGTTCAACCTCCAACCCGTCCGGCACAAAGAGGCGGGGGCCAGGGCCGCGCCGGACGAGCAGGCGCCAAAGTCCAGGCGGCGGCCGTTGACGAGGAAGGCCGGGTCGCAGTAGAACTCGGGCGTGAGCTCCTTCACGTCCGTCGGCAGCGTCGTCACGCTGCGCCAGGCCTCCGCCAGCGAGCCGAACAGGCGGTCCGGCGCGTCAAAGCGCCCGTTCTGCAGGCGCAGCATGAGCTGCGGCGCCGAGCGCATCAGGTAGAACACGACGTAGCCCGGCGCGCTGTAGTGGCAGCCGTACATGAAGGGCGGCACCTCCAGCGGCGGCGGCGCGCCCGGCAGCTTGGCCGCGCTCGCGTCGGCCATGCGCGCCAGCTCGGCGAAGCGCTCGCGGAAGCCGGCCAGGCGCTTGGCGCTGAGCGCGCCGACGGGCTTGGAGAGGTCGCGGAAGGTGGCCGGGTCGTCCAGGTCGAGGGTGGGGCTGGCGTAGTCGGCGACGACCCAGGGCATGACGGGGTACTGCGTCAGGTCCTGGAAGCTGCGCCCGGCCTCGCGGTTCAGGAACATGAGGTACTCGAAGTTGCTCGCGCGGCCGGCGCACCAGTCCGCGCGCCAGCGCCGCGCGCTACGCGCGCGCAAGGCTGCTCGGCCGCATGCGCGGCGGGCGGTGCCGGTGCCCTGCCCTCATGCATTCCAGCCTTGCGTTGCTAGCCTGTCCTGCAGCCCTATAGCACACCTCGAGCGCACGGGGGCATCCCGTGGGGCGGGAAATACCATACGCTGCATGGCCCGAGCAGGGCTTGTTTCAAACATCCGACCTCCTGTTGTGCACCAGCGTCCCACGAGCCTCTCCTCCAGGACGCAAACGCAGGGGCGTGCTGCGCTGCTGCACAGGCCACGATGCACATGGGGGCAAGACCAAGCTCCAGCCGGCAGGCTCGGGCGCACCTCCTCCGCGCGGCCAGGCGCAGCGCGGGCTGCGCGGCGAGCGCGTGCGCGGCCGCGTCGCGCGCGGCCGGCGACTCGAATGTCAGGTACAGGCTCGCGCGGCCAGCCGGCTGCAGGAAGAGCTCCAGGCCCACGTCTGCCAGCTGGTACGTGCGCGGCATCATCGCCAGCGCCTGCGCGGCGGCGCGCACGCCTCAGCCGCAAGCGCACCTCCATTCCTGGCCTAGCTGTAATTTGTCTGTGCGCGGGCGCCATGGCTGCCAGCACGTACGTGCGTGGCATCATCGCGAGCGCCTGCGCGGCGGCACGCGCGCCTCAGCTGGAGGCGTGCCTCTCATTCATTCTTCCTAACATGTCTGTATGCGGGCGCCGTGGCTGCCAGCTGGGCGCGACTCAGGAGATCAGTCGGAGGGCAGGCGAGTCATTGGTCATATACGCTCGCTCAGAACCTCTGGCCGCGCGCCACACCACTGCCAGAGCCGCACCTGGATGTGCGCTCTGCACGGCACCGCTTCCGAAAGAGCATCACAGAGGTGCGCTGCGCTGGCCCGTGCATGCCCAGCGTGGTGAGCCGCGCTCGCCGCCGGGCCGAGCCGGCGGTGAACCAGGCGCCCACCGCGCCTGGTCCAGCGGGAAGACCTGCGTCGGCTGGCTGGACATGACGCCGAATGGGTAGCAGGCCCCTGCCTGCCCTACCCTAGCGCGCGCGCGCGCCTGGTCCAGCGGGAAGACCTGCGTCGGCTGGCTGGACATGACGCCGAATGGGTAGCAGGCCCCTGCCTGCCCTACCCTAGCGCGCGCGCGCGCCTGGTCCAGCGGGAAGACCTGCGTCGGCTGGCTGGACGCCACGTTGAACGGTTGGAAGTAGAGCCGGCTGGGCGTGAGCACCAGGCGGCCTGGCTGCCGGCACAGCGGCGTCACGCGCGCGCCCAGCGCCTCCAGCACCGCCGTCTCGCCCTCGTCCTCCAGCCAGCCCGGGTTGAAGCGCTCGGCCGCCTCGTGCGCCTGCTTGCCCGCATACACTCGCGCGTTCCACGCAGGATCTCGAACCGCATGGCCTACCAGATGTGCCCACATCGCCATGAACGCGGCCCGCTGACAGCAGCAGCCCGCCTGTGCCGGACGCGCAGCTTGGCAACATCCGGTCACACGGCCGTCAATTGAACTTTTCTGGGGCGCCACAAAAGGGGCACGGGCAGCACCCGGATGAGCTTGGCCAGCGCCGCGCGCGCGGCCTCGCGGTCGGCCTTGCCGCCGTCGCGGCAGGCGAGCGCGCGCAGCTGCTCCACGCGCGGCAGCACCTCGTCCAGCGCCGCATACACCAGCGCGAACGCCAGCGCGGCCTCCTCCTGCGTGCGCGGGGTTGGCGTGGGGTTGGACGCCGGCCCTACAGGACGCGCCTCAAAAAGGGCTACCGGCGGGGGTGGTGCCCCAGCCTCAGCTTCTTCCGGCGGTTCCGTCCCGAGCGCGAAGGCGCGTCTCGGGGTGTCTGCTCCTGCATGGGCAGCCTGCAGGGCCGTGCTGCCTGGTGCACATCACCCAGGCACCACCCAGCGTCCCTGCCCCTATGCCAAAAGCACCTCGTGCAGCATGACTTTGTTGAAGCGCCGCCGCTCAGGGCTGGCCTGGGCGTGCAGCTTGGCAATGCGTGCCTGGGTGTGACCGGTGGCATTGTGTAACCTACATCCATTACACCCAGGCACTCATAGCCAAGCTGCACGCCCAGGGCCAGCTCCGAGCGGCGGCGCTTCAAGAAAGTCATGCCGCATGAGGTGCTGCAGGCATAGGGGCAGGGTTGCTGATAAGGCAGCGCCCGGGGATCAAGCGCGCCCTGTGCGGCCCACGCGCGCCCGCCCGCCGGAGCGCACGCACGCCCGCCCGCCAGCCTCACCCCACGCCCCCCTCGTCAGCGGGTTGCCTTCCGGCGCGCATATCGCCTGCTGGCCCCCTACCGCGGCGCAACGGCCCTGCACAGGCGGCAGGGGTGCGGCAGGCCCGGCGCAACGCCTCCACGACATGTCTGCGCCGCCCGACACGGCCAACCAGCGCGGCGGGCGCCAGCCCCGCGCTGCGCACCCGCAGCCAGACGTACGGCGCGCAGCGGTCGCCCGCCATCATCTCCACGCGCTCGGTGCACTGGACCGAGAACAGCTCCTCGCCCGCCACGCCCCGCGCCTCCGCCACGCTGCCGCGCGGCGGCTCGCACCTGCGGCGCGCCCGCCAGCTGTTCCACGGCGCGCCTGCACTGGATTTGTTGTTCGGCAGCAGGGCGGGGGGTGGGACGTCGAAGCAGTCGCAGCGCCCGCGCGTGATGGAGAGGGCGGGCGCGCGGGCGGCACCTGACCATGGACGTGGTCGCGCGGAACGGGATGCGCGTAATCAGCTCCTCGGAGCTGCGCGGCACGAAGTACAGCGACGCGCTGCACAGCTTGAGGTGCCCCGCCAGCCTGCGCCGCGCGCCGGGCGGCGCCGCAGCTGTCAGCGCGTCCTAGGCGGAGCAACCTGGTTCCGTGCCTGCACGGCCCGGTGCCCCGCAGCGGTCGGGTCCAGAGTGCGCTGCAGAGGCAGAGCCGGGGGGCACACCGCGCGGCGCCCCGGAGCAGGTGGCAGGCATAGTCGCGGAAGTAGTACTCGCCTTCCTCCAGCAGCAGCAGCGAGAAGCGGTCGTCGCCATCCCAGACGCTCATGTTACTTTGCGACACGTCAGAGACCACCCTGGTGACACAGGCGCAGGCGCCAGGCAATGCATGTTCGGCGGGCCCCGGGCTAGCGCCCAGTGGCCCGGTCCGTGTAGGCGCTAACCAGTAGATTGTGCATTGTCACTTCGCCTGTCTGCGTCCCGCAAAGACCAGCGCTTTTACTTTCATGTTTGGCCCACCTCGAGCAGGCCCGGGTTGCAGCCGACCCTACCCTGAACGAGGCATTGCAACGTTCTGGGCGGGAGAGTACTTTCCACGCTGGAGGAGCGCTCCTGCGTCGGACCTGTCCTCGGTCGAAACTACTGGTAGTGCGCTTCCCTGTTCTGGGGATATGTCTTTTCTGCAGTACCAGGGTGGCACGCACGTGGACGTACTCCACCTGCAGGTGCGCTGCGCCGCGCGTGCTGTTCCACCTAGAAGCTGCTTGCTGCTTGCACGTAGGCGCCTGAGGCGCTCCGCGCCTCTGACCGCAGGGCCGCTGCCCCCTTGTAGTGAGCGGTGGCAGAAAACCGAGCGCCGCGAAAAAGGTGAGGACTGCAACGTCTGCTGCACCTGCTTGGCTGTTGTATTATTTGTGTGGCTGCTTGAGTGCGCGTGTGCGTGGCAGGTGTACGACCCGTCAGTCAAATGCTGCGTGCTTTCAGGCGTCCTGCGGCTGCAGTGGCAGGCTGGCGGAGCTCAGAAAGGGGGTGCGCGCCCACCAAGCCGAGCTTGTCGTTCTGCTCTGCGCCGTGCAACCTCTGACTGCACTCCAGGTAGCATAACTCACGTACACGCACGGCCCCCGCAGAACCCTTCCTGCAGCCCTGGCTGGTGCTGCAGCTGTGCCTCCAGGACACCCAACGGCTGTCCGTGGAGCTGTGGTGCGGCCCTACGCTGCACATCTTGTTATATACCTTGCTCTAAACACGGTCCTCCTTGCAATCCACAGCCCATCAGCGCTGTCAGTATCCTATTTCAATATGAGAGGCCTATGTTGCAGGGTGCGCTGCTGCGACGGCATGCGACGCCGCCTGCACGTGTCCACGTCATTCCGGCAGCTCCGCGCCACCACGCTGCACTGCCAGGCGCGCGCACACCGGCGCCGTTGTGGGGAGGGAGGCCCTCCTGTCACAGTGGCTGCTGGGAGGGAGTGCAGGCTCGCCACGACTGAGTATGACGCTGCAGCCGTGCGCAAGCGCCTGGAATTGCTCAGCTGCTCACCCTGGACACCTCTGCGGCGCAGGGGCGCGCCGGCCGCCCCGCCGAACATGCTGTGCAAAGCCACAAGTAACTGCTACAGGGTGAGGTCTAGGCTTTGCCAAATGAAAGGTGCCTCCTGGCCGCAGGTCCCCCTAGCGCCGCTGCCGCCGCGCGAGTGGGCAAGCCTGGCGCTCGACGTGCGCGGCCTGGTCGCGCGCTGCTTCGGAATCGCGGGGCCCGTTCGAGGCAACAAAACCCCTGACGGGGGCGCAAAGGCCTCGAGCTGCGCCGCTGCTGGGCAGCCCAGCGGCGGCGCACACGGCACCGCTGCCGCCGGCACGGAGGACGCGCCGCCGGCGCCCCCCGCCGTGCCCTGGGCGTATGCGGGGCTGGACGGCATCTGCGTCCTGGGCGCGGGCCGCGTGCGGCGCATCTTCACGCTGCGCGACGCGCCGCCGCGCGAGGTGACACCCTGCCATCCCTGGATGCGGCGCAGACGGGGCCGTGCGCTGCCCTTGCATGCATCCCCAGCCTGCAGCGGAGGCTGGCGGCCATGGGCCGGCGCCGCTCTGCTGTGCCGATGCTAGCAAACTCACCCAACGACGATAATGCAGCGCGCACGCGGTCAGCCTGCAGCCGCCCCGCGCCTCTTCAGCAGCTCAAAGCTGTCAGTGCGCGCGGCGGCAGGGCCCATGGAGCGCCCCCGCAGCAGTCGCCTTCCCGGCGGGCGTCGCCGCGCTGCACGTGGTCCTGGATGCTGCCAGCCTGCGCGCTGCTGAGGCGGCGCCGGCGCCTGACCAGGCGGCGCAGGCAGCGCCGCCACGCAGCGCCTCCGTGCGGGGCGCGGCCCGCAGGCCCAGCGCGGCGCGCGTGGCAGGTGGGCAGGGCCACGGCCTTATAGGGGCTTGCACTGAGGGCACCCCTGTGCTGCGCTCCCATGTTGCTGTCACGCAGCGCGCTTCTGGCTGCCTGTTCAAAACCTTATGCTCGTGTTGCTGCCTGTGCGACTGTGCCTGCTCGCAAGTCATGCCCTAGAGGGCGCTGCCTGGCGCGCGCCCCGTGCGAGGTCATGATGACATGAAGGGCGCAGAGGTCTGGACGCCGGAACCGCAGACTCACCTGCAGCATCCTGCGCCGCCAGGGCGGCGCGGCGGCTCTGCAGCGCCGGAGCCCTCCACGGATTGTGCGGACGCGATTCTGGGAGGCCCAACAGGCGCGAGTGTGGCGGCCGCGGCGGCCGCTGCCGCACCCAGCCCCCCGCTACCCCCTGGCGCCTCCCCCACAGCGCCTCTGGCGCCTGTCGACGCCACGCGCGCCGGCATGACAGTGAGCTCCTGTGCGGCTGAGCCGTCAGACCCTGGCCTGGATCCTGCTACGGCGGCTGAGAGTACCGGCGGCCGGAGCAGGGCGCTGCTCAAGCTGGGCGGCGGCCGCAGGCGCAGTGCCGCGCTCCTTCGGGGCTACGCGTGCAGCGGGCGCCCAAGCAGCCTGTTTGCTGCCGTGCCCCGAGTAGGAGCCGGATGCCCGCCCGGCACCCTTCAGCATGCTGATGGCCATGCCGTAAATGCCGGCGGGGCGCTGCGCAGTGCAGCGCCGGGTGTGCTGGCGGTACCTAGCCCTACCCTGGCCCTGCCCAGCCCTCTGCGCGCAGCGCCGGCGCCCCCATGCCTGGCTGCGCCCAGCTCGGCGGAGGCGGTGTTCGGGCCTGGGGCAACCCCGGACGTGGCGGCGGTCAAGCTGCCCTCGGAGCTTGCACAGGGACTGGTGCGCCAGGCCGCGCGGTGGGCGTCCGAAGTAGCTGCCCTGGCTTGCGGGCCTGGCGCGCTGCCAGGTGCATGCGCAGAGGTGGCCAGCCATTATGACGTCCCTGGGAAAGCGGGCTCCTTGGGCGCGGGCGCCAATCTCGACCTGGGCGCTGGTTCCGGCACGCACAGCGTGCCTGATGACGCAACGGCGGGGCACAGCTGCGGCGTGGACATGCGGAGCGAGGCGACAGGCGCTGCGCAGGCGCCGCCAGCGTGCAGCCTGGCTGCGGAGGGCGCTGGCGAGCAGCGCGGCGCGCTGGCGCAGGCTTCGCGCGCCGCCTGCGGCGAGGGGGGCGCAGAGCAGGGCGAGTGCACTGTCAGCAGCGGCGGCGCTCCCGGCAGCTGCAGCTCCTGTTCCGCGGCGCCGCCGCGGGCGAGCTTGCTACCCGAGCCGAGGGAGCCTCCCGTGGACGCAGCTCTGTCTGGCAAGCTGCCATGCGACGCCCGCGCATCCAGCAGCTGCAGCGAGGGCCTCGGAGGGGTAGGATTAGGGTCGCCCGCCGCAACAGCGGATGACGCCTGGACCGACCTGGCTGCAGCGGCGCGCCGCACCACATCCGCAAGCGATGCCGACGCCTGGGTCGACCTCGCCGCGGCCGCCGCCGAGAGCGCGCCCGGTGCGCGCGATGCGGGCGCCTGGCGCGACCTGCTTGAAGCAGTGGGTGCGAGCGGCGCGCCAGCGCATGGAGCGGGCGGCGGGCGCGCGTCGGGCGGCGCCGCGGGCGCTTGGGTCGAGGGCGAAGACGCCTGGACCGAGCTGGCCGCCCTGTCTAGCAGAGGCAGCAACGGTAGCGGAGCGGGCGGGCGCGATGCGGACTTGCGTGCCGCCAGCCCTGCAGCTCCCAGCAGCCTTGCGGCCGCCCATGCCTCGGTGCAGGGCGCCTGCGCGGCGGCGGACCGCCGCAACGCGCCTGGTCGTGAAGGAGCAGATGCTGAGGTGCAGTTGATGTATGCCAGCCTGGGCTCTGCGCCTGCCGAAGTTTCGGATGCAGCGGGCGCGTCGGTGCATTCGGCGCCGGGCGCAGACCCGGAGCGTGTCGCAGGCGTGGCCGACGGTGCTGCCGCGGGCTTGGCGCTCGAATGTACTGTTCCCGCGGCGCCTCACGGAGGGCTGAACACGCATGGCGCGCTGATGGGTCTGCCCCTGCCTCGGCCCACACCCGGGCCCGAGCGCGGGGCCGCCACGCCGCGCACAGCACCAGCTGGCAGCCGCTCGGGCGCGAGGATGGCCCAGACGCCAGACGCGCGCGGCCTTGACGCGGGGCCCAGCGCGCGCGCGCGCTGGGCCTCGCTGGACGACCTGCCGCTGGCGCGGCAGCCGCTGCCGCGCTCGCAGCCGGCGGCATGCGAGGCGGACGCCTCCGCTGCCGCGGGCGCCCGCCATTTGAGCATGGCGGGCGCAGGCGCGCGCGGCGCGCCGCACAGGCCGGGCTGCCTGGCGGACGCGGGCCCGGCTTCAGGAGGCGCATCCGGGGCGCCTCCGTGCGCTGCCGGCGCCGGCGGCGGTGCACGCGCTGAGGCCCCAGAACACGCAGGAGAATCAGGCGACCGCATCACGGCCGAGGTGACATTCGCCCATCCAGTGGTGCGGACCACAGGCGGCCGAGCGCGGGGCACCAGCGCCGCCAGCGCAGGCAGCAGGTACGCCGGCCACGAGGAGGCCGAGGCCGCCCTTGGCGAGCCCTCAGCGCCCGCGCCATGCCCGCACGGAGCGGCGGGCTCGTGGGCTGGCGGCGCTGGCGCGCCGTCAGGGGCGGAGCGGGCCAGTGAGGCCGGCCCTCTTCTGCCGCCGGAGGCCGGCGCGGCGGGCTGCGCCAGGCAGGCTGTGAGCGGGCGAGCTGAGGCCTCTGCGCTCGTGTACGATCCTATTCTAGGTGTGTATTTTGACACTGCCAGCGGGCAGCTCGTTGGCGCGGGAGCGCTGCCTATTGGTGATGCGGGCACAGGCGAGGGCGCGTGACCATGCCGGAATGTGCGACAAGTTGTCCCTGCAAAGTGGACACTGGCCCGGACGTCCTGGGGGGTATGCCATGATGGAGGGCGCTGCCTTGCACGCCCGCATTGGCGCTAACAGGTGGATGTTTAGAGAGGCGTAAGCGTGCGAGCCCACTGTGACGGCGGTCGGTAGGTGTGTATTGTGCGGCGCAGCAGACCACCGGAGTGAACGCAGGCATGCACATAATAGAAGGTGTGCCACACGATGGTGGTTGCAGGCGTGCACATAAGGCAAAGCAGCAGGTCAATCTGTAAATTGGATTGGTTGGCTGCATCATGTGAGCGTTTAGGCAGACTGAGCTTGCAGTGAGTTACAGGACAACTTTTACTGCAGTCAGCAAGTGGGTTCCTGGAAGTCGCTCTGGCCACCTCTGTGACGCTGCATGATGCAGCAGCTGGCACACTTTGACACGCATGTAGGATACCGTGGTCCTAAATGAGACCCTTACGTTTGCTTGCTCACACTACAACACTTTTTGTACTTTCATTATGCTTATGCATGCATTGATGCATAGCAGCTACCCTATGCATACTTACGCAGCAGCCCAGATTTTAGCGTCTTTATGCAGCCTGCAGGCAGCGTCGTGCTCCCGCGTGCCCGGTGTTGGCCAGCGCCGCCAGGCTGTCCGCTTCGGCACCCCGTCCTCGACCTGAAACGCAAATTTGCTCCCATATGCCGCCATCATCTTGCCCATGACAAGCCGCCAGGCATTCGGAATTTCATTCTGTCCGGGATGATGCCGGAGCCTGGGAAAATGACAGCCTGATATAATTTCCATTGTTTCCAGGCATGGCGGACACAGCAATTCAAAGAACGCCTCCAGGTCTAAACTGTTTTCCCCGGCGCAAATGAAGTTGCACATTCTGATGTACGTCGCATCTATGCGCACCTCTCTTGTCCCTGTAAATGTGTTTCGCGGCCTGTATGGGTGAAGACCAGCACTCCATACATCGATCACTACACTGAGTCCCTCTATCTTAGCATGACCGCCGTCTAGGGCCTGAGGGCTTGTGAGATCCACTACCATGCCGCCAGACACATATACATCTTCGAGGCAGGGGAGCTGCACAAGAGCCTGTGCATGGGCAAAGGATCGCTTAAACGTCACGCTGGCTTGGCTGTGTGCTGCCCTGTCCTCCACACGACTACCGTCTGCGGTAGCATATTATACTCGATGATGTCACCAAAGCCCCCCACTACACCCAGGTGAGTGATGTGGAATGCGCGGAGGTCCACAACCAACGTGGATCGCAGGGATTTGAGGGCCTGGTTTCTGCTCACGGTGGTGTTCTCAGGTGGGGGCATGATGCCACCCAGGCGCAGGGGCATGCCCAGCAGCTGCCGCAGGCTGCCACGCTCGTTTGCACGCAGGACGGTCAGCAGCGGGGATGCCACATCGTTCCCTGCGCACAGGCCCGGTTCCAGGAAGATCCTGCTGCGCCCTTCGCATGCAGGGGCCGGCCAGTTGTACAGGGTCAGCGATGTCACGTGGTCCTTCCAGGCTGGCAGTGCCAGCCACGCCAGGTGCCTCTTGGCCAGCTGCATGTTTGAGAAGTCCAGGCGCAGCTGCAGCGGGTGTGCGCGCAGCACGTGCTGGAAACGGCGGCTCACAGACTGCAGCAACAGCGCAACTTGGACCTCGGAGCTGGCCTCTGAGGCCGGTCGCGCGTCCCAAACGATGCACATGATTCTGTGAAGGAGAACATCAGGCAGTCCTTCCAAGCTTGACTGCTGCAGCAGCTGTGCCTGCAGGGCACAAACGCTTGCTTGCAAGAGGTTGAGTGTAGGCTCACGCGAATTCTCGGGAAGAATAGACTTCAGCTTGCAAGGCAACTGGAGCAACAGTCCAGCTTGCAACCAGCCGTGGCACACACCGCAGCTGCGCGCTTGTGTGAAGGCATACAGTGCACTTGCGTACCTTATGTGTACAGAGCCTGGCCACAGTCACAGACAGGCCACTGCGCCAGTCTCCTATGCTCGTAGTTGCACTTTCACCAAGCCGTCAAGCAGGCATGCCACGCGCCGGACACGCCAGACACAAGTAACCAGGGAGCCTGGACATGGAGTGCTTTTTGGCAGGCCTCAGAGCCGTATCTTGAGCAGACAATGAATGTCACTGCCTGAAGATATGCATCGATATGCATGACATATCATGAGCAACAGATGGACTTGTCCAATCCAAATGCAGACATTTGGGCAGAATATAATAGAATGCCTAGCCGTCAACCATGAGAACAGGCCTTGTCTGTCACATGCAGTCTTCTGGCCATCAAACCACACGCCATTCAGCATCCACGCACATGTGCAGCTGTGCAACGCTGAGTCTGTAACTGGTTTAGGCACATACGACAATGGTTTAGGCATGTACGTCTTCCCATCCACAATCCAGCTGCAGCCTCTGCACTCCTGCTGCTGGCCCCAAGAAGCACTTGCACAGCTGCACGCCTGATGCCCTTACAAAGTGCGTTCCTACACTCATGAAGGGCATGCATGGTTGATGCGAGTCTTGTGCACATCTGCCTGTACGTAGCTACGCTACATGTAAGTTTTGTGCTTTGCAAAGGCTTTGGTGATGATTATGAAAACGTGCCACAAGTCGTCAGTGGTGACTGTGGCCGACGAATGATGGCAATTGTGCTGCAGTTTGCGGCGCACGCCCGCCCGCGCCGAATGCTGCTGGCCACTGCGGCCGCCGCACTGGTGGAGGTCTCGTCGCACGACTACTTCTGGGGCCACGGCGTGGACGGCAGCGGCGCCAACCACCTGGGCCTGCTGCTCATGCGGCTGCGCGAGGAGCTGGCGGCGGCGGGCCCTGGCGGCCGCCCCAGCCCTGCAGGGGTCCTCGAGCCTGGGGCGCCTGGCGGCAGGGACAGCTCCGCATGGGCTGGCGCTGGGCTCGCAACCACGCGCTGTGCGGAGTGAAGGCTGGATGGTGGCCATACTGGGGTCTTGGTTGCAGGCATGCACATCAAGGCAATGCAGCGTATGCGGCTGTGAACCGCCTGATTGGCTTGCATATTCTGGCACAGGCATAGTCACCTTGCCAATGGCCGAACACGTACTGGAGCTAGTGAGAAGCCTGCATGGTCCCTGGAACTCGCTCTGCCCACCCCAGCAGTGCTGCGCATGCAGGCAGCTGCCGCATTTGACATGCATGCACATGGACAGGAAGCTCCTGACTGAGGAGCATGCACTAAATGCAGGCTCCTGTAAGACGCATGCCCACACATGCAGTAGGCTCAGCAGCTCCCGTTCAGACTGCAGCATGAGCCCAATTTATTGCTTCTTCATGCTGCCTGCGGGCAGCGCCGTGCTCGTGCGTGCCCGGCGCCGGCCAGCGCCGCCAGGCTGCGCGCTTTGCCGCTCCGTCGTCGATCTGAAACGCATACTTGCTCCCGTATGCAGACATCATCTGGCGCATCAACAGCCGCCAGGCATCTGGAATGTCATGCTGTCCTGGACTCTGCCCGACGGTGGGGTAGTCCCTGCCTGACTTGATGTCCATACTCTCCATGCATGGCGGACACAGCAAGTCAAGGAACGCCTCCTCCAAGCCTATCTTTTGTTCCCCCGCGCATGAATAATGGCACATGCTGACGTCTCGTGCAGCTATGCGCACATCCCTCGTCCCTGTGTATGTTCTGCACGGCAAGATAGGGTGTGGACCAGTGACTGCATCCATGTGTACACTGCGTCCCTCAACATTAGCATGCCAGCTGTCGAGGGTCCCGGAGCGTGTAAAATCCACTGCCGGGCTGCCGCCAAACGCACTTACATCTGCCATTGCAGCAGTGCAGGGCTGTGAAAAGCCCACGTTTGCTTCTGTGACTGCTGCCCTGTACGACAGACTGACCAGCGTCTGCGGCAGCTCGTCAAAGTTGATATTATCGCCAAGGCCGCCCGACACACCCAGGTGTGTGAGGTCCAATGCGCTGAGGTTCACATGCGGCGTGTATTGCAGCAAATCGCTCATGTGGTCAATGCTCATGCTCGAAGTGTCATCAGGCAACTGAGGCAGGGGCTCCATACGGACGCCACCCAGGCGCAGCGGCATACCCAGCAGCTGCCGCAGGCTGCCGTGCTGACTTGCATGCAGGACGGTCAGCAGCGGGGATATTACATCTTTCTTTGAGCACAAGCCCGGGTCCAAGGCGTTCCTGCTGCGCGCTTCGCATGCGGGGACGCGCCAGTTGTACAGGGTCAGCGATGTCACATGGTCCTTCCAAGCTGGCAGAGCCAGCCACGCCAGATGCCTTTCGGCAAGCTGCGTGGTTGAGAAGTCCAGGCGCAGCTGCAACGGGTGAGCGCGCAACACTTGTTGGAAGCGGCGGCTCACGCACTGCAGTGACAGCGCAAGTTGAACCTCGGAGCTGGCCTCAGAGGTTGTTCGAGCGTCCCAGACGACGCACATGATCCTGTGAAGGAGGACATCGGGCAGTCCTTCCAAGCTCGGCTGCTGTGCCTGCGATGCGCAGGCGCTTGCTTGCAAGAGGGTGGAGTGTAGGCTCACGCGAGCTTTTAAGAACACCACTGGTGGTCAGCTTGCAAAGCAAGCGGCGCAACCTTCCAGCTTGTATTCAGGCCTGGCGTGGCACCCATTGCAGCTGCGCGCTTTTGCGAAGGCATGCAGTGCACTTGCCTCCCTTGTGTGTACATAGAGCCTGGCCACGGACGCAGAGAGGCCGCTGCGCCAGTCGCCTGTGCTTGTACTTGCACTGTCAGCAGGCCGTCAAGCTGGCACGCCACGCGGTAGATGCGCGAGACACAGGCAGCCAGAGAGGCTGGACCGCTTTCTGAGAGGCCTCAGATTGAGCTGATACCTTGTGCAGGCAAGTGCACGAATGACATGCCATGTAACATGACATGTCCAGAGCGACAGGTAGACTTCTAAAACAACATGCAGACTTCTAGGCAGAGTCAAATAACATGTTCAGCCGTCAGCCAGCTGCAATGAGAGCAGGCCCGCTCTGTCACGAGCAGTCTTCTGGCCATCAACCTGCACTTTCAATCGGCACCCAGGTCCACGTGTAGCTGCGCAACACTGTGCCCACAGTGTTTTCTGTGTAACTGGTTTCAGCAAAGACGAAGAGCTGTCCGCCATCCTGCTGCAGCCTCTGCGCTCCAGTGTTGGCCCAATAGCGCTTCCACGCACTGACTGGCTGGCACGTACCACATTTGGCGCTGCGGAGCGCACGCTTTTGGCTACCAAACACTGCCGCCTGCTCTTTTCTTAGACAAACTTGGCTGGCATTTGCGGCAGACTGACGTATGAAGGTAAGCTTCCAGGCCCTGCAGCCCACCAAGTGTTTTGCTCCTTTGCCACTGCTAGTGCTTACAGTCACCACGAGAACATAGCGCGGCAGGCATCACCCTTTGCTGGCAAGACTGAGGCCGCCTCAGACGCCATCCTGTACCCACGCTACTACGAGATTGCTTCGGTCTTGCAGGTTTGCCCTGTTGGGTGAGTCACGTTGAAGTCGCATTTTGCAACACTGCCTTTGACATCCAAGACTGTACAGGAACCCCACGGCACTGCGGATGAGATACCCACTCTCACCAAAGCGTCCGGCAAGAAGCGCAAGGCCCTGGACCTGGAGGCGGCTGCTGTTGACGGTGACCCGCGCCCTGGTGTGCTGCTCTGCCGTCTACTTCACTTCATTCAATCACAGTGCTGTGCCCTTCTGTCCTGTGTGTTGCACAGATGCAAGACTGCCATGCGGCGGGTGCGCAGACGGACCTAGCCTTCCAAGGCCAAAGGCGAAGAAGGGCAAGGCAGCCGCCAGCGCCAAGCGCGCCTCTGGGCCTGGCAACGCCGAGGAGGCAAAGCGGCTTCGCGAGAAACTGGGTGAGGGCAGCAGGCTACTGGTTGCTCAAGCAGCCGCAGCTACAAGGTTCCAGCGTAATTGGATGTCCAGCGTGGTGCTGCTTCTACATGCCGTCACCTCGTTTTGAGAAAGATGAGGGCTTTCAACCTCATGCCGTAGAGCCCCGGCATTGCGATGTACAGCCGTGGTTTAAGACGGCAGTGAAGGGCGCCCTTCAGCAGAGAGAATGATCTCAATGGACATGCTTGTATGACCTGTGCCATGCCGCAGGTATCACTGCAGCGCCGGACGCAGAGCCGGCCGCCGAGGCCTTCAGCTTTGGCTTTCCTGTCGCGGACCAAGCTAAAAGCTCAGGCGTGAAGGGTGCAGCCAAGGGGGCGCTACATGGAGGTGTCGAGGTGAGCCTCTCCTGGAGCCCTCTTCATGTCATCGCATGCTCTGCAGAGTGCAAGCATGCTGGTGCGCGCTCACGCAGCCTGAGCGGCAGTCTCCGAGCTTTTCGCCCTGGTTGCTTTAGCCTTCAGGTTACACCATGCATGCGCATGAGCACGCAGCCTGACGCATTCCACGCGCAGGAGGGTGCCGCTGAGGAGGCCGGCCCCGCGGTCACAGCAGCGGCGGCGGCGGAGGAGGAGGAGGAAGACCCTGCGGTGCGCGAGCGGCTGCGCCGCGTGCGCGGCGAGCCGTCTGGGCAGGACCTGTCGCGCCGCGTGTTTGTCGGCGGCATGCCCTTCACGTACGAGGTGCGCCGCGGAGGCCCCGTCAGCCCATAAATCTGCATTCCTCCGTGCAGGCATGCTGTGTGTTCACAGACAGGCTGTCTGAGCATGCTTATGGGTTGCCTGCAACATAGGGACACAGGCACGTCATGATGCCTCAGTGTCACAAAAGCACAAGCATGCATGCAGGGCTGCCTTCCCCAGCGTGTGTTGTCAACAGTCTCGGCTGAAGCCTACGCAGCTTGGAATAGTAAGCATGGCGCGAGGGAGAGCTCTGGCACAGGCGCCGCGCCCGAGCATGCGCACGGCGTGCAGGAGGACGACGTGCGCGAGTACTGGGGCTACTGCGGCGAGGTGGCCGACCTGGACCTCATGCGCTTCCCAGACACCGGCCGCTTTCGGGGCATCGCATTCATCACATTTGCCACGGCGCGCACAAGCGCGGCCGCCTTGCATCTGCACGCCGCAATCGGCAAGAAATTGGGCCGTCTGTGCCAAGCACGTGCGTGAGGGCAAGCTCACGCCCCGGCATGTGCAAGCCTGTATTTGTCAGAGGTGTGCATATCAATGCGAATGCGCTGGTGAATGCTGCTAAGAGCACCGGTGTACACTTGGGAGTGTGCATCGGCCATGCGGTGATGCCCTTGTAGCTTCTACCATCCGGCGCGACTTGCGCAACGGCGTTTTGCCCGTGCGCGCTCTGGCTCATGGCGGCCTAATTGCACGCAGGCAGAAGGGTATGAGGCCGCGCTGGCATGCGACGGCGAGCTGCTGGAGCAGACGCGGCTCAAGGTGGAGCCCTGCCGCACGCCGCGCCCGCTGGGCCGCGCCGCGCCGGCCGCGCCGGCGCCGACGCAGCACAAGGGCGCCGCGCCCAAGGCGCGACGCCCCGCGCTCGCCAGAACAGCGTAATGGCGCTGCACATGTACCGCCATCCACCATGTGCACTCCAAAGCTGTGCCGCTGTGTATTGCGGAGCAGGCAGCCGGGTGGCGCTCGGGATACAGGGCTACATACTGAGGAAGTGCTCAAGGCCGTATGTGTGCATACTTGCAATTTATCCTCTTAAACTGGCAGCTGACGCACATGATGATCGGCAGGAGGTGCGTGAGCACACATTTCCTGTAGAGAGGTAGAGTCAGCACTGTGCATGCACGAGCTCATGACTGCGTGCATGCGGCAGACGCCCGGGTACTGCGCGGCGTACGTGGGCAACATCGCGTTCGAGGCGTCCGAGGACGACCTGCGCGCGGTGTTCGAGGGCCTGGCGGTGACGCGCGTGCGCATGCACACCGACGCGGACACCGGCCGCTTCAAGGGCTATGCGCATGTGCACTTTGGCGACGAGGCGTCGCTGGATGCGTGCGCGCCCGCGCTCGGGCTGGGCCGAGCAGGGTTGCTGGGGCCCTGGGTCAGGGCGCGCATGGGCTGGCCATTCTGCACAAGAGCTTACTTTGTGTAGCTGCGCCTGGTGCTGGCAGCCTATGCTCTCATGCATCAGCCCCAAGCGGCTCCTGGCACCTGTTCGGTGCAGCTTGCTGGGGTTGGCTGGAAAGGCTGTTGACGTCTGCCAGGAGTCGGCGGAGCGCTGCCTGCTCCTTGCGTCTGGCACTGGTGACCGCCAAGCTGGGCATGCGCATACGTTGCTGAGCCTTACGGCTGTTGTGCAGGGCGGTGGAGCTCAGCGGCACAGACTTCTTTGGCCGGCAGCTGAAGGTCGGCTATGCCCAGCCTAAGAAGGCCTGATGCAGGCCGCCTTGGGCGGCTGCATGTGTGCCTGGAAGCGCCTGTTGAGTGCAGTGGCGTGCAACTGTAGCTAAGCTTGCCAGTGAGGACTGTGCGTCATGTTGAGGCCCTAAGGCAAGTTGTGAGGACTGTGCGTCATGTTGAGGCCCTAAGGCAAGTTGTAACGACAGCCATTCCGGCCCTGCAGTGACCTAGCCTAGCTATAGCCTCGCTTGCCGCAGTGCGCAGAGTGCAGTCTGATCACCTCCGCGGAGCGCCTCTCCACCTCAGCGCGGTAGGCACGGCGTACAGTCGCAAGTTCTCCACCTGTGGTGAAGGAGGGTCCAGCTGACCGCCTGACATGCTGCAGTGACGCACCTGCTTCTGCCAGTGATGGATGCCGACGATGGCGACGAGCGGGGCGGTAGCGTGCGCGAGCAGGACCGCTTTCTGCCAATTGCCAACATCAGCAGGATTATGAAAAAGGCGCTGCCTCCGAACGCCAAGATAGCAAAGGACGCAAAGGAGACCGTGCAGGAGTGCGTGTCGGAGTTC
>JAABUZ0100004587.1_pt1 | contig 18930 bp, 22 predicted proteins | sample 5562091 | NCBI WGS metagenome assembly JAABUZ01 (sample SAMN12813069, study PRJNA571459) | rock metagenome | isolation source: Antarctica rocks | place: Antarctica: Victoria Land, Linnaeus Terrace sud | collected 2015-12-21 | reverse complement strand
AGGTCGGCGGGGACGAGCACCTCGGGTCCGCCGTGCTCGACGACGCGGATGGCGCGCATCAGGCCCGGACGGCGACGCCGGGTGCGGTGACGACCCGGGGCGCCGGCGCGGCCCCCGCGACGGGCGCAGCGGTCGCCGCCCAGAGCGCCGCCGTCGCGGCGACGGTGAGGACCGCGCCCAGCACGTGCAGCGCCACGAGTACCTCGGGCACGCCGAGCGAGTACTGCAGGCCGCCGAGGGCACCCTGCGCGAGGGTCACGGCGACGAGGAGGCGGAACCGGACGAACGCCGTTCGGGGGGCGCCCGTCGCGTGTAGGAGGAAGCCGAGCCCGACGAGCAGCCCGAGGAACGCGAACAGCACGTGCGCGTGGACCATCGACAGTGTCTCGGTGTCCCACCTGGCGAGTCGCGGCGTCGCGGCGTCGCCGGCGTGCGGTCCCGCCGAGGAGACGAGCGTTCCCGCCGCGAGCAGTACCGCGAGGACGGCGACGGTGGCGGCGAGGAGCCCGCGCACCGCGGGGACGACGACCACGCAGTGGCCGGTCCCCGGCGGCGCGTCGAGGGCGGCCGGCGACGACTCCCGCACCAACAGCACGGCGAGCCACACCAGCGGCATGGAGACGAGGAAGTGCAGCGCCACGGAGTACCAGGCGAGTCCGGCCAGCACGGTGATCCCGCCGAGCACGACCTGCACGACGACGCCGAGGGGCATCGCGGCGGCGAGCCACACGAGCCGCCGGTGGCGGGGCCGGCGGGCCAGGGCGGCGAGCAGGCAGGCCGCCGCGACCACGACGAGCGCGACGGTGAGCAACCGGTTGCCGAACTCGACCCACTGGGTCAGCGCGGCGATCTCGGGGTGCGGCTCGGGCACGAGGCTCCTGGGGAAACACTGCGGCCACGTCGGGCAGCCGAGACCCGAGCTGGTGACCCGGACGACCGACCCCGTCACCACGATCCCGCCCTGCCCGATCACGGCGGCGACAGCGAGGAACCGCATCAGCGGCGCCGGGGTCGAGGGGAGGCGAGCGAGCACGCCCGCGATGCTACGACAGCGCGTCGTCGGCCTCAGCGCCAGCGGACGGTGCGGGTGGCGACACCGGCCGCGACCACGGCCCACAGCACGAGCACGCCGCACTGCGACACCGAGGGCGTCCCTCCGCGCAGGGCGGCGCGCAGACCCTCGGCGAGCGCACCCGACGGCAGCACCCCGACGACCGCCCCGAGCGGGCCGGGCAGGGCGTCGGCGGGTACGAGCACGCCCCCGGCGAGCAGCAGCACGAACCAGACGAGGTTGGCGACGCCGAGCACCAGCTCCGCGCGCAGCGTGCCCCCGAGCAGCACCCCCAGCGCACCGAACGCCGCGGTGCCCAGGACGACCAGCAGCAGGGTCCACCCGATGGCTGCCACCGAGGGGCGCCAGCCGAGCACCAGCGCGACCCCCCCGAAGACCACGAGCTGCAGCGCGACGACGGCGCCCATGCCCCCGACCCGCCCGCACACCACCAGCCATCGGGGCACACCGCTCGCGCCGAGGCGTCGCAGCACCCCGTACCGGCGGTCGAATCCCAGCGAGATGGCCTGGCTCGTGAAGGCGGTCGACATCACCGCGAGGGCGAGCACGCTGCCTAGCACCGCGGCCACCCGCGGCTCTCCCAGCGCGACCAGCCCGGGCACCGCGGTGAGCCCGACGAGGACGACGAGCGGGATGACCATGGTGAGCAGTGCCTGCTCGGCCTGGCGCACCGCGAGGACCGTCTCGGTGCGGACCTGCGCGCCGAGCATCCGGCGCAGCGACCCCCGACCGGGCGACGGTCGGAAGGTGCCCGGCGCGAACGGCCCGTCCGGGGCGCGGTCCGGGGACAGCCCGCTCACGAGCGCATCTCCCGCCCGGTGACCTCGAGGAAGACGTCCTCGAGGCTGCGCCGCGCCACCTGCAGGTCGTCGGCGAGCACGCCCCGGCGCGCACACCATGTGGTCACCGCGGAGAGCACCTGCGGGTCGATGTCCCCCTGCACCAGGTAGCTCCCGGGCGTGGTCTCCGCGGCCGTGTAGCCCTCCGGGAGCGCCGCCTCGAGGAGCCGGACGTCCAGCCCGGGGACGGTGCGGAAGCGCAGCTCCTGCTCGGCGCCGTGCGCGGTGAGCTCGTCGGGTGTCCCCGCCGCGGCGACGCGCCCGTGGTCGACGATCACTACTTGGTCGGCCAGCGCCTCGGCCTCGGCCATCAGGTGCGTGGTGAGCAGGACGGCGACGCCGTCGGCGCGCAGGGCCCGCACGAGGTCCCAGACGAGGCGTCGGCCCTGGGGGTCGAGGCTGGCGGTCGGCTCGTCGAGGAACACCAGCTCGGGACGGCCGACGATCGCGCACGCCAGCGACAGCCGCTGCTGCTGCCCGCCCGAGAGGCGCTTGTAGGGCAGGCGCGCGCAGGACCGGAGGGCGAGCACGTCGATCAGCCACGCCGGGTCGAGCGGATCCGCCGAGCAGGCCGCCACGAGCCGGAGCATCTCGTGCGCGCGGACGCCGGGGTAGGCACCACCGCCCTGGGGCATCACGCCCAGACGCGTCCGCAGCTCGTCGGGGGCGCCGGCGGGGTCGCGTCCGAGGACGCGGACCTCGCCCGCGGAGCGCCGCCGCACGCCCTCGCACACCTCGACCGTGGTGGTCTTCCCCGCGCCGTTGGGCCCGAGCAGGGCGAGCACGCGGCCCGCGTCCAGGCGCAGGTCGAGCCCGTCCACGGCGGCGAGCTCCCCGTAGTGCACCCTCAGCCCGCGCACCTCGACCGCCGGAGCTCCCACCCCGTCAGACTAGGTCCGCTCCCCGACCGGCGCCGGGAGGGAGGGGACGTCCGGCGTGATCCGCGGCGGGATCCGGGGCGTCCGGCCCCGGGCGGCGAGCAGGGGCACGACGGCGAGCAGCAGGGCCGCGGTGATGGCCATCGGGAGCTGGTAGGTGCGGAAGGAGAAGTCGGCCCCGGTCGGGGGGACGAGGACGGCGACGACGGCGCAGACGCCGACGGCGACGCCGCGCACCCGCGGCGAGGCGACGGACGCCGCGAGCGGGACGACCGCCCACAGCAGGTACCAGGGGTGCAGGACCGGGCCGGCCAGGAAGACCGCCCCGAAGCCGTAGCCGACGCCGGCCACGGGATGCAGACGCCCGTGCAGCACGGCGATCACGAGCACCGCGCAGACCAGGGCAGCGACGCCGAGGCCCGCCGCCCGGGTGAGGTCGAGGACGGCGTCGGTGTGGTCGCCGAGCCCGAGGACCCTCCCGATCCAGCCCCCGAGGACGCCCAGGTCGGTGGTCACCGACAGCCAGCTGCGCAGCAGGTTCGGAACCGACAGCGCGTTCACCCAGCCGAAGCCGAGGCCGCTGCCGAGCGAGACCGCGACGACCATGCCGATCCCCGTCCCGGCCACGGCGGCGCCCCAGCGGATCAGCCGGGTGATCCCGCCTCCGTGGGTCCGCGCCACGTGGGCGGCGAGGAAGGCCAGGGCGAGGACCGCGGGAATCTTCCCGGAGGCCCCGAGGCCGATGAGCACGGCGCCCGCGAACCACGACCAGCGGAACCCGATCTCGAGTCCGGCGAGGACGATCCCGAGCATGATCGCGTCGTTGTGGATGCCGCTGACCAGGTGGAAGAGCACGAGTGGGCTCACGGCCAGCCACAGCGCCGCGATCGGCTCGACACCGGCCCGGCGGGCGAGGCGGGGCACCGCCCAGACCACGAGCGCGAGACCCAGCAGCGCGAGGAGCCGGTGCAGGTAGATACCGAGGACGATGTCGTCACCGGCAATGCCGGTGATCACGCGCCCGAGCGAGAGGAAGCCCGGTCCGTAGGGCGACGGTGTCGTGCGCCAGATCGTCGGGATACTCGCGACGAGGGGGTCGTCGAGGCCGAGCGCCTGGGCGGCGCCGAAGACGTAGGGGTCGAACCCGCGGGAGACCACCTCGGACTGGGAGAGGTAGCCGTAGACGTCGGTGGAGAACAGCGGTGGCGCGACGGCGATCGGCGCCGTCCACATCGCGAGGATGCGGGTGAGCTGGCGGACCGAGAGGCGCACCCGGCCCGGCCAGGCGAGGCGGCCGAGCCAGAGCCACGCCAGGACGAGCATGCCCATCCCGAGGTAGGCGAGGGTCAGCGACACCGTCGGCATCCGCGACCACAGGCCGAGCACCCGGGTGCCGAGCAGGGGGTTGTAGGCGGGGGCGGGGGTGGCGCCGCAGCCCAGGGCGCCGAGGGCCATGAGGAGCGCGCCGGTGGTCCCGAAGCGCCGGACGAAGCGCAGACGCCGCCGTTCGTCGGGGGTGGGGGCGCCGGCACCGGGCGCGGGCAGGGGGCCCGTGGCCGGTGTGACCGGCTGAACCGGGCCGGCCTCCGTCAGCGACACGGAGCGGGACGATACGGCGCGCCCCGGTTCCGCCCGGTGAGGTCCCGTGCCGGTCGGTGGACGGGCGGTGCGCGACCGACGGGCGGATGGTCCGACCGGGTGAAGTCGATCACCCGGTGAGGGGCCGGTTTTGCCCGGCGACGCGATATAGGCAACACTGTCGTTATGAAAACCGGGCTGGGCCACGCGATGGCCCCGGGACCGACCTCGCGATCGGCCGACGGCCGCACCCGCGACGTCGTCGTGCGGCTGCTCCTCGAGCGGGGGCCGACCACCACCACCGCCCTTGCCGACGAGCTCGGGCTCTCGGCGCCGGCCGTGCGTCGCCACCTGGACGCCCTCGTCGCCGAGGGCAGCGTCACCACCCGGCCGGAGCCGTCCATGCCCCACGACCGGGGGCGCGGCCGGCCCGCCCGTCAGCACCTACTCACGGCCTCCGGGCGCGCGCGGGCCGGACGCGGCGGGAACGACGCGGCCGATCTGGCCGTCGCCGCGCTACGTCAGCTCGCCGACACCGCGGGCGAGGAGTCGGTGCGGGAGTTCGCCCGCCGCCGTGTCGCGGGGCTCGTCGACGCCCACCGCGACGCCGTGCAGTCCCAGCCCGACCGGTCCGCCCGGGTCGCCGCCCTCGCCGGGGCGTTGAGCTCCGAGGGGTACGCCGCCTCCTCGCGCCCGGCCCTGGTCCACGGGCGCCCGGCGGGCGAGCAGCTCTGCCAGCACCACTGTCCGGTCGCGCACGTCGCCGCCGAGTTCCCGCAACTCTGCGAGGCCGAGACCGAGATGTTCGCCGAGATGCTGGGCACCCACGTCCAGCGGCTCTCCACCATCGCCCGCGGCGACGCGGCGTGCACCACGCACATCCCCGTCCAGGCCGGTGGATCCACCACAGTCCCCATCACCACCGCACCCGTCAGCAAGGGAAGGCAGGTCGTATGACCACCGCCGCCGAGCGGACCATCTCCGCAGCACCGTCTCCCGAGGTGCTCTCACAGGAGCAGACGCTCGCCTCCCTGGGCAGTTACCAGTTCGGGTGGCACGACACCGACGTCGCCGGGGCCAGCGCCCGGCGCGGCCTCGGCGACGCCGTGGTCCGCGACATCTCGTCGAAGAAGGACGAGCCGGACTGGATGCTCGCCCTGCGCCTCAAGGCGTTGGGCATGTTCGACAAGAAGCCGATGCCGAACTGGGGCTCCGACCTCTCGGGCATCGACTTCGAGAACATCAAGTACTTCGTCCGGTCGACGGAGAAGCAGGCCCAGAGCTGGGAGGACCTGCCCGCGGACATCCGCAACACCTACGACCGCCTGGGCATCCCGGAGGCCGAGAAGGAGCGTCTGGTCTCCGGCGTCGCCGCCCAGTACGAGTCCGAGGTCGTCTACCACAAGATCCGTGAGGACCTCGAGGAGCAGGGTGTCATCTTCATGGACACCGACACCGGGCTGCGCGAGCACCCGGAGCTGTTCGAGGAGTACTTCGGCTCGGTGATCCCGGCCGGGGACAACAAGTTCTCCGCGCTGAACTCCGCGGTGTGGTCCGGGGGGTCGTTCATCTACGTGCCCAAGGGCGTCCACGTGGACATCCCGCTGCAGGCCTACTTCCGGATCAACACCGAGAACATGGGCCAGTTCGAGCGGACGCTGATCATCGTCGACGAGGATGCCTACGTCCACTACGTCGAGGGCTGCACGGCGCCGATCTACACCTCGGACTCGCTGCACTCGGCCGTCGTGGAGATCGTGGTGAAGAAGGGCGGGCGCTGCCGCTACACGACCATCCAGAACTGGTCGAACAACGTCTACAACCTCGTCACCAAGCGCGCCAAGGCCGAGGAGGGCGCGACCATGGAGTGGGTCGACGGCAACATCGGCTCGAAGGTGACCATGAAGTACCCGGCCGTCTGGCTGATGGGGCCGCACGCCAAGGGCGAGGTGCTCTCGGTGGCGTTCTCCGGCGAGGGCCAGCACCAGGACGCGGGCGCCAAGATGGTGCACTTCGCCCCGCACACCTCGTCGACGATCATCTCGAAGTCGGTGGCCCGCGGTGGCGGGCGCACCTCGTACCGCGGCCTGGTGCGCGTCAACAAGGGCGCCCACCACTCGCGGTCGACGGTGAAGTGCGACGCGCTGCTGGTCGACACGATCAGCCGCTCGGACACCTATCCCTACGTCGACGTCCGCGAGGACGACGTGACGATGGGCCACGAGGCGACCGTCTCGAAGGTCAGCGAGGACCAGCTCTTCTACCTGATGAGCCGGGGGCTGACCGAGGACGAGGCCATGGCGATGATCGTGCGCGGGTTCGTCGAGCCCATCGCGCGCGAGCTGCCGATGGAGTACGCGCTCGAGCTCAACCGCCTGATCGAGCTGCAGATGGAAGGAGCGGTGGGCTAGTGACGCCGCGCACGAACGACACCGGGGTCCCGGCGTCGCCGCCGGCGGCCCGCTCGGGTTCGCCGGCGCTGGCCCCGTGGGAGGAGCGCTTCCTCTCCTACGACGTCGAGGCCTTCGAGGTGCCCCGCGGGCGCGAGGAGCAGTGGCGGTTCACGCCGCTGCGCCGCCTGCACGGCCTGCACGACGGGACCGCCACGGCGACCGCGTCCGCCTCGGTCGAGGTGGCCGAGGGCTTCGGGGACGCCTCGTCACGGAACCTCGGGGCCGACGCCCGCGTCGAGGTCGTGGATCGTGACGACCCGCGCCTGGGCGACGGCGGGATCCCCGCCGACCGCGTGGCCGCCCAGGCCTGGGCGTGGGCCGGCGAGGCCACCGTCCTCACGGTGACCGGTGCCCGGTCCTCCGACCGCCCGCTGACGGTGACCACCACCGGGCCGGGCGTGGGCGCAACCGCCTACACCCACCTCCAGGTGCGCCTGGAACCCCTGGCCGAGGCCGTGGTCGTGCTCGACCACCGGGGCTCGGGCACCGTCGCGGGGAACGTCGAGCTCGTCGTGGGCGACGCCGCGCGGCTCATCCTCGTCGAGGTCCACGACTGGTCCGACGACGCGGTGTACGTCGGCGCCTCCCACCTCTCGATCGGGCGCGACGCGACCCTGCGGCACACCTCGGTGACGCTCGGCGGTGACCTCGTGCGCCTCTCGCCGACGGTGAACTACCGTGCGCCCGGCGGCGACGCCGAGCTCGACGGGCTGTACTTCGCCGACGGGGGCCAGCACTTCGAGCAGCGCCTGTTCGTGGACCACTCGGTGTCGAACTGTCGCTCGCGGGTCGTCTACAAGGGCGCGCTGCAGGGTGCTGCCGGCTCCACCCCGGCGCACACCGTGTGGATCGGCGACGTGCTGATCCGCAAGGCCGCCGAGGGCACCGACACCTACGAGCTCAACCGCAACCTGCTGCTCACCGACTCCGCCCGCGCCGACTCGGTGCCCAACCTCGAGATCGAGACCGGCGAGATCGTCGGGGCCGGCCACGCCAGCGCCACGGGACGATTCGACGACGAGCAGTTGTTCTACCTGCAGTCGCGCGGCATCCCGGAGGCGGCGGCGCGGCGGCTCGTCGTCCGCGGCTTCTTCGGCGAGGTCATCGCGAAGATCGGCGTCCCCGCGCTGCGCGAGCGGCTCGAGGCGGCGATCGAGACCGAGCTCGAGGCCGTGGGCGTGTAGCGCCCGGCGCCGTCGGGGTCCGGCTTCCCCGAGGGGTCCCCGCCCAACACCACACACCGATGTCCCCGCCGCAGGCGGGAGGAGCAGGAGCACCACCGATGTCCACTCTCGAGATCCGCGACCTGCACGTCGAGGTCGCGACCGAGACCGGCTCGGCCGAGATCCTCAAGGGTGTCGACCTCACCGTGAACTCGACCGAGACCCACGCGATCATGGGACCGAACGGGTCCGGCAAATCCACCCTGGCGTACTCGATCGCCGGCCACCCGAAGTACACCGTCACCTCGGGCCACGTGCGCCTCGACGGCGAGGACGTCCTCGCCATGACCGTCGACGAGCGCGCCCGCGCCGGACTCTTCCTCGCCATGCAGTACCCGGTCGAGGTGCCCGGCGTCTCGATGTCGAACTTCCTGCGCAGTGCGGCGACGGCCACCCGGGGCGAGGCACCGAAGGTGCGGCACTGGGTCAAGGAGGTCAAGGGGGCGATGACCGACCTCGAGATCGACCCGGTGTTCGCCGAGCGCAGCGTCAACGAGGGCTTCTCCGGCGGCGAGAAGAAGCGCCACGAGGTCCTGCAGATGGCCCTGCTGAAGCCGAGGATCGCCGTCCTCGACGAGACCGACTCCGGGCTCGACGTCGACGCGCTGCGGATCGTCTCGAAGGGCGTCAACGACTACAAGGCCGCGAGCGACGTCGGCGTCCTGCTCATCACGCACTACACCCGGATCCTGCGCTACATCCAGCCGGACGCCGTGCACGTCTTCGCCGGCGGTCGCGTGGTCGCGTCGGGTGGCCCGGAGCTCGCCGACGAGCTCGAGGCGCATGGCTACGACCGCTTCACCGGAAAGGCTGTGACATCAGGTCGGAGCACGGAGGAAGTGACCCCGGCATGACGATCACCGCACCCTCGTCCGTGGGTGTCCTGGACGTCGCGACGATCCGTGCCGACTTCCCCATCCTGGCGCGCACGGTCCGGGACGGCCGCCCGCTGGTCTACCTCGACTCGGGCGCCACCTCGCAGCGCCCGCGCCAGGTGCTCGACGCCGAGCGCACGTTCCTCGAGACCTCCAACGCCGCGGTCCACCGCGGCGCGCACCAGCTCTCCGAGGAGGCCACCGACGCCTACGAGTCCGCCCGCGCGCGGATCGCGGCGTTCGTCGGGGTCGACGCCGACGAGGTCGTGTTCACGAAGAACGCGACCGAGGGGCTCAACCTCGTGGCCTACGGGATGAGCAACGCGCTCACCAGCGAGGACCCCGCGGCCCGTCGCTTCCGGCTCGGCCCGGGGGACGAGGTCGTCGTCACCGAGATGGAGCACCACGCCAACCTCGTGCCCTGGCAGGAGCTCTGCCGGCGCACCGGGGCGACGCTGCGGTGGTTCTCCGTCACCCGTGACGGCCGGCTCGACCTCGACTCCTCCGAGGCGCGCGACGTGATCAACGACCGCACCCGGGTGGTGGCCTTCACCCACCAGTCCAACGTCCTGGGCACGGTGCCCCCGGTGGCCGAGCTGGTGGCGAGGGCGAGCGCGGTCGGCGCGTGCACCGTGCTGGACGCCTGCCAGTCGGTACCGCACACGGCGGTGGACCTCCACGCCCTCGGCGTCGACTTCGCCGCGTTCTCCGGACACAAGATGCTCGGCCCGAGCGGCGTCGGCGTCCTCTACGGGCACCGGGAGCTGCTCGAGGCCCTGCCCCCGTTCCTCACCGGCGGCTCCATGATCGAGCTGGTGCGGATGGAGGGCTCGACCTACGCGCCGCCGCCCACCCGCTTCGAGGCCGGCGTGCCGATGACGTCGCAGGCCATCGGCCTCGGCGCGGCCGTGGACTACCTGTCCGCGATCGGCATGGACCGCGTGCACGACCACGAGGCCGAGCTGACCGAGGCCGCGCTGCGCACGCTCGGCGACCTGCCCGGCGTCTCTATCCTGGGCCCGCGCACCCTGGACAGCCGCGGCGCCGCCGTGGCCTTCGAGATCGACGGGGTCCACCCGCACGACGCGAGCCAGGTCCTCGACGACTCCGGGATCGCCGTCCGCGTCGGGCACCACTGTGCGTGGCCGCTGCACCGCGCGTTCGGGGTCCAGGCCTCGATCCGCGCCAGCTTCCACATCTACAACACCCTCGACGAGGTCGACGCCCTCGTCGCGGGCGTGCGCCGGGCGCAGGAGTTCTTCGGGGTGACGGGAGGAGCGCGGTGAAGCTCGACTCGATGTACCAGGAGATCATCCTGGACCACTACCGCAACCCGCACGGACGCGGCCTGCGCGACCCCTTCGAGGCCGAGGTGCACCACGTCAACCCGACCTGCGGGGACGAGGTGACCCTGCGGGTGCACCTGAAGAACGACCCGGGTGGCGACGCCCGTGATGCCCTGGTGGTCGACGTCTCCTACGACGCGATGGGCTGCTCGATCAGCCAGGCCGCCACGTCGGTGCTCAACGACCTCGTCGTCGACCACACCGTGGGTGAGGCGTTCGACGTGCTGGGCGCCTATCAGGAGATGGTCCAGGGGCGCGGCAAGGTCGAGCCCGACGAGGACGTCCTCGACGACGCCGTCGCCTTCGCGGGCGTGGCCGCCTATCCCGCGCGCGTGAAGTGCGCGCTGCTCGGGTGGATGGCGTTCAAGGACGCCGTGGCCCAGGCTCAGGATCAGACCCAGGACGCGCACCCCGCCGGAGGAACCGCATGACCGACACGACCGACACCACGACCACGGCGGGGACGACGGCCGACCTGCCCTCCCTCGACGACCTCGAGGAGGCCATGCGCGACGTCGTCGACCCCGAGCTCGGCATCAACGTCGTCGACCTCGGGCTGGTCTACGGCCTGCACGCCGACGACGACGACGGGGCAGCGGTGGCCACGATCGACATGACGCTGACCTCGGCGGCCTGCCCGCTCACCGACGTCATCGAGGACCAGACGCGTGCGGCGCTGACCGCGGGTCCGGGCGGCGGGCTGGTCTCCGACGTGCGGATCAACTGGGTATGGATGCCGCCGTGGGGCCCGGACAAGATCACCGACGACGGCCGCGAGCAGCTGCGGGCGCTCGGCTTCACCGTCTAGGACCACCCCGCGCACGCACCACGTGCGGCGTGAGGTGCTTGTGGCCGCGGACCTTGAGCGGGGGCACGGACCGCAGCTCGACGTCGAGACCGCGGGCGCCCACGGCATCGGACATCCCGTCGTCGAGCAGCACCGACCCCGGGCGCGCGTGCGAGGTGAGTCGCGCCGCGATGTTCACCGTCGGGCCGTACACGTCGCCGTAGCGGGCGAGGACCTCGCCGTGCGCGAGCCCGATCCGCAGCGCGAGCCGTCCGTCGTGGTCGGGGACCTCGGCGTGCAGGGCGAACGCGAGCGCCAGGGCCTCGACGACGCCGTCGCCGGCCCCGTCGCGGACGAACAGCACCTCGTCGCCGAGGGTCTTGACGATCCGTCCACCGTGGCGGACCACGACGTCGGTGCTCACGGCCGCGAAGCGTTCGAGCAGCGAGCGCAGCTCGTCGGCGTCGACCTGGCGCGAGAGCGACGTGAAGCCGACGAGGTCGGCGAACCCGACCACGGTGGCCGTCTCGGCGTCGGTGCCGTCGGGACGGGCCAGCCCGGCCATGAGCCGTCCCGCGGTGACCCCGAGGTGGCGTCGCCACACGTAGGACTGCAGTTGCTCCAGCACCGGGACCAGGCGCTCGACCGCGTCGACGACGGCGTCCGGGTCGTTCGAGCGGCCGTGGTCGATGATCACCCGCCGCAGCAGCGTCGCCTGCCATTCGGCGAGGCGGGCGAGGCTCTGCCCGAGCGCGCGGGCGACGGCGAGGGCCTCGCCCTCGTCGAAGGTGTCGTCGGAGATCAGCTGGTCGGTGAGGCGCAGCGCGTGGAGGTCGGACTCGGTGAAGCTGGGGACGTCGTCGCGGGTGGAGGCGAAACCGAGGGCGTTCCACAACCGCGCGGAGTGCTCGAGCGGCACGCCGGTACGGTCGGCGACCTCGCCGCGGGTGACGCGGCGGGGTCAGCCGAACAGGAACTCCTCGACGCGGCTCTCGGCGTCGGCCCAGGCCGTGCTCGCGGCGTCCTCGCCGGCACCGGGGCCGCCCTCGGGGCCCTCCGGGCTCACGTCGTGTGGACGATGAGGACGTCGGTCAGAGCGCGGCGGGAGACGCCCTGCGGGACCGACCCGAGGAGGCGTCCGGCGAGGCTGTTGAGACCCCGATTGCCGACGACGACGAGGTCGGCGCGTCGGTCGACGACGGCGCCGATCACCACTTCGACCGGGTCGCCCTCGATCGCGACGGTGTCGACTCGGTGACGCCCTTGGCGCCGACCCGCTCGCGGGCGTCGCGCAGCGTCTCCTCCGCCGGCGTGGAGCCGATGACGTGGTGCGCGGCGTCGTCGCCAAGCGCGTCCTGCGCGGAGGTGTCCTTCGACGGGTGGTAGGCGCAGATGATGACGAGCGTGGCCGACGCGTCGGCGGCCACGACCGCCGCCCGGTCGACGGCCCGGAAGGACGACTCGGAGCCGTCGGTGCCGACGGCGACGATCTTGTACGCGCCCAACACGACCCGCTTCCCGTCGACGACCAGACGGCGGCACGCTACCGGGGCGTCCGGACACGGCTCCCGCCGACCAGGGTCTACTCCACCGCGTCCCCCGCGCCGAGGAGCGTCCCGCGCACCAGGTGGGTGCGCAGCCGGACGGGCAGGCGGACGAAGAGGGCGGTCATCGCCGCGACCGAGGCCGCGACGTCCTCGCGCGCGCCGAGGTAGGCACGCTGATGGCGGGTGGGCATGGCGAAGAAGCCGTCGAAGAAGCGCGGCACGTCCGGCGGCGGCATCCGCAGCAGGACGTCGAGGCCGCGGCGGCGCAGGGCGTGCACGACGCGGGCGGCCGGCGAGTCGGTCACGGCCCGCGCGGCGTCGGCAGCGGTGGCGGCGGTGCGCCCGCCGAGGGCGCGCGCCACCGCCTCGGCGACCCGCGGGGCCAGTCCGAGCGTGGCGGCGAGGCTGTAGCCCGACGCCGGGTGCACGAGCGGGGCGGCGGCGCCGACCGCGACGACGCCGGGGGGCGGGACGTGGCGGGGGGAGTCGACCGGGAACCGGACGCGCTCGGTGTCCCCGGTGCGGTCAGCGGGGATCTCCGAGGTCCCGAGCCCGTGGGCGCGCAGGCGCGCCTCCAGGCGTGCCCGCAGCACGGCGAGGGGCAGTCCGGGCCGCCGCGCGAGGGAGGTCTCCTCCAGCAGGACGCGCTCGGCGTCGAGCGGGACGGCGTAGAGGAACGTCGGCCAACCCGGCGCCCCATGGGTGGGTCGCCAGTCCATGAACAGCAGGCGCCCGTCGGTGACCCGGGCCGCCGTAGCCCGATCCACCACCACGCCGTACGCGGTCTGCTCGGCCCGCCGGCCGGTCCGACCCGTCCTCGGGGTGTCCCTCCTCGGGATGCCGGCGACCTTCCGGCCCGGGCCGGAGCAGCTCAGCGCCTGGGCGGCCCCGGTGGCGTCGGCGACGACGGATGCCCGCACGTGCGTCCCGTTATCGAGCACGACCCCCGGTGGACCCGCCGGGACCCCCGTCACCCGCCCCGGGACCACCCGGACCGCCGGGTGGTGGAGGTGACGCCGGAGCGCGACCGTGTCGAGGACGGCGTAGTAATCGTCGAGCTGGTGGGTGCGCACGGCCACCACGACCCCGCGCCCGCACGCCGCGACCACGTCGTCGGGGAGATCGGAGGGCGCCTCGTGGGTCCAGAGGCCGTACGTCTGGCGCCAGGCGGCGTCCGGGCGGGGATCGACGAGCACGACGTCGAGGCCTCGCTCGGCGCAGGCGCCCGCCAGGGACCATCCCGCCGGGCCGCCGCCGGCGACGACGACGTCGGCGGTCGCCGGGCCCACAGCCGTCGGTGGGGTCACCCGGGCGGCTCCTCGCGGTCGGAGCGCTCAGCCGCATCCAGGGCATCCAGGGCCTGCAGGGCTTCGCGGTCGGCCTTGGCCTGCGCATTCCAGCGGCGCATCGACTCCGGGTAGCCGACGACGGTGACGTCGTAGATCGGCACCCCCACCTTCCGGGCGAGCTTGGCCGCCGCTCGGGGCGTTCCCACCCGCCGCCGCGTCCATTCACCGTCCACCGCCACGGCCACGACGGTGGTGTCGGTCGCCGTCGTCTCGGGCTCGGTGTAGAACTCGACGCCGCGCCGCGCGCGGGCGAACACCCGTAGATGGTCGAGATCGTCCCGCGTCGCCTCGCGGTCGAGCACCTGCCGGCGCTCCCCCTCACGGACACGCCGGCGCCCCGGCCGCAACCATCCGAACACACCCATCGACGCCACCTCCTCGTCGACGATCCTGGCCGAGGGTGTGCGGAGCCCGCGTGAACCGGTCACGGTCACCCGGTCGCGAGCGCGCCGCCGTCCACCCGCACCGTCTCCCCGGTGATCCACGACGCGGCGTCGGACACCAGGAAGCCCACCAACGCGGCCACGTCCTCCGGGGTCCCGAGCCGCTTGAGCGGGTACCGGCTCGCGACGCCCTCCTCGTCCGCGGAGTACAGGGCCTCGGCGAAGCGCGTCTTCACCACGGCCGGCGCGACGGCGTTGACGCGGATCCCCGGCCCCAGCTCCCCGGCCAGCTCCTCGGTGATGCGGATGAGCGCCGCCTTTGACGCTCCGTAGGCGCCGATGACGCCGGTGGAGCGCAGGCCGGCGACGGAGGCGACGTTGACGATCGCACCGCCGTGCCCGCCCATCCACGCCCCGTGCGCCTGCTGCACGAACCCGAGGGCCGCGACGACGTTGACGTCGAAGATCTTGCGGACGCCGTCCAGGTCGGCGTCCACGAGCGGCCCGTAGACGGGGTTGATGCCGGTGTTGTTGACCAGGACGTCGAGCGAGCCGAACCGCGCGACGGTCTCGGCGACCGTGTCGGCCCGCGTGCGCTCGTCGGCGGCGTTCCCGGGCCGGGCCAGGACCCGCTCCGGCGCGTCATGGGCCTCGGCGAGGGTGCCGGCGGCCGCGGCCAGCTCCTCGGCCTTGCGCGCGGTGAGCACGACGTTCGCCCCGCGGCCCAGCAACTCGGCGGCGACGCCGAGCCCGATGCCACGGCTCGCGCCGGTGACGAGGGCGGTCCGGCCGACGAGGTCCGTGCTCATGCGCGGACCCTAGACGGCGACCCCGACACCTCACCGCTCGTGCCGATCACCCGGGGTCAGGCGTGCGCTCGGTCACCCGGGGCGCCGGGCCGCCGGGATCGGCCGGGTCCGCCGGATGCCGTTGCCTACACTGGGAGGTTGGCACGACCGGGCACGACCCTCCCTGCCACTCTCCCCCGAGGACCCAGAACCTGTGATCACCGCGTCCGATCTCGAGCTGCGCGCCGGCTCCCGCGTCCTGCTGTCCGGGGTGACCCTCCGGGTGCAGCCGGGGGACCGGATCGGTCTCGTGGGCCGCAACGGCGCCGGGAAGACGACCTCGCTGCGCGCGCTCGGGGGAGAGTCCGAGCCCTACGGCGGCGACGTCCGCACGACCGGCCCCGTCGGCTACCTCCCGCAGGACACGCGCGAGGGCGACCTCACCGTCCTCGCCCGCGACCGCGTCCTGTCCGCCCGCGGGCTCGACGAGCTGATGCGTGAGATGGAGAAGACGCAGACGGTGATGGCCGAGCTCGCCGACGACGCCGAGCGCGACCGCGCCATCCGACGCTACGGGCGCCTCGAGGAGCGGTTCTCCGACCTCGGGGGATACGCCGCGGAGAGCGAGGCCGGGCGCATCTGCTCGCACCTGGGCCTGCCCCACCGCGTGCTCGCGCAGCCGCTCGCGACGCTCTCCGGCGGTCAGCGGCGCCGCGTGGAGCTCGCCCGCATCCTCTTCGCCGCGTCGAGCGACTCCGGAGGGAACTCGGGGACGACGCTGCTGCTCGACGAGCCGACCAACCACCTCGACGCCGACTCGATCGGCTGGCTGCGCAGCTTCCTCACCGCGCACGAGGGCGGCGTCGTCGTCATCAGCCACGACACCGAGCTGCTGGCCGACGTGGTCAACAAGGTCTGGTACCTCGACGCCATCCGCGGTGAGCTCGACGTCTACAACATGAACTGGCGCAACTACCAGCAGGCGCGGGCCGACGACGAGGCCCGTCGCCGACGCGAGCGCGCCAACGCCGAGAAGAAGGCGGGCGCGCTGCAGGTGCAGGCGGCGAAGATGGGGGCGAAGGCCACCAAGGCCGTGGCGGCCAAGCAGATGGCCCGTCGCGCCGACGCCCTGCTCCAGGGCCTCGAGCCCGAGCGACAGTCCGACCGGGTCGCGGCGATCCGCTTCCCGACGCCGATGCCCTGCGGCCGCACGCCGCTCACCGCTTCGGGGCTCTCCAAGACCTACGGGTCGCTCGAGGTGTTCACCGGCGTCGACCTCGCCGTCGACCGCGGGTCGCGGGTCGTCATCCTGGGGCTCAACGGCGCGGGCAAGACCACGCTGCTGCGGATCATGGCCGGGGTCGAGGAGGCGGACACCGGCGCCGTGACGCCGGGGCACGGGCTGCGGCGGGGCTACTTCGCCCAGGAGCACGACACCGTCGACATGGAGCGCACGGTGTGGGGGAACGCCCGCAGCGCCGCGCCCGACACTCCGGAACAGCAGCTGCGGACGCTCCTCGGCGCGTTCCAGTTCACCGGGGAACAGCTCGACCAGCCGGCGGGAACACTCTCGGGCGGGGAGCGGACGCGCCTCGCCCTGGCCGGGATCGTCTCCTCCGCGGCGAACGTGCTGCTGCTCGACGAGCCGACCAACAACCTCGATCCCGCGAGCCGCGAGAAGGTGCTCGACGCGCTGCGCCACTACGAGGGCGCTGTCGTCCTGGTCACCCACGACCCGGGGGCCGTGGAAGCGCTGGAGCCGGAGCGGGTGATCCTGCTGCCCGACGGCACCGAGGACCACTACTCCGCCGATCACCTCGAGTTGGTCGAGCTCGCCTGACCTGCATGACCCCGGAATGTCCGGGCCCGAACGGCGCAACCGTTCACCGATCATGCTCGGTGTGCCGTGGCGCACACCCGCCGCGACGATCATCATGGCTCTCGCCGGACACCGTTCGGGAGAGGGGCACTGCAGCCATGGCCGACCTGAAGAAGGGCGCGCGGATCACCGGTCCGCAGCGCGAGAAGCTCGCCACCGATCTGAAGAAGAAGTACGAGAAGGGGGCGAGTATCCGCTCCCTCGCCGAGTCGACGGGCCGGTCGTACGGCTTCGTGCACCGCGTGCTCAGCGAGTCGGGGGTCAACCTGCGTGGTCGCGGGGGAGCGACGCGGTCCAAGAAGGTATGACGGCCACGCCGGGCGCGTCCTCGGCGCTGACCGATCCCGCGTTCGCTGAGGTCATGGCCGCGGGGGGAGTGGTGGTCGAGGTCGCTCCGGCGCGGCCGCACGTCGCGATCGTGTCGCTCGCGCGGCCCGGAATGCGCAACGCCCAGTCCCCGGCCACGTGGCGGGCGCTCGCGACGATCGGTGAGGTGCTCCTCGACCCCGACCCTGACCCCGAGCCCGGCCCCGAGGCCGGGGCTGGGTCCGTGCGAGCCGTGCTGGTCCGCGGGGAGGGCCCCTCGTTCTCGGCCGGTCTCGACCGGCGGCTCTTCACCGCCGAGGGTGTCGACGGCCAGCCGGGCATCCCGAGCCTCGCCGCCCTGTCCCCTGACGATGCCGACGCGCGGCTCGCCGACTACCAGGCCGGGTTCGCGTGGCTGCGCGACCCGCGGCTGGTCAGCGTCGCCGCGGTCGCCGGGCACGCCCTCGGTGCGGGTTTCCAGCTCGCCCTCGCCTGCGACCTGCGCGTCGTGGCCCCGGACGCCTCGTTCGGAATGCTGGAGACGGCGCTCGGGCTCGTGCCCGACCTGGGTGGGACGCTCCCGCTCGTCCAGGCCGTGGGCCGGGCCCGCGCCGTCGAGCTCTGCCTCTCCGGGCGCCGTGTCGGGGCGGACGAGGCTCTCGCGATCGGCCTCGCCCAGGAACGGGCGGACACCGCGGACGGGGTCGACGCCGCGGGCCTCGCCCTCCTCGACCGCCTGCTCGCGGGTCCGGCCGGTGCCGTGCGCGAGACCCTGGCCCTGCTCGACGCGGCCGCCGACGGACCCGACGCCGGCGACCAGCTGGCCGCCGAACGCGCCGCCCAGCTCCGCCGGATCCGCGCGATGGTGGCGGGCGAGGGCTGATTCCTCGCAGAAGATTCGGGCGCATGTTTGCGGGCGGGTCGGCGGCCCGGACCGGATGGTGGGCAACAGCGCGGAGCCCGGGAGGCCGATCGAGCGGGCCGAGGCCGCGCGGGCCGAGATGGGGTCGCCGTAGTACTCGCCGAGAATCGGGCGGATATGGCTGACCAGCCGTAACCCGGCGGCTCCGGCAGTGTCAGGTGCTTGATTGGATCGCAGCGAAGTCGGCGTGGGCCCGGTCCGCGGCGTCGGGATACGCCTGTCGCTTCTCGTGCTCGGTGAGCGCCCGGTAGACTGGCCAGACTCGGGTTCCGCCCCTTGCGTTTGCCGGCCGGGATGTACAGGTCTGGGCGGATGTCCTCGACGGACTCGCGTTCGCGCGGCGACGGAGCACGGTGTGGAGCATGTCGTCGGTGATGACCGGTGGGCGTCCACCGTGGTTTCCCTCGCGGGCGGCGGCGTCGAGTCCTTCGAGGGTGGCGTCGCGGATGTTCTCGCGTTCGGTTTCGGCCATCGCGGCGAAGAACGCGAACAGCACTCGCCCGGTTCCGGTCGGATCGTAGCTCCCGGCCGGCGCGGCGAAGGTGGTGCGCACCGATCGGGTCCGCGCCGACACCACCGTGGTCGGCGCGAACGTGGCCTACCCGACCGACTCCGGGCTGCTGACCCGCGCGAGCGGACTGATCATGGCGCTGGTGGCGTGCATCCACGCCACGGGCGGGGCCAGCCGCACCACGGTGCGCGACC
>JAABUZ0100004586.1_pt1 | contig 18931 bp, 20 predicted proteins | sample 5562091 | NCBI WGS metagenome assembly JAABUZ01 (sample SAMN12813069, study PRJNA571459) | rock metagenome | isolation source: Antarctica rocks | place: Antarctica: Victoria Land, Linnaeus Terrace sud | collected 2015-12-21 | reverse complement strand
GCCACCGATCATGCCCTGCCGCTGACCCGTCACATGGACGGCCTGCTTCTGGTGGCGCGGGCCGGCGTCACTCCGCGCGATGTGGTCAACCACGCGCTGGATGCCCTGGGCCGGGACAAAATTATCGGCGTCACGCTGAACCGCATCCAAAGCACGGGTCCGGCCTGGCTCCGAAAACGCATGGCCGGAGCTTAAGCCATCATGCCCCTGCCGCTCCTGCCATTGCCGTTTGTTTTCCTGACCGCACTTGTCGGTGCGGCGGCCCTGGCCGCAGTCCTGTCCCTGCTGACTCTTCTGGCCGCCGCCGCCACGCGCCGCGCCGCGCCGCCCCCTGCCGCCCTGCCTTTGCATCTCGCCGTCGTCGTTCCCGCGCACAACGAAGAGCTTGTTCTGGGAGCGACGCTGGCCTCCCTCGCGTCCCAAGATTACCCCGTCGGCTGCATTCAAACTGTCGTTGTCGCCGACAACTGCACCGACGGCACGGCGGCGATTGCTCGCTCACGCGGGGCGCTAGTTTTAGAGCGCACATCCCAAACCGAGCGCGGCAAGGGCTACGCGCTGAACTTTGCAATCGCGCACCTGCTGACACAGCCCCTCGCCCCCGAGGCAGTTGTCATCATTGATGCCGACACTCAGGCCGCACCGGACTTTCTCTCCTGCATGAGCGCTTATATCGCCCAAAACAAAGACCCGCGCGGCTACGGGGCGTGGCAGGGGCGCTACGGCGTCCTGAACGCCGGGGACGGCTGGCGGGCGGCGCTGATGACGGCGGCGTTTGACCTGGTCAACCATGTCAAGCCGCTCGGCCGGGACAGGCTTGGCCTGAGCGCGGGTTTAAAAGGCAACGGCATGGCATTTACGACTCCGCTTGCGGCGGCGCTTCCCTGGCCCGGCGGCAGCTTGACGGAAGATTTGGATTACGGTTTGGAACTCGCCCGCCGCTTCCATCTGCGCGTGCAGTATGTCCCGGAAGCTCGCGTCGCCGCCCAGATGCCCGCGACCGCCGCCCAGGCGGCCTCGCAGCGGAAGCGCTGGGAGCAGGGCCGCGCCGGGCTGGTCCGGGAGTGTGCCTTGCCGCTCCTGGCCGAAGGTTTGCGCCGCCGCAGCCTGCTACTTCTCGACGCCGCCTGGGATTTATTGACCCCACCGCTGGCCGAGCTTGCCGCGCTGCTGCTGGCCTTCATTGGCCTCACTTCGATTGGCGCGGCGATGCATCTGCTGCCGCACCCCGCTTTGTGGCTCGGAGCCGAGCCGGACGCCTACGCCGCCCTGCTCCGCGCTCCGTTCTACGCTGTCTGGAAAATCGCTTTGCTCGTCACGGGCCGCAAGCCTGCCCGAAATACTCCCGACGAATGGGTCCGCACCGAACGCCATTCGCTCACCTCCGACCTTCCCGAACCTATTTCAGAGAGCCGCCTGCCATGACAATCGTTCTCCCTATCGTCTTCTTCGCGGTTTGTTTGGGACTATTTGCCAAACGCATCACCAACGCCCACTGGATTGCCCTCGTCTGCGTCATCAGCCTCGTCATCGCCTATCAGTTCCTGAAGAATTAGTTTCCTGCACAAGTCTTTCACTTCTAAGATGCTTGCAATATAGGTAAAATGTTTGAGTGACATTTTATCATCTTTACGCGGATGAAAGCCGCCAGCAGGGACACCCTTGCATGTTGTACGGGTTACTGCTAGTCCCGCGAGGGGACGCTGAACAAGAGCTTCGGCAGCAGTGCGTCCAGTTTCGCGAACAGCATCGTTGGGGTCATGGGGAGTTCAAGTGGGAAAAGGTATCCCTGAGCAAACTAGACATCTACAAGAAGTTCGTTGATCTTTTCTTTGCCTGCGGGTCCGCTGAGTTTCGCTGCCTTGTTGTTGACAAAAGCAAAATTGACTACAGCGCTTATCATCAGGGCGATGCCGAAACTGCGTTCTACGAGTTCTATTACCAGGCAATCTCGCGCAACCTGCAAATCATAGATGAGTATCTAGTCTTCACAGACAACCGGCAAAACCGTCAGGCAAATCGTCTGACCGACCTCAAATCAAAGATCAACTCTTACTGGCTCACGCAAGGCGCGGAAGGCAATCTTGTTCGAAATGTTGAGCCGCGTGACTCAAAAGCGGAAGATTTGCTGCAAATCGTTGATGTGTTATTGGGAGCAATCGGTTACGATTTGGAAAAACGCAAAGAAAGCCCAGCAAAAGTGGAAATGGTGCACCATGTTGCCGGGCGCATTGGCTGCGAAAAACTGAGCGAGCATTGGGGATATGGCACACGCTTTAATATCTGGAAGTTTCGCTTTCCAGAATAAAAGCTAAAAAACAAAGCCGCCATCGCTCCTAATCAGGCAAAGCCTGCTACCCCGCCACTTTTAAAGCTTTCGCAGGGCGGGTATTCGGTGGCGATTGGCGACTTTATCTTGTATATACATTGTACCCTGAATTATGGTTAATTAGCCATAATTTTGTATTGGTCTTTGCTGAACTACAAGTCCTGTCAAGATAGGTCAGTGATTGCAGCCGGCGTGGGAATGGCCGGCTGCGAGGGCGCAGAGGAGGGCGTCGGCGTCGTGGCGGCAGGTCTCGCTGCCGACGGTTTCGGTTTGAATGGTGGCGTGGCCGATGCCGAAATCATCGTGCAGGCGCTCGTTTAAGACGGCGACAATGGACTGGCTTTCGCTGACCGTGCAGTCACTTGGCAGGACAACGTGGCAGGACAAAAAATGCAGGCCGTCGCTGACGGTCCAGACGTGCATGTCGTGGACATCTAAAACCGGCGGCGTGGATTTAATGGCAGCGGCAAGCGCTTCGACTTCCATCCCCTTCGGCGTGCCTTCCATTAAAATGTTGGTTGCCTCGCCGATAATCCCCCATGATGAATACAAAATAAACCCGGCAATCAGCAGGGACACAAGAGGGTCGGCGAAAGTCCAGCCGGTAGCTTTAATCAGAAAGCCGGCCAGCACGACGCCGAGCGACGACAGCGCATCGCCCGCCATGTGAACATACGCCGCGCGGGCATTCAAGCTGTGCTTGCTGTCTCCCTGAAGCTGCTTGGCGATGACCGTGTTCATCAAGACGCCGAACGCGGCGACCCAGATCATCAGAGTGCCCTGCACCGGCTGCGGATGCTCAAATGCGGCAAATGCGCCGACTAAAATCCCCAGTGCAATCACGACCAGCGCGGCGGCATTGGCAAGCGCGGTCAAGATGGCGACCCGGTGGTAGCCGAACGTCTTGCCCGGCGATGCCGGACGCCGCGCGACCCAGACTGCATACGCCGCCAGCCCCAGCGCCAGCGCGTCGCTGACATTATGCCCGGCGTCCGAGATCAGCGCCAGCGAATGCGCCCGGTGCCCGAAGTACGCTTCCGCCGCGACAAACGCCCCGGTCATCCCCAGCGAAAGCCACAGCCCGCGTCCGCTCGTCGCCCCATGTGTGTGTCCAGCCATGCTTAAATTATACCAGGTCTAAAAAGCTCTGCTCCGCTCTCATCTTCAGGAGATCATCCAACGGTGGAAGTGCGTCGTCTTGTTCCGCTTCAGAAGACGCTTCTGTTAAATGGAGGTAACTCACTGAATACTGACGGAAATCGCGGATGTCTTCGTCCGTCCAGGCATCGTTGTATCCAGCAAGGCCGAGTGGGTCAATCTGAGGGACTGAAGGCTGGTCCAGATCATCTAAAATGAGGGCAGCCAGCCGCAGTCGCTCGGGCAGTGAAAGAGTACGCGCCGCCGTGTAGATTTCTTGAGCCGTCAGCATCAACCAGATTCTCCTGGGGTTATTATACCATAGGAACCAGGAGGTCAATGCCACTCTCAGGGGAGGATTGACGTTCAGGGGGCAGGAGAAACCGCAGCGGCGACTTCGGCTTGACGCTCGGTGCGCGGACGGCCCGGCATGAAGGGACGCTCGAAAAAGAGGTGGAACAGGTAGCCGATCCCCACTAGAACCGGCAGCCGGAGGAGGCCCTCGGCAAAACCGCCGGCGGCGCTCTCCTGAATGTGGAGCTGACGGAGCGAAAGCAGGTTAATCAGCGGCTGGTGCAGCAGGTAAACGCTGTAAGAAATTGCGCCGACCCAGACCAAAGACCGCAGCCCGGCGCTTCGCTGGAACCGCGCGTCCGGCACATGCCCCAGAAGAACCAGAGTCGCCGCAAAAATTACCCCCCAGGCCTGGTCGCACAGCGGTCCGAAACGAGAGACCTCCGAAACGAAATACAGGGCGGGAACAAGCGGAATGAGTATCAGCGCCAGGGCAACGCGTCCCTGCCCAGGACGCGGCCGGGCCACGAAGCTTGCCGCCGCCATGCCGGCGGCGAACTCAAAACAGCGGCCCGGCAGCGCGTGGTAATAGACTGCAAGCTGCGGCGTCCAAACCTGCGAAAAGCCGAAGTGGCGATAGCAGAGCGACTGCCAGACCACGGCGACCACAAAAGTGGCGGCCAGAATGGATTTCAGCCCAAACCGCGTGACGGACCAGACCAAAAGCGGGAAAATAACATAAAGCTGGCATTCCAGGGCCAGAGACCAGAAGGCGGGGGTGACGGAGCCAATCGTATCGGCGCTGAGGTTGTGCAGCATGAACAGATGCAGCAGAATATCCTTCGGCCCATGCAGGACCGCGTGCCAGTCCCAATGGTGCGAATGATGATGGCTGACGACAAGTTCCAGGGGAACCAGCAAAAGAAGCGCGATGTAATACGGCGGCAGAATGCGTAGGGCACGACGCCGGGCAAACGTCGAAAGTTTAAGCTGAATGTCCTGCTGCTCATAACGCGCCGCCAGCGGATAAAACAAGCAAAAGCCGGACAAGACCAGAAACATGCTGACGCCGAGCCAGCCGATGTTCGCCGCAAGGACTACCAGCGTAGCCGGGGTGTGCCAGAAGCCCGCCGGGGCCGGCTTATGCTCAAACGTATGATGCAGCAGCACCCAGAGGCAGGCCGCGCCGCGCAGCGCGTCCACATAATCCAGCCGACGTTTTGCCTGCAGTGCTTGCGCCATGGCGGTCGTGGGGGCAGAAGAAATACCCATAGTCTCTTTCCCAGCAAGATTTATGCCAAGTCGGGCTGCCGGCGCTGCCCGGTGGTTCCTCATGTGCGGCTTACACGACGCGAACGGTCGGGGGAGGGCCAGGGAAAAGCTGCTGGGCGGACGCCTTTGCGCCGAACATCGCCAGCGCTTCTTGATGCTCCGCGTCCAAATTGTAGTCCATCACCTCGGTTAGATAGTGGCGGCACTGCCGGACCGAAGTTCCGATGCGGACGGCTTCTTCGGCGGCAATGACTTCAATTTGAGTCAGGCCCCAGGCTTTTGCCGTCGCCAGCGCATGAGTTAAATCCGGCGTGATGTTCTCCGGCTTGCCGAGCCAGACGGCGTAGACGAACGGCAGGCCGGTCAAGCGCCGCCAGCCGCGCCCGAGGTCCAGCACGTTCAAGCCGTCGCCATTTGCCAGCATTCCCTTGTCGCCGATCAGCAAACAAGCGTCGGCCATCGCCAGCATGGACTCCAAATCCGGGGCGGCGTGAAGAAACGCCGGGTAGGAATCAAGCTGCTCGGCCAGCAGGATTTTGAGCAGGGCCACGGAAGTCAGTGAAGACGTGTCGAGCGCCAGGGACTCGATCTTGCGCCAGGGGACTTTGGCGAACGCCCGGACCGATTCGATGTCCCCCTGCCCGGAGATCGAGACGTTCGGTGCAATCACATAGCCCGGCGTTCGGAAATACTCGAATGACGACACTAAAGCCGCCGCGATTTCGCCCGACTCCAGCATCCGGGCAAGCTGGGACGGCACGGCGTTCACCACTTCGATTCCCGACGCCCGCCCTTCGTCCGTGTGCGAGAACCAGCGGGTCAGCGGCTTCTCGTTTAGGTAGGGAACGCTGCCGATTTGAGTCGTCTGTATGTTCATGGTTGGATACTTGATAATTCGGGAACACTTTTAGGACTATGATACTCAAAGTCTCGCTGGATTTGCCCAATGACGGAACGTACCTGTGGATTGCCCGCCGGGTCGGGCATACCCTGCTGAAAGACATGGGCGTGGTTGACCTTGACATTGCCGACATCGAGTTTATTGTCGGCGAGCTTTGCACCAATGTCGTCCGCCACGCCCAGAGCCTGGAAAACGGACGGTTTCTGGTCATGCTGGAATATCACGCCGATAAAGTAGTGATTATCGTTGAAGACAAAGGCGTCGGATTTCCCTTCAAAGATGTCCGCGAAGCCGGCTCCGCACGGCTTGACCGGGACGGCTCCGAGCGCCTGGGCGGATTTGGCCTGGATTTGGTTCGCAAAATGGCCGATCAAATTGAGTTCCGCCGCTCCGACCCGCATGGCACGACTGTCTTTGCCGAAAAAGCCCTGCACTACAATTCTCTATCCGATGCACAGGACGCGGAACGTCTGGATCAAGCACCCGGCGGCGAAATTCTTATCTCCCAGTCGTAATCATCTTTTCGGCATAAGCGCACCCGGCGGCAGCAGGGCATGAACGCCTTGAACGCCGTTGACGACCTGCGTGACCCGCAGGTCTACCGCGACGCTTGCCAGGGCCAGCGCGTCCGGGCGGGACAGTCCGTACAGCTCGCCCATCCAGTCCAGCATCGCGTCCAGCGCATTTCCCATTGCCTCGTCCAAAGTTTCGCCGAACCCCAGCGTCAGCTTCCCGGCAGGCGTTTCGGCACGGGGCGTCGCAATAGACAAAGCCGGGTGCAGATGGAATGTCAGGTCTGCCTGCGCCATTGGGCATTCAATCGCCAGTCCGCTCACCTCTCCGTCGCCCTGCGCGGCGTGTCCATCGCCTGCCGAAAACAGCCCGCCGGGAACGGCAATCGGCAGGAACAGCGAGCTGCCGGCGACAAGCTCCCGGCAGTCCAGATTGCCGCCGGTCCGGCGCGGCGGGGTCGTAGACTGCCTGCCCGGCACGTCTTCCGGCATCCCCATGACGCCTAGAAACGGGCGCATCCGCACTGAATGTCCGTGCTGATTACGCGCCGTCATCGTTTCGGCGTCCAGCGCCCAGTTATGGATGACGCCCTCGTTCTGCGAGACGCCAAGCCGGTCATTCAGCGGTGTCTGCCAGCCTCCGGCGTACACATAGCCCCAATCGCCCGGCACCACGGCGTCAATCCGCACTTCCAGCGTCATGCCCGGCTCCGCGCCCTGCACAAAGACCGGGCCGCAGAGAGCATGACCGCCGTCGGTTTCCGGGCTGCGCGGCTCAAAAAACGCCGGGACTTCGCTGCGGCTGCTCGTGCGGCGCGGAGCGAGACTCCAGTTTGCTTCCAGCGTCCGAAAGCGCACCGTGTCCCCCGGCTCAATTGTCAGGCACGGCGGCAAGTCCCGCGAAAAATGCCCGTGCAGCGTCGCCCGCTCCGGCTTAATTTCATAAAGCGCCATAGACTACCCCCCGGTTAGTACGTCAGCCAGCGTCAGCACGAACAAGCCGGCGCTGATATAACCGTTCAGCGTGAAGAACGCGAGATTGAGGCGCGACAGATCATTCGGCTTGACCAGCGACTGCTCCCAGGCAATCAAGGCCGACGCCAGCGCGACAGCAACAAAGTAGATAATCCCTAGATGCGCCGATACGCCGACCATGACCAGCAAACCAATCATCACGAGATGCGCCAGGCGCGACACTACCAGCGCCCCGGCATTGCCGAGAAGCGCCGGCATCGAGTGCAGGCCGCTTGCTTGGTCAAACTCCGTATCCTGAAGCGCATACAAAATGTCAAACCCGAACAGCCAGCAGGTCACGGCCCCGCCCAGCCACAGCGCGGGCGCGTCAATCCGTCCTGTCACGGCGATCCAGGCTCCCACCGGCGCGACCGCCATTGCCAGGCCGAGAAACAGATGCGAGAAGGCCGTAAAGCGCTTGGTGTACGAGTAGCCCAGCGCCAGCAGCAGGGCCACAGGAGACAGCGCAAACGCCAGCGGGTTCAGCATGTAAGCTGCAAATACTAAAAGCGCGGCAGCGACAACGGTGAACGCGACCACCTGCGGCACGGACAGCAGGCCGGCAGGAATGGCCCGCAGGGCGGTTCGCGGGTTCCGGGCGTCGTATTCCCGGTCCACAATCCGGTTAAAGGCCATCGCGGACGACCGTGCGCCGACCATCGCCAGCAGTATCCAGGGCAGCTTGTGGGCGAACAAAAGCCAGTCGTGACGCCCGGCGATGACCGCCGCCATCAGCGCAAACGGCAGCATGAACACCGTATGCTCGAACTTGATCATTTCTAAGATGACTTTTGTCTGCCGCGCTCCCGCCACAAATGGGTTTCTCCGTGTCGTATCCACTGCCGCCATGTTCGCTTCTCCTTTAGCGCTATTGTACCCGCGAAGCCTAACATTGCAACTTTTTTCACAATGTCGGCAGCAGGGTATACTAAAACAACTTTTCACGAAACGAGACCTTGCTTGTGACAACCGAAACGATTGAACCTGACTTGAATGCCGACGTTCACTGGAACCTCGGCGATTTGTACGACGGCATCAGCGATCCGAAGATAGAGAAAACGCTGACCGAAAGCTTCGCACGTGCCGAGCAGTTTGAGGCGGGCTACAAAGGCAAAATCAACACGGCGGATTTGTCGGCGGCGACGCTTGGCGCGGCCCTGCGCGAGTATGAAGCCATCAATCAGGAGGCTGCCAAGCCGATGGCGTTTGCGTCCCTGCTGTTCACCACCGACACCGGAGACCCGGCGCGGGGCGCGTTCCTGCAAAAGATGCGCGAGCAGGGAACAAAGCTTGCCCTGCCGCTGCTGTTCTTTGATTTAGAGCTTGCCGCCATTCCCGACGACACGCTGACGCCGCTGCTGGACACGCCGGAAGTCGTGCCGTACAAACATTATCTGGGCGTTGTCCGGGCGTCCCAGACTCACCTGCTGTCCGAGACCGAAGAGCGGCTGATGGAAGAAATGGCGAACACCGGCGGGCGGGCGTTTCAGCGGCTCTTTGAGGAGACCACGTCCAACGCCGTGTTCCACTGGAACGGCGAAGAGCTTGGCCTGGCTCAGATTACGGCAAAGTTCATGGACCCCAACCGGGAAGTCCGGCGCACCGCCGCCGCCGCGTTCACGGCGGGCCTTGCGCCGCACCTGCGAACGCTTTCCTACATCTTTAACACGCTGCTTCAGGACAAAAACGTCGAAGATCGCCTGCGTCACTATTCGACGCCGCAGGAGTCGCAGCACAAAGCAAATGAGCTGGACGAAGCCACAGTCAGCCTTGTCGTAGACACTGTCGTCCGCAATTACCCATTAGTCGCCCGCTACTACCACTTAAAGCGCGAGATTTTGGGCGTAGAGACGCTCACCCATTACGACCGCTACGCGCCGCTGTTTGAGGCCGAAGAAACCATCACTTATCCGCAGGCGCAGGAAATGGTGCTGACCGCGTTCGGCGGCTTTTCGCCGGAGATGCGCCGCCGCGCCGCTGAGTTTTTTGACCAAAACTGGATTGACGCGCCCGCCACGAAAGGCAAAGCCAGCGGAGCGTTCTGCTCGTATGTCACCCCGGACACGCATCCGTATGTGCTGGTGAACTATCTGGGCCGGATGAAGGACGTGATGACTCTCGCGCATGAGATGGGCCACGGCGTCCATGCGTCGCTGTCCCGCAAGCAGTCCTTGCTGAATTTCCACGGTACGCTGCCTCTGGCCGAGCTTGCGTCCACGTTCGGCGAAATGCTTGTTTTCGAGCAGGCGACTCAGCAGGCGTCCCTCAAAGACAAGCTGGCGTTGTACGCCGAGAAAATTGAAGGCGCATTCGCGACCATCCCGCGTCAGACCGCCATGTACCGCTTTGAGCTGGCGATCCACAGCCACCGGCGCGAGCAGGGGGAGCTGACGCCGGAAGAGTTTGGGGACTACTGGCAGCGCGAAGTGCAGCTTATGTTCGGGGACTCCGTCGAGCTTGGCGAGGAGCATCGGCTCTGGTGGTCGTACATCAGCCACTTCGTTTCGGTGCCGTTCTACGTGTATGCCTACTCGTTCGGCGAGCTTCTGGTGCTGTCGCTGTACCAGCAGGCAAAGCGCGAAGGGCCGGCGTTTGCGGACAAGTATTTAGAGATGCTGGAAGCGGGCGGCAGCCTCACCCCGCAGGAGCTGATCGCCAAAGTCGGCGTCAACCTCAGCGACCCCGATTTCTGGCAGGGCGGCTTTGACGTTCTGGCAGGACTGGTGGACCAGTTTGAGACGCTCTGGCAGGAATACAAAGGGGAATGACCTACCGCCTTGCTTCGCAGGGTCCTCCCTAAAGGGAAGATTAGGAAGGTAGGCAAGCCCGCGCCCTTACTTCTTGCTCCTCCCTTTAGGGAGGACCCTGCGAAGCAAGGTGGTAGGTCAAATCGAGTAATCGTTGGTAAAGGTTTGCAGTTTACGGGGCGTGGCATAGACGGTCTCGCCCGTCTTAAGGCCAAGCTCCTGAAAGCGCTCGCGGGTGATCTCCGCGTTAATTTGAACGCCGTTGCCCCGGTCCAGTTCCAGGCGCACCGTCGGGCCGACAGCGTGAATGTAGCGCACCACAACTTCGATACCTGCTTCGCCAATGCCTGCCTCGCCGCCGGGCTGCCGCGTGATGTCGAGTTCATGCGGACGCACATAAGAAACCGGCGCGGCGGCAGCAACCGGGCCAAGATGGGCCTCGCCGTCATGCACTCGTCCGTGGAACACGTTGACGCTGCCGAGAAAGTTCATCACGAAGTGATTTGCCGGATGCTCGTACACATCGTCCGGCGTGCCGATCTGCTCGATTTTGCCGTGGTTCATCACGACTACGCGGTCGGCGACTTCCAGCGCTTCTTCCTGATCGTGGGTCACAAAAACACTGGTGATATGCAGGTCGTCATGCAGGTGCCGCAGCCAGGTCCGAAGCTCCTGCCGGACACGGGCGTCCAAAGCGCCGAACGGCTCATCTAAAAGCAGAACGCTCGGCTCGACGGCAAGCGCACGGGCTAGCGCGACCCGCTGCCGCTGCCCGCCGGAAAGCTGCGACGGATACCGCTCCGCCAGGCCGCCGAGCTGCACCAGCCGCAGCAGTTCCAGCACCCGGTCTTTGATTTCGGCCTTGCTAGGGCGCGTGGAGCGCGGGCGCACCCGCAGGCCGAACGCCACATTCTCAAAGATGCTCAGGTGCCGGAACAGCGCATAATGCTGAAACACGAAGCCAACCTGACGGGAGCGGGCGTCTTTGCGGGAGGCGTCTTCGCCGGCAAATAAGATAGACCCCTGCGACGCAAACTCCAGTCCGGCGATAATCCGCAGCAGCGTCGTTTTGCCCGATCCCGATGGCCCCAGCAGCGCGACCAGCTCACCCGTCTGCACTGTCAAATTGACGCCCGAAAGCGCCTGAAAGCTGCCGAATGTTTTAGAAACGTCGCGGATTTCAATGCTCATAAGTTGATGTCACTGGCCCCGGCCTCACTCGTCCCGCCGACCCGTCTTCCACTCGATAAACGACTTCAGTACCAGCGTGACTAGGCCGAGCATCGCCAGCAGTGAGGCGGCGGCGAACGCGCCGGTGAAGTTGTAATCATCGTTTAGCGCCTCGACTTGCAGCGGCAGCGTGTTGGTTAGCCCCGCGATCTTGCCGGAGACGACTGATACCGCGCCGAACTCGCCCATTGCGCGGGCGTTGCACAAAATCACGCCGTACAAAAGGCCCCACTTGATGTTCGGCAGCGAAACCCGCCAGAATGTCTGCCAGCCGGTCGCACCCAGCACCAGCGCGGCTTGCTCTTCTTCCAAGCCCTGCGCCTGCATCACCGGCAATATCTCGCGGACGACAAACGGGAATGTCACGAATGTTGTGGCGAGGACAATTCCCGGCACGGCAAAGATGACCTGGATACCCTGCGCTTCCAGCCAGCCCCCCAGCGGCGTGAACTTGCCGAGCAGCAGCACGAAAATCAGCCCCGACACCACCGGAGAGACGGCGAACGGCAGGTCAATCAGCGTCAGCAGCAGGTTCTTGCCCCAGAACTCGAATTTGGCAATCGCCCACGCCGCCGCAACGCCAAACATGACGTTCAAGGGGACCGAGATCGCCGCCGTCAGCAAAGTTAATTTAATGGCGCTGATCGTGTCCGGGTCACGGAGCGCATCGAAGTACACGCCGCGCCCTTGCGACAGCGCCGAGGCAAAGACAGTTGCCAGCGGCAGGCCGAGAAACAGGCCGAGAAACAGCAGCGTCCCAGAGATAAACAAAGCACGGATCGGCCAGGCTTCCGTCGCCAGCGGAGGCCGCTTCGCCTCGGGCAGTGTCGGCGCGAGATCAAGTCCCGGAAGTGTTGCCATATCCTATGATGCCATTCCGAGACGCTTGCGGGTCCAGGCTTGCAGCAGGTTAATCAAGAGCAGCAGCGCAAACGACGCCAGCAGCATGACGACCGCAATCGCGTTAGCCCCAGCATAATCGTACAAATCCAGCTTGTCCATGATTAATTTGGGGATAATCTCGCCCTTCAGCGGCACGTTGTCCGAGATGAAAATGACCGAGCCGTACTCGCCTAAAGCGCGGGCAAAGGCCAGCGTGAAGCCGGTCAGGACAGCGGGAAAGAGGGTGGGAAGCAGGATGCGAACGAAAATCTGCCCGCGTGTCGCGCCGAGACTCGCCGCCGCTTCTTCGATGTCCGTTTCTAAATCCTGCAAGACCGGCTGCACGGTGCGAACCACAAACGGCAGGCCGATAAAGACAAGCGCCACGAAAATGCCGAGCGGCGTATATGACACGTCAAAGTGGCTGCCCCGCGTGATGGCCCAGCCATGCGCCGTGTGCGTGAGATTTAGGTGATACAGGCGCGAGCCAATCCAGCCGTTCTCGGCATAGACCGCCGACAAGCAAATGCCGGCCACAGCGGTCGGCAGGGCGAACGGCAGGTCTACCAGACCGTCTACAATGCGCCGCCCCGGAAATGGGTAGCGCACCAATGTCCAGGCCACGAGCAGGCCCGCAAACGCATTAAACAGCGCCGTCAGCGCCGAAGTCCCGAAGCTCAGCTTGAACGCGGCCACCGTGCGCGGGTCCATAATCACCTGCGCGAACTTCGCCGGGCTGAGGCTTGCGGCCTTGAAGAACGTCGTGGACAGCGGGATCAGCACCAGCAGGCACAAATAAAAGATCGTATAGCCCAGCGACAGGCCAAAGCCCGGCAGGATGCGCCGGGCGATGTTTGCTTTGGGAGGCTGAGTCAAAGTTACGACCATGCTTTTGTTTTCGAGAGCGTGGAACTGAAGTTCTACGCTGTGGGCGAAGACGCCTACTGTCCGCCTTCGCGGACGAAGAACAGGAAAATGCTGGAGGTCTTCTCTTTCTGCCTCTAATCTTTCTCCACGCAGGTGGAGACTATGCCTGCGGCATTACTTCGTATATGGCGTCTGCGCCCACAGCGTAGAACTTCAGTGCCACGCTTCTTTTGTCTCTTTCTATTTCTTCACATAAATCTGGTCAAACACGCCGCCGTCCGCGAACTGCGATTTCTGCGCTTCTTCAACGCCGCCCAGTATCTGCTCGGCGGTGAACGTCTTAATGGCTGGAAACTGCGCCGCGTACTCTTGCGCGACGGCGGCGAGCCGGGGCCGGTAGAAATGCTTGGCAGCAATTTCCTGACCTGCCGGGGAGTAAAGATACTGCAAATATGCTTCCGCAGCGGGGCGTGTGCCATGCGCGTCCACGTTTTTATCAACAACGGCAACGGGCGGGTCGGCTTCAATGCTGACGCTGGGGTAGACGATGTCACTTGCCGCTCCGCCGGGGCGGCTCTGGACCAGTTTCGCCTCGTTCTCCCAGGCCAGCAGCACGTCCCCGACATTGCGCTGGGTAAACGTCAAAATGGACCCGCGTGCGCCGGAGTCAAGAATGGGGACGTTCTTGTAAAGCTGCGTAACATACGCTTTCGCCGAGTCCGGGCTGCCGCCGGGCTGTGTCAGAGCATACCCATACGCGGCCATGTAGCTCCAGCGTCCGCCGCTCGACGACTTCGGGTTTGGCGTGACGACCGAGATGCCGGGCCTCACCAAATCCGGCCAATCCTTGATGCCTTTCGGGTTGCCGCGCCGCACCAGGAACACGACCGTAGACGTGTACGGTACGCTGCCATCCGGGAGCCGCGTCTGCCAGTCTGTGGCGACCAGTCCCGACTGTGCCAGCGCGTCTATGTCGGACGCAATGCCGAGTGTCACGACATCCGCCGCGAGGCCGTTCTGGACTGCCTGCGCTTGCTTGCCGGACCCGCCGTGCGACTGCCCGATTGTCACAGCCTGCCCGGATTTCCCCTGCCAGTATTTTTCAAATGCCGCGTTGTAGTCCCGGTAGAACTGCCGCGTCGGGTCATACGACACGTTCAGCAGCGTCCCGCCGCCGTTCGCTTTGTGCGGCGAACAGCCCGTGAGCAGGGCCGCACATGCAAGTAAAAGTAGGCCCGCAAGGCGCGTGAACTCCATGCTTTAGAGAATACCCGCGATTGTCCATAAATGCAAGTAAGAAACTGTCAAATACACCCCGAAAATTACTTCCCGCACTTTGAACCTTTTGCGCCCCAAAAAGAACAAACTCAGTAGAAGCAGACAGTGGGAGCAGACAAAGGCAACACAGACTTGCAGAATGACCGACAACTCGCACGGCAGATTATCAGCGGCACCCCTGGTGCGTGGGCCGCGTTCGTGGACGCCTGCGGCCCGCGCCTGCACCGGCTGGCCCGGCGCTATACGGCGTGTGAGGCCGATGCCGAAGACTTGACTCAAGAAGTCTTTGTCGCCCTGTTCCAAAGTCTGGCCGCGTACCGAGGCGAAGCGTCTCTTGCGACCTGGTCCTACCGTGTTGCCTTGAACCACTGCCTCAAACACGCCGCCAAAACTCGCCCGGTCACGGTTCCCTACGACGATGCCCGCCAGCAGCCGGAGCCTGCGGAGCGCGGCCCGGTCCAGGAGGCCGCCCGGCGCGAGCTGTCCGGGGAACTGCACTCGGCCCTAGAAAATCTGTCCGCCGACCACCGCACGATTGTCATTTTGCATGAGCTGCACGAGATGACCTATGCCGAATGCGCTGCCGTGCTTCAGGTGCCGATTGGAACCGTCAAATCCCGCCTGTCCACTGCCTTCCGGCGTCTGCACTCGTCGCTGAGCGAGTACGTCCAATCCGACACGCTGCCGGAGTCCGCCCCATGACCGACTACTGCATGAAGTACCAAAATGACCTGAAAGCCTATGCCGACGGCGAGCTGTCCTGGCTCCGCCGCGCTGCTGTCCGCCGCCACCTGACGCACTGCGCGTCCTGCCAAGAGGAGATATTGGAAATGACACAGATTACCGAAGAACTGCGTTCGTCCGAACCCGAAAACGCTCTGCCGCCAAGCCTGCGGGAGAAGATTTTGGCTGACGTCCCCCTAGCCCCCAATAATGGGGGAACCGGAACAGAGACCGACGCCCTCCTCTCTGACTCCACCATTATTGGGGGCGGGGGGGCCTCTTCCCGCAGCCGCTGCCTCCCCGCATGGACTTTTGCCGCCGTCGCCCTCGTCGCCTGGTTCATTTTCTATTCGGTGTACCAGCGAAACTCAATCGAGGCGGGACACTATAATCGGGTCGTCACAGCTCAGGAGACAAGTCCTTACGATGCCCAGCGAATGACAGCAGAAAGAGCTTCCAGGCTGGGCAGTTCACCTTTCGCCTCAGCTCCTAAAGCACCGCCTCCACCGCCGAAGTTGCGACCCGCACCGCCGGAAATGGCCTATGCACCGAGCGCGGTTCCCGATGTACCTGCTCCCCCTGTAGCCGCGAGAGCGGTCAGTAAATCCCGTGTCGTGTATGGGACATTTGGCATTGAGTCCCTCACTCGCAACGGCAACACTAACACGCTCAACGGCGACCCGGACTCGCTGCGGCAGGTGCATAAAGAAGCCAGTATCGGCATTGAGGTCCCAAACCCGGAAGCGACTGGGGACACGCTCAACCAAATGGTCCAGGAGACCGGCGGGTACGTTGCCGCGAACAACCTCAGCACCGGCACCGACGGCCTGAAATCGGGCGAGCTGATCGTCAAAGTTCCCGAACCGCAGTTTGAGACGTTTCTCGCGGCAGTCGCCAAGCTCGGCGTCGTCGTGTCCAAAAACGTCACCGGCCAGGACATCACCGAAAAGACCAGCGACGCCCACGAAGCGCAGGACGTGGAGGAAAGCGATCTGACGCAGGCGGAGGCCCGGCTCAAAGCACTGGGGACACACGCCAAATGGGATGACAAGCAGAACACCGAAGACCTGCGGGTCCAGCTTGCCCAGACCCGCGCTCGGTTGAAGCTCTTGAAGCGCATGGCTGCGCTCGGCACCCTCACGATTGACCTCAATCAGACCCCAAAAGCCGCCGCCGCGCCGCCAGTCACCAATGGCTTCACCGGCAGCCTCAAAGCCACCACGCACGACGCTTTGCAGTCGCTTGTCGGCTCGGCGGGCGCACTGCTGGCCCTGGTCATCTGGCTCCTGGCCTACGCCCCAATCTGGGTCCCGCTGCTCTTGCTCGGTCGCTACGCGCTGAAAGAATATCGAAAGCGGGAAGCCACATCTTCCAAAGTGTAGCGAGTGTATAATAAAAAAGCCCCGCCGCTCACGTCAGGGCTTTCAAGGAGTTTTACCTATGCACGTATCGAAACTGTTCACCCTTATTCCACTTTGCGCTCTGGCGATACCGGCCCATGCTCAGGGCGGTGTAAAGTATTTCACAAAAGACGGTTGTGTTTTACGGGCGCGAGCCTATGTTGATGCCCGCCTTCCTAAGTCTAACTATGCTCATAAGTCCAACTATGGCTGCACCCTTGAGATTGTTCGCGTGCCTAGAAACTCAGAATTTTGGGATTTTGTGCTGGACAGTGACCCCTACGACCATTGCACGACGATTAACGGCAGCATCAACCCAACGACCGTTAGGGGGGATAGGCAAGCAACTATTGGGGCGACCTTGTACCACTATGACACGGTTGAAGAGCGCGTCACGTTTCATAATCTTGACTTGGGACCGCTTGCGTTCAACCTCTTTGGAACTCCCTCTTTTAAGATATACGGCGATCCCGCTGCCGACACGGTGAACAGGCACGCGGCGACGCCGCGCTATCTGGTGCTGAAACAGCCAATGACTGAGACAACCCCAAGCGGGATTTCGATCACGCTGCCGGCGCAAGGGGAGGAAACGCTGGAAAAAGTGTTCTCCAATTTCAACGGTAACGCAGGCGCACTTTTTATCCAAATCAATGTATCGCCGAGCCAGCGTGAGGCGGTGCTGCCGCAGTCGCCGCTTTTCCAGAAGCACGGGAAGCCGGTCACCATCAAGCTCGATTGCGCTAGGCCTGACTTCATGGTTCAGTCTACGGCGGATAACACCTTTAAGATCATTGCGGTAGGACTGCCTAACTTAAAGACAGTCACGCATCTGGACACGCTGACGCTGATTGTTCGGCAGTGGGTGGATTTGCAGGCCATTCCTGTTTCTTTGCAAGTACCAATTTCCCGCAATCCCCGCAACTAGAGCAGTTCATTAGGGGTCAGGCAGAAATACAAGGTACTGGTTCAAGGCCGAAAGTGCTTGATCAAAATCGACGGCGGCGGCTCCAATTCCTTGATCATGGACAACCGCGTTGCGGTATTCCCGAACCAGGTGTACCGCAGTGCGTTTGTCATCCGGTACATTCGCCCGCCGCCGGACTGCGACTTTGTTGATGAGATCGTAGGCTCTTGGCGGTGCGATCTCGCGTTTCTTGTCTAGGTACGCTCTCAGCATTCCCTCAAACTCACTAAAGAGGCGTGTTAAGTAAGTTTGCTCTACCTTGCCGAGCGCGGCAGCTACCTGGCTTTTGGACACTCCTTTTAGCGCCGCATCTTCCGTCGCTTGCGCCCATTGCATCTCGGTATAAGAAAGCGCGGCGCGAGCGGCTTCAAATTCCTTCTGAACCGCCGCGAGATTGCGAATCAGGACACGGCTCATGCGGCACTCAGGAGCCGGTCGGCGACGGCAAGAAAGCCTTCTCTGCCCCAGGGCTGAGGCCAATCTATTCCCGAACCCGTGCGGATGCCCCACTCGTCACTGGCAAAACTGCGAAGAAGCATGACGCGGTACAAACTAGGCCAGGCATACAGGTCAATTCGGCCTCTGGCCCCGTAAACGTCGCGCCCGACCGGCTCCAGCATCAGGCGACCATTTGGGGCGACGATTTCCAGCACGGGAATGGTATAGCTTCCCGACGAGGCTTCGGTCACATTTGCCGTGGAAAACTCTATCTTCCAGTCCGGCCTGTCTTCATCCACCCACTGCTCCACCTGTTGCAAGAGCGCACCGACTGCGGCTGTCCATTCCTGGATCGCTTCTTCTGCTTCCCGTGGGCCGAGTTTCGTAATTGGCATCGTCAAGTCCCTCTTCATCCATTATAGCACACCTGCCTGTGGGTATAATTTGGTATGCCTAAACTTGTGATTTTGGATGGGAACAGCCTGCTGTATCGGGGCTTTTTTGCGATGCGGGCGCTGTCTACGTCGGACAGATTGCCGACCAACGCGGTCTACTCGTTTGTCCTGATGCTGCTGACGATCTTGGAGCGGGAAAAGCCGGACGCGATTTTTGTGGCGTTCGACCCGCCGGTGGCGACGTTCCGGCATCAAGAATTGTCTACCTACAAAGGAACGCGGCTGAAGATGCCGGACGATTTGAAGCCGCAGCGGGCGCTGGCGCGGGAAGCGGCGGCGGCGTTCCGGGTCTCAAACGTCGAGGTGCCGGGCTACGAAGCGGACGACGTCTGCGGGACGCTGGCGGAAATCGGCAAGCACCAGGGGTTTGACGTGCTGATCGTCACCGGCGACGGCGACGCGCTGCAATTAGTAGACGACGGCAGCCCGCTCGAAGGACGCGGACAGGTGCAGGCCGTGATTACCGTCAAGGGTGTCACCGACACCGT
>JAABUZ0100004585.1_pt1 | contig 18934 bp, 11 predicted proteins | sample 5562091 | NCBI WGS metagenome assembly JAABUZ01 (sample SAMN12813069, study PRJNA571459) | rock metagenome | isolation source: Antarctica rocks | place: Antarctica: Victoria Land, Linnaeus Terrace sud | collected 2015-12-21 | reverse complement strand
CGTTCTGCCAGGAAGAAATAAAGCGAGAGCAAAGCGTATTGAAGTCTTGCATGAGGGATGCATCTGCTAGTAGAGGAAACGTCTGTTCGGTTGCATGAGTATGCGTCGGATCATCCTGCTCGTGATATTTAACTTCCAGCCGGGTTGAATCCCTGATGCGCAGAAAGACCGCTTGTTGTAAGCAAGAGAAGTCTGGTGTATCGTAGTAGATATCTACATTTTCGACAGGTGTCAGCCGTCGAAGTGAAGGTAGAGCATCAAGTCTGGCTTGTAGCAATGCACGAACGTCTGCGGGAAGTGCGAATTTAAGCTCAACCTCGATCATGCTCCTGCCTCTTTCTCCTATAAAGAATAAATTTTGAAAAACTTTTGTTTGGGCTATCTGTAGAGAGTAGGGACGGCGTACAGAGTCATTCTTCACTAAGGATCTCACATATTCCGCGCCAACCAATGCCTGCACGCTGTCTCTAATTGAAGTATAACAGAACAAAAGTTAAAATCAAGACATTTACCCAATATTGTAAAAATAATAGCATTTGTAAGAGGCCTACAAATCTTAGAGGAATTTGGCCAGTCTTCAAAAATTTGAAGATATGCAACAGGAACCTAAAAAATAGACAGGCTGCTCAGAATATGGGAGTTGTTTACCATCTGTCTTCCTAATAACGCCAGAGATGGTGTATAATTGCGTAGACAGATGTAAATACTCGTCTGCATCGTCTCGATCTATTTCTATCATTTGTTAAAAATCGACTTTAGGTGATCAAAACGCAACAAAAGCTCTCAAGAGATCTTGCGCTTTGAGATGACATCATGTATGCTAATGACGCGGAAGGGAAGTTGGGCGGGATATATATGTATAGATAAGCATCTAATGGTCATCTCTACTTTCTTGTCGAAGCTAATTAGATCTCATACGGAAACCAACGCCGCTTGCTCGCGGCTAATGCTCCGCACTTAGGTTTCCGAACAAAGAGTTAGATGTATTTTATGAAGGGAAGATGGCATATGCCAGAAAATGCTCAAGGAATAAACAATGAAGCCCGCCTGCTAACAGACGAACGTTTTTTACGCAGAATTGCCTACCTGTACTATGAAGATAGCCATTCGCAAGAAGCCATCGCAGAGATGGAGTTCTGCTCACGTCAGACGGTCAGCAAAGCCTTGCAGAAGGCTAAAGACAAAGGCATCGTAAGAATATCGATCGTTCCCGATTTACGCACCGGCTTCTTGCGCAACCTTTCGAGAGAAGCGCGTATACAACTGGGCCTGGAGGACCTCGTGCTGGTCCCTGGCCGCAACATGAACATTATCGCACCAGACGACACGATGGACGACGTGGTCACGGAGATTTCAACCTTTGCGGCTGAGTATCTCGATCAGTTGCTGACCGACTCAGACATCCTCGCGGTCTCTGGTGGTAGAACGTTTATGCGCAATCTCGTACGCTACTTAAAGCCGACGAAAGTACTACCTCATCTGCAAGTCATAGCGATGATTGGATTTGTAGAGGCACGCACAACGTATGGAGATGCGAACTTGATTGCGCACGATCTCTCGGAGGCATATGGTGCCAACCACCTCTGGTTTCCATCGCCCGCCTTCCTACCTGATCAGGATGAGATGCTGCGTACACGCGACCTGCCGATTATCAGAGACGCTTACGAAATGATGACGCGAGCAAATGTCTTAATTATGGGCCTATGGACTCCACATACAAATAACGACATGATTCGACGCGGCATCCTCACACCTGAGCAAGTCGAGACAATCTCGGCTCATCGGCCTGTTGTAGACATCAATCACTGGGTATTTGATGCAGAGGGTACGTGTATCAACACGACAATAGATGCATTTCCCTATGCCCTCTCAGGTCTAGAGATTCCGACGCTCAAAGAAAAGATTCAAAACAGCAACACCAAAGTGATCCTGGTAGCTGGCGGAAGCCCATCATACATTCCAGCCATTCGAGCAGTACTGAAGGCTGGCCTGGCAAATATCCTCATCACCGACCATATCACCGCACAATTCCTGACACTTGAGGAATAATCTTTTTTATTATTTTGCATTAATTGCCTCTTGCATAATCCTGGCGAAGCCAGGATTATGCAAGAGGCAATTAATGCAAAATAATAAATTTAATCTATATTATACATTTTTACTTTTTCTACACATTTCTGGCGAAGCCAGAAATGTGTAGAAAAAGTAAAAATGTATAATATAGGACGAGCGCCGAAGGCGCGAGAAGAGAATGCGATAGTGACAAGAACGTGTGTAGCAAGCTAAGCTGCCAGCGTTGGCGATGGGCGCGAACGGAACTGGAAGGCGCGAATAATAAAGAGCACGCCAAAGACGATGCTATAGATACCCACCAGCCACAAAATAGTCAGCAAGCCAGCGCCGGGACGTAGAAACAGGACAATACCGAAAAGAACAGAGAGAATGCCCGCGATGGCCAGCCACAACTCCTGAGTCATCGAGCCCCGGATCGAAAAGGCCGCCGCGATCTCTGTAATACCCGTTATAATAGCCCAGGCCGCAACGATATATAGCAGAATGACCGCAGTTTCACCGGGATAGACAAAGGCAAAGATACCAGCAAGAATACTCAAAATACCTTCGGCCAGAACCAGTCCCCAGCGCCTGAGTACCCCTCGTTCACGCAACGCCACAAACACCGCGACGACCCCATCTATAATAGCGTAGACCGCAAAGACCGTAATAAAAGCAAAGAGAGCAATACTCGGAGCTAAAAGAGCAACCAGACCAAACAAAATAGCCAGAACTCCACGGATCGCCAGCATCCACCACGTCCGCGCCGAAACCTGAGCAGTAGTGTTTTGAAACATCGAAATCCCTCCTTTTGATTTGATGCCTGTTCATCGAAATAAATAAATATGCTAAAGGCACAAAGAGTACAATCGAAAGTAGCAATATGTACCCCTCAAGTCCTATTACGCCTGGAATCGAAAGGATGTTACAGTATGCCTGCCCTTAATTCGACCCGTTGTGTGCAAGCTAGATGAGCAAGAAAGAGACAGTTGGAGGGTTATCGCCACTCGAAGCGTTCGCGTTTATCGCATAAGCTAATCCATTTGCGAGAGGCTCCAGTGATGGAGGCGCTGAGCTGCGCCTCTCGGGCCACTCTGTAAGCGGCTGGAGGGCAACAATGGTTGAAAAACCTCTTCTGTATCGACCCAAAAACAGCCTCCAGAAAAGAGCCTCTCGGAAACCATTGCATAAAGCGGCTTCTCATGCTACACTAGAGGGGTGGCAGTCTAAAGGACATGTAGAGCCCAGGCGGGTTTGAGACCCATTCAGACAACAGGTAAGATTTATCTTGCCACGAGGTCTAAAGGACATGTAGAGCCCAGGCGGGTTTGAGACGACTCGATGACGAGCTTACGTAACCATCCTTCGCGGGGTCTAAAGGACATGTAGAGCCCAGGCGGGTTTGAGACCGATTCCTCGCCTGGCATTTGACCATTGTTCGTGTAGGTCTAAAGGACATGTAGAGCCCAGGCGGGTTTGAGACTATTCTACTTTGAATGCGTAAATTACCTTATATGCGTCTAAAGGACATGTAGAGCCCAGGCGGGTTTGAGACGCCCCTACGTACGCCAGCGTAACGACCGTGCCCCAGTCTAAAGGACATGTAGAGCCCAGGCGGGTTTGAGACATGCAGCGATCGCAGCTCCCAAGATTGCACCTTTGACGTCTAAAGGACATGTAGAGCCCAGGCGGGTTTGAGACAATCATCGCCTCAAGGGAGATAAATCCTTCAGCCATGTCTAAAGGACATGTAGAGCCCAGACGGGTTTGAGACTCGTGGGGCGTATGAACATCCTGGTTTCAAGCAGGAAGTCTAAAGGACATGTAGAGCCCAGGCGGGTTTGAGACTTGAGCAATGACGTAGCATCACTCGCGGTCACTACTGTCTAAAGGACATGTAGAGCCCATTCGGGTTTGAGACTCTGTTATTGCTCCAGAATTTTTCATCTCTAGACCTGTTATGAAGCGTGTAAATCAATTAATACTTCACTGCCAATCTTTAGCGCGTCTATCTGCTTCTTGCTTTTTAGTGTAGAAATATGTAGCGTTCTGTGAAGCGTGGATGTCACCTGAAAGTGTGGGAAGTTGGGTGGATTTCGGGGCGAGCAGGGGAGATGAGCGAGGTGTACGGACGCGATAGAGCAAGGGGGAATGGATCAGCTAAAGAGCTATCCAATCAGGTCCGTACATTTTTTTGCGCTAAAGGGCATGGTACAAAGAGAAGAGGTAGAGCAACATTAAGTGGTAGAGGTTGAGTACTTTGAGCTCCATTTTCGCCGATTTTTCGAGCTCTCTACCATTTAGTGTAGCTCTACCAGAGAAGAAAGATGCCATGACTTTGGACGAAGTAGTACATTTACGAGCTATAAATAGCGTATTTCTTTTATCGAATTTCAATGAATATCATAAATATCTTTGAAGGGAAAAGCAATTTTCATCGTTTTGTAGAGCTTTTTGCCTTTTAATGCAAGAAAATGTACGGACCTGATTTTCTTGCCCTTGATAAATCATATTGCCCTTGTCTCATCGCGTCCGTACACCTCGCTTGCCTCCCCTGCTCGCCCCGAAATCCACCCATCTTCCCACGCTGTTTTGCAGAGGATACTACTAATGCCTGGCGGAACAATATACTCCGCCCGCCTCTCATGCTCTGGGGCGAGTTAGTAGGTAGAACTCCCCATAAATGGGGCTTGCGCACGATGATATCGGTGCCTCTGCTTCGCCGAGAGCCGCAGCACACTATGCGTAGGGATCTATCGGCAGCCAGACTTGCATCGCCCCCGCCTCACGATTCGCCCAGGCATAGTAAGGAATAGCCGTCAGAGACGTAGACGTATACGTGGGTTTAGTCGCCGTATAGGGCCGATATAGGGATGCTTCTGCTGCACTGAACTCGCCAGGATGAGTGAGCAATGCCTGAGTCTGGATGGTGCGGACACCACCGAGCAAGTCTGGACGATCAACTGTCTCCCATACAGGCTGAGCGGGCAGGACTACGTTCGCCAGATCAATGCCGGGATTATCGACCTGTTCCGCGCAGTAGACGAGGGGGCCGCGCATCATAGCAACGCGGTTGTAGTCGGTTGCCACATGAGCATTGCTGACGAGCATGCGTATCTCCATAGGGAGCGAGAGGTGAACGACGTCGCCGGATTGCCACTGACGGCGGATCTCTACATAGCTCCCCGGCTCAACTGGCGACGTGAACTCCTCATCGTTAATGGTCACTTGTGCGCCCGCTGCCCAGGCTGGTACGCGCAAGAAGAGGCTGAAGAGCGAGGGCGAGCCGAGTTGAAGGGATAACTCTATCTCGCCATCCCAGGGATAGTTCGTTTTTTGCTCTAGCGTGACTGATTGACCATCCGGCAGCGTTGTTGTGGCGGTGCTGGTGATGTAGAGGTGTGTCCAGAGGCCCGCTTCGGATGTTGAGTAGAGGTAGCCGGAGAGGGAGGCGAAGAGGCGGGCGATATTGGGGGGGCAGCAGGCGGTTGTGAACCAGGGCTGGCGGCGATGCTGTCCGTTGTCCGCCAACGGATTCTGGTAAAAGAAGACTTCGCCGTCGAGAGAGACGCCTGAGAGCACGCTGTTGTAGAGCGTCGTCTCGATCATATCGGCGAAACGTGCCTCGCCCTTCAGCAACAGCAGCCGCCAGTTCCACATTACAGAGGCGATGGCCGCACACGTCTCAGCATAGGCGCGATCGTTGGGCAGCTCGTAGTCAGCACCGAACGCCTCACCTTCGTAGCGAGCACCTGCCCCGCCCGTAATATACACCTTGCGCGACGTGAAGTTATCCCACAACGTCTCAAGCGTCTGCTCCAGCGCCTGCTCACCCTTCTCCGCAGAGACATCCGTCACGCCTGAATAGAGATAGAGCGCGCGCACCGCGTGGCCTACTACCTCGTGTTGCTCCCGAATCGGTGCGTGATCCTGGTCGTATGCTCTCCCATCCATTGAGGGCAGAGAGTGGCCACGCTGCTCAATAAAGAACTGCGCCTCCTGTAAATAGCGCTCGTCACCCGTATCGCGTGCTAACTCGACCAGCGCCATCTCTATCTCGGGATGTCCGCAGGCACCCGAATGTGCAGTAGGACCAAAGGTAGCAACGATATGATCAGCCAGTTTTGTAGCGACATTGAGCAGAGTGTCCGAGCCTGTTGCACGATGATGCGCCACCGCCGCCTGAATGAGATGGCCGGCGCAATAGAGCTCGTGCAGCACTGGCAGGTTCGTCCAGCGTTCGGTAACGCGCTCGAATGTAAAATAGGTATCCAGATAGCCGTCCTTGTCCTGGGCCGCTGCGATCAACTCGATAGTCTGATTGACCTGAGCTTCCAGAACCGGATCAGGGTGGGTCGCCAGGGACCAGGAGGCGGCCTCCAGCCATTTATAGACATCGGAATCGTTAAAATATCTGCCCTGGAATGGACCGTCGTAAAGGCCAATGATGCGTCGGAAATTATCCAGGCGGCCGGTGGACTCGCACTGCTCATACTCGAACGGAATAGTTGCTGTACGATTGATCTCAAGGCGTGGCGTCCAGAACGCATCATGAATGCGCACGTCGGTGAGACCGAGAGGGCGCAGGCGAGCGAAGGGGCTGCGCGAGGTATCGACAACCACCGTCTTTTGTGATGTTGCTGCTTGAGATCTACTGAGTGATGACATGCTGATATTCCTCCTCAACTAAAAATCAAAAACGCATCATATATAAACTTTCAATGTAAATTCCTTTGGCCACGTCTCCCTTTACCCTCCGTTTGATGGGGTAGGGACCACATTTCATGGCGTCCGAAAACTCGCCTATCACCTATCTTGCCAGGCAAAACGAACTGTTCGCCCTCTGTTTTCCAGCGATGTAAACAGCATCCACTATGAATGATTGTCGCTACGCGAGCCTTTGAGGCGGGTGGACGACTTCAGATCGCTTGATCGCGATCGACCGCAAGGGATTGTCGCTACGCGAGGTGAATAACCTCATGCCTTCACCGCGCCAGCGATCAGGCCGTTAATGTAGTAGCGCTGTAGTACCAGGAAAATGATAACACAGGGCAGGATTGTAATTACAAGGCCCGCGTCGATCGCACCGAAGTCCACCGTTCCGTACTGACCCGTCTGCACGTTGAGCAGATAGACTGGCAGCGTATACTTGTCGTTGTCGTTTAAGAAGATCAGAGCGGCCAGGAACTCGTTCCAGGTCATAAAGAAGGCGAAGAGGGCTACTGTGATCACGCCTGGAAAGACAACCGGCAGCATCACACGCGTCAGCAGGGTAAAGGACGAGCAGCCATCGATTAGCCCCGCCTCCTCCAACTCGCGTGGCACACTATCAAACGAATTGCGCATCATGAAGATCGAGAAGGGCAACTGGAACGTGATATAGACCAGGGCCAGACCCAGCAGCGAATTGTTCAGGCCAATGAAATGCAGGAGCAGAAACAACGGCGTCAAAATGGACTGAAACGGAATCATAAGCGTCGTCAAGATCAGCACGAAAACGATATTTTTGCCGGGAAAGCTGAAGCGTGAGAAGCCGTAGCCCGCCATCATGCTCAGCACCACTGCTACTGCTACAGTCACCACTACTACCAGCGCGCTGTTGCCGAGATAGCCCAAAATCCCTTGATTGAAGACGTGGATATAACTCTCCAGAGAGAACTGCGTTGGAAAGAAGGTCGGTGGCGACGCAGCCGCCTCCTGCGATGTCTTGAAGGTCATTAAGGCAGTCCAGACGAGCGGAAAGAGAAAAAGGATGGCGAGAGCGATACAGACCACGTAGTAGCTGAGACGCGGCAACGTATTTCTGCTCCGCCGGGCACTCCGGGCATGGCCTCTAGAGAGCGCGGCATTCTTCACAACCGAGACATTCATAATCGAACCCTTTCAAGTTTCCTATCGGCGACGAACTATTTTAATATTTCGTGTCATCCCTCAACAAGTAGAGCTGCAAGATGCTCAGAAGAACCAGGATGACCAGGAGCACGATAGAAAGTGAAGCGCCATAGCCCAGCTTAAAGTAGGTGAACGACGTACTATAAATCCAGTAGACGGTCGTAATGGTCTGGTTCTGCGGGCCGCCCTGGGTCATGATAAAGAACTGATCAAAGGCCAGGTAGGAGCCGATCACCGACAACACCAGCGCCAGAGCAAACGTCCGGCGTAACAGCGGGAACGTGATGTAGAATAAACGCGCCCACCAGCCTGCACCATCGGTCCGCGCTGCCGCATAAAAATCGTCGGGGATAGCATTCATTCCGATCAGGAAGAAGAGCATCGTCGCTCCCACCGTCTTCCACACCACCATCACCCCCACCGAAAGAATTGCACTCGTCGGATTTCCCAGCCAGATAATAGGCTGGCGAATGATATGCAGATCCTGTAAAATAGCGTCGAAGACTCCCACCTGATCATTGAACATCTGCAACCACAGAATACTCGACGTACTCAAGCCCACCACCACAGGAAGAAAGTAGGCCGTGCGAAAGAAGCCCACGCCTGGAACCCGCTGCTTCACTAGCAGAGCCAGACCAAAGGCCACCAGCATAATCACAGGAGTAACCGCAAGCGTATATTTTGTGGTAAAGAGCAAGCTTTGCCAGAACTGAGCATCAGTCGCCATCTGTAGATAGTTCTGTAGCCCGATGAAGCGGGGACTACCGAGCAGAGGCCAGTTCGTCAAGGACATCACCGCCATCATAACCAGGGGTACAAGAAAGAAAAGCGTCACAAACGCCATACTGGGAAGCACAAATAATACACCAGCCCGACGGCGGCGGCGATCGAGCACGCTGAGGGCAGGGGCCGCTCCAGGTCGCGCGGCTACGTGAGAAACTGCTCTTTCTTTCACGTATGCCATGATATTCTCGCTTTCTAGTTTCTTAGATCTTATCCGGAAACCAACGCCGCTTGTTCGCGGCTAGTGCTCCGCACTCAGGTTTCCGAAAAGAAGTTAATAGGACAACGAAAGAGATCAAGTGAGCTTTCAAGGATCTCTTCAAATCCTTGAAAGCTCTGACGTTCGCGTTCCTACGACTAGCTCGAACTATTGAGAATCTGCGTGTATTGTTGTTGCGCCGTAGAGACCGCCTGGTCTATCTGCCCATCGAAGACAGCCTTTTGAAGCGCTCCGATCCAGGGACCATTTTGATCGTTGAACAACTGGTTGTAGCGTACGCTATAAGGAGTGCGGCCCTGGGCCATAGCATTGGAAGCTGTCTGGTAGCGCGTATCCTTCTGACTATACTGGTTGCTAGAAAGGTCGGTGCGCACGGGAAGCTGGCTATTCTTCGCGAACTGATTCAACTGCGTGTCGTTTGAGAGTAGCCACGACACGAAATCCTGAGCCTCCGTGGGATGCTTCGATCCCTTGGGGATACCGATGCTATCTCCACCGGCGAAGGAAGATGTTCCACCATTCTGACCCGGTAGAGGCGCGATCCCGAAATCGATCTTGGGAAACTTACTCTTCAGTGTCGAGATCGAGAATGCTCCGCTGCCCACCATGCCGACCTTATTGGTTGTAAAGGCATTCAAGAAGTTTGTTCCGTCATCGACCCTCGCTCCCTCCGGTACCTGATTCTCACTCCAGAGTCGATGATAGAATGACAGAGCATCCTTCACAGCGGGCGAATTCCAGGTAGCCGTCTTGCCATCATTGCTCAATACATCGCCGCCGCTGGCCCAGATCAACGGTAAGAATGTAAAGGCATTGCAGCCAGCGCAGCGGCCCGCAAAGTAGAATCCCTTATTGCCATTACCAAGATTTGTGATCTTCTTCGAATCATTCTCAATGTCAGCCCAATTCTTTGGTGGCTGATTCGGATCGAGTCCCGCCTGGCGAAACAGGTTTTTGTTGTAGAGCAGGACCGAACCTTCCGCGCTAAAAGGCAGGCCATAGACCTTGTTCTGATAAGTAGCCAGGCGGATATGCGATGGGCTCAGCTTATCGAAATATGGCAGCTTATGCGCGAAATCCGTAATATCGGTCATTTGATCGGCGGCGTCAAATGCAGGCATATAGATGAGATCGATAGCGATAACATCGGGAGATGTGCCCGCCGCGATAGCCGTACCGAACTTCGTCACAAAGCTCGCCGCAGGAATAATCGTCAACTTCACCTGATTTTTATGGCTCGAATTGTAGGCTTGAACGACCGGCGTAACCAGATCGGAATCGCTATTACGAATCCAGAAAGTAATCGTCGTTGGACCGTTTGTTGTACTGCCTGAACTGGAGCCACCGCATGCGATAAGATTCGCAGCCGCCAGCATCCCTAGCAGTAAGAGCAGCATCGCTCGTAAAGGAAAACGCACCTTCATAAGACCAGCAGTCCTTTCCTAAATACACAAAAGAGAAGCACAACATGACAATATGTTGACATGCACACCGTTTAAGCTAACACCATTTCGTTAGTCTCGCGTAGCGACAACCCCTTGCGGTTGTCATGGGTAGCCATCCATCAAGTGCCCACTGTGCTGACCTCCACCACGACAACCGCAAGGGATTGTCGCTACGCGAGATCCGCCTTGATCCCTCCTTTCTAATCCTCACTGGTTAAAGGTGCATGCGTTCCACAGGAATCGCGGAGCACCAGGCTACATGGAAGCCTGACCATCCCCGCCTCTTTCTCACCATCGATCATAGCGAGGAGCCGGGAGCCAGCGAAGCGACCCATTTCGTGAAGATTCATATCGACGGTCGTCAATGCGGGCCGCGCGGCCTCCGCCATCACATCCCAATTATCAAAGCCGATCACCGCAATATCGTCTGGCACCCGCGCGCCACGCTCACGCAGACCATCCACAACGCCACGAGCTATCTGATCACTTCCACAAAAGACGGCATCTACTTCAGGAGAATTCTTCAGTAAAGAGCCTGCCGCCTCGTAGCCCCATGACTCCCGCCAGGGTCCAAAGAGAATACGCCCATCGGGCAGAGCCAGCCCATGCTCCTGCAAAACCTCACGCATACCCTCTATACGTAGCTGCACAGACTCAAAATAACCGGGACCACTCACCTGAGCAAAATGACGGCGTCCATGACTCAATAAATGTTCTGTTGCCATGCGTGCACCTTGCGCATCATCAGGAAGAATGCAGAGAGCCGTAGGGTCCGGCACCTGTGTAAAGGCATAGACGACCGGAATATCAGTATTGCCAATATTGAGAGCAGGACGTTGATCAGTGCGCCTCGCCGTCACAATAATGCCATCAACATGCTTCGTCAGCAACGAATCGATATAGCTCCGTTCGCGCAGCATATCCTCGCGCGTATCGCAAAGGAAAACCGAGATCTGAGCATCGCCGAGCACATTTTCCACACCAGACATAAGTGGAAGGCTAAAGCGACCATAGCTATCAGTCGTGAGTAGTCCAACCGTATACGTACGCCCGCGTAGAAGGCCCTGCGCAAGAATATTCGGGCGAAATCCCAGTTCCTCAGCCGTAGCGCGAATGCGATCGCGCGTCTCCTGCCGCAACTTGCCCTGCCCGTTGAGCGCCTTAGAGACTGTCCCTATCGTCACACCCGCCGCCTCGGCAACATCCCGAATCGTCACAGGTTGTGAGCGCTTAAGTGCTGGCGTAGAATCCTCAGACTGACTACTCATCAAACTTGTTGTACAACCTTACTTCCCCAATAAAAGATGCTTCTCTCAGTTGAGAGACATCCACAGAGTCAATTCTACGTCAAGGAAAAGCTTTTCCTTAATCTCTCAATTCGATAGTACACTTTTTATTTTGCTGTGTCAAGGATTTTGACGTAATATTTTATTCTCGCCATTAGGCAGGAGAGCATACAATGTGCCATTCATGATAGACGAATGGGCGCAAAAAGAATGTTCAGAAGTTAGAAAAGCCGTATGGGATGTGTAGTGCTCTAGCATAGTCTATTTCACGGGGACCGCGTAGGAACAATCCCTTGTGGTTGTCTGGTCCATCCGCCTCTCAAGCCGATCTACCACGACAACCACAAGGGATTGTTCCTACGCGGTCAGGGCCAGATGAAGTGAGTTGGGCTAGTAGATGTGATACTATGATGATGAGAAATCTTATTTCTAAATCACACAATTGAAGGCTCCAAACGTTGAAGGAGCCTTCAATTGTAGGATGTTCGAATAATTCAGAAGAGATAGTGAGGAGGCTTTTCTCATGGCAGATTTGAGTAATCCAAAGGTGCAGAAAATCCTGCAATCGAAGGGCTTTGCGCACCTTGCAACCATCGGGCTGGCTGGAGACCCACAGTCTTCGCCCATGTGGTTTCTGTGGGATGGAGAGTATATCAAGTTCACCCACACCACCGAGCGCAAGAAATACCAGAATATCAAGCAGGACCCACGTGTCGCCGTCTCGATCGTCGATGTGGATGACCCCTATATTTATGCCGAGTTTCGTGGCCGCGTCGAGCGTATTGAAGAGGACCCGACGGGAGCCTTCTACGATACGTTAGCCAAGCATTACAATGTGCCCTGGGGCTATCGTGGCGACCCACGCGTCATCTTCTACGTCAAGGTCGAGCACATAGTCGGGCAAAACCTTTAAAAATATCTTTTGAGAGTAAAAAGGCGCTACAAACAAAAAATGTAGCGCCTCATTATATGCAAAATTATCGGCTACAGTTTTATTTTGTTAGAAAAGAACACGCCATTGTATACTATCATTGCCTCGACAGTAACCGGATCAATAGGCGTATAAAGCATATACGTATGATCTTCGTCTGCTAGAATGTTTGGATAACCATTTTCCGGACGAAACGATTTTGTTACTGTTATATTTCCTCGTGTCACACTTATTGAACTGTACTTCTGATCTGGAACTAGTGAACAACTATTACAATTAGACGTATTTACAATCTGTCCCCAATTTGTACCACAGGTTGGTGAGTACCACAGATACAGGTTTGCCAATACTTTATAGGGTGTGTGTCCTACCTTGTCAGTAAATAGTATAGGTGCACTCTTAATAATGCGCCCATCTATAGTTGCACAGCCAATAGCACCAGGGCCCGCTGTTTGTGGATCTAACCCTTCACATCCTACCCCTTGACAATTAGTCATAGGTACGGCTGCGTGTGCCGTCATCGGAGTAAAGCATACTGCTAATCCGACTACCGCTCCAACCAGAACAGCTACACAAAGGAGTGTAAGAAAGTGCCTTGCTTGTTTCTGCATGAAAAACATGTTCATTGCCTGTACCTTTCTGATAAACAGCAGCATATTCTCTACGAGAGCGTACGAAGTACAGAATACTAAACGAGTCCAAGACAAGGACAATGTAAATAAAATTTCTTTTATGAAATCAGTATACAACATTATGCATAAGACGTGTCAATACTCACCATGTGTATACGGAGTTTTGGTTCTCGCATTGAGAATCTTGTCAGTTATGGAGCTACTGCTGCCGGGGCAAGAGGAATATTAGCAGGAAGATGACGAAAGCCTGGCTTGGCATCGCGAAGAGAGAGGCAATATTGGCGGAAGAGAGGGAGCCTCTCTTAAGCTCTCTAGCAGGCGGTTCGGAGCAAGACGACTAGAAAGCTCTGCAAGAGGGTCTGCATCCATTATTGCTACAGCGAGTAGTAGTGTGTAGCAGAGGCCCAACATGTGATATACTTTTAATGATGCTGGAATTCTGTTAAACGACCGTCAGTCAAATCAATCACCTCATCTTTGAAACAAGCAGTACAAGAAATGTATGTATTCTCCCAACTAGAGCTAGAGAATTACTATGCAGAAATTTGAGCATGATGTTTTTATTAGCTATAGCCATAAAGATGTAGCATGGGTAAAGCAGGTTTTATTGCCTCGTCTGCAAAAAGAGTATATCAACTATTATTATGATGCTGATTTTACTTCCGGTGTACCGTTCATAATAAATATGGAAGATGCTGTTGAGAAAAGTAGAAAAATCATTCTCGTGCTTACACCTGACTGGGTAGAGAGTGATTGGAGTGGTTTTGAAGCGATGCTAGCACAAAGCGCAGACCCACTGGGCAAACAGCGTCGTCTCATTCCAGTCATGCTGCGGTCCTGTCAACTGCCAACACGCTTGAGCAGGCTTACATACATAGATGTAGCACAAGTGCGGCCAGGTACGGCTGATTTCGAAGCGCAGATGCAGCGGATCATCGGTATGATTCGTATGCCAGTTCCGCTCCCGCCCCCCAGAATTACACTCCCACCGCAGCAGGGTGAGCTGAATGTTCCGCTGCCATTGCTACCAGTTGAGCGACCGGATTGGGTAGGTGGCCTGAAGATAGAGCTTAAGGATGATACGTACTTGCTCGTCTCGACGAAGGAAGAGCCAATTGAGAAGTATGAGGCTGAAGATAAAGGGAGCATCATCTGGCAGGCGCGCGCGATGCAGTTAAATAAACAACATCGTCCTGCCTGGTTAAAACAGGTGGCCAAGCGACACGATTCGCGCAGTGTAGAGAGCAATTTTCAAGCATTGCGTGCAGAATACTCTCTGCTGTATCGATTATCACTTACACCCTATCCACAAAAAATTGATATCTATGAGCAAGAGGATGCTCTGACTCTGGCGTATGAGTATCCACCCGGTAAAGCACTGGCCCGACAGTACCCGCTGTCAGATCGACCGCTTGATGTGCACTACATCAAACCGTTTCTGCGTAGCATGCTTCCTCTTTTCGACACTCTCAAAATGCTGCACGATGAGAAACGCGCCCAGCGTAATCTTTCACCGGCAAACATCATTCTATTGTCGCAGCGTCCTGGTGTTGCTGTCCTGCGTGATCTTGGGCTCGCCGCCTTTCCCGCTCATAGAAAAGAGGGACCGGAGGGATATCAAGCGCCGGAACAGATAAACTGGGGTGGGACAACCAGGTTCAGCATGCCAGGACCAGAGACGGATGTCTATCAACTGGCTGCTATAATCTATCGCATCTTAACAGGGCTTCCAGTATCCTCATCCGGGAATATTCTACCTCCAAGCGTAGCCAACGAGCAGATACCTGTAGCCCTGGATGAAGTACTGCTACAGGCGCTCAATCCAGATATACTCAAACTCAGGCCAAATGTGAAAAAGTTCTCGTATGAAATCAAGCGTAGTATGAATCAAATGTAGCAATTTCTAACGGGGTCTTCCATGAATAGCTATAGAGCTAACCTAGATCTAGGCACGCTCCATTTCGTCTTTGCGCCCAGGTTTCTCGAAGAGTTAAGCAGAAAGCAACAAGGCTCGGCAAATTTGCCTGAACCTTCAAAGATAATTAATGATTTACGCTACCATAGTCAAGCGGAGGGCGTGGCCGCGATTGTAAAGGACAACGAAGAGGGTAAACACCGGCTCTGGATCTTTATCGATACATATTATCTTGAATTCTATGAGTTAGATAGAAAACGCGATGGATATCGCCTGGCCAATATTAATGCCGTCAATCTCTACGCAAATAATCAGCTAGCCAGAGGCTACATTTTGGTTAGAGCCGATTGGCATCTACATCAGAGTATGGGTGGTCCAAGCGGTATTCCCCAGGGAAGTAGTAGTCACTGGAATAGTATCAGTAGAGAATGGGAAGCTATGGAGCAAGCCAGGCAGAGCCAGGCGAGCCGAAATGGTGAAAGACAAATTGACGAGTTAACGGAGACACAAAAAAAGTTCCTCACATCCGTCAATGACCTGGTTGAGGCCACACGCAGCATTGAGCAAGAAAAGCATAAAAATCCAAAGGTTATTCCATATTCCTCGTTTGAACGGACGGCTGAAGAGCAGTACGAGCTTCGTTCGATCTACGTCTTTCATCTCGCGCAGAAGCAAGAAATAAATCCTCGTGACATGCTGCGCCTGACCTCTAACAAGGAATTGGGGCGTATATTCACACTAGAAGGTGAGCGCCTGACGGTAAAGTTCGAGCGAGCCATCGACGAAAACAGTATCGATCCTCAAGGCACCTTTGAGACCGTCTCCAGCGAGGTCTCGTTTCGTGCGCAGCAAAACGCGGTGGAAATGCTACAGAAGCGCGAGGGCAACAGTCGGCATCTGCTCAACGTGCTGGTGGACCGCAAGTATCGACCGTATATACCAGGACACGAGGAACCGGATATTGACCTGAACGGGGCGCAAAAAAACGCCTTTCAGCGTGCACTGAGCGTCCCCGATCTCCTCCTTGTGCTTGGACCACCCGGAACGGGAAAAACGCAGACCATTCGAGAAATCGTCAAAGCCTATGAGAAGCAGAAAAAACGAATTCTCGTCACCTCGAAGACGAACCGCGCCGTCGATAATGCCTTAGAAAAATTGATATCCGATGATCTGCTGGTCATACGCTTCGGACATGAAGACAGCGTTTCGGATACCATGCGAGGGCAGCTCATCGACACGCAGGCGGATAGGCTGCAAAAAGAAATTCTCACAAAAACGAACGAACACGCCGAACAGCTCACAAAGCTCATGACCAATGGTCCATACATCGCAAAGTGGCTAGAACAACTCCAGAAAGACATCAACGAACTCGGACAATTAGAAAGCAATCTACAAGAAGCGCAAAGACAGATTGATGCGCGCCACGCCTTTTATACACAACAATATAGTCCGCGCTTCGAGCTGTTGATCTCTCAGCGGAAGAAGATTGAAGGACAGCTCAACAGGCGACAACAATGGTTGGCCGTAGAAGATGGATGGAAACGCAGATTAGAGAGCTGGCGCCAAACGCCAATCGTTGGCCTTATCTGGCTACCGCTGCTGGCCCTCGTTGTCGAGCGCTGGCAAACCTATAAATCAGGCGTGCAGAAGTATGATTTAGAACGCAACGACACACAACGCAACCATGAGCAGCAGCAATATCGCCTGGAGCGGGATATTCAGGGTGATAACGCCTATCGCTATTATCGAGAGCACCAACAAAACTTCTCAAAGCAATATGCGCAGACGCAAAATCATGCACAGCAGGTGAGTAAGACGCTGCACGGCTATATACAGCAACTCACACCATATCAGGAGCCGACTGTCATCACCGCGCAGGCAATGACAGCCTATCTCGCCTGGTATGGCCAGCAGCGGCAGCTCTTTGGACGCCACTATAAGCTGCTCAACACCTGGCGTAATGTGCTTGAAAAGCATGTAAAAGCACTCTACTCCGAGCTTCTCTTGTACGCAGACGTTGTGGGCGCGACCTGTATCGGTGTTGCCAGCGTCCAGGCTCTCTCAGAAGCCAGCTTCCATGCCGCAATCGTCGATGAAGCAGGCCAGATCAACTTACTGGACCTGCTCGTGCCGCTAGTCAAAGCCGAAAAGGCTATTCTTGTTGGCGATCACCAGCAGCTCCCACCCTTTGTGGATAGCGACGTGCAAGACTGGTTAAAGTCACTGGAAGAGAATGAAGAGAGTGCGGACAGCGAGGCCGAAGAGGCCACAGAAAAGCTAGAGATCAACCTGCTCAAGAAAAGCATGTTTGAGTTACTCTATGATGGGCAGACGAATCCAGACAATACCAGCCGCCTGAACATACAATATCGCATGCCTAAGGTTATTGCCGACTACGCCGCCCGACAATTCTACGAATCGGACTTAGAGACGGCGGAGCAAAAAGCGCGCGAAGTCATTTTCAATGATCGCCTGTTTCAAAAGCCACTGGTATTTGTGGACACGGCGCAACTTCCACGCAAGATACGCTATGACTCCTCAGTAGAATGGAGAGGTGAGAAAACGTATTCGGTCAGCCACGGAAGCACATTCAACCTGCGCGAGGCCGAGCTTATCGCCAAACTTGCCTGCATGTATCAGAATGAGCATACGCGCTGGATCGTCATCGTCCCCTACAATGCTCAGGCTCAACGCATTCGCGACCTCCTCGCAGCCATGCCGCAGATGGCCGGCGTTGATACAGAATATCTCGTCGCCACAGTGGACTCATTTCAGGGCGGAGAAAGCCCGGTCGTCATCTACGGCTTCACGCGCAGTAATCCCTGGAAAACCGTTGGCTTCTTGAGTGAGGTCCGTCGCCTCAACGTCGCCTTAACCAGAGCGCAACAGCGCCTCATCCTGGTTGGTGACAGCCAGACGCTCACAATAGGTCCGCAGCAACAAAGCAGGGGCCAGCGAACGGTCAAGAAAAACGCCCGCTTCTATGCCATGATGAATGACCTGTATGCTCACACCGGAGAGCAAGGTCAGATACTGCCTTATCAAGAATGCATGCAAAAGGTAGAGCGTCTGCTGCAATGAAACCTTTAATTGAGTCAGGAGGAACCTGTGTATGACAATCGCGCCATCACGACGAAACCAGGAGCCACTCTATAACGTCAATAAAACCATTCGCAAGGTACAAGAGATAGCAGATGTTACACCGCTGCGGCTCTTTAAAGTGTTTTATCCACTCTACAGCATCAGCATCGCGGGAACTCACTACACCGTCCAGCCGTTTGAATTCATCGAAAAATACATTGAAAGTTACCTGGACACCTGCAAAACCGCAACTGCCCAGGAACTGGCCGATTTCTTCGGCCTGCGTCTCAGCATGGTCGAAAAGATTCTGCGTGTGTTGGTAGCCATCAAACACATTGCGTATCAACGCGATCACTACGAACTGGCACAACTGGGCAAGGAATCACTCGACCAGAATCAGAAGCGTATTGGAGATAACCAATGGGGCCAAAAACTGCTCTTTGACGCATACTTTCTTGAGCCACTGCCACGCGCGCTTTCATCAGAGAGCAAGATGCACATTATGGATCAATACGCAATATGGAACATCGCCAACGCTGCATATCGCTACGACTCGTACGCATGCCTCGCCCGCCAGGCTCCCTGGGAAGATAGCGCATTGAACAAACTACAACAACTGAATAGCAAGGACCGCAAAGAACTGAATCTCCCCGACGAAATCACCGACCTGCGTAAAGAAGCGCTTGAATTAGTCTAT
>JAABUZ0100004584.1_pt1 | contig 18942 bp, 18 predicted proteins | sample 5562091 | NCBI WGS metagenome assembly JAABUZ01 (sample SAMN12813069, study PRJNA571459) | rock metagenome | isolation source: Antarctica rocks | place: Antarctica: Victoria Land, Linnaeus Terrace sud | collected 2015-12-21 | reverse complement strand
CCCGTCAGCACCGCAGGCCCGGCCAGGGGCAGCACGACCCGCCAGAACGTCCGCGACATCGGGACCCCGAGGGTGCGCGAGGCGGCAATCAACTCGTCATCGACCGCCTCAAACCCCAACCGCGCTGCAGCGAAACAACGCAGCAACTGGAACTGCACCGGTTCACCGGTGTCGGGGTCACGGTGTTGGTCGAGCTCCCAGCGCGGGGCGTGGGCTTTCGCCTCGGCGAGGACCTGCTCGACCGGGTGACCCGTCGCGACCTGGTAGCAGCCCGACATGGTCAGGTCCCGGCCGATCCCGCGTAGGCAGTGCTGGAACACCCGACCCGGGGCCGCGGCGACCGCCGCCAGTACCTGTTGCACCTGCGCCACGCTGGGGGGCTGCTCGTCAGCCCAAGCGATGTGCAGGAATTCCATGCCCAGCTCCTGCACCGTCTGCCGGTCGGTGGTCGCATCCAACCGCAGGCTGATCACGGTGCTGACGCCCTTCGAGCGTAGCCAGCGGTAGCCCCGTTCGGTGGGCTGAGCCCCGGTCAGATACCGATCGTCGACGACGTGCAGGTTGTGCCGGTCGCGGTAGGGCAGCAGATCAGCATCAGTGCTGATCAGCGCGGGCGGTGCACCGGCGCGGGCGGCAACGAGTTCGGCCAGCTGCCCGATCAGGTCGGTCAGGCAGTCGACGGCCTGGACCAGCAGGCCATCGGCCTCGAACCCGTCAGCCACCGTGAGATAGCTGTCCACGGCGTAGGAGGCATCCATGGTCAATCCACCCGTGGCGTGCAGCTGTTCAATCAACGGCACGAGCCGTTCTTTCACCTCATGCGGGGTGTAGTCGGCGTCGGCCCCGCGACGTTCGTCCGGGCCCAACCGGACGTCGAAAGTTAAGGACGCGCCGATGGTGTGCGACGACCCGCTATCGAACACATCCGGAACGTGATGCTCGGGGTCGGTCACGGACGCCTCCTGGAGTGCGGTCTCAACGGGCAGGGTTGGGTGTACGGCTACGGAACACACTGGGACGTTGGTGAGTATTACTGGGTGTTGGAGCGCCCGGACCGGGCGCGGGGGGTCACGCGCGGGCGACATCGTCAACGGGCCGCCGCTCGCGACGGTGTCGGACCCAGTCGATCAACCGAACCTCGCGCGGCGCGTCGAACCCGCCGTCACCCCCGAAACCCGGGCGCGCACATCCTGCGGTCTGGGCACTGTCGCTGGGAAGGGTTCGGCCCTGGTGACGGCGGCGGTTCGACCAGGCCTGCGTCCTGGTGGTGGCCCGCCGGCGGCGTCACGCCGGTCGCCGGAGGTGAATGGCGGTGAACTGCTGAGTGCTGCCCCACGGCGTCTGGTGTTCGTCGCCCGCAGTGCCGAGCAGCTCATAGGAGGGGAACTGTGCGGCCAGCTAGGCGTGGGTATAGCGGACGATCGGGAGGCCGCTGCAGGTCGTGGGGCCGTCAGGGCCGAAGGTGGCCACCACGGCGTGCCCGCCCGGCTCCAGCGAGCGCTCGAGGGAGGCCAGGTAGTCCTCGCGCTCGTCGAGCTCGGTAAGGAAGTGGTAGACGGCCCGATCGTGCCAGAGGGCGTAGCGGCGGGTGGGGCGCAGGTCGAGGACGTCGGCCATCTCGAGCACCACCTTGTTGCCCGCGGGGCCGAGCCGGTCGCGGACCACCTGCAGCGCCGTGGTGGAGAGGTCGATAGCGGTGAGGTCCTTGTAACCGCGCTCGAGAAGATGGTCGACCAGCGTGGACCACCCCGCACCGACGTCGATGACCGGCCGGTCGGGTCCGACCCCCGTTGCGGAAACGAGGGCGAGGGAGAGCTCGGGGACCGACTGCCACCAGGACACCCCGTCCACGTCGTGGCCGGTGTGCACGTCCTGCCAGAAGGTGCTGCGCTGCGCCGCGTCGCGCGGCCGGGTCGGGGTTGTCTCCATGGTGGTTCGAGGCTAACGCCCCGTGGTGGCTGTGGCGCGGCCGTCACCACATCGTTTCCGATGGTAAAAGCTCGCCCGAGTGGCACTCAGGCGAGGGTGCGCTACGGTCACGCCCGTGACATCACCCAGGACCTCCCCGAGCACCACTGCGACCCCGCTGGGACCGGTGTCGGCGGTGGTCGATGGCGGGGACATGGACTGCGGCAGCGGCCTGCTGCTGCTCATCACCCGCGCTATGCGTCGGCTCGAGCCGGGCGATCTGTTGGCCGTGCGCAGCGCCGAGGCCAGTGTTGTGACCGACCTGCCCGCGTGGGCGGACCTCGTGGGGCACTCGGTCGCCTCGGAGACCGCCGAGACGGGGTCTGGGCCGTGGTGGTTCGCCGTCCGCAAGAAGAGCTCCGGGGAGACCACCACCGACCCGTCTGCCCCGGGCGGGTCGGGCACCGTGTTCAGCGTGGGCGACCGGACCCCGCTGGGCACCCGGCTATGGGCCTACACGAACTTCGACTGCAACCTGGCCTGCCTGTACTGCTGCGCGGAGTCCTCGCCCCGGGCCGACGCCCGTCGGCTCGACCCGGGGCTGGCCCGCGCAGTGTTCGCAGAGTTCGCCGAGCAGGGCGGCCGCGAGCTGTTCCTCACCGGCGGTGAGCCGTTTATGCACCCCGACCTCGGCGAGCTGGTCGCCGCGGGGCAGGGGCTCTCCCGCACCATTCTTACTAACGCGATGGTGTTCGGGCGCGGCCACCGCCGTGAGATCCTAGAGCGGTTGGAGCGTTCCGTGGTCCTACAGGTCAGCCTCGACTCCGCCACCGCGGAAGGCCACGACACGCAGCGCGGCGCCGGCTCCTGGGGCCGGGCGATGGCGGGGATCTCGCTAGCGAAAGAACTGGGTTTCCGGGTCCGCATCGCCGCCACCATGCTCGACGAGGACCCACCAGCGGTGGCTGCGCTGCACCGGCTACTCGACGGTGAGGGCATCGTTGCCGAGGACCGGGTGATTCGTCCGGTTGCGCAGGAGGGCTTCGCCGACCGTGGAATGCACGTTTCACTAGACACCTTGGAGCCGGAACCGACCATCACCAACGACGGTGCGTGGTGGCACCCGGTCGCCGTCACCAATCCCCACATGCGCATCGCCGACGCGCCGTTGCCGTTGAGCGAGGTGTTCGGTGTCGTGCGCGACATTGTGCAGGTTCAAGACGCTGCCGCCGCCAGCGGCCGTGAGGTGTTTCGGTGCGCCTAAGCGTGTGAATTTGCACAGTAAGTGGTTCTGGCTCAAGTTTCGTGAAGCTGGCGGCTGGTTGATCCCGTCGAGGATCGACACCCGGTTCGTGCGGTAGGCCGGTGTACGGTGACGGTACCTGGGACCACCGCATCTGACGCCGCGGCCGCGGCGTGCGGCGAACGAGCAGCCACTGGCCGCACGAGCACAACTCGGCCGGCTTCACGGAACTTGAGCCAGAACCAGTTAATTTGACGATTCACACGGCGAGCACGCATTTCTGTCTGATTGCTCCACTGCGGCGTTGGTGACGCGGGCCGGCTCGGTCGATTGGTTGTGTCTGCCGCGGTTCGACCGTGCGCCGGTGCTCGCACGACTGCTGGACGACGATGCGGGGTACCTGCTCCTGCGGCCGGCCGACGGCGACGCGGTCGCGGACCGGCGGTATTTGCCGCACGGACTGGTGTTGGGAACGACCTGGTCTTCGGAGTCCGGGCAGCTCGTCGTCCATGACGCAATGGCATTGGGCGCCCACGAGCGCGGCCATGATCTGGGTAGAGCCTCACCCGGGGTGTTGCTTCGCCGGGCACGCTCCATGTCCGGCTCCGTCGAAGTGCGGTTGGAATGGGTACCGCGCCCGGAGTTCGCGTTGATCTTTCCTCGATTGGAACTGGAGACCGGCGGTGTTCGCTGCGGTGGCGGAGCCACGATGCTGCTGCTGTCCACTGACCTTCCGCTACAGATCACCGGGGCCATGGCCGCCGGCAACTGCACTCTGTACGCGGGTGGCGAGGTGAGCGTGGCCCTGGAACAGGTAAGCGCCTGGGAGAGGCCGCCGAAACGTTGGTCGGCCCGAAAGATCGGGCGGCGACTGGCGGACACAGAGCGGGCCTGGAACAGCTGGTCCGAGCTGCATCAGCGCTATGAGGGGCCGCTGCGAGACCTGGTACTATACAGCGGTGTAGTCCTCCAAGGGTTGACCTACGCACGAAGCGGCGCGATCGTCGCCGCAGCCACAACCAGCTTGCCCGAAGGTGAGGGCAGCGGGCGGACCTGGGACTACCGGTTCACCTGGGTCAGGGATGCCAGCATGACGATGCGAGGTTTGTAGGTGGCTGCCTGCCCGGACGAGGCGGGTGCCTTCTTCGCATTCCTGGCCCGAGTCGCGGCCACCGAGTTGAGTCGCGGTCTGCATCTGCAGATCATGTTCGGCATCGGCGGGGAGCGTGACCTGACTGAGCGGGAACTGCCGCATCTGACCGGGTGGCGTGGTAGCGGACCGGTTCGTGTCGGGAACGGGGCGTGGACCCAGCATCAGCAGGACGTGTACGGGGTTCTTCTTGATGCCGCGTTCGTGCTGCGCGAGCAGTTGGGGGTCGCTTGACAAATCAACCCAGGATTTCCTGATCGCCGCCGTGGACGCGGCGGCGGCGCGCTGGCAGGACGAAGACCAGGGCATCTGGGAAATTCGCGGCCCGGCGCGACGATACTTGCACAGCGCGTTGATGAGTTGGGTGGCGCTGGATCGCGGAATCGCCCTGGCCGATTTGATCGGCGCCGACACTCAGGTCGAACGTTGGACCTGCGTGCGAGACGACATTCCGGACTGCAATTCTCACGCAGGGCTGGAACGCCGACATCGGCGCCTTCACTCAAGTTTTCGGCGGCTCTGACCTGGACGCGTCTACCTTGCTCATTGCCTTGGTGGGGATTCTGCCGGCGGACGACATTCGGTTGCACAGCACCATCACCGCGATCATCGCCGGGTTGTCCGATCACCGCGGCCCGCTCTACCGCTACCGCAGCAACGACGGACTGGGTGGTGAAGAGGGAACATTCCTACTCTGCACATTTTGGCTGGCCGAAGCGTTGGCCGTCACCGGCCGTCCTGGGCAGGCCGAGCGCATCTTGCGGCTGGCGGCCGGTTGCGCGTCCGATCTGGGCCTGCTGGCCGAATAGGTGAGTGACAGTGGCGAATTGCTGGGAAACTACCCGCAGGCGTTCAACCATCTCGGTTTGATTCTCGCAACCCAGGCCGTGGGCGCCGCCACCACCGGCCCCCCGCGACCGCCGAAGAAGGTCGCCAGTGACCGTTGCGCAGCAACCATCGCCATGCCGGCAGAGACGATCAGAAGTCAGTCAAGCGGCGGAGGTCGAGAGTGTCCGATCTCCGGCGTCAACAATCTTGATCATCATTGGTGGTGACCGGATCGATCCGGCCTTGCAAGGTCACTGCGAACGCGTTCAACGTTCCTTTTCACTTTCATCACCCTGCGTGCGGCCCCGACCAGCGGGGTGTCCAGTGTTCGGATCGCAAGGTAGCGACTGTGTCCGGGTGCGCCGCTGGATGACCCATTTGGTTGGGGCTGCGGCACGGCTGTCCTGTGGGGCCCTGTTGTAATGGCGCGGTGTCTGCTGATGCGTACGGTTCCCCGCTGCTGGCCGGGAAGGACTTCGCCGCGGTTTCCGAGTTTGACCCAGCCAACTTGCTGCGGGAAGGCCGTCGGCAGCGGGGACTGCCGTCGGTGCCGGTGCCGGCGGTGTGCTTGCTCGACCCGGACGGCGACATCGTCCGCTATCTGCAGGTCTCCGGCCGCGGCGCCAAGCATCCTGGTTGGGCCTGCTACCACACCGAGATGTGGACCGTCAACGTCCGCGGTGTGGTCATCGGAGTAGTGGGGATGGCCGTGGGTGCCTCGTTCGCGGTGCTGGTCGCCGAGCAGCTGGCCGCTTCCGGCGCGGCGCTGGTGTTGAGCATCACCTCCGCCGGACGCATTGCGCCGCAGTTGGCAACACCGTGCTTCGTGCTGATCGAGCGGGCGCTGCGCGATGAGGGCACCAGCCATCACTATCAGCCACCGGCGCAGTGGAGTCACCTTCCTCAAGGTTTGCGGACGTCCCTTCTGGGTGCGTTCGCCGGCTTGAGCGAGCCGGTGCTGACTGGGTCGTCGTGGACCACCGATGCGCCGTATCGGGAAACCGCGGCCGCGATAGCTCACGCACAGGAGTTGGGAGTGGCCTGTGTGGAGATGGAAGCCGCCGGGCTGTATGCCTACGCGGCGGCCCGCGGCGTGGCAGTCGTCTGTTTTGCGCACATCACCAACAGCATGGCTACGAACGGGAACGACTTCGAAAAGGGCGCCGATTACGGTGTCCACGACGCCTTGGCCTTGGCCGTGGCAGCGGCGCGGGCTCTCACCTGATGGGCGTCCATCGCCGAGCGTGACAACCTCGCATCATCGGTACGCTGGGGCACCGTGGAGCCGCCACCGGGCCAGCGATTCGACACGTCCGACAGAACTGAAGGAGCGCGGACGCCGCTCCGCCACGAACCTGGGCTCTGCTGTCGACCGGCTCGGAAGTGGTCGCGAATACTACGTAATGCTTACGACGCGGTGGGGTTCACGCCGGGCGGCGGCCGTGATGGTTAGTATCGGCTGCAGAAGGACCGCTTCACCATCGATCTGGCCTAGGAGCCGCACGTGTCCGCTTCGACCGACTCGCATGTGGCTGCCTCGCCTGCCCCCGGGATGGGGACGGCCCACGATCGGGCTACGTCCATCTGCGCCTTCGTCGTCCGCATCGCGCTCGGCCTGTTGTGGCTGGATAATCTGACCTGGAAGAAGCCACCGGACTTCGGAGCCAATGACGGTTCCGGCCTTTACCATTTCACCAAACTGGCCATCGACTACCCCGTGTTCCCGCCGTACTCCGCGCTGGTAAAGAGCGTCGTGCTGCCGAACTTCACCTTCTTCGGCTGGGCCGTGTTCCTGCTGGAGATCGGCCTGGCGGTGTTCCTGCTTCTGGGCCTGGCCACCCGCCTGTGGGCGCTGATCGGCATCGCCCAGACGTTGGCGATCTTCCTTTCGGTCGGTGCGTCACCCAATGAATGGAAATGGAGCTACTTCCTGATGGCCGCTGCGCACCTCGCAGTCTTCGGGTTCGCCGCCGGCCGGGTGTGGGGACTGGATGCCCTGGTTCGCCGCCGGATGAACGGTCGGAGCGGCCGACTGGCCAAGAGTTACCATCTCGCGTCCTGAGCAGCCAACGCGATGTGCCGACCCATCGCTTCAGTAAGGTTCCGTCACCGACGGGCGCACCTCCCAGAAGGATGGCTGACGCGCTGCTGGTCGTCGTAGCTCTGGCGCCCATCGGCGCCTACGTGTTGGTTGCGGTGCAGCGGATCGGCTACCGGTACGAATTGTCCTTCTTCGAGGGCAGCACCGTGGAGGTGACGGCCCGCGTCGTCCAGGGTCAGCCGCTGTATGGGCCGCCCACCACCGACTTCACGCCCTGGCCCTACCCGCCGATGTACTTCTGGCTGACCGGCCTTCTCGCCAGGGTGACCGGGCTGAGCCTTTTCCCGCTCCGGCTCGTTTCCTTCGCCGCGAGCCTTCTGGTACTCCTGTTGATCGCGATGATCGTCCGCCGGGCAAGCGGCAGCGTCGTTTCCGGCGTGGTCGCCGCGGGGCTCTACGCTGCCAGCTACCGGGTGTCGGGAGCTTGGGCAGACACCGCCCGCGTCGATTCCCTGCTGCTCGCCTTCCTGCTCGGTGCCATACTGACCGGTCTGCGGGGGTCGACCGTCCGGCGCGGGACGGCTGTCGGCGGCTTGCTGTTCCTGGCATTCCTGACCAAACAGAATGCGCTGTTCGTGGCGGCGCCTGTCCTGGTCGAGTTGCTGATGTATAGGCGTCGGTTAGGGATCGCGGCGACGGCGACGCTGGGAGTGGGGGTGGTGGCCTCTACCGTCGTCGGCGACGCGGTGACGGACGGGTGGTACTCCCCGTACGTGGTGACCCAGCTGCTTCGCCAACCGTTGGCCTTGCGCTGGTGGTGGGAGTTTTGGCTGGTCGACCTGCTGCTCCCGTTCGCCATCACGATCGGGGTCGCGTTGGTGCTCTGGCGGCGTTTCCGTCCCTCGACTTCGGGGGCGGTCCGGTCTTGGGCGGCGCGGACCGGGTTGGACCGGTTGAGTCCGGCGTCATCGACCGGCTCTCGTCCAGCGCGGTGGCGCATTGGTGGCGATGCGCTGTATCTGCCGGCGTGCGGAGTCGGGCTGGTGCTGGCGGCGTTGGCCGGCCGGCTCCACGCCGGCGGGTACGCCAACGTGGCCATGCCCGCGGATGCGGCTGTGGCGATCGGATTCGGTTTGGTGCTGGCGGTGGCGTTGCGTCATCGGGCCCGCACGGCCCGGCTGGCTCCGCTGGTCGCTGCGGCTCTGGCTGTGCAGTTCGTCGCGATGGCGTTGTGGCGCGTGCACGTTGTGCCCACGGACGCAGACCGCGCCGCCGGCGATCGACTGATAGCGATGGTGCGTGCGCTGCCCGGTCGAGTTCTGATGCCGACCCATCCGTACTACCTCACGCTGGCCGGAATGCCCGCTCATGCCTCGTCCATCGCAATCGGCGACATTCTGCACAGTCGGGCGGGGCGTAGCCGAGACGCCATGGCGGCCGCCCTACCGTGGAATCTTGCTGGGGTGAGCGCGGTCATTCTGGACACCCCGGGCGACGCGGACCTGTTCGGGGACGGGTTGACCCGCGACTTCACCCTGGTCAGGGGGCCGCTTTTGCCCGACGGTGTGTTCGTTCCGGTCACTGATACACCCACTCGACCTTCTGTGCTCTACGTCCGGACCTCCGCGTTGGGGTCGTCGCGGTGACGCCCCCACCGGTGGGCGACCAGTCGGGGACTGGACCAGTCGTAGATGTGGTTCTGCCGACACTGGACGAGGCGGCCGCGCTGCCGTGGGTTCTGACGCGGATGCCGCCCGGGTATCGAACCATCGTCGTGGACAACGGCTCGACGGACGGCTCCGGCGATGTCGCCCGCGCTCACGGCGCGGTCGTGGTGGTGGAGTCGCGCAGGGGCTTCGGCGCCGCCTGCTACGCCGGTCTGATGGCCACCAGTTCGCCGGTCGTGGCGTTCATGGATGCCGATGCGAGCTTGGATCCTCTGGACCTTGATGTTCTCTGTGCGCCGGTGCTCGACGGGAATGCGGACTTGGTGCTCGGTGCCCGCGCCGCCGAGCCCGGCGCGTGGCCCTGGCACGCTCGGCTGGCCAACCGCTGGTTGGCCGCGCAGATCCGCAGCCGGACGGGGGTGGCCGTCACCGATCTCGGGCCTATGCGGGCTGTCAACCGGGAGATGCTGATGGGCCTGGCCATGGCTGACCGCGGTTTCGCGTGGCCGTTGGAGATGGTGCTCAAAGCCGCCGCAGCGGGCTTTCGGATCCAGGAGCGGCCGGTGGGCTACCGGCCCCGCATCGGACGCTCCAAGGTCACCGGGACCGTCCGCGGGACCCTTAGAGCCGGCCGCGACATGTCGCGGCTGCTCGGGGGCCGCCGGTGAAGGTTCTCGTTGTGGCAAAGGCGCCGTTGCCTGGCTCGGTGAAGACCAGGCTGTGTCCTCCGCTGGATCTGTTTGAGGCGGCGTCCGTGGCTCAGGCCGCTTTGCACGACACCTTGAACGCTGTCGCCCGCAGCGGCGCGAGCGAACGGGTACTGGTGCTCGACGGCCCGGTGGGGCCCTGGCTGCCGGCGGGGTTCACGGTCGTCGCCCAGCAGGGCGGCACCCTGGCCGACCGGCTCACCGCCGCCTGGGAGCACAGCGGTGGTCCCGCCCTGCAGATCGGGATGGACACTCCACAGGTGAGCGCCTGCACCTTGGACACCGCGATGTCGACGCTTGACCAGTCTCCGCGCGGAGCAGTCCTGGGTCTGGCCCAGGACGGTGGCTGGTGGGCGATCGGCATGATGGAGCCGGCCCCTCGGGTGTTCTCTGGGGTGCCGATGAGTACCAGCACCACCGGAACCGCCCAACGCGTGGCGCTGGCCAGGCTCGGACGGGACCCGGTACTGCTTCGGACTCTGCGTGATGTCGACACCTGGGAGGACGCGGTGAATGTCGGCGGCCGGTATCCCACCGGACGATTCGCGGCGGAAGTCAGCCGACTGGATGCGCTGCTGCAAAAGCGGCGCGGAACGGGAGAGCCTTCGTGAGAGTGCTGGTCACCGGTGGGTCCGGTTTCATCGGCTCGCACGTGGTGGATCTGTTGGTGACCGGCGGACACGACGTCGTGTCGGTGGACAACCTCAATCCGGCCGCTCACGCCGGGGCGCCTGACTATCTGAACCCCGCCGCAGAGCACCGGGTAGTTCCGCTGCGCGACCTGGCGGGGCTGATCAGCGCGGCGACGGGAATCGACGCCGTCTGCCACCAAGCGGCTCGGGTAGGTCTGGGCGTCGACTTCGACGACGTCACCGATTATGTGAACGACAACGCAGCCGGCACCGCGAACCTGTTGAAGGCCCTGTACCGCACCGGATTTTCCGGCCGGTTGGTGCAGGCTTCCAGCATGGTGGTCTACGGCGAGGGGCGTTATCTGTGCGCCGAGCATGGCGAGGTGGCTCCAGGCCCACGACGTGCGCAGGATCTGGCGGGTGGCGATTTCGAGCCACCGTGCCCGACGTGTGGCACTTCCCTGGCCCCGACCGCGGTGACGGAGTCGGCGCCGCTTGACCCGCGGAATGTCTACGCCGCGACGAAGGTGCATCAGGAGCACCTCGGGGCCATGTTCGCCGCCGCGACCTCGGCCGACGTCGTATCCCTTCGCTATCACAACGTGTATGGGCCGCGGATGCCGCGTGATACCCCGTACGCCGGGGTGGCCAGCATCGTGCGCAGCGCCTGCGAAGCCGGCACTGCGCCCCGGGTTTTCGAAGACGGCGCCCAACGTCGGGATTTCATCCACGTCGGCGATGTCGCGGCGGCCAACGTGCTGGCCCTGACCGCCGGCGCACCCATCGGCGGGGCCTACAACATCGCCTCCGGCCAGGTCTGCACCATCGGTGAGATGGCGCAGGCCATCTGCGACGGATTCGGTTCCGAGGCACCCGGGCCGGTCGTCACAGGGGAGTATCGGATCGGCGACGTTCGGCACGTGACCGCATCTCCCACATTGGCCCGCCAGGTGTTCGGATTCGCCGCCCGCATTCCCTACCGCACCGGCCTCACCGCGTTCGCCGCCGCCCCGATGCGCCGCTCCCCGCGGCGGCCGTAGCCGGCTTCCTCATCACGGGGCGCAGGTCGAGCATGCCGCCTCGGGCAGATGGTCGACTGCCGTGATCAGAACCGCCCGCAGCCGGTCGAGGTTGTCGGCGAAAGTTCGTAGCACCTGGTCAACCCGCACCCCGTCGCCCCTGGTGACCCCGGCGTCCAGGTCGGTGACCAGAGCAACCGGCGAATAGCACAGACCGAGCTCACGGCACAGGACCGCCTCCGGATGACCGGTCATGTTGACCAGGAGCCAACCCTGGGCCGCAAAGAACTGGGACTCCGCCCGAGTGGCGAACCGCGGACCGTCGATGACGACCATGGCGCCGCCGTCAGTGGCCGCCCAGTCGTGCTCCAACGCCGCCGAAAGCGCCGCGCCCCTCACCCAAGGACAGTATGGATCGGCGAATGCGGCGTGCACAGGACCGTTGTCGAACACGTCGTGGAACGTCTGGACGCGACCGGTCGTCCAGTCCACCAGTTGATCAGGGACCACCAGGCTGCCAGGCCCCAGCCTCGGATCGAGCGATCCAACCGCGCAAGGGGCAAGGACACGGCGAACTCCGAGCTCGCGGAGCGCCCATACGTTGGCGCGGTAGTTCACCGCATGCGGGGGGAGCTCGTGGTGACGGCCGTGGCGGGACACAAATGCGACCGATGTCAGTCCGATCTTCGCCACAGTGATGGGCCCCGACGGTTCACCGTAGGGCGTCGACATCTCCAGCAATTCGCCGCCGTCAAACATCTGGTAGAGCCCTGAGCCACCGATGATCGCGACGCTCGCACGCTCGGACTTGGTACTGCCTGACTGGTTCAACAAAGTTCCTTCCGCAGGATGCGCGACGACAGCGTTGGCCGTTTGATTTCAACCACTCACGCCAATCCCCTTCGCAGGTCTGTGTTCGTGCCTCCTGCATTGTCACCGGCTGGTTCGTGACGCTCCCGGTAGGCCGGTCGAACGGGCCCCGGGGCCATGGCTGCCTGGTACCGCGACGCCGCCACGGCTTTCGGGGGCTGTGCACGACGAGGGTCATCAACGCCTCGCTGATCACGCTCACCCTGGCCGCATTTCCGCAGGCTAACCGCATCGCTGAACCAGCGGTCCTCAGCCGAGACAAGTGACATACAACAGGTAGACGTTGAGGCAGATGATGAAGGCGGCGACGAGCATCGCCGCCGCGGAGGTGACCCGATGGTTGACGTAGGCGCCCATGATGTCGCGGCGACGGGTCAGCAGGAGCAGGGGGATCAGGGCGAACGGGATGCCGAAGGACAGCACCACCTGGGACACGACGAGGCTGTCGGTCGTCGGCAGGTTCAGCGCCAGCACCAGCAGGGCCGGGAGCATGGTCAGGCCGCGACGCAGAAACAGCGGAATGCTGCGCTTGATGAAGCCCTGCATGACGACCTGCCCGGCGTAGGTGCCGACGCTGGAGGAGGACAGTCCGGATGCCAGCAGCGCGACGGCGAAGGCCAGCGCGGCGCCGCCGCCGACGTACTGACCCAGCCCGGCGTGCGCCGCCTCGATGGATCCGACGTCGGTCCGACCAGCAGTGTTGAAAAGGTTGGCCGCGATCAGCAGCATGGTGAGGTGGCCGAGACCCAGGCCCGCGAGCGGTCCGAACTGACTGCGGGAAGGGGATGAATCCATTGGTGCGCCTGCGGGCTCACCGAACCGCGGTGCAATGTGCGGTTCGGTGAGTCGGTGGTTCAGCTGGGTGGGAACTGCGAGTTCGGGAGTGGTGCGGCGAGGTTGGCGGTCGGCGCTTGCGCGGTGTAGCCGATGACGGCGCAGTTGATGTCTACCCCGACGGATCCGTACGGGGCGGGTTTTCCGGTGGCCGGGTCGACCCCGGTGAGCAGGTCGGGTCGGCTGGCGGCGAGATTGAACACCTGGTTCTCGTCGATCTGGCGGGTGTTGAGGCCAGCCTTGACGGCTTTGGGTGTCCACAGGCCGAGTTGGGCGTCCCACAGCGGGCTGTAGGCGTCGGCGTGCCGGGGATCGGCGAGGGTGGGGAAGTCGCCGAATACGTTGAGCAGGTCCCCGCCGTTGCGGAGGGCATCGATCAGGTAGTGGTCACTAGCGGAGGCGTCACGTCCGATGAGCCCGTCGATGGCCAGGTGCTGGAAGCCTTGGGCTTGGGGATCGAGGCCTGATAGGCCGGTTTGGCCGTTGATGAAGCCGAACAGCCGTTCCCTCGAGGATCCGAGGAAGTCGTCGCCGCCGTTGTAGGCGGCCCGGTCCAGGGCTGGGGCGTAGGTGGCTCGTTCCAATACCGCGGTCAGGGTTTGGCCGGCGTCGGTGCTGAGGTAGAGGATCGGTTGGCCGGCGTCGAAGCCTTTGATGAACAGCATGTCCACCCACGACTGGTAGTACTTCCCGGCCGGTGCCGGTGGGGCGATGTGCACGGCCAGGACACGGTCGGCGGTGTTGGTGTGGTGATCGACGTCGAAGTGCGTGTCGCCGGTGGCGACGATCGGGGCGTTGTAGACGATCGGAGACCCGGCGATCTGGATGAACGGGCTGTAGCGGGTTCCGCCGACGGCGCCGGGGGTGAAGCTGGCCAGTGGGAAGCCCTGCGGGCCGGTAACAGCGGTTCGCGTCGGGGCGAAGTTGGGTGCGTCCTGGAAGTCGACAACGGCCGGACCGAACCGGTTGTGTTGGGGCGTCGGGGATTCGATTTTCACGGTTTCGATGCAAGTCGGGCACCCGATGCCCACATTGGCAAGTTTCGGTGCGTAGTTGACGCCGAGGTCAGCGGCCAGTCCGCGGTCAGATGCGTCCAGCAGAACAAACCAGACGGTTTTTCCTTGAGCTTTTCCTTTGTACAGCGGGAGCCGCACCGACTCTCGGGAAAGGTCGACTTGCAGCGCACTCTCCTGGGTGAGGTGATCGCGCGGCAGGAGTCCGTCGAGTTGGCCCAGCCCGGTGGCCTGGGCGGGTCGAGTTGGCTGGCTGGCTGGTGCTGCGGCGGCGCCGGTGACGGCGAGCAGTCCTGCGGTCATCGCGACCGCCGCGGCGACCGCCATCGCGCTCTTCCGTATCCTTGATCCGCTGCTCCATCGTGAAGTGCGCACGGTATTTCCTTTCCCATCGGGATACGACATGTCCGCAGGCGGATACACGCGCCGGGCGGCGGATGTCATGCCGTTCAAGGCGCAACGCCGAGTACAGAGTCCCTGGTCGAACCCTGCGGGTGACGCTGACGATTCATGGTGCGCCCTGGATTGCGTATCTCCTGATTCGGTGCCCTTATGGAATTATTACCGGCTGTCGGGCAGAGAAAAAGCCGATCCTTATCGGACGCCATGGTCGCTATTCAGCTGGGGTGAGGGCACGGGTGTAACTGTTCGAATTAGTTCTCCAGGGGCCGCTTCGCTCCGCCGTGGGGGCGGGAAAATTGGTGTCTGGGCGGCAGCGGTTGCAGCGTCGTTGACGGAACCTGTGGTAGCGCTGTTTGTCCAGGTGAGCGCATACTTTTCGGTGTGTGTTCCGGTCGACCCCGATCTGTCTATGGTGCCATGAGCGTGTGAATTAGTTTGGTGGTGGAGGGCACAGTTTGCCCCGCGGGAACCGTGGATTGTTGCCTTTGAGCACGCGTGTCAGAGTCCTGTTCTTATCCGCCCTCCCCGGAACGCACACCCCGATAACCAGTGTCGAACCCGGCCACCGGGTGGCCGGGACGGGAAGGTCAGGTGCGTGATGGAGGTCGTGCACCCGCGATGTGCGGGTATCGACGTATCGAAGAAGGACGCGAAGGTCTGCGTCCGAATCCAGGGCAACACCCGCCGCAAAACCTCGTCGACGGTCACGACGTGGGGATCGATGACGAATCAGATCCTGGCGCTGCGGGATCATCTGCTCGGCGCGCAGGTCACCGTGGTGGTGATGGAATCGACGTCGGACTACTGGCGGCCGTTCTACTACCTGCTGGAGTCCGACTTCCAGGTGATGCTGGTCAACGCCCGCGAGGTGCGCAACGTTCCGGGCCGCAAATCCGATGTGTCCGACAGTGCATGGCTTGCCGATCTGGGTGCGCATGGCCTGGTCCGGGCCTCGTTCGTGCCGCCGGAGCCGATCCGGCAGCTGCGGGACCTGACTCGGGCCCGCACGCACATCACCCGGGAACGGACCCGGGAGGTGCAACGGTTGGAGAAGCTGCTGGAAGACGCCGGCATCAAACTGTCGTCGGTGGCCAGCGATATCACCGGGGTCTCCGGCCGGTTGATGCTCCAAGCCCTGATCGACCAGCAGAGCTACGCGCAGCCGGCGGTGATCGCCGATCTGGCGAAACGACGGATGCGGTCCAAGATCCCCGAGTTGACCGAGGCGTTGAACGGCCACTTCACCGCCCATCACGCGTTCATGACCCGGCTGTTTTTGGACCGGATCGACGCCCACACCAAGGACATCGGGCTGCTCTCGACACGGATCGATGAGCTGATGGAACCTTTTCTGCCTGCCCGGGCCCTGCTGGAGAGCATCCCGGGCTTCTCGAAGACCGTGGCTGAGATCTTCATCGCCGAAACCGGCGCCGACATGGCCCAGTTCCCGACCGCCGGGCAGTTGGCGTCCTGGGCCGGTGTCAGCCCCGGCTCCAACGAATCTGCGGGCCGGGTCAAATCGACCAAGACCAGACCCGGGAACCGTTACCTCAAAGGCGCTCTTGGCGTTGCCTCGCTCAGCCAGGCCAAATCCAGAAAGACCTACTTTTCCGCGAAGTTCCGGCGCCTGGCTCCCACCAGGGGGCCGATGAAAGCGATCGTCGCGGTCGAACACGCCATGCTCATCGCCGCCTGGCACATACTCACCAACGGGGACTTCTACCGCGACCCCGGCCCGGATTACTACAGCCGCCGCGACCCCGCCAAGGCCAGAGCCCGCGCCGTCAAACAACTTGAAGCCCTCGGCTACACCGTCACCATCACCGCGCTGCAGCAAGCCGGATAAACCCCACCCAGATCGGCCACCGCGGCAGGGCCCGCACTGCCACGGCGCACGAGCACGTCACCTACCGATATGGTCACCAACCGGTGGTCACCCAATTTTCGTGTCAGATGGCGGGTTCTGTTCACGCTATTCGGCGGGTTGACCGATCATCTGTTCGAGGTTCGAACCTACCTTCATACGCCTCACCTGCAGCGATGCCGCTCAACGCGGCGGATACCGCCGGATAATTCGAATAGAACCCGCCACTTAATTAGAACAGAACCCGCCATCCGATTCGACAAGTGACACCCATCCCGACCGCGTCCTGGGCCTCGTCCTGATGGCGGTCACGACAAGCGCGCGGTCTGAGATCGACTGGATCACCCAGACGGTGGGCGCGATCTACCCGGAGGCATGGGATCGCCTGGCTACTCACGCTGAACAAGCCGGTATCGGTTACCGGCGGGATCGAGACCGGATCGTCGAGGCGTATGCCCGGCTGATGACCGATTCCGACCTTGCCGTCCGTGACCGTGCTGCATGGGCCTGGCACGACTGAAAGACCCACCACGTCTCGATCGGCGCCGGCGGTGTGCCGCCCGATCCGGATCAGGACGACGGCGACGCACGGCGGGTGTTCGCCACGCTGGTCACTCACTACTGGGCCCACGACGGATTCCTGTCGCCGAGTGTGATGGATCGAATGGAACTGTTGCACGGCATTCCCGCCACGCTGATCCACGGCCGGACGGATGTCAGCGGGCCGGCGATCGCACCGTGGTTGTTGCACCGCGCCTGGCCGGGGAGTGAACTGGTCATCCAGGAGCGGGAGGGTCACGGTGGCCCGGCGATGGTCGAGGCCAGGTGTGACGCGAACACCCGCCACGCCAACCGAATAGATGCACAAGCAACACCCGGGACGTCGACCAGCTGACGTCTCAACAACCGCCGTTGGCCGATCCGTGCTCGGGCGGGGGCGCGACTTGGTCGTGGACGGTGGCCCGCGATCTGGGCAATGCCCGCTCGCCTACCAGGGCGGGCAGCTGACTGGTCAGGCCGCCGGTGATCGCTGGACCGCAACAGCCGCCGAGCAGCAGTAAGACGAACACCAGCCAGAGCGGGGCATGTCCCAGCAGCAGCGCGGTCGACAGGAGGCTGCCGGCGAAGAGCAGGACCGCCGAGGCGAGAACCCATCCAGGGCGTCGTGCCCGGTCCACCAGCACGCCGACCAGCGGCGCGGCCACCACATGCGGGATTAGCAAGGCGGCGATCATCGCACCGCCCAACGCGGCGCTGCTCCTTTCCTGCAGCGCAAGCAGGACAAGGGATACCCGGGCACCCTCATCGGCGATCCGCGCGGGCAGCGCCCCGGCGAGGTAGCGGCCCAGGATCCAACGCTGGATCGGTTCCTGGGCATCTGCTGGCTCCGTCATGTCCGCACCCGTCTCGTCACTGGTTCAACCGGTGACGGCAGTGTTGCGATAGTGTCCGTCACCTGTCAAGGTGGTGATGTGCAGTTCGAGTTTGTCGCCGACCGACCAGCTCTGAACTTCCTGCCCACCATCGCCGCACGCGGCACTGTCGATGAGGAAAAGCTCCGGTCCGAACTGGACCTCGCCGACTGGATCGTCCAGTCCGGCATCCTCGACCGGCCGCCGCGCATCGATCTCGCAGACCTCGCCCGCGTCAAGGCTCTCCGCGAAGCCATCTACCGCATGGTCGTCGCGCTCATCAACCACGGGCGCGTCGACCCGGCCGATCGCGTGCTGGTCAACCTCGCCGCCGCCGCGCCGCCGCCCGTGCTACGACTTGACGAGGACGGGCTTCACCGCGATGGCGACCTCGATGCCGTCCTGGCCGTACTCGCCGCAGACTGCCTCGACCTGCACGCCAGCCCAGACCAGGACTTGCTGCGCTGGTGCGCCGACGAAACCTGCACCCGAGCATTCATCGACCGCTCCCGCGGGCAGCGCCGCCGCTGGTGCGGCATGAAAGGTTGCGGCGACCGCGCCAAAGCAGCCGCCTACCGCCAACGACAACGCCCACCACTGGAACGCCGCGCACCGACCCATGAGCCAAACCCTGAGCATTGACCGTCGACGGTCCCAGCGAAACCTCCGCACCACCATCGAAACCGTCGCCGCAACTGAAATCCTCTAGGGCGACGATCTGACCTCGCCGCCCGTGGTGACGACCAAGATCGTCATCGTCCCGATTTAGGATCGCGGTGATGCCGGGCCGGCCCACCGCTCGTTGTCGAATGACCGCGCTGGAATTCCCTACTCTTGGGCTATGCGCGCAGGTACAGGGAGCACGCTGGAGGCGGCGGTCGCCGACACGGTCGGGGCGAAGGTCGTCGAGCTCGAGGACGTGATTTCCTCCGATCTCGACTACGACGCCTTCCTCGCGCACCGCGACCTACGGCGGGTTTCCGGTATCGCGGTGACGGCGGCGGGCCGGCTGCCCTGGTCGCTGATTGAGAAGATGACCGCCGGGCCGGCCCTGGCTTCCGCTTACCTGGTCGACAATGGCCGCCGCGAACGCGCCGCGTACTGCTCGGGGCTGCTCGATGAGCTCCCGGTCGGGGTGCGTGCTCCGGCGCTGCGCGGTGTCGACGAGCGGCCGGACGGGGAGATCGTGCTCCGGCTGGAGGACGTCCGCCAAGATGGAGAAGGTGCCACCGGCGAGGGCAGCATCGTCGGGGTAGCGCGTGATCTGGGTCTACTTTCGGGCACTTGGTTGGGGCGTCACACGGAAGAGCACTGGCTGTTTCGCGGCTGGATCGAGCGGCATGCGCAGCCGG
>JAABUZ0100004583.1_pt1 | contig 18943 bp, 19 predicted proteins | sample 5562091 | NCBI WGS metagenome assembly JAABUZ01 (sample SAMN12813069, study PRJNA571459) | rock metagenome | isolation source: Antarctica rocks | place: Antarctica: Victoria Land, Linnaeus Terrace sud | collected 2015-12-21 | reverse complement strand
CCCCCTGCGTAGGGCACCTGTCAGGCCCCGCGGCGCGCGCGCGGCAGCAGCCGGTCGCTGATGATGCGCCGCTGGATCTCGCTGGTGCCCTCGAAGATGGTCGTGAGCCGCGCGTCGCGCCAGTACCGCTCCACGCGCCGCTCGGTCGTGTAGCCGTTGCCCCCGTGCAGCTGCATCGCCTGCCCGGTCACGTCCACCGCCATCTCGCTCGCCAGCAGCTTGACCATCGCGGCCTGGCCCTCGCACGGGACGTCTTCGTCGATCAGGTGCGCCACGCTGTGGGTGAAGCTGCGCGCCTGCTCCACCCGCGCCGCCATGTCGGCGAGGGCGAACCGCAGGGCCTGGAAGTCCCCGATCGGATGACCGAACTGCTCGCGCTCCTGTAAGTAGAACTGGCAGTCCTCCACCGCGGCGCGGGCCACGCCCACCGCCCGGGCGGCGGTGTGGACGCGGGCGATGTTGAGCCCGCGCTGCACGGCGGCGAACCCGCCCTCGCCCTCGTGCCCCTCGTCGGCGTACAGGCCCGTAAGCCGGTCGGCATCGGGGACGCGCACGCCTTCGAGCTGCAGGTCCCAGGTGAGGAACCCGTGGTAGCCGATCTTGTCGATCGGCTGGCCGGTCATCCCGACCGGGAACGTGCCCCGCTCCTTCACCACGAGGAACGGCACCAGTCCGGCGCTGCGCGGCTCACCGTCTGCCGGGTCGCTGACCCGCGCGAGCACCTCGACGAAGTCCGCGGCCAGCGCATTGCCCGCCCACCGCTTGTGGCCCGTCAGCACCCAGTGGTCACCGTCGCGCACCGCGCGGGTCTGCACGCCCGCGAGGTCCGAGCCGGCGGTGGCTTCGCTCAGCGCGATCGCGCCGATCCACTCGCCACGGGCGCTGCGGGCCAGCAGCCCGCCGCGCCGGTCGTCGTCGAGCACCTGCGTCCCGAGCCCCTGCCCGCGGGCCAGGATGCTCCCCACGCTCAACCAGGCCCGGGCGAGCTCCTCCGACACCAGGCAGTACTCCAGCACCCCCAGCCCCAGCCCGCCTTGCTCGGCCGGCACCGTGATCCCGAACCAGCCGTACGCCGCCATGGCCTCGAGGAGCTCCCGCGGCATCTCGGCCTTCTGCCGATCGAGCTCGTCCGCGGCGGGCAGCACCCGGTCGCGCGCGAAGTCCCGGGCCAGCTCCTGCAGCGCGAGCCGCTCCGGGGTGGCGTACGGGCTCTGCAGGATCGGCGGGCACGGGGGCACGAGCGGCACGGGGCTCCCTCGACGGAGTGGGTGGCGGAGTGGCTTCAGTGGTTCCAGGCGGCGACTGCCGGGTCGCAGTGGACCCGTGGGCGGACGCCGGCCATCGTGGCACCGCTCCCGCTCCGCGTCGTCCGGAGCGGGCGATCCCCGCCTCAAACCTCGTTGTGACGAACACCATGGGTGGCAAGCCGCACAGGGAGGCTGCTTGCAACAGCTAGCAGCCGTTGCCTACGGTGGCGGCATCCCGAGACAGCGGGCTCGTTCAGAGGCGAGCCTGACCGCCCGGTGGCCGGGGCCTGCGGGCTCGCCACCTGAGGGCGCGCACCCGTCCTGAGCGTGAACGTGACGGCCTGCCGCCCGCACGGAGGAATCCATGACCCACCCGCGTTCCCTGCTTGTCCTTGCCCTGACGGCGACCAGCCTGGCGGGGGCTCTGAGCACCTCCCCTTCCGCCAGCGCCGCCGACGGCCGCTCACCCGCGCAAGTCAGGCCGCTCCTCACGTCCGACGAGGAGCTCGCGCTCGACGTACAGCTCGAGATGGCGGCAGCTCACCGACACCTGGTCATCCAGCAGGTAGCGGCCCGACTCGCCGCCGCACGCGCAGCCGCCGCACAGCAAGCGGCGCTGGCCGCCGAGGCGCAGCGCGTGGCACAGGCAGTTGCCCAACAAGCTGCGGTGCAGGCGGCCAACGACCAGCGGGCCGCGCAGGCCCAGCAGGCCGCTGCCCAGGCCCAGCAGGCCAGCCAGGCCGCCGCCCAGGCCCAGCAGGCGACTCAGGCCGCCGCTCAAGCCGCGCAGGCTCAGCAGTCCACCCAGGCTCGGCAGTCCACCCAGGCTCGGCAGTCCACCCAGGCTCAGCCGTCCGCCCAGTCTCAGCAGTCCGCCCAGCCCACGGCCGGCCAGAGCACCGGCGACCCGAAGGGCTACGCCCGGCAGCTGCTGTCCAGCCGCGGCGAGGCCGACCAGTTCGGCTGCCTCGACAGCTTGTGGGGGCGGGAAAGCGGCTGGCAGGTCTCGGCCTCGAATGCCTCCAGCGGCGCGTACGGCATCCCGCAGGCCTTGCCCGGCAGCAAGATGGCCTCGGTCGGACCGGACTGGCAGAGCAACGCGGCGACCCAGATCCAGTGGGGCCTGGGCTACATCGACGGCCGCTACGGTTCGCCGTGCGCGGCCTGGAGCCACTCGCAGGCCAACGGCTGGTACTGACCGGCCCGCATCCTGTCCGACGTGGTGACGCTGATCCGTGAGCGCAGCACCCTGGTGCGCGCTACTGCCCTGCATACCGTGCGGGGCGGCGGCTGGCGGGTTGGCGGGCTGCCGTCTCCGGACCCGTCCGGGCCTGGCACCGTGGGCCGCGTGCAGCTCCTCGCGCCCGTCCCGCTCTCCCGCCGCCCGGCTCGGGTGCTCCTGCTGTTGGGCGGCCTGGGCCTGTACGGCGCCAGCGACGGCCTGCTCGTCCTGGCCGGCCTCGGGCTGGACCCCTGGGACGTCCTGCACCAAGGGCTGTCCCGCACCCTCGGCCTGCAGGTCGGCACCTGGGCGATCCTGGTCGGGGCCGTGGTCCTGCTGGGCTGGATCCCGCTGCGACAGCGACCCGGACTCGGCACGGTCTGCAACGTCGCGATCATCGGGCTGGTCATCAACGCAACCCTGGCCATCGTGCCCGCGCCGCGAACCCTGGTGGTGCAGGCGCTCGTCCTGATCGCGGCGGTCGTGCTCAACGCGGTGGCCACCGACGCCTACATCGGGGCGGCCTCGGCCCCGGACCCCGGGACGGCCTCACGACCGGGCTGGCCGCGCGCGGGCTGTCGCTGCGCGTTGTCCGCACCGTGGTTGAGATCACGGTGCTGGCCCTCGGTTGGCTGCTCGGGGGCACGGTCGGGATAGGCACGCTGCTCTACGCCCTGGCCATCGGCCCGCTCACCCACGTGAGCATCCCCGCGCTCCGACTGCACGACACCCCGACCCGTGGCTCGGCCTCCGGGGCGGTCAGCGGTCCGGGCTGAGCGTGCGGAGGCCGTCGGCGACGAGGCTGCGTGCTGCGTGTGCCCGGCGAAGGCGTTGAGCGGCGGTCAACGAGACCGCGTGGCCTTGCCGTCGTCGCGCGATCTGCTGCGCCAGCTCCTGGTCGACGCCGAGCCGGTCGAGCCGGGTCAGGGCCTCCCGCTTGGTGATCAGCCGACCCTCGGTCAGCGTCGCCTCGGCGCGAGCGAGGGTCAGCAGGCCGAGGTCGACGTGCGTGTCGTCCAGCCACCGCCACGGCCGTCGTACCGCAGCGGGCCAGTACACGCGCACCTCCCGGCGCGCAGCTGCCTGGAGCGCGGCGGTGTCCATGGGCGGCAGCACGTCGGCCGGCCTGGGGCCCAGCACGGTGATACCTGCCTGCAGGAGCTCGGCGCGGGCGATACCGCTGAACTCCCGACGGAGCAGCTTGCCGTGCGCCCACGTCAGGTGCTTGGCCTCGACGTCCTGGACCTCACCCATAGGCACGTACACGCAGTGCAGCTTGGCGGCGGCCGGGTCCAGGCGAGTCTACTGGTGCAAGGTCATCAGCTGCCTGCGCTGCCGGCCGTGGAGTTCGGCGGCGATCACGGCGACGAGGTCGAGGTCGCTGCGCCCGGGCTGGAAGTCGCCGGAGGCCAAGGACCCTCCGGCATAGAACCCAGCACCCCAGCGACCGGCTGAACCGCACGTGCGAAGGACACCACGACGGGTGCTTGCTGCAGTCGCACGTCCACCGCGCCAGAGTCCTCCGCCGACGCGGTCAATAGATAGGAGGGTACTTCGGTATGGCGGCCGCCCGCAGTTCCAGGATCTGCGAGTGCACGTCCTGCACCTGCGGGATGAAGCTGAAGCGCGACAGAGGCTGATCGCGCTGAGCGGCCGAATCCAGCAGGATCGTGCCGTAGCCCACCGCCCGCCCGAGCGGACTGGCAGCCGCGTCGATGAAGGCAATGCCGGTCAACGACATCGAAGGAACGTGCCGCACGAAGATCCCGGAGCAGCGGTACAGCCGCTTGGTGGTCACCACGAGTCGGTCGTGGTGCCAGTCCGCCACCTCGAAGCCGACCCAGGCGAGCAGCAGGACGCCGATGAGCACGCGGCCGGCCAGCGGACTGGCCGGCCCGGCGAACACGACCAGCAGCACGGCAGTGGCGACGCCGACGGCGGCACACGTGCGTGCTCGCGCCAACAGCCGGCGCCGCGTCTCCAGCGCCGCGGCGGCCGCGAACAGCAGCAGGAGCAGCAGGGGCAGGCCCGAGAGCAGCGCGAGAAGACCAAGAGCTGTGCGCAGCACCGGCGCCCCCAACGCCGCCACGTGCTGTCGGACGACGAGGCGGATCTCCTGGTCGGAGGAGGGGATCCCGCTGATGTCCTGCCGGGACCAGCGACCCTCGGCCCGCTGCATCCGTCGACGATAACTGCGGCAACCGCCTGGCCGCGCCGCAGCGAGGCGACACGCCGAACGGCCTACCGCACCCTGCGGAGATCACGGACTAGCCTGCTCCCCATGATGAGTCACGTCGTTGCCCGGCTGACGTCAGCGACGGCACCGGGATGAGTCTCAAGGCGGGCCTGATCACGCTCGTGATCGTCGTCATCCTGCTCGGAGCCACCGGCGGCGATGCCTCTGCCGCGTCGGTCGGCCGGGCCGTGGGCGGCAGCGTGCACTGGGTGTCGGTGGCCTGGCACGCGATGACGGGCAGCGCCAGCAAGTAGCCGGCGTTCCCGTCGCTCAGGCGATGCCGAGATAGCTCTCCTGGACGCGCTTGTCGGCCAGCAGCGCCCCTGCCTGGCCCTGCAGGACGATGTGCCCGGTCTCCAGGACGTACGCCCGCTCGGCCACCGACAGGGCCGCGTCGACGTCCTGCTCGACGAGCAGCACCGAGGTGCCCGCGGCGGCGATGTCGGGCAGGCGGGCGATGATCTCGTCGACAATGACCGGGGCCAGTCCCAGGGACAGCTCGTCGATCATCATCAGCTCGGGTCGGCTCATCAGGCCCCGACCGATGGCCACCATCTGCTGCTCGCCGCCGGACATGCTGCCCGTCGTCTGCGACAACCGCTCCCCCACCCGGGGGAACAGCTCGACCACCCGGTCGATGTCCTCGCTGTGGTTGCGCCAGCCGCCGAGCCGCAGGTTGTCACGCACGCTGAGACCGGGGAACAGCCGGCGCCCTTCGGGTACGTGGGCCAGCCCGAGCCCTGCGATCTGCTCGATGGACAGCCCGGCGAGCTCGCGGCCGCGGAAGCTCACGGTGCCGGACCGGACCGCGATCATGCCGGACAGCGCCCGCAGCAGCGTGGACTTGCCGGCGCCGTTCGGGCCCACCAGGGCCACGACCTCGTTGCTCCCGACCGACAGGTCCACGTCCCACAGGACCTGACCCCGGCCGTACCCGGCGGACAGCTGGGACACCTCGAGCATGCTCATGCGCCCTGCCGCTTCGCGTAGCGGGTGCCGAGGTAGGCCTCGATGACCCGGCTGTCGGACAGCACCTCGCGCGGTGCGCCGCTGGTCAGCACCTTGCCCTGGTGCAGGACCAGGACCTGGTCACTGATGGCCAGGATCGCCTTCATGACGTGCTCGACCGCGATGATCGTCATGCCCTCCTGCTTCAGGCTGTCGATCAGCTCCAGGCTCGGTTCGATCTCACTGTGCCGCAGGCCCGCCATCACCTCGTCCAGCAGCAGCAGTCGCGGCTTGAGGGCGAGCGCCTTGGCGAACTCCAGGCGTCTGGCGTCGGCGACGGTGAGCTCACTGGGGGCCATCGACGCCTTGCCCTCCAAGCCGACCCGCGCGAGCACCTCGTCGGCAGCCTGCAGCGCGGCCGACATGCCCGAACTCGCCGCCGGTCCGTGCAGGGCCCCGACGGCGACGTTCTCCCGCACGCTCATCCCACGGAAAGGCTTGACGATCTGGAAGGTCCGGGCCACGCCGTTCTTGGCGATGGCCCACGGCTTGGCGCCGGTGAGGTCGTGGCCGTCGATGAGCACCTGGCCTGAGGTGGGTCTGATGTGGCCGGTCACCAGGTTGATGAAGGTGCTCTTGCCGGCGCCGTTCGGGCCGATGACGCCGAGCGTCTGCCCGGCCGGCACGGAAAAGCTCACGTCCGACACCGCTTGGAGGCCACCGAAGCGCCGACCGAGTCCCCTGGTCTCCAGCAGCGGGGTCGTTGCGGCAGCGCTGTCCAGGACGGGCGTCGCGGCGGTCACAGCCGGTACCTGCGCAGGTTCGCCAGCAAGGAGAATTCCCGGGTTCTCGCGCCGTCGCGGACGTAGGACACCACGCCCTGCGGGAGCAGGACGACGGCCACGATGATGATCGCGCCCAGCAGGAAGGTGTGGACGTTGGTGTAGTTCTGGCGCAGGTACTCCGAGACGTACTGCAGGCCGACGGCCCCGAGGATCGGGCCGAGCACGGTCCCGCTGCCGCCGAGCACCACCATGATCACCATCAGTACGGTGATGCTGGAGTCGAACAGCCGGGCCGGGAAGATGGTGACCTGCTGGAAGGCGTAGCTGGCCCCGACCAGACCGGTGACGAAGCCGGACAGGGCGAAGACCACCACCTTGCTGCGCGTGGTGTTGACCCCCATCGCCCCGGCCGCGTCCTCGTCCTGGTTGATCGCCCGCAGCGCAAAGCCGAACTTGCTGCGGCTCACCAGCCCGCCCACCGCCACCGACCCAGCAGCCAGCACCAGGAACAGCAGGAAGAAGCCGTCGTTGCCGAGGTAGGCCGTCGTGGCCTCTGTGCCGACGGTCGGCAGCGTGATCCCGGCACCTCCGCCGGTGAGCGAGGGGATGTTGGTGACCACCTCGCGCATGCCTTCGGCCACGCCGAGGGTGGCGATCGCGAAGTAGTGCCCGCGCAGCCGCAGCAGCGGAAGCCCGATGAGGGTGCCGAAGGCCGCGGCGACCACGCCGCTGAGCGGGAGCGCGACCCAGAAGCTGAGATGCGCGTGCACCATGATCACCGCTGTGGTGTAGCCACCGATCCCGAAGAAGACCACCTGTCCGAAGCAGGCGTAGCCGGTGAACCCGCCGATCAGGTTCCAGGCCTGGGCCAGGGCAACGAACATCAGGATTGTCGTGACGGTGCGCTCCTGGCCGGCGTACAGCCGGGTCTGCAGACCCAGGACGGCCAGCACGGCCAGGAGTCCGAGGACCCACGGCCCCCAGCGGCGCAGCGGCGCGTTGCGGACCTGCTTGCTGTCGGTCCGGACCGCCGGACCGGGCGCCATCGTCTGGGTCGCCATGCTCAGACCTCCATCCGCGCCGAGTAGTACGCCTTGCCCACCAGGCCGGAGGGCCGGAAGACCAGGACCAGGACAAGCGCCAGGAACGCGATCGCGTTGACCCACGTGCCTGGCAGATACTGACCGCTCCAGGCCTCGACCAGCCCGATGACCAACCCTCCCGCCATCGCGCCGTACATGTTGCCCAGGCCGCCGAGCACCGCGATGACGAACGCCAGCAGGGTGTAGCTCGAGGCGTCCGACGGTTGGAACGTGCCCACCGTGGCGACCATCGCGCCCGCCATGCCGGCCAGCGCCGCCGCGATCGCGAAGGTCAGGGCGTAGACGTGCCGGGCCCGGATCCCCATGAGACGCGCTGCGCCGCGGTCCATCCCGGTGGCGGTGATGGACAGGCCGGTCCGGGTCCTCCCCACCAGCGCGACCAGCGCCAGCGTGACCATGATCGCCAAGGCGAAGGCGAGCAACCGGCCGTACGGGACCCGGATGTCCCCGATGCCCAGGCTGTTCGAGGCGTAGGAGGTGCTGATGCTGCGGTAGTCCGCCGAGAAGGCGATGTTCATGCCCTGCACGAGCAGCAGGTCCAGGCCGAACGTCAGCAGCAGCGTCACGAAGATGGGCGCGTTGACGACCAGATTGACCAGGAAGCGCTGCAGCGCGTAGCCGAGCACGAACAGGGCTGCGGCCGAGACGAACATGCCCAGGAACGGGTCCAGGCCGAGCGAGCTGTTCAGCTCCCAGGCGACGTAGGCCCCGAGGATCACGAAGGAGCCGTGCGCCAGGTTGACGATGTTCATCACCCCCCACACCAGGGAGAACCCGACCGCGACCAGGGCGAGCAGACCGCCCTGCAGCAGGCCGTAGATCGTCGCCTGGAGGAAGCTGCTCATCGGCCCGACGCGGGCCAGACGAGGGTGCCGGCAGCCGATGCCTTAGGCCAGACGTCGACGGACTTGCCGCCCTGAATCTGGATGACCGACATCGGCTTGAAGGTGTTCTGGCCAGTCTGGTCAAACTTGATCTTGCCGAAGAAGCTCGTGGTGTCCAGACCTGCCACGGCGTCCCGGATCTTGTCCGGGTCGGTCGAGCCGGCCTTCTCGGCGCCGAGGACGAAGGCCAGACAGGCCGCGGTGGCCTCCGCGTTGTGGTAGTCCGGCGCGTGCTGGAAGCGGTCCTGGATCAGCTTCTGGTAGTCCTTGGCCGTACCGAAGTACTTGTCCTGACCGACGGTCTGCTTCGTCCACTGGCTCGAGCCCAGCACCCCGTCCGCCAGCCCCCCGAGCGTCTTGGTGAAGTCCGGGGTGGGCGGCGCCACGCTCTCGCCGATGCCGCCGGAGGGGGTGATGCCGAGCTCCTTGGCCTGCTTGACGATCGCGATGCCCTCGACCAGGTGCACCGAGCCGATGATGACGTCCGGGTGCTCGCCCTTGACCTTGGTCAGGGCCGAGCTGACGTCCGACGCGCCGTTCGGGAACAGCTGGGTCGGCAGGACGGTGAAGCCCTCCTTCTTCGCCTCGGCCACGCCCCCCTCGGCCACGGTCTTGGAGAAGCCGTCGTCGGCGGACAGAAACGCAATCGTCTTGGGCCGTGGCTTGGCCTCCTCGCCGATGGCCTTGACGATCGAGGCGGCGTACTCGGTGGCGGGGGACAGGACCGCGAAGGTGCGCTTGTAGCCCTTGCTGAAGATCTTGTTGTCCGCGCCGGCAGAGTCCAGCATCAGCTGGCCGTTGCGCTCCACGACCGCAGCCTGCGCCTCGGTGTTGGCCGAGCCGTAGGAGCTCAGGATGAGCTTGACGCCCTTGTCGTTGAACTGGTCCACCAGCTGCGAGGCGGTGTCAGGGGTCGAGGTGTCGTCCTGGTAGGCGATGTCGAGCTTGACCTTCTTGCCCCCGACCGGGATCCCACCCTTGCTGTTCACCACGTCCTGGCACACGCTGTAGCCCTCCTTGGTGAGCACGCCCTCCCGCGCGAGCTTGCCGGTCAGGCTCATGGACGCGCCGATCGACAGCACGTCCGAGCCGGCCTTGGCGGACGAGTTCTCCTGCGCCCCCTTGGAGCCGCAGCCGCTCACCCCCAGTGCGAGCGCGAACGTCCTACCCAGCACGGCTGTTCGTGTCGTCTGCACTGTCGAGGCCTCTCAGCGAAGGGATCCGGCTGATGCAATGTATACAGTGACCCCTGTCACACGTCCAGCGTGCCCAGAACGGTCAGTGCCGGACGGCCAGCGGATCCCGGGGATCGGCGTCGTGCTCCGCTCGCGGCTCGGCCATCGAGCTGATCAGCTCGTCCTGCGCCCGCTCGATGCTCTCGGTCAGCAGGCGCTCCAGGGCGACCTCGTCCCCGGCGCGCAGGGCCGCCACGATCGCCGAGCGCTGCTCCTGCATCTGGCTGCGGGCACCCAGGACGTGGGCGTGCACCCGGGCGTACGGCTCGACGAGGTTGAGCACCTGCACGATCAGCCGCACGGTGTGTCGCCGGTCCGACAGCTCGTACAGCCGGCGGTGGAAGCCGTAGTTGAGGTTGGACCACTGTTCGGACTGCTCGGGAGACAGCGCGGCCATGTCCGCGACGACCGCGGCCAGCCCCTCGACGTCCTGCCGCCTGGCGCTGCCGACGACGTACGGCGACAGCGCGGGCTCCAGCGCGAGCCGCAGCCCGTACAGCTCGGTGACCTCGGCGGCCTGCAGCTCGGTGACCACGGCGCCCAGCCCGGGCTGCATGAGCACCAGGCCCTCCCCGACCAGGGTCCGCAACGCCTCCCGTAGCGGGATGCGGCTGACGCCGAACCGGCGCGCCAGCTCGTCCTGGTTCAGCGCCTCGCCGGGCGCGAACACCCGCTCGCGGACCGCGCGTCGCAGGGACGCGGCGATCTCGTCCGGGCGCGGCCGGGCCGCCATCAGCGAGCTCCCGCGATCAGCCGTGTCACGCTTCGCTCCCCGAGGCGGCGCCACCGGCACGCGGCACGACCGAGGCCGGCAGCCCGCGGGCGGCGAGCATGGCCAGGACCACCGCCCCGGCCACCAACCCCACCAGTCCGCCCCAGGCACCGTCGCCGTACGCGATGCCGCCGACGAAGCCGAGCAGGCTCGATCCGAGGTGGTAGAAGAGCAGGTAGAGCGAGGACGCCTGCGCCCGACGGTGCGTCGCCTGCGCGCCGACCCAGCCGCTCGCCGTCGCGTGGGCCCCGAAGAAGCCGAACGTCACCAGGCCGGTGCCGAGCAGCACGGTCGACAGGCGGGCCGGCAGCGTGAGCAGCACCCCCGTCAGCATCAGCAGGACCGAGAGCAGCAGCACGCCGCGACGGCTGCGCCGGTCGGTCTGACCTCCGAGCCAGTTGGCGCTGACGGTCCCGGCCAGGTACAGCAGGAACACCAGGGCCGCGCTGCCCGCCGTCATGTCGAAGGGCGGCGCCTCCAGGCGGTACTGCAGGAAGTTGAAGAAGGCGACCATGGCGCCCATGAGCATGAACCCGCAGACGAACAGCCGTCGCAGGACGGGGTCGGCCAGGTGCACGCGGGACTTGCTCACCTGCGACCACAGTCGCTCGGGCTGTGAGACGAAGTGCCGGGAAGCGGGCAGGGCCCGGGCGACGTAGACGCTGCCGGCCAGAGCGATGAGCCCTACCGCAGCCGTCCCGACCCGCCAGTCGTACAGGCCCGCGAGCAGGCCGCCCAGCAGGCGGCCGGCCAGACCACCGAGCCCCGTACCGCTGATGTACAGGCCCATCGTGGACCCCAGGTTGCCCGCCTCGACCTCCTCGACGATGTAGGCCATCGCTACGGCTGGCAGCCCGGCGAGCGCCAGACCGGTGAGCACCCGCAGGCCGAGCAGAACCCCGAAGGACGGGCTCAAGCCGGTGACCAGGGTGGTCCCCGCGGCCGCGAGCAGCGAGCCGACCAGCAGCCCGCGGCGGCCGCGCCGCTCCGACACCGAGGCGGCGAACACGACGCCCAGCGCCAGGGGCAGCGTCGTCAGGCTCACGGTCAGGGCTGCGGTCGCCGGGGACACCCGGAAGGCCGAGCTGACGTCCGGCAGCGTCCCCTGGGCGACGTACAACATGGCGAAGGCCGAGAAACCGGCGACGAACAGAGCCCGGTTGGCAGCCCCTCCGGTGCCCGTCACGGGCTGCGTCGACCCCGCGCGGGCCCCGATGCTGCGCTGGGTCACCAGACCTCCTCCTTGAGCGGAGCCACTGTATACGTCGTATGGGTGACGGGAACGAACCGCATCCCTCCGTGCCGGCGCCGAGGGGAGGCACGGGCCGCCACCTCGGTCCGGGCGTCGCTCAAGCGGGACTGCTGCGGGGACGACATGGCGTGGGCGGGCTGCTGCCTGCAGAACCTGAACGGGGGCCCGCGGTGGCGCTGGTCGAGACCGACGGCCCCTTCGACGAGTTCTTCGTGCAGGGCGCGGCGCGCCATGAGGAGTCGGCCGAGGTACGCATCGCCGCCGTACGCCGTGTCGCCAGCGGGCACGGCCCGCGCAGGCCTGGCGCGCCCCGACGACGTACGCGACCCCGCCGCGGCGGCGAAGCGACCGGCGCGGGGTGCTGGCTGGGGTGGCCGCCGTCGTCCTGGTCGTCGCGGTGGCGCTGGTCGCTCCCCAGAGCCTGGGCCTCGGGCTCGGCGCCGTCCCTGCTGTCGCCGCACCGCCACGGCCGGTCGATCCGCCGCGCAACGCCTGCTCCCCGCCGTCCTCGCGCCGGCCGGTCGGGGCGGCTGGAGGCCCTTGGCACAGGACCCGGCAACCGGCGAGGTCCTGCGCTTCGACCCGTGCCGGCCGCTGCACTACGTCGTCCGGGCCGGCCTCGAACCCCCGGGGGGCGCCCGCACCCTGGACGCCGCCGTCCAGGAGCTCTCCAAGGGCAACCGCTGGGCGCCGGTGCTCATCGCGTCGACCCCTGCGGAGTCCGCCGAGCTCGCTGGCGATGTCGACGGCTACGCCGGCCCGCAGGTCGGGTTCGACGGCCGCCAGCACCTCGTCTCCGGCCAGGTCGTGCTCGACGCGGCCCAGCTCACCACCCCGGCGGGGGCCCTCAGCCCGGCCGCGTATCCGACGGCGCTGCACGAGCTCGCGCACCTGGTGGGACTCGGGCACGTCCAGGACCCCCAGCAGTTGATGTACCCGCAGCTGCTGCGGCAGCAGCAGTTCGGGATGGGCGAACCTGCGGGGTCTCGCGCAGGCCGGCCAAGGGCCCTGCGCCTGATCAGCTCGCCGGAGCAGAGCTGGCGACAGGGCGCCGTCTCGCTGCTGCTCAGCCCGCTTGGTTACTCCTGCTCGCTGATCGTCGACTGCACCCGCTCCCCGGCGCACAGCCTGCCTTAGGCTGGCGCGGTGCTCCAGTCCGGCGCCACGCCGCGAGCGGTCGGGGCGCGCAACGCCATGGTCGGGCTCGCACCGGGCGCGTTCGTCCTGCTCTGGAGCACCGGCTTCGTCGGCGCGAAGTACGGCCTGCCCTACGCCGAGCCGTTCACCTTCCTTGCCTTGCGGCTGGCTATCGCCGGTGCGCTGCTGGCCGGGGCCGCAGCGCTGTCCCGCAGCGACATCAGCCGTGCGCAGATGGGCCGCGCGGCCGTTTCCGGACTGCTGCTGCACGCGACCTACCTCGGCGGGGTCTTCTGGGCCATCTCGCGAGGCACCCCGGCCGGTGTCTCCTCGGTCATCGTGAGCCTGCAGCCGGTGCTGGTCGCCGCCCTCGCGACCCGCCTGCTGGGTGAGCAGCTGATCCGGCGGCAGTGGCTCGGCCTGCTCGTGGGCGTGGTCGGCGTCGCTCTGGTGATCGCGCCCGGCCTGGCGGGAAGCTCTGGACGCCTCCCGGTCAGCGGCGTCGTCGCCTGCCTGCTCTCCCTGGTCGGCGGGACTGCCGGGACGTTGTGGCAGAAGCGGCACGGCGACGGGATCCCTCTGCTGGCGGGCACGGCCGTGCAGTACGCCGCAGCTGCCACCGCGCTGCTCGCGGTGTCCTTTGCGACGGAGTCGCGGCACATCGCCTGGACCGGCCACTTCGTCGGCGCCCTGACCTGGCTCGTCCTGGTCCTGTCGATCGGCGCGGTCCTGCTGCTGCTCGTACTCCTACGGCGTAGCAGCGCATCCGGTGTCTCGAGCCTGTTCTACCTGGTGCCGCCAGCCACCGCCGTCGAGGCGTTCCTGGTCTTCGGCGAGCGACTGGCGGCCCTGTCGGTGGTCGGGGTCGGCGTCGCCGCGGTAGGGGTCGCCATGGTCGTGAAGACCAGGACCGTGGACACCGGCATCCCGGACGCCTGAGAGCTTTGCGCCGCATCGTCAGGCGACCACCTCCACCGAGCGCGCACCTCACGACCTGAAGCGTGTCGCCGGCCACGGCTGGCCGGCGTAGCGCTGGGTGCCCGGGCCGGGCCGGGGGTTGCTCGCGCCGAGCAGACCCGCGCCGATGCGCAGGCCCCGGACCGGGCCGACCCGGCGCAGCCAGCTGTCCCGGGTCAGCGCCGCGAGGGAACGGTCGTCGCGGTGCACGGTGAGTCCGCCGACGTAGTGCACGGGGTCCCTCGTGAAGGTGCTGACCGCCGCCGGCAGGTGACCCGCGAGGTCGCGCCCTGCGAGTCGGCGGGTCAGCTCCTGCACTGCTGGGTCGTCGAACAGCGGCGCCCGGTCCCGGGGGAACCACTGCCAGACCACCGACGCCGGCGCTCCCGACGCGTCCAACGCGGCGGCGTCCACCCGCACGGCGTCGTCGTACGGGCGGGGCCCGGCCCACCAGGCCGACAGCCGCAGGCCGCTCCCGGGCTCGTCGTCGGCGTGCACGGCAGCGCCGAGGTCAGGTGCCCGCAGGTCCCCGCGGCCGGCAGTGTCCGCGGGGGCGAGGGCGAGCCAGGCCCAGCTCACGAGCCAGGCACCTCCCACTCCGACCGCAGCTGCCGGGTGGCCAGCCGCAGGGCCAGACGCAGCTCCTCCAGCGTCGGTCGCCCCCAGTACCAGTAGCCGTTCCACGCGGCAGAGATCGTGAGATCGGGCAGCAGGACGAAGACGTACGGCCCGTAGGGGTCGTGCGTGGTGTCGGTGGTCTCCCGCAGACCGAGGACGTCCAGCCAGGCCCGGTCCGTGTCGGACAGGAAGGGCCAGCGGGCGCCGAGCCCGGCGCGCAGACCGGACAGGACCTCGGGTGGGTCGACGCTGAGGCTGACCATCCGCGTGTAGGCCACGTCGGCCTCGTCCTGCAGCGGGACCAGCTGCCGGAACCAGGTCTGCTCCTTCGGACACCACGGGCCGCGGAAGGTCTGCAGGACCAGCGGGTCGCCGTCCGCCAGCCAGGAGAGCCTCCGCGTGATGCCGTCGTGATCGGGCAGCTCGAGGTCGGGGAACGGCGCGCCGACGAGCCCGGCATCCGGGCTCTGCCTTGGGCGCAGTCGCGGCCCCGGTCCGTGGTGTTCGCTCATCGCTGTGATCCCTCCCGGCCGCACTCTTGCCTAACAGCCCCCCGGTAGGAAGGCTTGCGCCACCGCGGCGCCGCCGCCCACCCGGAGAGCGGGTCGGACCCGTCTCCTGGACGGGCAGTGAGAGGCCACCCCCTTGATCGCACCCCGCCGAACCCGTACCCGGGTCGGTTCCCTGCTCGTCGGCACCGCCACCGCGGCCGCCCTGACCCTGCTCCCCCTCGCCCTCCCCGCTCCAGCACAGGCCGCCGTCGGCGCCGGACACGGCGACAGCGGACCCGCAGTCGCACACGACACCTCCGCGCCGCTGTCGTCGTACACAGGCGCGCCGCCGACCGCCGAGGCCAAGAAGGGCAAGAAGGAGCACTTCGACAAGCGCGACGCCGGCCTGCCGCAGAAGGCCGGCGACAACCGACCGGACACGGCGCTGCAGACCACACCCTCGACGCTCGCTGCCCCCACCTCGGCCGCCTTCGAGGGCGTCGGCGCCGGCCTCGCCGGCTTCACCGTGCAGTCGGCCCCGCCGGACACCGACGCCGCGGTCGGGCCGACGCAGGTCGTGCAGACCGTCAACAGCGGCTTCGCGGTGTTCAATAAGACCGGCGGCGTGCTGTACGGGCCGGTGCTCACCAACACGCTGTTCAGCGGCTTCGGCGGGGCCTGCCAGACCACCGACGACGGCGACGCGGTTGTGCGCTACGACCGGGCCGCCGGGCGCTGGATCATCGCGCAGTTCGCCAACGCGGCCTCCACCAGCGGCCCCTACTTCGAGTGCCTCGCGGTCTCCACAACCGGGGACGCGACCGGGTCCTACTACCGGTACTCCTTCCAGTACGCGAACTTCCCCGACTACCCCAAGCTCGGGGTCTGGCCGGACGCCTACTACGTCACCTACAACCAGTTCAGCGGCAACACCTTCAAGGGCGCGCAGTCCTGTGCGATGGACCGGGCCAAGATGCTGACCGGCGCCGCAGCCACCCAGCAGTGCTTCACCACCAGCACGTCGTACGGCGGTCTGCTGCCCGTCGACAACGCCGGCGGGACGGCGCCGCCGGCCGGTGAACCGGCGCTGCACGTCGCGATCGGTGCGACCGCCTCCACACTGGCGGCCTGGAAGTTCCACGTCGACTGGGCCACCCCGGCCAACAGCACGTTTACCGGCCCGACAAGCCTTGCCACCGCGGCGTTCTCGCAGGCCTGCGGCGGCGGCACCTGCATCCCGCAGAGCGGGACGACCAACAAGCTCGACTCGCTGGCCGACCGGCTGATGTACCACCTGTCCTACCGCAACCACGGCGGCACCGAGTCGATCGTACTGACCCACTCGGTGGTCGCGGGCACCTCGACCGCCGTGCGCTGGTACGAGCTGCGCAACCCGACCGCGCCGACGATCTACCAGCAGGGCACGTATGCGCCGGACGCCTCCTACCGCTGGATGGGCAGCGCCGCCATGGACAAGACCGGCGGCATCGCGATGGGCTACTCGACCTCGAGCAGCACCAGCTTCCCGAGCATCCGCTACACCGGCCGTGCGGCCACCGATGCGCTCGGCACCATGACCGCGGGCGAGGGCTCGCTGGTCAGCGGCGGCGGTTCGCAGACCGGGACGCTGACCCGCTGGGGCGACTACGCCAGCATGAGCATCGACCCCTCCGACGACTGCACCTTCTGGTTCACCTCGGAGTACCTCGCCAGCAGCGGCACCTTCAACTGGCACACCCGTATCGGGCACTTCGCGCTGCCGAGCTGCGGCGCCACGACGGCGAACGACTTCTCGATCGCGGCCTCACCGACGTCCGGCACCGCCGCGCAGGGCGCCTCCGCCACGACCACGGTCACCACGGCCGTGACCAGCGGTACGGCGCAGACGGTGAACCTGTCCGCCAGCGGTCTGCCGTGCGGCGCCACGGCGAGCTTCTCCCCCGCCTCCGTCACGGCGGGGAGTTCGTCGAGCCTGAACATCTCGACCTCGGCCAGCACGCCGGCCGGGAGCTACCCGGTCACGGTCACGGGCACGTCGACCTCCGCGACGCACACGACGATCTTCACGATCAGCGTCACCGCAGCGTCCGGCACCTCGGCGATCACCAACGGCGGGTTCGAGACCGGTTCGCTGACGGGCTGGACCTCCAGCGGGGCCCGTACCGGCATCAGCACGGTCGGCCACACGGGCAGCTACTCGGCGCTGCTCGGGTCGAGCAGCCCGACCAACGGGCTGTCCTCGATCGCGCAGACCTTCACGGCCCGCACCGGCTCGTCCGGCCTGTCGTTCTGGTGGGAGAGCTCCTGCCCGGACACGGTCACCTACGACTGGTCGACCGCGACACTGCGCGACAACACGACCGGCGTCACCACGACGGTGCTGCCCAAGACCTGCGCCGCCTCGGTGGCCTGGGCCAAGGTCAGCGCCGCCGTCACGGCCGGGCACAGCTACACGCTGACCCTGTCGAACCGCGACGACAACTACACCGGTGACGCCACCTACACCAGGTACGACGACGTGGCCGTCGGCTAGGGCCGCCTCTGCTGACGGGCCGGGCGAACCGTCCGGGACCCCGTCGGCGCGTGCTGGGTGAGGGGAGCTCAGCGCACTGCGCTCTCTTTGCTCGCGCCGGCAGGAACCGCGTCGGCGGCGTCGAAGTCCTCCTTCACTGCCCCAGCCGTCGAAGGGTCCTGCATGCCGCGCCGTCCGTCCCGCGTCCGCTCCGTCCTCGCTGCAGCCGTCGGGGTGGGGCTCGTCGCCACGCTCACTGCCTACGCCGCCGACCAGCAGGCCGCCAACGGCCTGACGCCCGGTACGGACGTCCGCAAGGCGACCACGCAGCCCGGGCCGTCCACTCCTGCGGCCACAGCGCTGCTCGCCGATGTGCTCGCCCGGCAGGCGGCCGGCGCGTTCGCGCACCCGGCCGCCGGCGCGCCGGTCGTCGGACCGGACTACGTCGCCAGCCCGAACGTCTCGCTGCTGCACCGCATCCCGCTGCCGGCCGACGGCGTCGGCGCCCGGGTCGTCGGCAACTTCCTCTACGTCACCAGCACCAAGGACCTGGAGATCTACGACATCTCCACGCCGACCTCGCCGGTCCAGGTCGGCGCGGTCAACCTCGACGTCGAGTTCGAGAACGAGCAGGTGCCGACCGACGGCTCGCTGCTCGGCATCTCCGGCCAGACCTCGACCGTGACCGTTGCCGGCCCGTGCACACCGGCCGCGACGACCCCGAGCACGTACAAGGCCAACTGCCTCGCGCTGTTCGACGTCCGCCACAAAGCGACGCCTGTCCAGGTCGCCGCCGTGGGGGGCGCCGGGGACCACACCTCCACCTGCCTCACAGTCGCCGGTCAGTCCTGCGCCTACTTCTACGGTTCCAGCGGCCGCGTCACCGACGCCCGCCAGGCGCTGACCCGGCACCGGGCGACGCTGCTGTCGACCAACTGGCAGACGGCGCTGAAGGCGCGGTACGGGGTGACCGAGGCCTCGTGCCACCACCAGGTGCAGCTGCGGCCGGGCGTGCTGCTCACGGCCTGCCAGCCGATGGCGCTGATCTCGGTCAACCAGGCCGACGGCGGCTCGATCACCCGCCCGGCGCTACTGGCCACGGCCGACTACAGCAGGGCCCCCGACGACCGGACCCGCTTCATCCACGGCGTCGAGTGGGCTCGAGGGGGCACCGACAAGATCATGCTGTCGGGCGGCGAGACCAACTTCACCGGGGTCTGCACCCCGACCGCCGGCGCCTTCTCCACCTTCCTCGTCGGCGGCACTGCCCAGCACCCGAGCTTCACCTTCGCCGACCAGGTGCGCCCGCACTCCGGGCAGTACGTCGACGGCAACCCGCCGGACGGCGGCTACTCCTTCGGCTGCTCCTCGCACTGGTTCGAGCCGCAGCCGGCGTTCCACAACGGCGGCCTGGTGGCCCTCGCCAGCTACGAGAACGGCACCCGCATCAAGCGGATCAGCTCGTCCGGCAAGATCACCGAGGTCGGCTTCTTCGAGCCGCTCGGCGGCAGCACCTCAGCCCCCCACTGGGCGAAGGACGGCCG
>JAABUZ0100004581.1_pt1 | contig 18947 bp, 12 predicted proteins | sample 5562091 | NCBI WGS metagenome assembly JAABUZ01 (sample SAMN12813069, study PRJNA571459) | rock metagenome | isolation source: Antarctica rocks | place: Antarctica: Victoria Land, Linnaeus Terrace sud | collected 2015-12-21 | reverse complement strand
GACCTGCACCGCCGCTGCGGCTTTTTTTCGGCCGAGGCGCTCGCCGCGGCCGCGCCCGAGATCGCGCGCTGGGCGAGCGGCCCCGAGGCGATCGGGCGCCTGGCCGAGCGGCTCGGCCCCGGACGGCCGGGCACACAGATCGGCACAGGCCTCGAGGACGCACGATGACCGCACCCGCCGCACAGTTCCCCGCCGAGACCGACGCGCGCGGCGCGTTCGTCCGGCAGCAGTACCGGTTCCGCGACCGCATCACCGCCGACGACTCGTCCGGCTACCCGGCGGAGGCGGGACGGTACCACCTCTACGTCTCGCTCGCCTGCCCGTGGGCGCACCGCGCGGTCATCGTCCGCAAGCTGTTAGGCCTCGAGGACGTGGTCTCGATGTCCGTCGTCGACCCCGTGCGCGACGAGCGCGGGTGGGCGTTCCGCGAGGGGCGCGGGCACGGGCGCGACTCCGTGTGCAACTTCGACTTCCTGAGCGAGGCATACCTGCGCACCGACCCGGCGTACGAGGGGCGCTACACCGTGCCCTGCGTGTGGGACCGCGTGACGAAGCGCCTGGTGACCAACAACTACCCCGACATCACGATCGACTTCGAGACCCAGTTCACCGCCTTCCACGCGCCGGGGCTCGCCGGGCTCGTCCTCGTCGCGCCCTCGCCGCCCACCCCCGAGCCGATGACCGAGGCGAGCCGGGCGCACACGCGCGCCACGTACGGCGACCACACCGCCGCGGTCGAGACCGCGCGCCGGATCACCCGGCGCCCGCTCGCCCCGGCCGCGTTCGACCAGGTCGTCGCCGACAACTTGCGCACTTCGCGCCCGGCGTGGGACGCGTGGATGCTCGAAGGCAGCCTGGAGAACCTCTCCGCGCGAATGCCCCACGTGGACGTGCCCGCGCTCGTCGTGGCCGGCGGCGCCGACCCGGTGATGGAGCACGCGATGCTCGAACGCGAGGTGCGCGACCGCATCGCCGGCGCGCGGATGGTCGACGTCGCCGACGTCGGGCACCTCGTGCCGCTCGAGGCGCCCGCGGAACTCGCGGCCGCGGTCGGCGACTTCGGCACGGCGCTCCCGGCCCGGGCGTGATCCCGCCCACCGTCGCCTACGGCCTGTTCACGGCACAGCGGCCGGTCATCCTCACGAACGCCGGCGTCGTGGTGCTCGCCGGCACGTTCGTCCTGGCGAAGGTGCGCTTCCGCTGAGCGGCCGCGCCGCTAAGAGAAGTTTTCGGTCGCGCCGCGCGCCGCGTCGGCCCCGCCGCGGGGGCGGGCCCGGCCGTTGCGTTAGGCGGCCGCCCGACACCGGCGCCGCCGCCCCACCTCCAGCCCGCCCCGCATGCACCGCTCCCCGAGCGGGACGCACTTCATGTTCGCCACCGGCATCGAGAACAGTTACCCGACCGTCCGGGACGCCCGGGGCACTCGCGTGCGGGTGGACGAGATGGCGAAGTGCGGGCACTACGGGCACTGGAAGACGGACTTCGACTTGGTCGAGCAGCTCGGGACGAGCTTCCTCCGGTACGGCCCGGCGATCCACACCACCTGGCTCGGCGACGGGCGCTACGACTGGGGCTTCGCCGACCTGACCTTCGCGGACCTCAAGCGGCGCGACGTCACGCCGATCGTCGACCTCTGCCACTTCGGGGTGCCCGACTGGATCGGCGACTTCCAGAACCCCGACTTCCCGGAGCGCTTCGCGGTCTACGCCCGCGTCTTCGCCGAGCGCTTCCCGTGGGTGCAGTTCTACACGCCGGTCAACGAGATGTACATCTGCGCCATCTTCTCGGCGCGCTACGGCTGGTGGAACGAGCAACTCGCGACGGACCAGGCGTTCGTCACCGCGCTCAAGCACGTCGTCCGGGCGAACGTGCTCGCCATGCACGCGATCCTCGAGGTGCGCCCCGACGCGGTGTTCGTGCAGAGCGAGTCGAGCGAGTACTTCCACGCCCGGAGCCCCGCGGCGATCGGCCCGGCCGAGCGGATGAACGAGATCCGCTTCCTCTCGCTCGACCTCAACTACGGCCGGCGCGTCGGGTCCGAAATGTACGAGTTCCTGCTCGACAACGGCATGACCCGGGACGAGTACCATTGGTTCTTCGGCCGCGGGCTCAAGCAGCACTGCGTCATGGGGAACGACTACTACGTGACCAACGAGCACAGCGTCGCCCCGGACGGGTCGACCGAGGCCGCGGGCGAGGTGTTCGGCTACCACGTGATCACGTCGCAGTACTACGCGCGCTACGGGCTGCCGGTGATGCACACCGAGACCAACATCGCCCAGGGGCCCCGGGGGGACGAGGCGGTGCGCTGGCTCCGGAAGGAGTGGGCCAACGTGCTCCGCGTCCGCAACGACGGCCTGCCGATCCTCGGCTTCACCTGGTACTCGCTCACCGACCAGGTGGACTGGGACACGGCGCTGCGCGAGGACAACGGCACCGTCAACCCGTTAGGCCTCTACGACTTGGACCGGAAGATCCGCCCCGTCGGGCAGGCCTACCAGGAGCTGATCCGCGAGTGGCGGGACGTACTGCCGACGCAGAGCATGGTGCTCACGCTGCCCGCCTACCCGCCCAGCCGCCAGAACGACCCGCTCGTGCGCCAGATCCGCACCTACGCCGGGGCGCGCAACGCGGCGCGCGCGTCGGGCACGACCGCCGCCGCGTCCGACTCCCCCGACGTCCCCGACCCCTCGGCATCCGATATATGAGCCGTTTCGAGAATAAGTCCGTCATCGTCACCGGCGCCGCGAGCGGCATCGGGCTCGCCACCGCCAAGCGCTTCGGCAGCGAGGGCGCGCGCGTCGTGATCGCCGACCGCGACGCCGCGCACGCCGCCCAAGCGGCCGAGGCCGTCAAGGCGGCCGGCGCGCCCGACGCGTGGGGCGCGCCGTGCGACGTCTCCGACGAGAACGCGGTCGTCGCCTGCGTGGCGGAGACCCTCAAGCGCTTCGGGTCGCTCGACGTCGTGGTGAACAACGCGGGGCTGATGACCTTCACCGCGCTCGCCGACCTCACCGGCGACGACTGGCGGCGCGTGCTCGGCGTCGACCTGCTCGGCACCTTCTTCTTCGTCAAGCAGGCGTTCCTCCACATGAAGCCGGGCGGCGCCGTGGTGAACGTGTCGAGCATCCACGCGATCGAGACCGAAGCCTTGGCCGCGCCCTACGCCGCGGCCAAGGCGGCCGTGGTCTCGCTCACGCGCTCGGCCGCGATCGAGGGCAAGCCGCGCGGCATCCGCGTCAACGCGGTGCTCCCCGGCGCGGTCGACACGCCGATGCTGTGGGACAACCCGAACGTGAAGAGCGGCGTGGAGAAGATCGACCGCAGCATGGTCGGCGCGCCCGAGGACCTGGCCGCGGCCATCGCGTTCCTCGCCTCGGACGACGCCAAGTTCGTCCAGGGGACGACGCTCGTCGTCGACGGGGGGCGGCTCGACCGGCTCTGACGACCGGCTCTGACGCGGGCGCCGCTTGCGCTACCGGTCCGCCGCGCCCGCCCACGCGAGGCCGTCGGGCTGCCGGCCGGCCGGGACCCGGCCGACCACGGCGAGCGAGCGGACGTCGATCGCCGCGACGTCGTCGTCGGGCGTGCAGGCCACGTAGGCGCGCGCGCCGTCCGGCCGCATCTGGATCCCCGCCGCCCCGCGCCCGACCGGGATCCGCTTCACCACGGCCCGCGTCGCGGCCCGGAGGACCGTCACGTCGGGGCCGCCTAACGTCGAGACGAAGACGAGCGCGCCGTCGGGCGTGAACTTGAGGCGGTTGGCCCCGCGCACGTCCGCGGCGAGCGTCTGCACGACGCGCTTGGCCGCGAGGTCGACGACCGAGATCGTCCCGTCGCCGGCGTTCGCGACCCACGCCTCGCGCCCGTCCGGCGAGACGTCGACGCCCTCCGCGCCGCGGCCGACCGGGACGACCGTCGCCGTCCAGTCCGTACGGGACGCGCCGCCCGGCGGCCCTCCCGGCCCCGGCCCGGGCCCCGGGCCGCGCGCGGCGCCTTCCTCGAGCACGCTCACCGTGCCGGCGTTGACGTTCGTGGTGACGACGCGCCGCCCATCGGGGGCGACGACGAGCATGTGCGTCCGGTCCTGCCCGGTCCCGAGCACCCAGTCCACCCGCCCCGTGCCCGGGTCGTAGCGGCCGACGGCCTTCGCCGCCTCGGCCGTGAACCAGAGCTTTCCGCCGACGAACTCGAGACCGTGCGGGCCGCGCAACGCGCCGAGGTCGATCGCGGGCAACGCGCGGCGGCCGACGAGGTCGACGGGCGTGATCGTGTGATAGGCGCCGCCGCCGTAGTTGGAGATGTACGCCACGCGGCCGTCGGCGGACGCGACTACCTCGTGCGGATCCGGCCCGGACGGAATCCGGGCGAGGACGCGCAGCGTCGCGGGGTCGACGATGCTGAGCACCTGGTCCGTTTTCGAGAGGACGAGGAGGGCGGGCGACGGCGCCGGGCGCCCGCGCGCGGGGCGCGGATGACTGCCGTCACGCCCGGCGGTGGCCGGGGAGTTCGAGCCGATGGCGGCGCCGACGATCGCCAGCATGCCGACGACGTGGGCACCGACCAGCCACTGCATTGCACGTCTCATGATCCACCTCCGGGCGGACGCCTCCGGTTTCGATCGCGGGCGATTCCGGCCACGTGCATCACAAGTGCCGCGCCGTGCGCGGCCGCGATCGGCGAGCGGACGGGAGTCCGCGTCCTGGGCTGGCTCCCCGGGGACCCGGCGCCTAACGTGCCGCGCGCCCCCGACCGCCCGCGTCTAACGGTCGGGCGTCGGGGCCGCGGGCGCGGGGACGAGCGACTGGTCGGCGGCGGTGCCGGCCATCACGCCGTCGGCGGCCGCGAAGCTCGCGTCGTGCATCCCCGCAGCCGTCGCGCGCCAGCCGCTCCGCGACCGCCGCCCCGATCGCGCGCGACGCCCCGGTCACGATGGCCACCCTGCTGCTGTCGTCGCTCATGCTCCCCCTCCAGATCGGTCAGACGTGCTCGCGTCGAAATGCGACCATAGCCGTCTCTGGTGACGCGTGACGCCCCCCGCCGCGGGACGTCCACCGGGGGTTCGTCCGCTACGCCACCCCCCCCCCGATATCCCGCCCGATGTCCCTCCGTCGCTTCACGACCGCCGCGCGCGCTCGCGCCACCTTCCCGCTCGGCGTGCTGCTCGCAGCCTCGGCCGCGCTGACCGCCTGCCAGCAGGACGCGCTCACCGCGCCCGCCGGCCGCCCCGCGGCGATCATTGCCTTCCCGCCGCCCGCCGTCCCCGGCCCGGTGCTCGCCCCGATCGCGTTGCCCGGCAGCCCGATAACGCTCTTGACGGGCGGCGTGACGGTGCCCGTGACGACCACCTTCACCGACGGCTCGGTCGACAGCACGACGGCCTTCTACACCGCGTCGCTCGACTGCGGCGGTGGGACGGCGGCGGGCGTCGGGGTGACGACGACGTCGCCCACCGCCGGCACCGCGGGCGGCAGCTGCACCTACACGGCGCCGGGCGTCTACGCCGTGTCGCTCACCGTCACCGACGGCGCGGGTGGCAGCACGACCCAGACCCCCCCGACCTACGTCGTCGTCTACGACGCCGGCGCGGGCTTCGTGACGGGCGGCGGCTGGATCACCTCGCCGGCCGGAGCATACGCGGCCGACCCGTCACTCACGGGGCGGGCCAACTTCGGGTTCGTTGCGAAGTACCAGAAGGGCGCGACGGTGCCGACGGGCCAGACCGAGTTCCAGTTCCAGCTCGGGCGGCTGAACTTCCACAGCACGGCCTACGAGTGGCTCGTGGTCTCGGGGAGCCGCGCGCAGTACAAGGGGCAGGGCACGATCAACGGCGCCGGCAACTACGGCTTCCTCATCACGGCCGTCGACGGCAGCCTCGACGGCACCGCGCAGGACCGGTTCCGCATCAAGCTCTGGGACACGAGCGGCGCGGTCGTCTACGACAACCAGATGGGCCAGGGCGATACGTCGGGCGCGGCGACGGTGCTCGCGGGCGGGGCGATCACGATCCACAAGTGACGCGCCGCGCGTAGCCCCCCGGCCGCGGGCCCCCTACGCGTCGGCCGCGGCCGGGTCCCCCACACGGAGGGTCCCGGCCGCGCGCACGACGGCATTCTGTGCGAACCGCACCTTATTGCCGTGCCGCCGGTACGTCGCCAGCGTGCGGAGCGGCTCGGTGCCGCGGGCCGCACTCGCCTGGTCGATGGTCGTCACCACGCAGCGCGCGCACGGCTTCACGACCGCCAGTTCGACGGCCTCCGCGCCGCCGCCCAGCCGCAGCGCGCGCCAGCCGTCCTCCGCGTACGGCGCGAGCGCCTCGGCTTCGTCCGCCGCGACGAGCACGCTCGGCCGGAACCGCTCGATCCCCACGGGCGCGGCCCCGGCCCCGGCGAGCCGCGCGTTGAGGTCGTCGAGCGAGGCCTGCGAGGCGACGAGCACGGGGTAGCCGTCGGTGAACGCGATGCGGTCGCCCGGCGCGGCGTAGCGCGGGTCGACCGGGCGGCGCACGTCGTCGGGCATGTACACGAGCCGCGTCGGCGCGCCGAGCCACGCGGTGGCCCACGCGTGCGCCTCGGGCGCGGCCGGCGCGACGTCCACCACGTCGTCGAACACCGTCACGCGCACGCGCGGCGCGCCCCCAGGGGGGACGGCGACGCGCAGCGGCGGTAGCCCGGGCGCGGCGAGCGTCAAGCCGCCGCCCGCGCCGGGCGTGACTCTGCCTAACGCGAGCCGGGCGTGCTCGCGCTGGGTGAGGAAGCGCCCGGCCGCGTCGACCAACATCCAGCGGCGGTCCCCCTCGAGCCCGAGGTCGCCCACGCGCGCCGCGCGCACGGCGACGCCGCCGAGCGACTTGACCGGGTAGATCCAGAGGCCGGCGACGCGCACGGACCTAACGGACGCCGGGCAGGGCGGTGCGCCCGGCCCCGCCCCCAGGACCCCCGATGAGACCCCTCACCACGCCACCTGCGGCGACGGATAGTAGTTGACGCCGAGCAACCGCCAGCGCGGCGCGTGGGCGGCAATACGCGCGCGGAAGCTCTCCCAATCCTTCCCGGCAGCCGCCGTCCACCCGACCTCGGCCAGCGCGGGCAGCCGCGGCAGCAGGAGGTACTCCGCGGCCGTGATGTTCGGCACCGTCTCCGTCCAGAGCGGCGCCTCGACGCCGAGCACGTCGCCCGCCGCGACCCCCGCGAAGTGCGTCACCGGGTCCCAGTCGTACGCCGTGCGCAGCTCGACGTAGCCGGCCCAGTGCAGGCCGATCTCGGTGGCCGGTGTGTACTGCATGTCGAGGTACGCGTTCGAGGCCGGCGACATCACGAGCTTCGCGCCCTGGCGGGCGGCCGCCATCGCGGTGTCGGCGCGCCACAGCTGCGCGACCGTGCCGGGCCGAAGCCGCGCCCGCCCAATCTCGTCCCACCCGATCATCCGCTTGCCGTGCCGCGCGACGATATCCTGCACGCGTTCCACGAACGCGGCGTACTGCGCGGGCGAGAGCACGGCCACCTCGTCGCCGCCCAGGTGCAGGTACGGGCCGGGCGTCATCGCCGCGAGCTCGCGGACCACGTCGTCGACGAACTTGTAGGTGCCCTCCTTGTCGGAGCAGAGCGCGCTGAAGCCGACGTGGATCCCCGTGTAGAGCCCCGGCGCCGGCGTGTCGTACGCCGAAGCGTCGGGCGCGGGCTTGCCGCAGCCGAGCGCCGGATACGCCGCGCTCGCCGCCTGCGTGTGGGCCGGCATGTCGATCTCGGGCACGACCGTGATGAAGCGGTCCCCCGCGTAGCGCACGATCTCGGCGTAGTCGGCCTTCGTGTAGTAGCCGCCCGGGCCGCCCCCCACCTCGGTCGACCCGCCGATCGCGGTCAGCTTCGGCCAGGCGTCGATCTGGACGCGCCAGCCCTGGTCGTCGCTCAGGTGCAGGTGGAGCGTGTTGAACTTGTAGAGCGCCAGGAGGTCGACGTACTGCTTCACCTCGTCGACGGTGAAGAAGTGGCGCGCGACGTCGAGCATCCCGCCGCGCCACGCGAAACGCGGCCGGTCGACGATCCGCCCCGGCGGGACGGTCCACGCGCTCGCGGCGCGCACGGCGCTCTGCTGGGCCTCGATTCCGGCGGGGAGCAGTTGCCGCAGGGTCTGGACGCCGCGGAACAGCCCCGCGGGACGCGCCGCCGTGAGGCGCACGGAGTCGGGCGTGATGCTGAGCTCGTAGCCCTCGTCGCCCAGCTCCGCCCCGCCGCCGAGCCGCAGCGCGATCCCCCCCGACGGCGCCGCGCCGTCCGCGGCCGAGACGGCGAACCGAAACCCCGTCGCCGGGCGGAGCAGCGTGGCGAGCATCTGGCCCACGCGCGCCGCCCCGCTGTCACGCGGGGGCACGACGATGCGGGTCGTCGCCGTGAGCGCGAACGGCGCCCCGGTGCCCGGGACCACGGACGCGGGCGCCGGGACGACGCGGTGCGCACCGAGTGTCGCGAGCGGCGGCCGCTGGAGCGCCCCCTCGCTCGGCGTCGGCGTGGGCGCGGCTTGGGGGGCGCGGGCGGGGCGGCACGCCGCGACGAAGCTCGCGAGCAGGAGTGCGGCGAGGTGCGCCGCCGAGCGGGTGTTTCGGACCATGCGGGGCAGCGCGAGAGTGACGGAGGGGTGTACGAGCGGTGCACTAAGATAAGGCACCGCTCCCGCGAGTTGCGCCGTCCTGCGCCGCGGCCATCTTGAAACGATCCCACCGTCGAGCATGCGGGCCCGCACCGTCGCCCGTGCTCGGATCCCTCCTTGGTTGCTTCTCCTCTTGCGGTTGATGTCTTCAGTGTCGTCGTCCACGCGTCGACTCGCGCGCGTGTGCGCCCGGGTGTGCGCCACGCTCTCGTTCGCGACCCTCGCGTCGCTCGCCTGCAGCTCCGCCGGACCCGTCCACCGGGGCGAGGCGCCGCCCGTGGACGGCCGGCTCTTCACGCGACTCCCGTCGAGCTACACCGGCGTCCGGTTCGAGAACCGGCTCACGGAGACCCGGGAGATGAACGTGTTCACGTACCGGAACTTCTACAACGGCGGCGGCGTCGCGTTAGGCGACCTGACCGGCGACGGCCTGCCCGAGATCGTGCTCACGTCCAACCAGCGCGGCCCGCGGCTCTACCTGAACGAGGGGCACTTCCGGTTCCGCGACGTGACCGAGGCGTCCGGGCTCCAGACCACGGCGGGCGCGTGGACCACCGGCGTCACCTTCGCCGACGTGAACGGCGACGGGAAGCTCGACATCTACATCTGCAAGGCCGGACCGGGCGGCCCCGCGAGCCGCGCGAACGAGCTGTGGATCAACCAGGGCGTCGGCGCCGACGGCGTGCCGCACTTCAAGGAGCAGGCGAAGGAGTACGGCGTCGCCGACGAGGGCTGGTCGACGCAGGCCGTCTTCTTCGACTACGACCGCGACGGCCGGCTCGACCTGCTCGTGATCAACAACTCGCCGAAACCGGTCACGGGGTTCGGCGTGTTCTACTCGCGCCTGATCGCCGACAAGTACAGCGGCGCGAAGCTCTACCACAACGACGGCGGCGCGGACCACCCGCACTTCACCGAGGTGACCGAGAAGGCCGGGATCTACAGCCCGCAGAACGCCTTCGGGCTCGGCGTGGCGGTGGGCGACGTCAACCGCGACGGGTGGCCCGACATCTACGTCTCCAACGACTTCTTCGAGCGCGACTACCTGTACGTCAACAAGGGCGACGGCACCTTCGCCGAGGTGGGCGACCGCGCCATGCCCGTGATGAGCCAGTTCTCGATGGGGCTCGACATCGCGGACCTCGATAACGACGGCTGGCCCGACGTCTACACCACCGACATGCTCCCGGAGAATGAGCACCGCCTGCGTACCATGGCGGCGTTCGACGGGTGGGACATCTACCAATCGAAGGTGCGCAACGGCTACCACCACCAGCTGATGCGCAACATGCTCCAGCACAACAACGGCGACGGCACGTTCAGCGACGTCGCGTGGATGGCGGGCGTGGCGCGCACGGACTGGAGCTGGGGCGCGCTCATCGTCGACCTCGACCTCGACGGCCGCAAGGACATCTTCGTGACCAACGGCGTGGCGCGCGACGTCACGTCGCAGGACTACATCGCCTTCGCGGCCAACGAGCACGCGGTGGCCGAGCGCGAGGCGGCGCGGCGGGAGCCGGCCGTGCTCAAGGAGGCCGACAGCCGATCTGTGGGCGGCCCGGCCGGCCCCGGTCTGGTCACCGACGAACCCAACTACAAGTCGCTGACCGAGGCGATGCCCTCGACGCCGATCTCCAACTACGCGTTCCACAACCTCGGCGACCTCCGGTTCGCCAACGAGGCCCACGCGTGGGGGCTCGACACGCCGAGCTTCTCGAGCGGCGCGGCGTACGCGGACCTGGATGGCGACGGCGCGCCCGACCTCGTCGTCAACAACGTGAACGGCGAGCCGTTCGTCTATCGCAACAACGCGCGCGCGCTGTACCCCGACCGCCACTTCCTGCAGGTCGCGCTCGACGGCGTGGGGATGAACCGGTATGGCGTGGGCGCGCGCGTGACGCTCCGCGTCGGCGGCGCCGAAGGCGGCGCGGCCGGCGGCGAGACGCTGATGCAGGAGGAGGCGCCCACGCGCGGGTTCGAGTCGAGCGTGGACCAGGTGCTCACCTTCGGGCTCGGCGCGCACGCCACCGTGCACACGCTCACGGTCGAGTGGCCGGACGGGCGCACGAGCACCATGCCTAACGTGGCGGCCGATCGGCGCCTCACGATCCACCAGGCGCAGGCCCCCGCCGGCGCGGGGGGCGCGCCCGCGCGCCCCGCGCTCGCGTCACACGACGCCGGCCTGCTCACGCCGGTGGCCGACAGCACCGCGTTCGACTTCGTCCACCGCGCGGCCGACTTCGTCGATTTCGACCGCGAGCGGCTCATCCCCAAGCTGCTCTCGACGGAGGGGCCGGCCCTGGCCGTCGGCGACGTGAACGGCGACGGGCTGGACGACGTGTACATCGGCGGTGGCAAGGGGCAGGCGGGGCGGCTCATGCTCCAGCAGCCCGACGGCCGCTTCGTGCCCGCCGCGACGCCGGCGTTCGACGCCGACGCGGGCTGCGACGACGTCGGCGCCACGTTCTTCGACGCCAACGGCGACGGGCACCCGGACCTCTACGTGGTGAGCGGCGGGAGCGCGTTCCCCGATTCGGCCCCCGAGCTGCAGGACCGGCTCTACCTGAACGACGGGCGCGGGCACTTCCGCAAGGCGTCCCCGGGGAGTCTGCCTAACGAGGCGATCGCCGGCTCGCGCGCGGTCGCGGCGGACTACGACGGCGACGGCGACCAGGACCTGTTCGTCGGCGGGCGCGTGGTCCCCGGGAAGTACGGCGTGGCGCCGCGCTCGATGCTGCTGCAGAACGACGGGCGCGGGCACTTCACCGACGTCACCGAGAAGCTCGCCCCCGAGCTCGCGCACGTGGGGATGGTCACCGACGCGGTCTGGCGCGACGTGGACGGCGACGGGCGGCTCGACCTCGTGGTGGTCGGCGAGTGGATGCCGATCACGGTCTTCCACAACGAGGGCGGGGGGCGGCTGAAGCGGATGAGCGTCCCGGGGCTCGCCAAGAGCCACGGCTGGTGGAACCGGATCATCGCGGGCGACTTCACGGGCCATGGGCGCACCGACTTCATCGTCGGCAACCTCGGCCTCAACACGCGCCTCCGTGCGAGCGCGACCGAGCCGGCGCAGATGTACGTCAAGGACTTCGAGGGCAACGGCATCGTCGAGCAGATTCTCACCGTGTACAACGGGGGCGTGAGCTACCCGATCACGCTGCGCGACGACCTGATCAAGGCGCTCCCCTTTCTCAAGGCGCGGTATCCCGGCTACAAGGCCTACGCGAAACAGCGTATCACCGACGTCTTCACGCCCGCCGAACTCGCGGGCGCGACAGTGCAGAACGCGTATACGTTCGCGACCTCGCTCGTGCGGAACGACGGCAACGGACAGTTCACCGTCGTGCCCCTCCCGCCCGAGTCACAAGTCTCCCCGGTCTACGGTATGCTCGCGCGCGACCTCGACGGTGACGGCAAGACCGACCTGCTGCTCGCGGGCAACTTCGACGGCGTGAAGCCCGAGATCGGACGCATGGCGGCGAGCTACGGGCTCGCCCTGCGCGGCGACGGGCAGGGACACTTCACGCCGTTGCGGGCGGCCGAGAGCGGGTTCTACGTGCCCGGACAGACGCGCGACATCGCGGCGGTGCGCACGCGCGGCGGGACCGCGTTCGTCATCGCGCGAAACAACGACCGGCCGTCGTTCTTCCGCCCTGTCCCGTCGTCCCGACCCGCTACCCTCGCCCGACGATGACCTCGCCCCCCAGACCAGTCCGCCGCGCGCTCGCGCTCGCGCTGACCGCCGCTGCGTTAGGCGCCGCCGTCGTGTTCGGCGCGCGCGGGCGCGCGGGCGCCGCACCGCGCCCGCCCGCGAGCGACGCCGAGATGCTCGACCGCGCGATGCGCGGGCTCACGAGCGTGATCGTGTACGACATCTTTTCCCCGCCGCAGGCGAGCCGCGCGTACGCCTACGCGAGCGTCGCCGCGTACGAGGCGCTCCGGCCCGCGCACCCCGAGTACCGCACGCTCGCGGGACAGCTCAACGGGCTCGACACGATCCCCGGGCCGCAGGCGGGCGTCGAGTACGCGTTGCCGCTCGCCGCCGTGCACGCGTTCATGGCTGTGGGCCGGCAGCTCACGTTCTCGCGCGCGCGCATGGATTCGTTGCGCGCCGCACTCGACGACGAGTACCGCCGGTCGGGCGTGTCCCCGGCGGTGTACGCGCGGTCGATCGCCTACGGCGACACGGTCGCCGCGCGCGTGCTCGCGTGGGCCGCGAAGGACCGCTACCTGCAGACGCGCGGCGCGCCCAAGTTCTCGGTGACCAACACGCCCGGCCGCTGGGTGCCGACGCCGCCGGCGTACATGGACGCGATCGAACCCAACTGGCGCCTCCTGCGGCCGTTCGTGCTCGACTCCGCGAGCCAGTTCCGCCCCGCGCCGCCGATCGCGTTCGACACCGCGAAGTCGAGCGCGTACATGCAGCAGGTGCGCGAGGTGTACGACGCCGGCCGCGCGCTCACGGCCGAGCAGAAGGCGCTCACGGCGTTCTGGGACTGCAACCCGTACGTGATGCACGTGCAGGGGCACTCGATGTTCGCGACGAAGAAGATCACGCCCGGCGGGCACTGGATGGAGATCGCGCGCACGGCGTCGCGGACGGCGAACGCGGACGTGATGCGATCTGCGGAGGCATACGCGCGCACGGCGATCGCGCTCGCGGACGGATTCATCTCGAATTGGGACGAGAAGTTCCGCAGCAACAGGATCCGTCCGGAGACGGTGATCGACACGTACATGGACCCGGCGTGGGAGCCGTTTTTACAAACGCCGCCATTCCCGGAGTACACGAGCGGGCATAGCGTCATCTCGGCCGCCGCGGCCGTGGTGCTCACCGACGAGTTCGGGCCGCACGCCGCGTTCGCCGACTCGGCCGAGGTGGCGTACGGGTTGCCCGTGCGCCGCTTCACGTCGTTCGACCAGGCCTCGCGCGAGGCGGCGATCAGCCGACTGTACGGCGGCATCCACTTCCGCCAGGCGATCGACGAAGGCGCCGTCCAGGGCGCGAAGGTCGGCGCGCTCGTGATCGCGCGGGTGCGGACGCGCGCGCGTCCGGAGCAGCCGATCGTGGCACAGGCCGCGCCCGCGCCGGCGACGGGCGGCCGCTGAACCGGCGGCCGCTGCGCGTGCGACGGCTCGTCGCGGGTGTCGCGTCGGCCCTCGTCGCGCTGGCGGCGTGCCGGCGCGCGCCCGCGGTCCCGCCGCTGTTCGAGCGCCTAACGCCGGAGGCCACCGGCGTCACGTTCCAGAACACGCTCCCCGAGGTGCCGGACTTCAACATCGTCAACTACCTCTACTACTACAACGGCGGCGGTGTCGCGGTCGGCGACGTGAACGGCGACGGCCTCCCCGACCTCTACTTCACGTCCAACCTCGGGAAGAACCGGCTCTACATCAACAAGGGGAACTACCGCTTCGAGGACGTCACCGACCGCGCCGGCGTCGGGGACTCGGTCGGGTGGAAGACGGGCGTCACGATGGCCGACGTGAACGGGGACGGGAAGCTCGACATCTACGTGTCCGGCGTCGACTACCTCGGCGTGCACGGGCGCAACGTGCTCTACGTCAACGACGGGGACGGGACGTTCACCGACCGCACGACGGAGTACGGACTCGAGCACGTCGGATACGCGACGCAGGCGTCGTTCTTCGACTACGACGGCGACGGCAAGCTCGACATGTTCCTCGTCACCCACCTGACCGCCTCCGAGCGCAGCATCGGGAACGGCGGCCGCGGCGTGGGCGACGCGATGCACCCGCGGACCGCGGGGAAGCTCTTCCACAACGACGGAACGCCCGGGCACCCGCACTTCACGGACGTGACGGCCCGGGCCGGGATCGTCGGAGACGAGGGCTTCGGACTCGGCGCGGTGGTCGCCGACTTCAACGGCGACGGCTGCCCGGACGTCTACGTCACCGTGGACTTTCAGGGCGACGACCGCCTCTGGCTGAACAACTGCGACGGCACGTTCCGCAACGTGATCCGGACGGCGACGCGCCACACGAGCCGCTTCTCGATGGGCGTCGACGCGGCCGACGTCGACAACGACGGCCGCCCCGACCTGTTCGTCGACGACATGTTCCCCGAACGCGAGGACGTGCTCAAGTCGTCCGCGAGCTCGGAGTCGTGGACCCTGTTCAACCTCCGCCTGCGCTCGGGCTACCACCCGCAGTACGCGCACAACACGTTGCAACTCAACCGCGGTGCCGCGCCCGACACGTCCGGCGTGGGGCGCGACGCCCGCGGCGGCGCGGTCCTGACGCCGCGGTTCAGCGACGTGTCGTACCAGGCCGGCGTGAACGCGACCGACTGGAGTTGGGCGGGGCTGTTCGCGGACTTCGACAACGACGGGCGCAAGGACCTGTTCGTGACCAACGGCATCTACCGGCGCCCGAACGACCTCGACTACATCAACTACGTCGGGAACGAGGCCGTCCAGGAGCGGCTCGCCGCGGGGAACCCGAACGACAATCTGCCGCTGCTCCAGCACATGCCGCAGATCCCGCTGCCGAATCACGCGTTCCGGAACGTGGGCGGCCCGAACGGCGACGTGCGCTTCGCCGACATGGGCGAGGCGTGGGGGCTCGCCGACCCCGGGTTCTCGAACGGCGCCGTGTACGCGGACCTGAACAACAGCGGCGCGCTCGACCTCGTGGTGAATCGCGTGAACGCGCCGGCGGCGATCTATCGCAACCGGGCGCGCGAGCGCAACGGCAACGCCTACCTCACGGTCGCGCTGCGCGGAGCGGGCGCGAACACGGGCGGGATCGGTGCGAAGGTGTGGGCCACGGCGAACGGCGTCACGCAACTCGTCGAAGAGGAGCCGACGCGCGGGTTCCTCTCGTCCGTCGATCCGCGGCTGCATTTCGGATTCGGCCGAGTGACGCACGTCGACTCGCTCCTCGTCGTCTGGCCGGACCGGCGCTTCCAGGTGCTCAGGGACGTCGCCGTCGACCGCCTGCTCACGCTGTCGCAGGGCGACGCGGCGGGGCGGTTCGAGTACCAGCGCGCGGACGCGCCGTCCGCCCCGCTGTTCGCCGACGTGACGAGCGCGCACGCGGTCGACTACAAGCACGAGGAGAACGTCGTCAGCGACTTCGACCGCGAGCCCTTGATGACGCACCTCCTCTCGACCGAGGGCCCCGCGCTCGCCGTGGGCGACGTCGACGGCGACGGGCTCGACGACATCTACGCCGGCGGCGCGAAGTGGCAGCCGGGCAAGCTCCTGCTGCAGCAGCGCGACGGCTCGTTCCGCGCGAGCGCGCAGCCCGACATCCTCGCCGACAGTGTGAGCGAGGACGTGGACGCGGCGTTCTTCGACGCGAACGGCGACGGCCATCCCGACCTCGTCGTCGCGAGCGGCGGGAACGAGTTCTTCGGCGAGGCCGAGGCGCTCCGGCCGCGGCTCTACCTCAACGACGGCCGCGGTCAGTTCCGGCGCCTAACGGACGCGTTCCCCGGGATCTTCGAGAACGCGTCGTGCGTCGTCCCGGGCGACTTCGACGGCGACGGCAAGGTCGACCTCTTTCTCGGCAGCCGCGTCGTGTCGGGGAAGTACGGCATGGGGCCGACGAGCCACCTGCTGCGCAACGACGGCACGGGGCACTTCACCGACGTCACCGCGCAGGTCGCCCCCGGGCTCGCCGACGCGGGGATGGTCACGTCCGCGACGTGGGTCGACTACGACCACGACGGCCGGCTCGACCTCGTCGTGGTGGGCGAGTTCACGCCCGTGCGGGTGTTCCACAACGAGGGCGGGAAGCTCGTCGAGCGCACGAAGGAAGCGGGGCTCGCCGGCACCGAGGGATGGTGGAACCACGTCCTCGCCCTCGACCTCACGGGCAACGGTCGCCAGGACCTCGTGTTAGGCAACCTCGGCCTGAACTCGTACGTCAAGGCCAGCGCCGCCGAGCCCGCGCGCCTGTACGTCGGCGACTTCGGCCACAACGGCACGCTGGAACAGGTCCTCACGTTCTACAAGCACGGCGTCGACTACCCGGTCGCGGGGCGCGACGACATCGTGAAGCTCGTTCCCGCGCTCCGCAGTCGGTATCCGTCGTACGCGGCGTTCGGCGCGAGTCGCGTCGACGACATCTTCCCGGCGAGCGACGTGCGCGCGGCCCGCGTGCTCGAAGCGCACACGTTCGCCAGCGCGATCGCGCGCAACAACGGCGACGGCACGTTCACGCTGCGCGCGATGCCGGCGGAGGCGCAGTTCGCGCCCGTGTACGCCTCGCTCGCCGGCGACTTCGAGGGCGACGGGCGCACCGACCTCCTGCTCGGCGGCAACTTCTGGGGGTTCCAGCCGATCATCGGCCGCGCGGACGCGAGCTACGGCGTGCTGCTGCACGGCGCGGGGGACGGCAGCTTCACCCCGGTCGGGATGGAACGCAGCGGGTTGTTGCTCGACGGCCAGGTGCGGCACATGGCCACGCTGCGCGCGGCGAACGGCGACCACCTGATCGTCATCGCGCGCAACAACGACCGGCTCCAGCTGCTCCGGGTTGGCCCCGGGCCGGCGTCCGCCCCGCATCGTGCCGCGCCGCGCGACGCGCTCATCGCATCGCGGCCCGCGAGCGCCGCGTCGTCCTCCCCCGTGCTGCGCCCCTGAGCGCGCACGCGACCCCTTCTCGGACCACGGGACCAATCGTGCGCACGCCACTGCTCACCTTCTCAGCCGCGGCCGCGCTCGCCGCCGGCCTTCGCGCCGGGGCGCAGACGATCAACAACCGGGTCCCAGCGCGCCCCGCGGTCCGTGTTGCCGCCACGATGCCGTCGGTCGCCCATCCGGCATGGTCGCGCAACGCGACCATCTACGAGATCAACGTCCGGCAGTACACGCCGGAGGGCACGTTCGGCGCGCTTCTGCCGCACCTCCCGCGGCTCAAGCGGCTCGGCGCGGACATCCTCTGGGTCATGCCCGTGCAGCCCATCGGCGTGAAGAACCGCAAGGGCGTCCTCGGCAGCTACTACTCGATCCGCGACTACCGCGCGGTGAACCCGGAGTTCGGGACGAAGGCCGACTTCCTCCGCTTCGTCGACGCGGCGCACCGCCAGGGGCAGAAGGTGGTCCTCGACTGGGTACCCAACCACACGGCCTTCGACCACCCGTGGATCGCGCAGCACCCCGACTGGTACGTGCACCGCCCGGACGGCTCGATCATGAACGCGCGCGACAACGAGAACCACGAGACCGACTGGACGGACGTGGCGGAGCTGAACTACGATAGCCCCGCGATGCGCCGCGCGATGATCGCCGACATGCGCTACTGGCTCGACACGATGAAGGTCGACGGCTTCCGCTGCGACGTCGCGGGCGGGGTGCCGGAGGACTTCTGGCGCGACGCGCGCGCGTCGTTAGGCGCAGGCCGCCCCGGGTTCTTCATGCTCGCCGAGGCGGAGGGGCCGCAGTACTACGACGCGTTCGACATGACGTACGGGTGGAGCTTCTGGGACCTGCTCGTCGACGTGGCGAAGGGGAAGCGGCAGCTCGCGGCGCTCGACGGCTACTTCGCGCGGGCGGACAGCACGTACCCGGCGGACGCGTACCGGATGTTCTTCACCACCAACCACGACAAGAACAGCTGGGACGGGACCGAGTTCGAGCTCTTCGGCGCGAACTACGCGCCGGCGTACGTGCTCGCGGCGACGGTGGAGCGGTCGATGCCGCTGCTGTACACGGGGCAGGAGGTCGGCAACAAGAAGCGGCTGCGCTTCTTCGAGCGCGATACGGTGAATTGGAAGGGACCGTCGCTCGCGGGGTTCTACGGGCGGGTGTTCGCGCTCAAGCACGCGGCGGCGGCGCTCGCGAACGGGGCGGCGGGAGGGGCGCAGCGGCGGCTCGCGACGGATGCGGGGGACGGCGTGTACGCGTTCACGCGGACGCGGGGGAGCAACACGGTGGTGGTCGCGGTGAACTTCGGTGACGCGGCGGCGAAGGTCGGGTACCGGGAGCTGGCGCGGACCGGGGCGTATACCGACTGGTTCGACGGGTCGGGCGTGACGTTAGGCGCGAGTGGGGCGGTGGTGGTGCCGGGGCACGGGTACCGCGTGCTGGTACAGCGGTGATACGGAGGGTGCGTCGCGCGGGGCCGTGACGAACAGGGGATACTCCAGCAGGGGATACGACCGCAGGGGATACAAGTGCAGGGGATACGACGGCAGGGGTGATGGAGCAGGAAGGGCACGACCAGACCGTCCCTGCCCCCTGCCGTATCACCCCTGCGGTCGTATCCCCTGCACTTGTATCCCCTGCCGTTGTATCCCCTGCGGTCGTATCCCCGGCTGGTCACGGCCC
>JAABUZ0100004580.1_pt1 | contig 18947 bp, 18 predicted proteins | sample 5562091 | NCBI WGS metagenome assembly JAABUZ01 (sample SAMN12813069, study PRJNA571459) | rock metagenome | isolation source: Antarctica rocks | place: Antarctica: Victoria Land, Linnaeus Terrace sud | collected 2015-12-21 | reverse complement strand
CGCGGTGGCCCACGCTTGGTTCAACCGCTTCCGCCGCCTGCTCATCCGCTGGGAGAAAAAGGGCCCTAACTACCTCGCCTTGGTGCAACTCGCGGCCGTCCTCATCATCTATCGCAAGCTGCGCCACGCCCACCTACTTTCCGGATAGGCTGTAAGCGGGGTTGGATCGCGCTCACAACTCCCGAAGGGTCATCGTCCGCCGCCCACCTCGCCCACCTGACGTGCGCCCATCCGAGCGCCGCGCTTATGCGTCGATGTGCCGGGTTATGGACACGCACAGGGTATCCGCGTCTGCCGGGGCGACCGCATCAAGGCCGATGGCCGCCAACTCGTCGAGGAGCGAGGCCTCGCGCGCATGCAGCTCAGCGAGGCCCTGCAGCAGTTCGGCGACGGCCACCGGCCCGGCGACCGGGCAATCCTGCCGGTGCGCGTGGGCACGCGTGGGGCGCCGGGCGGCGCGCTCTAGGGTCTCCCACTCCGCGGCGGAGAGGCCGAGGGCGCGGGCCAACATCACCAGCGTGTCGCAGCGCGGCGTCCGCCGCTCGCCGCGCTCCAGCTTGTTGACGGCCTCAATGCTCAAGCCGGCGCGATGGGCGAGGGCCTCTTGCGTCAGGCCGGCACGGCCCCTGAACCGCTTGAGCAGCACATCGAAGGTAGCAGGATGGTTGTCCATGGCGCCTCTATCTCTCGTCCCATGGGGGTGCCGAGATACCCCGGCGGATTCTCTATGTATATTAGCATACTGTCATGATAGCGAGGCGTCTCCGAGGACGGTGAGGGGACGATGGGCTATAGCGCGCCGAACAGGTGCCGCGCCGGGACCGGGGACTGGTGCCCCTCGGCGATGTACCCCAGTTGCAGCAGCCGGACGCGCGCGGCCGCCGTCGAGACGGAGAACTGCCGGCGCAGGCCGCGCACGAGGCGTTCGGCGGCGGGGTGGTCGACAGGCACAGGTCCGGGCACGGCAGACCCGTCCAGCAGGTTCTGGACGGTCGCTCGCACGGCGGATCGCGGCATCAGGAGGGCGCCGCAGGCGTAGCCGGCCTGCCACTCCATCCAGTCCACCCGTCGCGCCCCCGTCATCGATGCGGCCGTGCAGTGCTGCACGGGGGACGGCAGGTTGGCCGGGTCGCCGAACAGCGACAACTGCTCTGGCTCGCTAGCCGCGCTGCCCTGGCGGATGTCGCTGTGCAGCAACACGTGCCCCAGCTCGTGCGTGAGCGTCGTGCGCAGCCGCGGCTCTCGCCAGTTGCCCTCCAGCAGCGTCCGCGAGATCCGGACGCGCGGCCGCCGCCCGATGACGAAGGTCGTGACGCCCTCAACCTCCGCGCCCGCGCCGCCCAATCCTGACAGGTCGGCGCACAGGTCCAGGTCGTCCGCCTCCTGCTCGATCAGGACCATCAGCTCGTCGGTCGAGATGGGATAGTTGATCGCGCCCCGCCGGTCGCGGAGGAATCGCTCGATGCGCGCCTCGCAGCGGGCGTCGATCTCATCGCGAGAGTAGTAGGGCCGCCAGCGGAACCGTCCCGTGTGGTCAAGGACCCAGCGCATGGGATCATCCCCCTTGTCGGTGTGGTCGAACAGCAGGAAATCGGAGGGGCGATAGCGGGATGATAGTGGGCAAAGCCACGCTGCGGCGTTCCATTGCGCAGGACGTTCGTCCCATTTTAGCAGGATGGCCGCCGATGCGTCGCCGGACATCCACGCCCGGCCGCCCGCACCCTTACGCCTCGTACGGCTCGCTCCGCTCCTTGAGTGTGTTGCGAAAGGCCTCGAAGGCTGCCTCGACATCCGCGGGTGAATAGGCGTTGGTGTCGCGGCGCAGGTCGGCCAAGTCGTCCGGAAATTCGCCCGCAACGAAGAGTAAGAATTCGTAGGACAGGCCGAGTTCGGCGGCGAATTGCTTGAGCAGATGCGGCGCGGGAGGGTTGCGGCGGTCGCGCTCGATGTCATTGAGGTAGGGCAGCGAGATGGGAGCGCCATCCTCTTTCTTGATACGCGCGGCGAGGTCGCGCTGGCTCAGGCCGGCCCGCTTCCGCGCGTCCCGAATCATCTCCCCGATCGTCATGCGCCCCCGTCACCTCCTTCCACACACACCTGCTGATTAGCAGGGTAGCCGACCAGCGTGGTTGTCGGCAAGTCGGATGGCTGCGAGGGACGGAATCGATCGGAGTTGATGCCGACGTAGGAGGAAATAGCGTGCGTTGCAAAAGGCCCGCCCCAATGTCATTCATTAGCCGTTCGACAACCAACCTGTGGCCTTCCCATGAGAATGCCGCATTGAGGGTGATCCGTTCGACTGATATCAATCTTTCAATCTTGAGTCGAGCGGACCACAGCGCCAAGCCATTTGGCAATCTTGGCAGTGCCCGACCACCACTAAGGCGATAACCATGCCGTCATGCGCGCTGGTGTCGTGCGCGCTCTCGTCTAGGATGACGCACACTTATCCTTTAACCGCGGATTTCTTGCCACGCTTCGCGGGTTTGAACATGTCGATGTCCTTTGCACCTGACACGAGGAACTTCAACAACGATTTTCTTTGGAAACGGCATGTCTGTGCGAGCCCAAGGAGTAGCAAATAGTGGCGCGCAGCATTTTCAAAAAACGACCCCGATATCTTCCGCTGGATAGCAAGATGTCTAAGGGCTCGTTCCGCCATGTTGTTGTTCCACGGGATTCCGTCTTGTTCGAGGAAAGTAAATAAGCTCTCCCGGTATCGCACGAGTCTCTTGAGATAGGTGGAGACCAATTCGGATCCCCCGTTGTCATGACGATTGATAGTGGCATAAAAGGTGTCAACGCGTTTTCTGTGCTTCCGGAGATGCCACGCCTTCAGCCCGTACCGCTCGACGTCGGCGAGCATAGGGGTGATGAGTGCGTCAATGTCCACGACAAGCTTTTCAAGGGTGCCGTCGAATGGGTGGCTCCAGAGGTCATCGTTGAGATCACGGATGAGATGGACGAGGCACTTTTGCTGGCGACAGGGCACGGCGTCATAGCCGCCGTAGAAGTCCGATATGAGGACACCCGCGTAGCCGGACAACATCTCATAGACGATCGTCGCTTCTCGTGTGGCCGTCATCCTGAAGAAGACGTGCGTGCCATTCGTGAAGACCCACACATAGTGGTTCGTCCCTCGAATGCTAATCTTTGTCTCATCGACGTGGATAAAGGGACTGCCGAGCACTACTTGAACGATCCTCTCCTCGGTCTCGCTGTAGTATTGGGAAAAGTAGCTGAGAAAGTTCGCAATGCTACCACTGCCCAGTGGTTGGTTGAACTGATCCTGCAGCGTTCGCACGATGAGCTGGTATGGGAGGCGAAGGACAAGCCGTTGATAGACGACCCATGCCTGGAAGTTGTGTCCATATAGCTGACTTCTCCCCGACGTGTCCATGTTGTGGGGGGCATAGTCTTTGCCACATTGTGGACAGTACCCCCTGGGGCCGACGTATTTTGTGACAGTCTTCCTGCAGCCATTGTCCGTGAAGGCGAGATCGATAACAATCTTGTCCATCACCCTCTTCGTTTCACGGAGCCGCACGTCCAGATGTTTTGGGCATGTCTCTCGCATGGCGACATGGCGCACGCGCCTGACTCGTGTTGGGACAGCGTTAAGGTACCCCCGATGACTGGGCTGCTTTGCCTGCCCCTTGCCGCGCGTCTTGTGGCGCATGGGGGCTATCTTCTTCCGCTCGTAGGTGGCATGGGCGGACAACAAGATCGTTTCGAACTGGCCGTGAAGGTGCTCCCCTTGTTCTGTTGCCACCCGTTTTGGTGTGTCAGCGAAATCGATGTCGGCGCGGGCATTGGCGGCATCACGTATCCTGATGATCTCGTCGAGCAACCGTCTCAGGGCATCACAGTCCTCTTTGTTGTACGTCGTGAGCTTGTCCTTGTCGTCGGACATGCCCCTTTCTTCCCAGTGATGCCGCCAGACGAGACTCTGCAAGCCAGACGCGTCGGGAGATGTCCAGGATACACCGAGGAAACGACCGATGTCTTTGAGCGCGTTTGATCGGACGGGAAAATACACCTTTCCATATACGTGGGTCGTCAGATTGATCAACCGCTTCGTGAGCGCGTCGCTCTCGGTCTGGTAGCGCCGTGCCATTTTTTCGATGGCGGTTACCTCGTAGCTCCCATAATGATAAATTGGAGCGTCGGGATAGGCGCTGATCGCGGCGTGGAAGTCGTTCCAGATCGTCTGTTCGTCGTCCGCTGTGTTCGCCCAGAAGGAGTGATGGGATAGGCGCTCGCCTTCGCGGATCTGGAGGCCGATCAGATAGTACGCCTGTTGATCCGGCTGACCTTCGATATCAAGGAATAGCTCGGTCGGCTGCTCGGTCAACTCGGGAGACACCTGTAGATACGTTTTCCCCGTGCGCAGCGCCAGCGCCTGAAGTTCCAGTTTATGCGCCGCTGTTCCCTTCTGATGTTTCCTACTCTTGCGAGGTCGAAAGAGATAAGACAACTGCTTCACGGTGAAGATGCCTTTGCTCTGGTATCGCCGTATGCTCTTGGGAGTCATGCGATCCAGTAAGCTCAGGTCATCGTCCTTCTCCGCTTTATCCCAGCATTGGGTCCGAAACTGGCACATTGGGCAGTGCCTGTTCAACATCACGGGAGGTGGTTCGACGGAAGGCGCATCTGCCCAACGTTTCAATGGATTGAGGAGGAGTCCAAGAGGCTTATATTGTTTCCGCAAATCGATGGCGTGACGGTGATCGTCACGCCCAACGACCATCCCCCTCGTGGGTACAGTGGCCTGTATGTCCCCAAGGACAAGACCGGCAACCGCGATCTGAAGCTTGTGTTCGTTCGTCAGACTGTATGTTGCAGCCACAATCGCCGGTTCATAGCTGAAGTTGCCAAGCGCCGAGCGTGTTGGAACCTTCGTCAACGCGGCGCATTCGGCCTCTAACCCTCGCGCGTGGAGTGTCAGGCCGACGAGATAGTCCGTGCCCCCTTTGAGATCGGCTTGATCGCGTGCCACGGTAGCGTGATGGTTCTTGCCAAGGATGGCGCTGTAACGGGCTTGATTGATCTGCCTTTGCCGCTCAAGAATCCTCACGTACTCGTGTTGCTGTCCGATCTCATCCGTGCAGAGCAGCAGATAACCCTTGAGTGGGCATTGGGCATACGCCACGACGATCTCAGAGGTGATTGGTTTGTTCATCAACAGCGTCCAGCAGACACACTCAGCGCCACGTGTCGTGGCGACATGGTAAACGGCGGGCAAGAAGGGATGATTGGATGCATACCCTTGCGTTGGCTAACATCTTCGTCTAAGCGGTAGATGTTGTCAACCAGGTCGTCAACTGCTCGACTGCGGCGTGACGGATTATGAAACGAATTTCTTGCTTTGGTAACAACCTTTGGTTAGAGGCGAGATGAAAGACATGCCCTCTTGGATAAAGCGCAAGACCAAGACATGTCACGAACGATTTCTCCGCCGCGCTGCGCGGCGGCCTGTGTGTCTCGTTGCTCTTCATTTGTCCTCATTAGGGTGACGCGACGACGAATGCGATGGCCATGTCCTCATGCCCCAATCTTGTCAGAGCGCGCTCGACATGGCGCCGGAGTCGCTGGTCGAGCCACCAGCGATCGAAGTCGGAGGGCGCGACGACGCATAGCGTCGTCCCGTCCCAGACGCCGCCCTGTGTCCCCGTGAACCACCGCCGGTAGTTCTCCGCCGTCATCGTCGAGCGCACTTCATTGAGCACGCATTGCCACAACTTGGCCGCTACGTCATCGGTCACGGGTGTCATCCCCTCGTGACGCTGCTCAGCCGTCATCACAACGGGAGCACTAGTGTTGGTTGAATACTTTACTGTTTGTTGTTTGGCTGTTTGTTGTTGACCTGTTTCTTGTGGGTACCGCAGCGGTACTACCCCCAGTACCGCAGCGGTACTACCACCTGGTGCCGTCGCGGTACCAGGTGGTACCGCGACGGTACCAGGTGGTACTGCTGCGGTACTACCTCCCTCTCCCTCGGTGCCATCGTTCAACGCGATCGGCCGCGGTTCGCGCGGATCGTCGCCCGGTTGGTCGGCTTCCTCGAAGCGCAGGGCGTAGACGGTGACCGCTTTGTCGCCAGGCGCGGCAAGGCGTTTGTGGCTGCGGATCAACCCGCGCGCCTCCAAGCTCGCCAACGCCCGCGAGAGATTAGTACGGTTGCGCACACCGCAGCCCTTGTCGAGCACGCGCCCGTCGCGCGTCGTGATCCCCTCCAGGAACTGAGCGAAGCTGATGCTGTCGCCGCCGCGCTTGCCGAAACCGAACGTGCGGCGCACGATGTAGAGCAAGACGCGCAGCTCGGCGTGGCCCAGCACGTCAAGCCACTCGTCGAAGATTTCGTCGGGTGTGGGCGTCGTCGTCGGACGCTTCAGAGGCATCGCGCACCACCGCTTTGTCGTCTCACCGATCATGATAGTACGCTATTGCGCATGTACGCAGAATAGCGTACTATCATTATAGGCGATGTGACGGTGGCCGCACGGCGGCGGGCACGAACGATCAGTGAAGGAGGAGATGACATGGCAGCGCGACAAGCATCATCCGGCCGACCACCGGCCGTCCTATCGAGGAAGGAGCACCGGGCGCGATCGATCGAGCGGCAAGCGTCTATCGTCGACACGACCCTTTTCGTGAGCGTCCGCGAGGCCTGCCATGTCCTCGGCGTGGGGCGCACCACTCTGTACGCGCTGATCGCGCGGGGCGACGTGGTGAGCGCACGCCGCGGGGGCCGACGCCTCGTCAGCAGCGCCTCCCTCCGCGCGTACCACGATCGCCTCGTCGGGGAGTAGGCGGGCCATGGCGAACGGATGGATCTACGAGCGCGCGCTGGCGCCGAGGCCGGGTGAGCGTCTCAATCGCTTCAGGTATGATGTCATCGTCGAGGTCGAGGATCAGGAGACGGGCCGGAAGAAGCGGAGGAAGTACACCTTCGCGACGGAGCGCGAGGCGCAGCGAGAGCTGGGGCGCCTCATCGCGCAGGCCGAGGCCGGCGCCGTGGCGGGGAAGCGAGCCATGACTGTGGGCGCGCTGCTAGCCGACTGGCTGGAGCACGCGGTGCGCCCGCGCGTCACCGACAAGACCTACTCCAACTACCAGAGCACGGTCGAGCGGCATATCCGGCCCGACCTCGGGCCCATCCAGGTGCAGAAGCTCACCGTCGCCCGCGTCCAGGCGTACCATGCCCGGCTGCGCGGGGAGGGGGTGGGCGCGCGGACACGGCAGCTGTGCCACCTGCACCTCACCCAGGCGCTCGATTACGCGATGACGCTCGGGGTCGTCCCGCGCAACGTGGCGCGGGCTATCCCCCGCGCACGCTGGCGCCCCGGCCAGATGAAGCACTGGACGCGGGACGAGGCCCGCCGCTTCCTGGGCATCGCCGCGACGGGCAGTACCTTCGGCCCCCTCTGGCACCTCGCGCTCGGCACGGGCATGCGACGCGGCGAATTGCTGGGGGTGCGGTGGCAGGACGTGCGCCTCGATGCGGGCTACCTGACCGTCCGGCAGGCGGTGATCGTCGTCCGCGGTCACCCGCAGGTCACGGAGCCCAAGACGGCCACCAGCGTCAGGACGATCTACCTGCCGCCCACGGTGCGCGATCACCTGGCCGCCCACCGGGAGGCACAGCGGGAGCGACGGGAGCGGCGGGAGCGAGACGGGTCCCCGGGGGGCGGCCCGTCCAGGGATACGGGCGACTTCGTGTTCGCGACGCGCGACGGCGGGGTCATCAACCCCGACAACCTCGACTACGACTTCGCCAAGCTGATCGAGCGCGCCGGGGTCCCCCGGATACGCATCCACGACCTGCGCCACACCTACGCCACGCTGGCCCTGGAGCAAGGAATCCCGGTCAAGGTGGTGAGCGAGAACCTGGGGCACGCCGACATCTCAACGACGCTGCGCACCTACGCGCACGTCATCCCCGCCCAGCGCAGCGAGCTTGCCGCGCGCATGGACGCCGCCCTCTTCGGGGGCGACACCGACGACGCGGATGGCGACGGCGCGACCGGCCGACACGACCGGGCCGGTCAGGGTGCCGGGGGCGATTGGCACAGCGGGGACGGCCCCGACGACCGACACGACGGGGACGACGGGGACGACGGGATGGTGGCCGCGCGTCCCTGAATCGCGACCACTTCCATATTTCTTCCATCGCCGTCGGAGATGCAAGACGAGGGTAAGAAAATCACACAAAAAAGCGGGGACGGCGGGTATTCCTACCCTGGTCGCCCCCGCTTCCCGGTCGGGGCGAGAGGATTCGAACCTCCGACCTTCTGAACCCCATTCAGACGCGCTACCAAGCTGCGCCACGCCCCGATGATTAACAGTCTAGCAAGTTGCATAGCCTCATGGCAAGCCCGCGCATTGCCTCGGAGATCTATCTGTCTCTCAGGGCTGTGACGATGGCGTCGATGTCGTAGACGCAGCCGCCCCATGTGCCCCCGCCGACCTGTTGGAGCGCCGCCCAGAGGCGCGTATCGTCGGGTAGGTCGGGGTCGGGGGCGAGGTCGGGGCGCGGCGGGCGACGCTCCAGTTCGCGCGCGCCCCAGTCCCGGCCCAACAGCTCATCCGCGCGGCCCACCAGGTCCACGGTCCCCTCCAGCCGGTCGCGGTCGACCGTGATCGCGATGAGGTCGCCGTCGAGGACGCGCCCGATGGGGCCGCCGGCCAGGGCCTCGGGGCCGATATGGCCGATGCAGGCGCCCGTCGAGACGCCCGAGAAGCGCGCGTCGGTCAGCACGGCCACGTGCTTGCCGAAGGGCAGGTACCGCAGCGCCGACGTGATCTCGTACGTCTCCTCCATCCCGGCTCCCTCGGGTCCGCGGCAGATCAACACCACGACGTCGCCCGCCCCCACGCGCTCGGGTCCCTGGCCCTTGATGGCGTCCACGGCGGCGCGTTCGCTGGTGAACACGCGCGCCCGACCCGTGAAGCGGTAGACGCCGTCCGGATCGACCACGCTCGGGTCGATGGCCGTGCTTTTGACCACAGACCCCTGCGGCGCCAGGTTGCCGCGTGGGAAGGTCACGGTGCTGGTCAGGCCCCGCTCTCGCGCCTGCTCGGGGTCCATGATCACGTCGTCGGGGTTCACACCGTCCCGCGAGCGCAGCCGCTCGCGCAGCGCCGCCCGGCGCGGTGAACTCGCCCACCAGTCGAGCGCCTCCCCGACGGTGAGGCCCGCGACGGTCAGGGCGTCCAGGTGCAGCAGGCCCCGCGCACGCAGGTGGAGCATCACCTCGGGGACCCCCCCGGCCAGGAAGACGCGCACCGTGGGGTGGCCCACGGGCCCATTGGGCAGCGCGTCGACGAGGCGCGGCACGCGCCTGTTGACCCGATGCCAGTCGTCCACCGTCGGCCGGCGCAGGCCCGCGGCGTGGGCGATGGCCGGGATATGCAGCAGCAGGTTGGTCGAGCCGCCGAAGGCCGCATGCACGGCCATGGCGTTCTCGATTGCCTTGTCGGTCAGGATGTCGCGCGTGGTCACGCCCGCGCGCTCCAGGGCGGCCACGGCCACGGCCGAGCGGCGAGCCATGTTGAGCCAGATAGGCTGGCCCGACGGCGCCAGCGCGCTATGTGGCAGGGACAGGCCGAGGGCCTCGCCGACGACCTGCGCCGTGGCGGCCGTGCCCAGGAACTGGCAGCCTCCGCCCGGTGTGGCGCAGGCGCGACAGCCGAGGTCGGCGGCCTGTTGCAGGGTGATCAGATTGTGGCTGAAGCGCGCGCCGATCGTCTGGATCTTCCCCGCGTCCTCGCCCTCCGCGGCTGGCAGCGTCACGCCGCCGGGAATGAGGACGCACGGCAGGTCGCGCATCGCGGCCAGGGCCATCATCATGGCCGGCAGGCCCTTGTCGCACGTCGCCACGCCGAGCACGCCCTTGCGCGTGGGCAGCGAGCGGATCAGCCGGCGCAGGACCAGGGCGGCGTCGTTGCGATAGGCCAGCGAGTCCATCATGCCCGTCGTGCCCTGCGTCCGGCCGTCGCACGGGTCGGTGCAAAAGGCCGCGAACGGCGTGTGCCCGTCGGCGCGCAACTGCTCGGCCGCGGCGGTCATCAGCAGGCCGACCTCCCAGTGGCCGGTGTGGTAGCCCAGGGCCACGGGGCGGCCGTCCGGCGCGCGGATGCCGCCCTGAGTGCTCAGGATGAGGAACTCTTTCTGCCGCAGGCGGTCGGGCGCCCAGCCCATCCCCGCGTCCTGGCTGAGGCCGAACAGGTCGCCGCTGGGCCACGTGGCCAGCATCTCCGCCGTCAGCGGCAGCGCGCCGGCAGGCCCGGCGGCCCGCGTCTCCACGTCGTACAGCGCACCGTCCGCTCCATCCAGGACCGCGTGTAGGGCGTTCGTGTCTCTCTCTTGCATCGGGCCTCCGCTCTTCGCTCTTCCCACTGTCACGATAGGATCTCCGCCAGCCGTGCCGTGTCGTGTCTTCATGATAGACGACGATCGAGTCCAACGCCTCCATCGGGGTACGGTCTGTCGATAACAAGCATGCACAGGCTGTTTCTATCCGGGCGCCCTCCATGATACAGTAGGACCGTAACCGGGAGACAGACGCCTGGTTGAAGGGAGGCACAGCCCGTGTACATGCCGCGGATCAGCAGCGCCACGCCGCTGCGCCGCTATCGGTTGGGGACGTACCGCGCCGTCCTGCTGGGCGACATCGAGAGCGTGGGCAGGGTCGCGTACCTGTATATCCTGGCGGTCGTCGCCGATGGCGCGCCGGAGCCGCTGCTGTACGTCGCCTCGGAGGTCAACGCCCTCGCCGACACCGGCGGAGGGTCGCACTTCCTGGGCGTCTTCGACGAGCGTGGCCATAGTAACGGCGGCGCGGCAAACGAGTGGGCGGACCCCGAGCTGTTCGCGCAAAAGGCGCTGTCCGTCGCGCTCGAACGCCTGGACCTGTCGGAGCCGCCCGAACAGCTCACGTGATGCAGTGCGGCGCAGCCAGCTACATGGCCAAGCATCCAGGAGAGCACTAAAATGTCGGGGGTAGGCAATCTGGAGCTGTGCTCTTGCCAAAGCCAGGCCACCGCGGTAACGCCCTCAGACCCGCGCGAGAAACAGGGCCACGGACGCGGGAGATAGAGGCACCCCCGACTTTTTAGTGCTCTCCCATTTGACAATAACGCGGTGCGTCATGGCTCCCCGCCTTTCGCCCGAGCTTGTGTGCTCAGGATGGGCAGGTCGTCGTCGAGCGCAGCCGGGACGCGCGCGAGATCCAGGCTGCAGCGGCCGACGCGCGTGAGATGCGTCGTGGATGGGGAGCTGACGATCCAGCCGCGCGACCGCGACGTCGCGCTGGGCCAGTTCGATGTGTTTGTGGTCCCGCGTGACGTGGAACACTACCCGCGCGTCGATCTCCGGCGTTCTCAGGGCGCCGCGTCCAAACGTCAGGTCTACCCGTCGACGATGTCGGCGATCGACGTGCTCGCATGGCCGTCCGCGACGCGCCGCGTACGGACGATCCCCCAGCTGACGAGCGCTGCAGCCACGACTGTGAGCGCGAGGCCAGCGATCGTGACGGCCTGCTGGAACTGCGCGGTTTGCTGCGTGCTCCAGTGCGATGTGGCGATGGCGCCGGTGAACAGCGTTGCGAGGAGGGTACCGGTGACGGCGATGCCGACGGCGGACGCGACTTCGGTGACGGTGTCGGTGAGCGCCGCGCCGATCGTGGTCCGATTCGTCGGCAGACCACGGAGCACGTTGGTCGCGGCGACGACGCCGACCACGCGCATCCCGGCGGCCACGAGCACGAGTGCGATCGCGACCCAGACGTATCCGAAGCTACTCAGCAGACCGTAGACAGCGAGCCCGCACACGACCGCCGCGGCACTGAGCCAGGCGGCCCGGTCGAGACCAACTCGTTGCACGAACGGATTGACGAACGCGCCGCCCGCGACGAGGACAACGACCTGCGGCAGCATGCCGATGGCGGCGAGTGCGGGCGGCCACCCCCAGGCGAGTTGTAGCTGCAGCGTCACCATGTAGCCGAGGCCGGCGATCGCCAGTCCGGCCGCAGCCTTGTAGGCCAGGCCGCTTGAAACCAAGGGGCGAGCAACGAGCGTCAGGTCGAGAAGCGGGTAACGCGCCGAACGCTCGCGCAGGACAAAGAGAATTGCTCCCACGACGGCCGCGGCGGTCGCCGTCCACGGCGCCCACGAGCCGGCGCCCTCGTTGACGAATAGCGTCGGCGCGACGAGCGCGAGCACGATCGTCGCCGTGCTCAGCGCCGTACCTGCACTATCGACCGGATCGCGGTGGAGGTCGGCCGCTTCGTCCGTAGCGATGCCGACCCGCACACCGATGATTGCGAACACGGAAATCGGCGCGTTGACCAGCAGCAGGACCTGCCACGGTGCGATCGCGAGCACGAAGCCACCCACCGTCGGGCCGATCGCGAGCCCAACCAGACCAACGGTCGAGATGAGCGTTATCGCACGGACGCGCAGGCTGTTGTCCTCGAACAGCCGGAAAGCCAGCGCCGCGGACCCTGGTGTCGTCATCGCCGCGGCGATGCCCATCACTGCCCGGACGACGATGAGTTGCTCCGCAGTGGTGACGAAAGCGGTCGCCAGGCTCGCCATGCCAAGCAGCGCCAGCCCGATGAGCATGATCCGCCGCCGGCCAAACCGGTCGGCTAGCGCGCCGAACACCAGCATTAACCCGCCGAACACGACCGCATACGCGCCTGTCACCCACTGCAGCGCGACCGTCGACGCGTGCACGTCGCGTCCGATCGTCGGTAGCGCGACGTTCAGGATTGAGTTGTCCAGCATCTCGAAGAGAAAGACCGCTGAGAGTCCGGTCAACGCCACCCAGGCCTCCCGCAACGACTGGGGCGAGTGAGGGGACCGCATCACCGGTTCCTCGTGTTCGTGCTTGTGCTCGTGTTCCTGACGATGGGCGCTCATGCGTGCTCCTTCTGTGTAGAGTGAGTGATGGTGTGGTGCGTGTCCGTGTGCGAGCGTGTGTGCGGCCTGCGTGATGGCGTCGGTGACGAGATCGCATGCATGGGTCGTCTCACGTCCGCCAAGGTCGGCACGCATAGAAGAGCCGGCGAGGGTGGCGATCGACGCGTCGATCACGTCCGTGACGTCAGCGATGCAGACAACGGCGCGCACGAGCCAGGCTCCCCGCGGGGCGAGCGGAGCGGTACTAGGTGCTATTGACGAACTATGTTCTATGCTCACGAACTACGTTACACACTTGCAACACTGTTCGTGTCAAGGTATAATCGTGTACATGCCAGTCGATCCGAAACAGCGGCGCGCTGCCCGGCACGCTCAGCCAACTAGAGCGACGGCGGAGCAGACGCCCCGGAAACGGCCGATCACTGCCGGCCGGATTACCGATGCCGCGCTCGAGGTGGTCGCCACCCAGGGCTATGACGCCTTGACGATGCGGAGTGTTGCTGCCTTGCTCGACACGGGACCCGCCTCGCTGTACGCGCACGTCGTCAACAAGGCCGACATCGACGACTTGATCATCGGCCGACTCTGCACCCAGCTGGTCCTGCCCGAACCCGATCCCGCGACGTGGCGCGAGCAGATCTTCGACGTCTGCGCCCAGCTCCGCGAGCAGTACCTGACGTACCCCGGCATCTCCCGCGCTGCGCTGGCCATGGTGGTGACGAACCTCGACGTGCTGCGCGTCGCCGAAGGCATGCTGGCCATCCTTATCGCAGGCGGCATCCAACCGCAGACGGCGGCGTGGGCGATCGACGCCCTCTTCCTCTATGTCAACGCCTACACATTGGAGATCTCCCTCGTCGCTCAGCGACAGGGCCAACAGGATGGCGACTGGGTTGTCAGCCGCGAGGAGCGCGACGAGTTGGTACGCCGTTTCACTGCTCTGCCCGCCGACCAGTTCCCTCAGACACGACGCTATGCAGCTGAGTTGACCGCGGGCGCCGGACATGAACGGTTCGACTTCACTCTCAGCCTGATCGTCGACAACCTCACCGAGCGTCGGCCCGGCGGGATACACAGTCAATGACGTGCGTCGGCCTATCCCTAACCAATGGTGTTAGGTGGTACGACGTCTAGCTGCGGCTTCAGTATCGCCGGCTACGATAGCTCGGGCACGCGCCAGCGCCACCTCTGCATCGTGCGCGCCCACTTGCGGGTCCAGCCCGTCGGACCGGCGGCCCGGCGTGTCATGCTCGGCGCCCTCGTCGAGGCGGCGCGCACCAAGCCCGACCTGGCCGACCCGATCAACGTCGCGGTCGAGGAGCTGGTGCATCGCTCATGTAAGATAAGCAGTCTTATCTTACATGGTGTGCTGGGCTTCGGATGTACGCCCCCGCAGTTTGTAGGATCGCACAGTTCCTGCACGCTGTCTCATCGTTTTTGGAACACCATGACCTCCGGACAAGCCCGGCGGGTCCGTCACGTCCAGCGGATCGGCGTTGACGTACCACGGCAGTATATTGCCTGAGAAATCCAGCTATGCATCGGGAATGATAGGCGGACCCCTTCTAACGCACCGCGCGGGCAGCCGTGCGGAGGCTTGCACCCCGACGCGGCGTGCCACCCCGTCCTATGCGGGCGTCACAGGGGCCAAGGGGCGCAGGCCGTCGAGCGCCGCCCGCAGGATCGGCTCGAGGTAGCCGGGCTCGCCGTGGATCTGGGCGATGGCGATGACCATGTCGAGGACCTGTTCGAGGGAGAGGTCGTCGCGGACCTCGTGCGCGCGCTGCGCGGCGACGAGGAGTGGTCGGCCGGCGGCGAGCACGCGGGCGCGGTTGTTGTCGAAGAGGGGGTTGCCGCGGTCCGTGTGCTCGAGCAGCGCCGAGGCGATGTGGCGCTTGCTGGTGACAAAGACGAAGAACCGGTGCAGCCAGGCCGTGAGCCTAGCGCCCGGCGTCTCGCCGTCAACGGTCGTGGCGGCCTCGCGGACGGCGTCGACCTCGTCGGTGTAGAGGGCCTCCAGGAGTTCGCGGCGTCCGGGGAAGTTGCGGTACAGCGTCGCCATGCCGACGCCCGCGCGGCGCGAGATCTCGGCCATCGACACGTCAGCCTCAGGATCGGCGAATGCGGACCGGGCGGCCGCGAGGATCTTGGCGCGGTTGTGCGCGGCATCGGCTCGTCTCGTAGGCGATGGCAACGGGTCTGGGCGCATCAGGACTCCAAGTGGACAGGCTATCCGTTATCTGCTACAGTGAAGTGGACAGGGTATCCGCCTGTCGCATCTACTCCTAGTCTACCCGCTGCGAGCCGTTCGCGGCCACACAAGGAGGCTCACCATGGACTACCGACCCCTGGGACGCACCGGCGTCTCCGTCAGCCAGCTGTGCCTGGGCGCGATGATGTTCGGCGCCTTCGGCAACCCCGATCACGACGAGGCGGTCCAGATCATCCACAAGGCGCTGGACGCCGGGATCAACGTCATCGACACCGCCGATGGCTACTCCGCCGGCGAGTCAGAGCAGATCATCGGCAAGGCGCTGGCCGGTGGACGGCGCGCGCACGTCGTGCTTGCGGTCAAGTTCGGCGTGCCTTTCGACGGTGACCCCACCCATGGTGGAGCATCGCGATGATGGATCATGGAGGCGGTCGAGGGCTCGCTGCGCCGGCTTCAGACCGACTGGATCGACCTCTACCAGGTAGGCGTCCCCGATCCGCGCACCGACATCGACGAGACCCTGGGCGCCCTGTCCGACCTCGTGCATGCCGGCAAGATCCGCTCCTTTGGCGCGTCGAAGGTCCCCGCCTCCCAGATTGTCGAGGCCCAGTGGACCGCCGATCGCCGCGGCCACGAACGGTTCCGCACCGAACAGCCCCCTTACTCCCTGCTGACGCGGGCGATTGAATACGACGTGCTGCCGACCTGCCTGCGCCACGGCATGGGCGTCATGACCTACAGCCCCCTGGCCGGCGGCTGGCTGTCGGGCACGTACCGCAAGGGGCAGGAGGTCAGCGGACCTGCCTCGGCCCTTCGCGCTCAGCGTTTCCCCAAGGTCTATGACGCCGCCAACCCCGCTAACGCGGCAAAGTTCGACGCCGCCGACGCGCTCGGCGCGCTCGCCGACGAGGCCGGACTGACGCTCATCCAGATGGCCGTCGCGTTCGCCACCCGCCACCCCGCGGTCACCGCCGCGATCATCGGTCCGCGCACTATGGAGCACCTGGACACCTACCTCGCCGCCGATGGGATCGACCTGCCCGGCGCTCTGCTGGACCGCATCGACCAGATCGTTCCCCCCGGCGTCACGCTCAACGTCGCCGACAACATGTGGAACATCGGGACGACAGCGCTCAGCGCCGCAGTCCGCCGCCGGTAGCGCACCCTTGACCGGGCCGGCCGCCGGTTGGACCACACAACAAGAAGACAAGCAAGAAGACAAGAAGGAGGAACACCGATGGGTGCGCCATTCACCGAAGCGGCCGGGATTCCGGTCAACGCGTCCGTCCCCGTGTCCACGTTCAGCCCGGTGGTGCTGCCGGTTCCGGGACGGGCCGTCGATCTGCACATCAAGGTTTCCGTGCCCGCCACGGGCGACAATCTGCCCGTAATCCTGCTGTCGCACGGTCACGGACCGTCGAACTTCATCTCGTCGCTGCACGGCTACGGCCCCCTGGCCGACTTCTGGGCGGCGCACGGGTTCGTCGTCATCCAGCCTACTCACCTCGATTCGATGACGCTGGGACTGCGCGACGCCGACGACCCGGATGCGCCCCTGTACGGGCAGTCGCGGGTGCGGGACATGCGCCACATACTCGATCACCTCGACCATGTCGAGTCCGTCGTGCCCGGCCTCGCAGGGCGTCTGGACCGCAGCCGCATCGCCGCGGTCGGGCACTCCCTGGGTGGTCAGACGACGGCCATGCTGATCAGCGAAACGGTGGGGGACTCGGCCGACGGGCCTGAGGTGGACCTGTCCGACACGCGCGTCAAGGCGGCGGTGCTCCTGGCTGCCCCGGGCAGGGGCGAGGATCTCGCCGAGCGGGCAGCCACGCTCTACCCGGCCCTGCGGCACGTGAGCTTCGCCACGATGACGACGCCGGCGCTGGTCGTCGTCGGCGAGGACGACTGGAACCCTATGTTCTCCGCGCGCAAGGACTGGCGCGCCGATGCCTACCACCTCAGCCCCCGCCCGAAGAGCCTCCTGACCTTGTTCGGCGCCACGCACGCGCTCGGCGGCATCTCCGCCTACGACGCGAAGGAGGCGACCGACGAGAATCCCGAGCGCGTGGCCGCGCTGCGCGCGCTCGTCTGGGCCTACCTCCGCTCCGCACTCTACCCGGGCGACGCAGCCTGGACTGAGGCGATCGCCGCCCTGGACAGCATGCCCACCCCCCTGGGCAAGGTCACATCCAAGTAAACCCTCGCCGGCGTCGAGGTTTGGGCTCGACGACGACCCGCTCGACCGCGTCGACGCGATCGTGCCGCCCGGCGCCGATGTCGGACAGCTCGACATGGCCGACGTGCCCCCGGCCCTCCGCCGCCCGAACCTCCGCCGCCGACCCGTCGGTGAACGCGCCGCCGCCTGACCGCATCCCCTCGCGGCTCTCGCACGGCGGCGCTGCGGATGCGCCCGCCGTGCTCCTGGGACCCCGGAACGGAACGCGGCCAACGGCACGTTCAACAGCGCAATCGCCCAAGCCTTCATGCGCCTTTTCGAGGGGTTATGCAAACCCCCTCGGATGTTGCTTCCTGGGGGATGCGCACCGTGAGCGCCCCAGACTTTTCCCGCGCCCGTCCCGATGGGATGGTCGATCCGAACCATCCTTTGGTGGTGCTGGCGTCGCAGCTGGCGTGGGATCGTGTCGAAGCCGCGCCGGCGCCGACGTTCGCGCGCTGTGTAACACACCATCACGGGCGCTACTCAGCAACCTACCGTTACCCAATGATGGGAGACTTGCGCACCCAGGTGTATTTGGCAAATACAGTCAAGACCACCGCGGCCATCATAGCCAGGCCCACCTCCACGTCGCAGGTGGGTCCGTTTGTGATTGCCCTGCGTCGGTCGTCGTCGGTGCGCGCGGCCATCACAAACAGGACCACCCTCTCGTTCGCGAAGCGTCCCCTTCGTTGTCCCGGTCGGCTGTCGTCCCTTCCTCCTTTCGCCCCATCGTCGACGTAGGCGCGGCCCGTCCAGGCCGCCACCCAGATGCGCGGCGTCGCGGCGCTCACGGCCTCCTCCTTTCAGGCGAAAAGTTCCCCAACATCCACGGCCACCTCGCGCGTGGCGGTCGCTCTGGCCGCGCCCGCCTCCTGCTGACGGATGCTGTGCCGCAGCCGGAAGCTCTGGCCCGCAAACCGCAGTACATGGGCGTGGAACGCCAGGCGATCCAGGAGCGCGGCGGTCAGGCGCTGGTCCCCGCCGAAGAGGCTCGTCCACTCCGCGAAGGGCACCGTCGTGGTCACGATGAGGCTGACCTGCTCGTGCAGCACGGACAGGAAGCTGAAGAGCAAATCCGCGCCAGCTTTGGTGAAGGGGACGAAGCCCACCTCATCGAGGACGAGCAGGTGGTGGCGCAGCAGACCGCTCTCGAAGCGGCCCAGACGGTGGGCGGCCTGCGCCTCGATCAGGTCATTGGTCAGGCCGGCCGCCGTGTAGAAGCGCACCCGATGCCCTTGCCGACAGGCCTGGACGCCGAACGCCGTCGCCACGTGCGTTTTTCCTGTCCCAATCTCGCCAGCCATCAGGATATTCTCCTTCTGAGCGATGTAGCCGCCCTGCAGCAGCTCCAGCACGAGCGGCTGGTTGAGCTGCGGCATCAGGGAGAAGTCGTACTGGTCGAGCGTCTTGACCGTGGGGAACTTGGCCGCGGCCAGCCGCCGCTTCTGCATGTTCTCGTCGCGCTGCGCCAACTCTTCCTCCAGCAGCGCGAGCAGGAATCCTTCATAGGAGAGGTTGCGCCGGGCAGCGTCCTGGGCCACCTTTGGGGTAGCGGGCCAGGAGCACGGGCAGGCGCAAGCGGCGCAG
>JAABUZ0100004579.1_pt1 | contig 18950 bp, 20 predicted proteins | sample 5562091 | NCBI WGS metagenome assembly JAABUZ01 (sample SAMN12813069, study PRJNA571459) | rock metagenome | isolation source: Antarctica rocks | place: Antarctica: Victoria Land, Linnaeus Terrace sud | collected 2015-12-21 | reverse complement strand
TTATTAAGTATGAATGGATTGAGATAGAGGCTTATAAATCCTGGTCAACTTTTGTGGCATCTGTCGAGAAAATTTTAAGAGAATTTGGCAGAAATTATGTAATTAATTTTGTTTAACTACTTAGCCCCCTTTTGACCCAATGCGCGATAGTATCCGTACACCGTTTGCCAAGCGGGAAAATCTGTTGGCATCGCTCGCCATTTGATCCCGTTGTCTGCTCGGTAGAAAATAGCGTTAACCACTTGTCGGAAGTCCACCTTTGGTTGTTGCCCGCGTTGTTTCTCCAACGGGAGCATGGAGTCGATGATTTGCCATTCCGAGTCGGTCAAGTCACTGGGATAGAAAGGTTCTGGCATGGTTTCGGTCAGTCATAATGCGAGCAGCTTTATGTATCCCCCATTCCTGACCTGCTCTCTCTCCCCTTAATATTTTCTTTACAAACCGTTTCTTAATGTTTTATTTATAAACCGTTTCTGACAGGTTTGGGAGAGTTTTCTCTACCATAATTTTTGGCGTTGATAGAGGATTCTAAAGGTTCGATGGATTGCTAATCAAGGGTTATGACGGTTGCTGAGCAGGTGTTCATTGTTGAGCGCTTGAGATCGATAGCCGCAGCAAAAAATGCAGCGTTTGTGGTTGTGATGATGCAGTTTGGCGCAGCGCACCGCGTTTCGTCCTTTGAATCGCACATAGAGTTCGGCTGCCAGCAGCATCCCAAAAAGCGGCGCGGTGAAATACACCCAAATTGCCGTCCAATTTTGCGCTGGAATTGCGGATGCCAATGTGCGAGCAGGATTCATGCTCATGCCTGAGAAAGGTGCTTCGAGCATGATGTAAGTTGTAAACAGAATGCCCTTAAATATTCCTGTGAACCGCGACAATTTAGGGTGATTGGACGTAACCAAAATCATCAGCATTAAGCCGAATGAGATGATCAGTTCTGCAAAAAATGCTGCTTCAACTCCGTTGGAACCTGGAATCGTCACTAAATAATTCACACTGGGATGAACGATCGCGTCTCTTACAAAGTTCGCTGCTAGCAGCACGCCTAACAAGCCACCAATGCACTGCGCCACAATGTAGGAGAGCGCATCGGGTGGTTTAATCTTGCCGAGGCGAAAGAAGGTGAACGTGATAACAGGATTAAGGTGTGCGCCGGATTGCTTGCCCCAGGGTGAGTAGATGATCGCGATCACGCTTAATCCCATCGCTACCCCGATGATCAATCGTCGCAACAGTGGCTCAGAAATTGCTTGTCGAACTGGAGAAGCTGGATGCTCTAGCAGAACAGTGACCAAACTGGCAGCAAGCATGACAATACCCAGACCCGCGGCTTCCATTAAGTATTCGGGATAGTGGCGACGAAGCGTATTCATGAACCCTCTTCGTAAACATTTAGCTTGTCATCAAGATGGGTCACTTCCCAGCGCGTTTGATCGCCTACTCGCCAAAACCGTAAATCAACTTTGGCAGCACCCACAACTAAATGATTCAGCGTCAAATCCGGGAGCCACTCTGGTAGAGCAGGCTGCACTCGCAACCGTTGATTAGGGGCATCTGCTTCCAGTCCAAGCAGGGCACGGATAAGCAAGAAAATTGATCCAGCCGCCCAAGCCTGCGGAATATTAGCATCTGGGTACGGAACAGGGAAACTTTCTGGGCTGCGTTCAATTCCCGCAAACAGTTCTGGCATTCGTCCAGACTCAAAGTAACTCGCTGCTGCAAAGGTAGCTTCGGCAATTCGATTCGCTTCCTGATGATAGCCGTACCGCTTGAGTCCAGCTGCAATCAATGAGTTGTCATGGGGCCAAACACTACCGAGTTGATAGCTAATTGGGTTGTAGGCTGGATTCTTGGCTGAGAGCGTCCGTATCCCCCAACCGCACCAAAGGTCAGGCTGAAACAGTCGCCGTACCAGCCGATGTGCTCGTTCTGGCGGCACAATGCCCGACCAAAGCAAGTGACCGGGATTGGAAGTAATTGCTCGAATCTGCTGTTTCTCACTGTCTAAGCCCAAACAGTAAAAGCCTTCCTCCTCCATCCAGAATCGATCGTTGAACCGCTGGTAGAGATCCTTTGCTTTCTGGCGCAGTTCTTTAGCGCGATCGTGGTCTTCCCAAATTTCATAAATTTTGGCGACTCTTTGCCATGCATCATAGACGTAGCCCTGCACTTCGCAGAGCGCGATCGGCGGCTCAACTTGACTGCCATCCGGGTATACAATCGAGTCTCCCGAATCCTTCCAGCCCTGATTTCGCAAGCCGCCTTTAGACCGCGTTAGATACTCAGCAAACCCATCGCCGTCAAAATCGCCATCGCGATCAATCCATGCCAGCGCCCGTTCTAGCGGCACTCGACAGGTATCCAGCAGCTTGAGGTCAGCATTCCAGCAGTATGCCTCTGCTAGAGTAATAATCCAGAGAATTGTGGCTTCAACCGTGCCATAGTAAGGCGTATGCGGAATCTCATGCAGTTGCGCTAGCTCTCCCTGCCGGATCTCATGCAGAATTTTACCGGGTTGAGCATCGCGCCAGTCATCGCGCTCGGTTGCTTGAAGTTGCGCGAGCTTGATTAAAGTGCCGTGCCCAAACTCGTAATTCACCGACATTGTTTGCAGACTAGCAATAATCGAGTCATGCCCAAACACCGCAACAAACCACGGAATTCCGGCGGCTGGCATCCAGGAGGTTTGTCCATTATCGTTAACTTCGATCCGCAGCGCTCCCATATCAGTCAGCGCTTGCTGATACGTTGCCATCACCTCCACATTTGAGGATTGTAATTGTGTCGCAGTATCGAGAAAGTTTGCCATCACTTGTCCGGCTTTCGTGACGGTAATGGCGGCATCGGTGTACATGGGTTTTAGCACTTCTCCATCCACGAGCGCCGTAAAGTTGATGCATGTGTGCCAAGTTTCACCCGGAGCGAGAGCGATGTCAAAAAGCAGCCGACCATTGGTATAACGCGGTGGTGTACTAGCACCATCAGCCACAGCAATGATCCCTCTACGAAACGCGCCGTTCTGGTACTCAGTTGTCAGCACGCCATCTTTCCACACGGTTTCCGCCTGACCACGTGTTAGCAGGCGTTGCGCTTTGACTTGAGAGATATCTGCAAAGTCTGAACGCACGGCAAGCATTAATTGAAATTCGACGCGATCGCGATGATGATTCGTGATGTCAATATCCTCATGCATCCCGCCAAGGATGTCGCGTCGCACTGTAGTGATCAAACGACCTTGAGGCAGCGCTCCATTGATGGTCAACATTTCAGGATTGGTGAATGTGTAGACCGCGACGCGATGGCTGATGCTACTCGATGCCAGCAGTTGGAGTGGAGAACGGTTGAGCGAAATTTCGTAGTAGGAAATCAACCGGGTATCGCGGACAAAGAATCCTTGAGCACGATCGTCATTAATTGAGCCATCGCGAGCCGTGACTAAAAAGGAAGATCCATCACTAATCGCAATCTGTTCGACATTGACAGCAACTTTTGCGGGCATTATTTATCTCTCTCAAGTTTAGCAATTGGGAATTACAAATCGGTAGTGTTCTCAATCTGTTATTTAGCTCTAAATTGCTAAACCAAACTCGTAGTGGTTAATAAATAGTCCGCTGACTAGATCGTGCATCTCCTCCGTTTTGGAGAAGCAGATAGTCTTTCTTGTTAGCCGTTTAATTCTTGTTCTGAGTCTTAGATGCTTCTGCTCAATTCTCTCTTGTCTTTTTCTTGTCGATTTCATTTTTTTCTGCAGGTAAATTTCGCGAATCAGCTCCCCAGCCATCTGTACAATATTTCTGAATCCCAAACGGCTCTAACAGTTCTTTGAGTTTGAGGAGAACTTCATCCTTTCGCCTACCAAAGACATAGGCCAGAACTTGTCCCGTACTGCGGTCAATCCCGTGCCAGAGCCAGCGAGGATTTTTCTTATTACCCACGAAACTCCATATCTCGTCTAACTCGGATGACTCAATTCCTGCATCAAGCTCCTCCTCTTCCTCTTCCACTTTGTGAATTTCTACTTCTACCTGTTCTGGTTGAACAGGTAGAAGTAATTTTTGATTAACCGCTTGCAGGTGCGGCTTCTTTTTCTTTAATTCTCGAATCACCGTGGAGGGACTAACATGAAGGACACGAGCGATATCTCTAACTCCACTGCCGTTGAAGCTCATCTCTACGATTTGGTGTTTGACTGTTCGCGTTCGTCCCGGATGACTATTATCGAGGATAAAGGTACGACGAAGAAATTCAGAATTATTGCAGGAATAACGCTTCTTGCCTTCAGCAGATTTGCCATGTTTAGAGACATCAGTAAAATGGCAATCGGGACATTGTACAGCGAGCCAAACAGTCATGCAACTTCAGAGAACGCTTAATCTTACTTTAGCAGTCTGTCTCCCTTACTAACAAAGCTTCTACAGATTGAGAACATCACCCACAATCTTTCCTCTTTCTAAATAATTGATTGAAAAGCAATTCTAATTAATTTTAGCGTTCAGAACACGGTAGCCTCGCTCCTGGGTAAACGCCCTTCACAAACTGCAACTGAAACACTTCATGATGGCGAGCAAAGGTAACAATCACGATCAGAACGTTAAATCGCAACTTAAGCAATCATTAAATTTTGGCTGAAGGCAACATCACTTTTGTGCTTTCGACGGCATTGATGGGGGTTAGGCGTTCAAACAGCGCGTTCGCCGTCATTGTCGAGATCTCCGTGTTGTGAATCGTTAAATTTGTGAATCAACTGGAAGTGAGCAAAACTGCTGCAAAAAAGTTGAGCATTTTCTGCCACGTTCGCTTCAGCTTGGGAATTCAGACCTGCTTCAGGAATGGGATTTGGTTCGTTCAACACGGCACGACGAACTATCAGAGGGTTGGAAGCGATGAATATGCTCCGTAAAGGACAAGTGGAGGGAGTTGAAAAAGGCGATATTCGAACACAGGTAGAGTTGGTGTCTCAACTTTTTGGAATTGCTCAATAAGTATTAGAGATGGAGGAGGATTGCCTGTCCTCAAATCCTTTTTGCGACACAACCTCTTTACCTAGCAACCAACTTGGTCAACCCAAACTGCCTTGCTAGGCTTGATGCGGATACCACTCCTCGGGAACGGGATACTGCCAGTCATCCGGGAAGACGTAGGTCTCAAGGCAGGTCGTTGTCGCGTGCTCGGTTTCAAAGAAGGCGAAGTGATTTTTGCCCATCCAACTCCCGGACTGCACGAGTTGAAAACCACGCCGTGCAAACTCCGCCTGACGCTGTTCAAAGGGGATGTTGTTGCAGTCAAAGGCCACATGGTGAATCCCCTCGCCGTGAAGTTCGAGGAACTCTGCAAAGATGGTGGAGCCAGAGACTGGCTCTATGAGTTCCCAAATCATGGTGCCTAACTGTGCGAAACACACTTTCATCGTGAAGGGGCTCGGCTTGCCGCGATAGGTCTGGTTCGTCGTGTTCTCCGGGCTAAACGTATGAACCTGCCACGGACCGATACCAACGCGGCATAGACCTTCCATGGTGCGTTTGTGATCTCGCGTCACAATGGCAATCTCGATGGCATTGCCGAGAAACGGATCAGTAAGGCTGTCTCTGCCCAGCGCTTTCACCACGTCTGCCTGGTTTGGTATTTGTATCATCGAAAATCTCCTTTATCGAACTCAGGGTCGATCAATCTCTGAACCAGCGTCACGACGCACCTCGGTCACCACAGCGACTGCTTCGATTTCGATCATCGCTTCGGGCGTGTAGAGGCTGGACACTTCGACAATGCTATCGGCCGGATAGGGTTCGCTGAAATACTTTCGGCGGAGCTCGACGATCTCGCCGAAGTTGCTCATGTCTGTCAGGAAGATGGTCACTTTAGCGACGTTGTTGAGATTGGAACCGCCAGCCACGAGTGCGCGCTCAAGGTTCGAAAAGGCCTGCTCGCCTTGAACGCGGAAGCCACCATCGACAATCCGGCCGTCGTCAGCATAACCGGCTTGGCCTGAGATGAAGATTAAGTTCCCAACCCGAATGCCCTGGGACAGGAGAAAGGGTTTATAAGGGTCAGGCTCAGTCGTGATCTGCTCGAGGGTCATGTTAAATGTCTTCATGGTGGTTCTCATTGATGTTGATGGGAAGGTTCCTTCGTTACTCGACAGCGGACTCGCTTTCGGTTAATTTGACCCAGTCGCGATCGCGCAAAGCTGTCTCGGCTATTGGCTGGCTTGGGCGGCAACCCGTTGGATCGCCTCAACCTGAGTTGGGTAGCAATGGATCACTGCCGCCAACTCGGACGGTGCCATCTTCTGCATCACCGCTAGGGTAAGCAGCGGCAGTGACTCACCCGCGTGGGCGGACACAAAAGTTGCTCCAACGATGACCCCGTTGTGGGTGTACAAAGCGACAAACCCGTCCGCCTCCCCGTCAATCATCGCCCGCTCAACCTTCGCTAACTCCAATCGGTGCGTGGCGATGGAAATTCCCTGTTCCGCCGCTGACTGCGGGGTGATCCCGACCTGAGCCACTTCCGGTTCAGTGTAGGTGCAGCGGGGAATGACCAGATCCGAAACGCGTTTCCCGGCTCCGTCCAGCGCGTTTGCCACCGCCAGTTTGCCCGTCGCGATCGCCGCATGGGTGTACTTCTCCGGTCGGGCTACGTCCCCAGCGGCGTACACCGCGTGGTTCCCCGTCTGGAGATGGTCGTCGGCTTCGACCCCAGCGGCGCTGAACTTCACCCCAGCTGCCTCCAGTCCCATCCCGTCCACATTGACCTTCCGTCCAGCCCCGACCAGGAGCGCGTCGTACGCCAGTACCGAGCCGTCGCTCAGGGTCAGTCGCTTTTGTACACCGTCCACCTTCGTCGGCTTCACTCCCAGGTGCAGCCGCACCCCCTCCGCCGCTAGCCGCTTGGACACCACCTCGCCTGCCGCCAGTTCCTCCGCTGGCAGCAGGCGTTCTGCACTACCAACCAAATCGACCTCGCTGCCAAGCCGACAGAACGCTTGAGCCAGTTCGCAACTTACCGCACCGCCCCCAATGCAGACCAACCGCCGGGGAAGCGTGGTCAACTCGAATACGGTTTCATTCGTCAGGTAGTCGGCGGTGGCAAGCCCTGGCACGTCGGGGATAGCCGGTCCGCTGCCCGAGGCGATCAGGGCTTTCTTGAACCGCAGCCGCTGTCCGTCAACCTCGACCGCATCGGAACCGATAAATTGAGCGTCGCCGAGGAACACGTCGATGCCAGCCCCAGCCGCGATCGACACCGCATTGACACTACTGCTGAAGGCTCGCATCTCCCGCACGCGGGTCATGACCGCAGCGAAATCGACTCGCGGCGCCTCGTTGAGCGTGTAGCCGAACTTCTCTCCTTCACGGGCATGGAATATTGCGCGGGCGGCACGAAGCAGGGCTTTGCTCGGAGTGCAACCGAAGTTCACGCAGGTGCCACCGGTCAGGTTCCGCTCGACCATCGCGACGGTGTGTCCGGCGGAGGCGGCGACGAGCGAGGCAGACAGTCCTGCCGGACCGCCCCCGATGACCACTAACTCGTACATATTTTTCGGGCGAGGGGACTGCCAATCGGTCGGGTGCCCTTGGGTGATCGTTTGGCGGTTCGGTGAATCGAAGGGGGCAATGGTTGCGACGGACATTAGCTACCTCTTTTAGTTATTGGCTATCAGACTTCACAGTGGATGGTGCTATCTCAGACATGCTGTTTTCATAGTTGTGTTGCAAAAAAAAGTTTTATTTTCAACAATCACTTCTGATCGAGAATAGAATTCTACAGGCAGCGTCAAAAGAATCTCCTAAATGCTATGTAGATGATTTCATTGTCAATAATTTCAAACTAATGAGAACGAATATTTTTTTGCAACACAACCCTCGATTCTTTCCTGAAACCTCTACTGGCCAGAGCTTTCAAGCGATGCGTGGCAGCTAGTTACAGCTTCGCTACCTTTGGGTCAATAACTTTGCCAGCCAAAATTATTGTGGAATCGGCACGCGAGCAATTAGAAAGCTTATTGCTCAGATTTTGCAGTGGATTGTGACGATGGATTGATCAGTTGTAGCATTGTGACAGCAAGAATGATCAGTATGCCGCCGATGAGTTGCACAAACGTTAGCTTTTGACCAAACCACAGCCACGCTAGCGCAGAAGCGATAACGGGTTCGAGTGTTGCAATAACCACAGCCCGTTCAGCCTGAATGCGTTGGATACCCCAGAAGAACAGGGAGTAAGGGAGCAGGTTTCCTGCGATGCCAATAAAAATAACTTTCCAGACATTCTCTGGCTTCAGCAACGTCACAGGAACTCCTTGCGTTATCTGGTAAGCAAGCCAGAATAAACTGGCGATCGCAAAGGTTTTCAGCATAACTCCAAGGGGTTCATCTGAACGTCCGACTCGCTCACCTTGAAGGTTGTAAGCGGTGAAAAACACAGCACTTGATAGACCAATGAGAATGCCAAACCCGTCAAATTGACTGAGATTACTCTCCAATACCTTCGACACCATCACAACTCCAACAATCAATAAAAGCATTGCTACAAGTACCGTTCGCGAAGGCATACGCCGAGTCGTCAACGCTGTCCACAGCTCGAGCATAATGGGCGATGTAAACAGTAGTAGAATAGCAACAGCAACCGGAAGACGGGCGAGCGCCAAGTAATTTACCCCTATTAAACCAGCAAATAATAAGCCTAGGATAAACTGTTGTCGGTTCATCGCTTTCGCTTCTGGTTTGATCATGAAGCTATGAACAACAGCAAGACAAAATGTGGCGATCACTGTACCAGATAGTGCCAGTTCAAAGGGATTCACGCCTGCTACAAACAAACTACTTATCACGTTGGTGGCTACTGCCCAGAGAATGACTGTGAAAATCACCGCAACTAGCCCTAACTTGGGTTGAGAACCTCTAGTTGCTGTTTCAGGTGTTGCTGTTTCAGGTGTTGCTGTTTCAGGTTTTACTGTTTCAGGTTTTACTGTTTTTGGCACAGAATTCTTCTCTTATTTGGTAGTGTTATAAATTTATTTTTCATCTTTAAATCGGTAGACCAAACTCATAGCGATTGATGAACAGTCGGAGATGTCACTATTCTGTTGATTTAAGCTTAAACGGGCAATCCAAAGATTTCAGCGTGAACCAGTGGTGAAAATGCTGTAACTCGAGTGTCTCGGCTATTAGCTGGCTTGGGCAGCAACCCGCTGGATCGCCTCGGCCTGAGTCGGGTAGCAGTGGATCACCGCCGCCAACTCGGACGGTGCCATCTTCTGCATCACCGCCAGGGTAAGCAGCGGCAGGGACTCGCCTGCGTGGGCGGACACAAAAGTCGCCCCAACGATGACTCCTTGGTGGGTGTACAAAGCGACAAACCCGTCCGCCTCCCCGTCGATCATTGCCCGCTCGACCTTGGCCAACTCTAATCGATGGGTATCAATGGCGAGCCCCCGTTCCGCCGCTGACTGAGGGGTGAGCCCGACTTGGGCCACTTCCGGTTCAGTGTAGGTGCAGCGGGGAATGACCAGATCCGAAACGCGTTTCCCGGCTCCGTCCAGCGCGTTTGCCACCGCCAGTTTGCCCGTTGCGGTCGCCGCATGGGTGTACTTCTCCGGTCGGGCTACGTCCCCAGCGGCGTACACCGCGTGGTTCGCCGTCTGGAGATGGTCGTCGGCTTCGACCCCAGCGGCGCTGAACTTCACCCCGGCTGCCTCCAGTCCCATCCCGTCCACATTGACCTTCCGTCCAGCCCCGACCAGGAGCGCGTCGTACGCCAGTACCGAGCCGTCGCTCAGGGTCAGTCGCTTTTGCTTGCCGTCCACCTTTGTCGGTTTCACACCCAAGTGCAGCCGCACCCCCTCCGCCGCCAATCGTGCCGCCAGCACCTCAGATGCCGCCGCTGCCTCGGCTGGCAGTAGGCATCCGGCCCTACCGACCAAATCGACCTCGCTGCCAAGCCTACAGAACGCCTGAGCCAGTTCGCAACTCACCGTCCCGCCCCCGATGCAGACCAGCCGTCGGGGAAGTGTGGTCAACTCGAACACGGTTTCATTTGTCAGGTAGTCGGCGGTGGCAAGTCCTGGCAGATCAGGAATAGCTGGTCCGCTGCCCGAAGCGATCAGGGCTTTCTTAAATCGCAGCCGCCGTCCATCAACCTCGATCGCATCGGGGCTGACAAATCGAGCGTCGCCGAGGAACACGTCAATGCCAGCCCCAGCGGCGACCGACACCGCATCGGAGCTACTGCTGAGGGTTCGCATCTCCCGCACGCGGGTCATGACTGCGGCGAAATCGACTTGCGGTGCATCGAAGTTGAGCATGTATCCAAACTTCTCTCCCTCACGGGCATGGAACACAGCGCGGGCGGCGCGGAGCAGGGATTTGCTCGGAGTGCAACCGAAGTTCACGCAGGTACCGCCAGTCAGGTTCCGCTCGACCATCGCGACGGTGTGTCCGGCGGAGGCGGCGACGAGCGAGGCAGACAGTCCTGCCGGACCGCCCCCGATGACCACTAACTCGTACATATCCTTCGGGTGAGGGGACTGCCAGTTGCTCGGGTGACCTTGAGCGAGCGTCTGGCGGTTTGGCGCGTCGAAGGGGGCGATGGTTGCGGCGGACATTAGCTACCTCTTTCGGTTATTGGTGCTCAAACTTCACACGGCTGGGTGATGTTTCAGACTTGTGGATGAAAGTTCAAGGGGTTACAATGAACCCTGACATTTTGACCGAGCCCTCATTTACATTAATGTCTCGCCTCCCAACAGTGGAGGGGTTTAAGGGCTCGGTCAAAATGTCGGAGTTTTTCGTCGGGCATGTTGGATAGTAATCAATCATCTCTGGTTCAGCGCGGATGCAAGTGGTCTGCCCCAATTGGGGATATGGTGTCCTAAGTTGGGAAGCCATAGAGATCCTCCTGCTTTTCGCCGGTATTTAGGGCTGAGTCTGATCAAACCCTCGTTTAACCACATGCTTTAAGCCACACTTGTAACAAGTTACTCCTTCTGACCATCGCAGTTGGTGTACGGTTTCGTAGCACTTCTGCTCTTCAATCCAGGTCTGGAGGTTAATCAGCACAGGGATGGTCACGCTAGGAAAAGTTCTCTGATCTAGTCAAAGGGCCATCCCGATTCATCAACTGGGATACCAGTTTGATTTTGTACCCGGCATTGAGCCGAGAACCGTGGAATTTTTGATTATATGGGTACTAAAGCTCTGCTAAGTACTGTTGTTGCAGAAATCCTTAGCTAATGGTAGAACTCTTAAATGCCGATTTTCTCCAGTGTTATGGCGATTTCAAGGTTTTAGTACACTTGCGTACTTTAGTCCATGAAGTCAGATTAGCACAAGGCGGTTAGAAAAAGAACTGCTACAGTGACAGCTTATTCGAACCCTTGCTGCTGTCGATAAAGCTCAAATTGTGCTATAAGCTCCTCTGGTGTTAACCTGAAAGTAGACAGCAGCCAGTCAATTAGGCAAAACATTCGCTGATGCCTATCTCCCGGCTCTCGATGAGAGGGTGAGTTGGGGTCAGAAAACCAGTGATGGACAGTGGATTTAGACACACCACACAATGTTCCTAGAAGTTCGTACCTTAGTGGTCCCCAGACAATCTGGAAGTTTTGAGGATGCATTCTTCCCCACAGCCAGTTCTGGAAAACTTCAACTTCTTCTTGACTCACTGTACTGCTCCAACGCTTCGGCTGTTAAATTCTGCTAGCAACTCAATATCCGGCTCAAAAGCCCAGTCCTGATTACAAAAGGAGTAGCTAGCACTAGTCGGCGCCAGCTTGATCAGGTAATGGTATCCTGAAGCTTTGCAGCTAGTTTGATTTGCCCACATATAGCCAATAATGGTACCGTGGTCGTGGGCCTTGACATAAGCCCAAACTACTTGCTGCTCGATAGAGAACTTGGGAGGATACTGTAGACTACTAAATTCCTGTTGAGGCAAATTTTCCTGATCACTCATAATTGTGATATTCTAAGTTTTACTTTGTATCGGATAATAGCGCGTAGGTCTTATTGTTGAGCGAACGTTAAATTTTAAATTACATAGTAGTAAAATTTTTTCCTGTAATCACGTTCAAGTATTGCCGTATTTATGTAGCAATTGAGGAACGGAATCAGCACAACTATGCAGACAATGTGACTACTGAGGACATTCAAATTAATCCTCCTTTAGTCCAAAAGGGCTGATTTCCACGTTGAGATTGGAACCGCCAGCCACGAGTGCGCGGTCGAGGTTCGAAAAGGCCTGCTCGCCTTGAGCGCGGAAGCCACCATCGACAATCCGGCCGTCGTCAGCATAACCGGCTTGGCCTGAGATGAAGATTAAGTCCCCAACCCGAATGCCTTGGGACAGGAGAAAAGGGTCATTTTGCGTCAATGTGATCGCTCTCCACGAGGACTGGCATCGAGATGGAGTAAGTGAGTCATAGTGTTTTCCTCTGGATTGCTCAACTGACTCAACTTTACGACAAGCTCTCAAGTGAAATCTCTCAGGATCTTGCGCGATTGTCAGAATCTTGCGATTAGCTTTGTCTTGATAGGATTGATTGTCAATGCTTCCTGTCGTTTGCAGGTGATGATCGCTTAAGACTTGCTTTAGAATCAAATCAATTGCTTAGACGGGCTAATAGTAATGTGTTTTGAGTGTTCAAGTTGTGATCATGCAAGCTAAAACAGTCGCTTCCTCCTGGCGCTCAGATTCCACCCTGAGGCCGCCGATTGCCTCCAGTAGTGTACAGGGTTGGAGCAATATCGTGGTGGAACGCTTTCATCAACCCACTCCCGGACAGCTTACGCTGCATCACTCAGAGGAACATGCGCTGTGCCTTTGCTTGGCTCCGCGTCCGTTTCAACTGGTTCAGGTTCGGGAGGGACAGCTCCATCGTGGACTGCATGGCAAAGGCGATATCACACTCACACCCGCAGGCTTATCGGCATTGGAGCAATGGGACGGTGAGGATAACTATGTGCGCATTCGCCTCACTACTGAGTTTGTTGATCGCGTTGTTCTCGAAGCTTTAGAGATGAATCCCGATCAGGTGAGCTTGCTTTCAGAGTACCGCATCCGCGATCCACAGATTGAACATCTTGGCATGAATTTATTGGCAGAACTGACGAACGAAGGGCTGGGCGGTCGGCTCTATGTTGACTCGCTAGCTAACATTTTGGCGGTACATCTGCTGCGGAATTATTCGACGATCGTGCCGCGTACCCGCACTTATGACGGCGGCTTGCCAGAACATCAGTTGAAGCGAGTTATAGACTACATCCACGACCATCTGGAACAAGAGATTCGGCTTAGTGATTTGGCAGCACAACTCGATGTGAGCCAGTTTCACTTTAGCCGCTGCTTCAAACAGTCGATGGGGATGCCGCCGCATCAGTACGTGATTCAACAGCGGGTTGAACAAGCAAACCAGTTGCTCGATGTGTCAGAACTGTCGATCGCAGATGTGGCACTGCAATGTGGATTTAGCAGCCAGAGTCATTTTGGGCAGTGGTTTCGCAAACTGAGCGGTATGACTCCGAAAGCATATCGGTGCCGTTAACGTATCCTTCCCTCAGGTCTACATGAGACCATTTAAGTGCGGCTCTTTATGGATTCCAACAGGGAGGCAAAACTGATGAACCGTAAAATCGGTCATACGCATCTGGAATGCCTTGCTTTTGTGTATCTGAGGCAGTCCACACCACACCAAGTCGAGTCAAATCGCGAAAGTACAGAACGACAATATGCTTTAGCTGACCGCGCGCAGTTGCTAGGCTGGGACAATAGCCAAATCCAAATTCTTGACGCTGACCTGGGTAAGAGTGGTCAAACTACCGCTGGTAGAAATGATTTCCATCAGTTGATGGCTGCTGTCGGTTTAGGAGAAGTTGGTGCAGTCTTTGCCCTAGAAGCCTCAAGATTCTCATTAGCGCGCAAAAGGTCTGGGAAAAGCTAGGATAAAGCAAAAAGCAGGTCGTGAATCAGCGAAGTGTGGGAAAGGTAGCTTTCGTCGTGCTAAGACCAGGGTTCTGAAGCTAAACCTGCTCTTTGTGCAGCAGTGGTGCCGAGACGGCTATGCTCCCACATCCAGTTGAACAGCTACGTACCATTCGTGTCGTTACCTTTGTCTGCTCCCACTGCTTACCAAATTTGTTCTGAGGTGCGATGCCATCTGACTGTTTGCTGCCGCAAAATACCGTTAGTCCGCTCTAAACGCGCTTGTACGGTCTTTACCAATGTGATGTTTAACTTCAGGTGGCAATACCCGCTCATATCCACCCCATCCATCCGTATCCCAGAACTGACAATCTGTTTTCCCTTCTGTACTGGTAACCAACTCCTCAATTAATTCGTCTGTGTGCTTCCCTACTCGGTCAGCCAGAATCAATCCACTATCTTTGGCCTTCCACTGATTCTTGCCACTCCCCTCAAGCTACTCCCCTCGCAATGCGATTGGAGAATTGTGTGGACCTCGTCCGGCTGGAGCTGACGACGGTAGTAGATTGTGTCAAAGGTGTAAGTATTGGAATGCTTGCAGACAGGGCAAAAGTAACGTTGACTCCCAATACTTGTTTTTCCGTGTTTATGGGTCTTATCATGACCGCAGAGTAGGCAGGGCATAGCTTTCGGGAATAAGGCTAATTTTCTTCTCTCGTATGATACTCCATCCCACACTTGCCTGACGCACGACCCTCCCCTCTACCTCACCGAATCCATGCTATGGTGCTGTAGCCTTGCCCCACTGTCACAGGTGAGTGTTCCTGACATTGGCTTAGCTTGGTGTTCGTAAGTACGCTCTTTGAGGGTGACAGCCTCCAGTCTTGACCAAGCTGTATGGTCTCCTGCTAAAACAATCTGCTCTGTATGTGGAATTTGTTTGGTGTAGAGCTGCATCAATTCCTTTCGTGGTGGAAAGCTCGTCTTCCAGCCCTTCGTAGATGCTAGACCACCGTCGTCGAAATACTGGAGACAGTGATATAGCAATCCTAAATGATTTACAAACTTGTGGTACACTTATACCAAATTATTGATTGCTGGTTATATCAATGAAAAACTTTCTACTAGAACAACAACAACTCGTCGCAAGAATATCAATTCTAACAGAGTTCATTCAAAGTAATCCTTCAGCGAGGGAACTCAAACGGGCCTTGGCAGTCAAATTGGCGTTACAAGGTACACTCTACGCTGAAATTACCAAACTCTTGGGGATGCATAAGTCTTGTATCACCAAGTGGAAGCAAAAATTTGAAACCGCAGGTCTGGATGGCATTAAGTTGGGTTATCAAGGGTCAAAAAGTTATTTGACTCTAGAACAACGAGCAGAAGTTATCGCTTGGTTACAGACAAAATCATATATTAATATTGATGAAGTATTTACATACTTAGACGAACATTACAATGTAATCTATCAATCTAAACAGAGCTATTATGAATTACTTTCGACAGCAGGTATTAGCTGGAAAAAATCACAAAAGAGCAACCCAAAGTTCAACGAGCGAGTTAGTCAAAAAAAAACGAGAAGAAATCAACGATTTTTTGAGTCAGCACCAAGCTGAAATTGAGTCTGGGCAATTAGTTATGTTTTTTTTAGACGAGTGTCATCTCCTGGGAGATGATGCTTGTGGATACGTTTGGGGTCAAACAAATATTAGAATTGAGATTCCCGTCAAGAATCTTAAGGACAGGCAGACTTATTATGGAGCTTTAGATTATCAAACTCAAGAATTTATTTTGGGTGAGTATTCTGCTGGGAATTCTGAAAACACTGTGAAGTTCATTCAGGATTTACAAGCACAGCGTCGTGGGCGGAAAATTGCTTTAATTTGGGATGGAGCTGGTTATCATAAGTCAGATGAAGTCAAAAAGTTTTTGGCATCAGTCAATGATAATTATCAACCTGAGCATTGGCAAATAACTTGTATTTTATTTGCACCCAATGCCCCAGAACAAAACCCGGTAGAAGATGTTTGGTTACAAGCCAAAAACTTCTTGAGAAAATTTTGGCCTCTTTGTAAATCTTTTTCTGCCGTCAAGTGGCTATTTAAGTTCTTTACCAATCATCAGCAATTTGATTTTCCTAAGTTACATCAGTATGCGCCCTGTTCGTAACTCATTTAGGATTGCTATAAGTGAAAAGACTTTTCACTTAGGCTCTTAACCTTGAAGTTCCGGTTTAAAAATCTGATATGAATCTTTTAAGACTACGTCCTGAAGACTGTTCCGCCTTCGGACGGCTCGTTTTACAGTACCTTGAAGCGAATCCGCAGACCAACATGAGCCAACTTGCCAAGCAGGTTGGAATATCGCGGGCTGGGCTGGGCTGGATTTGCCTTAAACGAAGCGGTCCAGACGAAGAAACCGCAAGAAGAATTGCTCGCGTGATTGGTGGAGACCTAACAAAAATTGCTCGTCTCGTCCACGAAAACAAGCTGGAGAATTTGGCAGAACTTGGTGGATTGAACTACATCAGGCGATTAGATAAACAGCTAGCAACAAGACCGATTCCCATAGAGGACGCGCTCGCTGGCCTGAATTCCTTATTCCATGCTTTTCACTATGTCACAAGAAGTGTTCCTGAAATAGAGAAGCCCAGCGACTTCCAGATTTACAAGCAAGCCTATGAAATCGTGAAGACACAGTTTTTAAAGGGCAGGAAGACATCCAGAGTGCAAAAGGATTCGTCCTCTTCTCAAGCGTCTGGAGAGGATGTTTGAGAAGTAAAGAATAATTAATCAGCATGTGCTAGGAGGAGCGTCTGAACTGGTCCAACAGTGTCCTCGCTCGCTACTTTTAGACCATTTACTGTTAACGCATCAGCAGTGTGTAGGGAAAACCTTATTCTTTTGTATATGCGGATACAATCCAGCGATGTAAATAAAGGAAAATTGAAAAAAATCAATACAAGAATCCTACTGGCTATTCATTTTGAAGCTTTACAGATAACGACAGAAACAGAGTCCAAAAACGCTAGAAGCAAATCCCAAAAATAGCGGAAGTCAGTCCATCTAATTTTCAAAAATTCTCAACACGTCAAAACTATAAGCCTAAAGTTATATCTTTATAAATTCGATTTTACGTTCCTAAACTGTATGTCAAAAAAAGACTATAATCATTACTAACAAAGAAAAATTGCCGCGATTGATTAAGATGCAAGGTCGAGTTTAAAAACTCCTGGCTTTCAAAATGTTTATCCTACAGTTTTTACAGCCATGCTTTCCACATTTCTGTTCATCGTATTCTTCAGTCTCTACATGTGGCTGTACTACAAGCCAAACCGCACATCTAGCCAGCATCGCCGCTATGGAAGTGCAGCCCTAGTTGCAGCAATACCTTCCCCAACAACATCAACAGCTAGAATTCCTAACGCAGAAGCTCCTCCGCCAACAGCTAAGTCCCAACCAAGTGAAGACAAACCAACTGTCCAGATTATTGATAAGCGTACACCCATACCGGAGCAGTCATTATCTGTCATTGCAGAAGAAAAACTGACGGTCAAAACTGAACCGGCAGCTATTCGAGATACTTCCCCAAAGCCTGAACTTGTAGAAGCTGTAGAGGATTTGCTTCTAGAAAAACATCCTCAAGCTGGAGAAGATACGTTAATTCAAACCTCGGAATTAGAGCTAGACGCTGATACGGAGCTTGAGCCTGCTTTGACAGAGTCAGAAGCGATCGCGTTAGCTGTCGAAACGACTTTGGCTAAGGACACCATGACGCAGGTGTCTATAGGGGGGCTTGAAGATAGTGTTCCTGAGTTGATGCGCCCCAAACCGCCTGACCCCGAACTTGTAGAAGCTGCTGTGCGCGATGCTGAAGAGAAATTTGAGGATTTCTCGCCTCCAGAGATCGTAGATGATGAATCCCAAGTTAGAGTCGGACTTAGAAAAAATGGTAGGTAGTGTTAAATATGTAGTGAAAACTCAAGGTTCGTAACTTAATAAATAACAATATTGAGTATCTGAACTTTGATTTTTATCTTTTAAAATGCATATTATAAACGCCATATGTGGCTGTTATCCCCTTAAAATGGTATCTTTTAATTGGGATAATTTCGAATTGTTAAGGTGAATGATGTCAAGCCCTAAGCCGAACTGCCCTAAATGTAGTTCTAAACACACCGGAAAAAATGGCACAATCCATAAGAAAAAGCCTAAACATAAATGTCAAGATTGTGGCAAACAATTTCTGGAGAATTCCACTAAAAAGGTCATTAGCCAAGAGACTAGGGATTTAGTTGATCGGCTTCTACTTGAAAAAATTCGCGACGCCTGGAATAGCTCGTGCTGCTTCTGTTTCTAAAAAGTGGCTACAAGACTATGTCAATAATAAATATGCCCAGACTTCTCACCATGTAAAGGTTTCAGATAAGCTCAAGGTAAAATTAGAAATTGAATGGGACGAAGCTTGGTCATTCGTAGGTAATAAAGGTAACAAGCAATGGATTAGGCTCGCGCTTTTTTCGAATTCCGAATTGTTTTCGGTCATCCGCCACTCGTTATTAAGTCATTCTGACGAAGTAGCGCCTCTCTCCTGACTCCTTTTTTAGAGGTTCCCATCACTAACTTGTAAAATCTCTTCCAGGAGTAGGCGATCGCCAGCTGAATTCCCAACCATCAACCCCACCTTTGCTTTTTCACTGATGTGTAGCCTACCGTTTGGTTCAAAATTAAAGTCTTGACCTACCAAGAACCCTTGATTCTGAAGCTTTGTCAGCGCCAACTTTATTGTCAGATCGACTAGCTCAAGCTCAGGCTTGAGATAATCAGGATTGCGCAATATCCAGCGACAAGCATCAGGATCAGTCTCAGCCAGTTGATGGATCGCTGCTGTCAAAACTTCCTCAACACATTGGGGACGGGGTAAAAAAGTAAGATAGTCTTTGAGAGAGTTAACCAGGGGAGCATGTCACCTTTGCAGAGAGAGCGATAATAAGGATAGTCGTTCAACACTGTCAACGCTGCTATGACTCC
>JAABUZ0100004578.1_pt1 | contig 18951 bp, 12 predicted proteins | sample 5562091 | NCBI WGS metagenome assembly JAABUZ01 (sample SAMN12813069, study PRJNA571459) | rock metagenome | isolation source: Antarctica rocks | place: Antarctica: Victoria Land, Linnaeus Terrace sud | collected 2015-12-21 | reverse complement strand
GCGGCCGGTTGCAGGCGTGATCTTGTCCGGTGTTTCGGTCATAGCCGCACCCTTCCCCGTCGCGGCACGAGTCAGTCCCCCTGCCGCCGCTCTCGCTACGTTGACTACCGTGGAACGCCAGGCGCAGCCGATACGGATCGGTGACTTGGCCGGAAACGAGGCCATCCTCGCCAGCACGGGCAGCCGCCCCGTGAACCGGCTGCGGCCGGATCCCATGCGTGCGCCGCGCGCCGGCAACTGGCTGCTCATCGCCGCCATCGTCCTAGCCGCGCTCAACCTGCGCACGGCCGTCACGAGCGTCGGTCCCCTGCTCGACGAGCTGGAGCAGGGCATCGGCCTGTCGAGCGGCCTGGCCGGCGTCCTGACGACCATGCCGGTGATCTCGTTCGCGGCACTCGGATGGATAACGCCGCGGCTCGCGGCGCGCTTCGGATCGCACCGGACCCTGACCGGCGCGCTGTCGATGATGACGGCGGGGCTCGTCCTTCGAGCGGGTGCTGGATCGCCCTGGCTGTTCCTGGCCGCTACCGTGCCGGCACTCGCCGGCGGGGCGATGGGCAACGTGTTGCTTCCCGTCATCGTGAAACAGCACTTCCCGCGTCGCGTCGGGGCCATGACGGCGACCTACACCACCGCACTCGCCGTTGGCACCACGCTCGCGGCTGCGGCGGCCGTTCCGATCGCGTCGATCCGCGGCAAGCCGGACTGGCGCCTTGGCCTCGGGGCGTGGGCGGCCCTCTCAGGGCTGGCGGTGCTGACCTGGCTGTTCGTTGCGCACCGCACCGCAAGCGCGGCCAGCCCGCGTCCCGTCGCTCACGGCTCACACCTGCTGCGCAGCCCGACGGCGTGGGCGCTGACGCTGTTCTTCGGCGCCCAGTCCATGCAGGCCTACATCGCATTCGGCTGGTTTGCCCAGTTCTACCGGGAGCAGGCATCGTTCTCGGCCGCGCAAGGTGGCGTTCTCGTCGCTTTCCTGGCGGGAGTGTCCGTCCCGGTCTCCGTCGCGGTGCCTTACGTTGCGGCGAGGATGCGCTCTCAACGGGGCCTCATCGGCGCCTTCGTGGCCTGCTACGTCGTGGCGTACGCCGGCATGCTCGCCGATCCCGGGGCAGGCGCTTGGCTGTGGGCGCTGCTCGCTGGCCTGGGGGCGGGAGCCTTCCCGCTGGCGCTGACCTTGATCGGCTTGCGGAGCCGGACCCCCGAGGGCACCGCCGCCCTGTCGGCATTCTCCCAGAGCATCGGCTACATCCTGGCCGGGCTGGGCCCCCTGCTGGTCGGCGTGCTCCACGGCGCGACGGGTGGGTGGGGGGCTCCGTTCGCCCTGATGTTCGCCGACCTGGGCGTCCTCGCCGGCGCTGGCTGGTACATCGGGAAGCCGCGCTACGTCGAGGACGACCTTGGCCGCGAGGGAACCGGCCCGTAACTGCTGGCGTTCACGGCCCGACATTGACAATCGCTGCGACCGGGCCGCCACCGGAAGGGCCCTGGTGGACAGCGGCGACCGACACGAAAACCGCCGGGTCGCCGGTGACGGCCGCCGCGACGCCGCCCACGCAGGCCTTGATTTGCCGGTGCCAGTGGACGTCGGAGTCGTCGAGCATCGCGTTGCGCCGTCCGCGCACCATCCCAGTCGGATCGGTTTCGCACTTGAGAAACACATTCACCAGCCGCTCGTCGAGGTCGGTGTGGTGCGGACGCTCCGGCAGATCCAGGCCCGCGCTGCGAATCGCGGCCCAGATGCCGTCCTGGTCGAGAGCATCTCGCATGACCGAGTGCCCGATCCGATAGCGGCCGCCGATACCGCGGACGTTGCCGACGACAACGATTTGCGCTTGGTCGAGTTCGACTCCTGACGAGCACGACGCCACCGCCGAATAGAGCGAAAGATCGTGCATTACCTGCTGATCGGTCGGCATCTCGATCTCGCCCAGGGCAACGGCGATCCCGAGCGCTGTCGTGGCGTTGGACAGGTCCATCGACTCGTGGGTGTTCTCGCTCCACACGGCGTTGCCCCGGCTTTTCGCGTCGCGGATGGTCTCGATGGTGAGTAGCGGCGTCTTGGTCTGTACGTAATGCACGTCGGCCGCGTCGGCAATGCCGGCGCGGTCCATGGCGAGCCGCACACCGGCCGCGACCTTCTCGATCATCGGCTGGCGGCCGATCTCTTCCGGCAGCAGCCGCTCGCTCATCGCGAACCCGACCGACAGCCGCGGCTCGTCAGATGCCGGAACCGACTCGGCTGGGACGGTCGCGAACACCGTCGCGTGCGGGCTGAGGACACCGTCGGTTCCACCCGACCAGACGAACGGGACCTGCCGCACCTGTTCCATCGACCGGGTGCCCTTGGCAACGAGGACCTCACGAAACGCGCGGTCGGCGATGATCCGGGTGTAGTCGTTCACCCCTCCGTTCCCCTCGGTCTTGCCGATGATGGCGACAACCCGGTCCGCCGCGAGCACCCCCTCGTCGATCAGGGTTGCGAGCCCGGCGGCGTCACTTACGCTTTGGATCGGGACCTTTCGCACCTCGATGGGCTGCGGGGCTTGCGCTGTCGGCAGGGTGTCTGCCACGGTCTCCACCTTTCGGAACGGGCGTGTGTACGGCTGCGGTCGGTCAGGCGCTCTCGACAACGGTCCCGGCGCCCTCTTGCGCAGTGACCGCGTCGCAGATGCGGTCCAGGGAGGTGATGACCGACCGGCGCCCGCCGCGCTCCACGAAGCGCGCGGCGGCCTCAACCTTGGGGCCCATGCTGCCACTCGCAAACTGGCCGCCGGCTGCGTAACTACGGAGCTGATCGGGGGTGACGTGGCTCAGCGGGTAGGCCTCGGGCGTACCGAAGCCGATCACCGCGTTCTCCACATCGGTAGCAATGACAAGAGTGTCCGCGCGAACGGTGCGGGCCAACAATTCGGCGGTGAGGTCCTTGTCCAGGACCGCCTCCACGCCATACAGCGACCCGTCCCGCTTGCGGACGACGGGGATGCCGCCGCCGCCCGCAGCGACGACGAGGAAGCCGGCGGCAATGAGCGCCGCTACGGCGGGGGCGTCGAGGACCTCGGCGGGCTCAGGGCAGGCGACCACACGTCGCCAGCCTTTGGCGCCGCGGTCCTCCCACCTCTGGCCGTGGGCGATCAGCGGTTCGGCCTGCTCGCGATTCAAGAATCGGCCGATCGGTTTGGTCGGGCAGCTGAAGCCGGAGTCGGCATGGTCGACGAGGGTACGGGTGACGAGCACCGCGACGCGCCGGTCAACACCGCGGACCGCGAGCGCTTTCTCGAGGGTGTTAAGCATGATGAAACCGATCGTCGCCTGGGTCTGGGCGCCGCACCAGTCCAGCGGAACGGGTGGCACTACCTGCGCGGCCAGCTCGTTCTTGACCAGCAAGTTGCCCACCTGCGGACCATTGCCATGGGTCAAGACGACGTCAACGCCCTGCTCGACGAGGTCCGCGACGGCCCCCATGGCCGCCGCGATGGCTTCTTGCTGGGCCTCCGGCGTGGCGCGGCCGTCCTCGGCGGTCATGGCGTTGCCGCCGAGCGCTATCAGCGCCCGCATGCTCGCGGCTCCGGTTCGACGGGTGGGGCCCCCAGCCAGTCGACGTCCGCATGCGGCCGCCCGCCCGACAGGAGCGGGTAGCCAGGGCCCCGGTCGAAAAACGGCTGTTCCGGCCGTCCCGCTCGAAGGCCGGCGCGCAGCACGTCGGTTGCCTCGGCGTCGAGCAGCGGAGCCTCCGATCCCCCGCTCAGGACGACCCCGTAGTCGTCGCGGGCCGCGCCGCAGGAGACCTTTCCCAAGACCACGTCCCGTACGACCGACGCGGCGGCGCGGTCCAGCGGGTCGCCCCAGCCGCCACCCCCCGTCGTCCGGATCCGGATGACCTCACCTGCCCGCACCGGCTCGTCGTCGACCAGGCCCGCCATCTGCCGCTCGTTTGGGCCGCCGGGGTCGATGGTGACCCCGAAGGAGCGCCCGGCCTTCCCACCCTTGACCCCCCAGCAGGCCAGGATTGAGCGGTCGGCGATCGACATGAAATAGCCGTCGCGCAGCATCCGGATGTGTTTTTCGTAACCGAGCCCGCCCCGGTACTCCCCCGCACCGCCGGAGTCCTGCGCGAGGCCCAGCCGCTCGACGAGCAACGGGAACCTTGATTCGGTGAATTCGCTCGGCAGGTTCCGGGAGTCCGGGACGACGTGGATTGTGTCCTCGCCGTCGGCGTAGTAGCGACCGCCGGAGCCGCCGCCAAGCACCTCTCGCATCAGATAGCTGTCGCCGTTCTCGTCGGTGCCATAGACGCCGGTGTACCGGATCGTCTCCTGATCGGCGGGCATCCGGCCGTCGACTGCCTTCGCCAGTACGCCGGCCAGTACGCCTAGCAGCCGCAGGATCACGAAGGTGCGGGCGTTGACCGGGGCGGGGAAGATCGGGGTGAGCAGCGTCCCCTTTTCCGGGAATTTGATCTCGATCAGGGGCACGACGCCTTCGTTCACGTCCAGTTCGGCCATCCGGGCCGGGGTGTCGGCCAGGTTGCGCAGGATCGGCGCGAGCCACTTCTTGAGGAAGTTGCCGTCGGCGTAGTCGCCGCAATGGTTGATCGGGCCCTTGGCCTGCTTCGACGTGCCGGTGAAGTCGATCAGGAGCTTGTCGGGTGTTTTCGTGAGCGTGATGCGCTGGGTGTGCAACCGGGGCTCGTCGACGCCGTCGTGTTCAGCGTAGTCCTCCCAGACGTACTCGCCGTCGGGGATCTTCGGCAGGATCTCGCGCCGGTACGTCTGCGTGGTCTTGTCGATGATGGCGTCAAAGCAGCTTTCGACGCTCTCGCGGCCGTACCGCTCGAACAGCTCGGTGAGTCGCCGCGAGCCCATCAGGCAGGCCGAGCATTCCGCGTCCAGGTCGGCGGCGAGCGAGTCGGGCGTCCGGGAGTTGCGGGTCATGATGCTGAGCGCGGCGGCGTTGGGCACCCCCTGGTCCCACAGCTTGATCGGGGGCACCATGAGGCCCTCCTGGTAGATCTCAGTGGCCCCGCTGGGCATTGATCCTGGGCAGCTGCCGCCGATGTCGTCGTGGTGGCCGAAGGCCTGCACGAACGCGACGACCTCGCCGCTCCAGAAAACCGGCACGGTGACGCACAGGTCGGGCAGGTGCCCGATTCCACCCTCCGAGCGGTAGACGTCGTTGTGGAAAAAGACGTCCCCCGGCGCCATGGTCTCGAGCGGGAAGTCACGGACGATGGGGTGCACCAGGGCGGAGTAAGAACGGCCGGTCAGCTTGCGCAACCGGCGGTCGTGAATGCCGGCGCGGAAGTCGTGCGCGTCGCGGATCATCGGCGACCGGGAGGTCCGGGCGATAGCTGTCTCGACCTCCGTCTCGACGGAGGCCAGGCTGCCCTGCACGATCTCCAGGACGACCGGGTCGACGCCGTTCCGCGCGTTGCCACTCACGGCGTCCGATTGGCGTTCGCTTCGCCACTTCGCAGCTTCGCTCACGCCCGGATCCCAGGGCCGGGCGTGCCACGGGTGACCAGCAGGTTGCCGAACGGGTCGACCCGGGCGGTGAAACCCGGGTGCAGCGGGATGGTGGCGCCGAACTCCTCGAGAACAGCCGGGCCGGTGAGGACGTCCCCGGGAGCCAGGTCCGGGCGCCAGTAGATGGGCGTCTGCCGGGAGTCCTCGAACAACACCCGCCGGGTGGCCGTGCGGGCCCGCTCGACGCCCCCCTCCCGGGCCGGCAGCTCGCGCAGGTCGGGACGGCGGATCGGGCCGATGCCGGAAACCCGCAGGTTGACCCATTCGACCTGCTGCCGATCGTCGCCGCGGAAGCAGTAGCCGTAGAGCTGCTCGTGCGCGGCGTGGAACGTCTCGGCCACGTCGTCGAGTCCAGCCGGGTCAAACGGCCGGTCGGGTACGGGGACGCGCACCTCGAAGGCCTGCCCGAAGTAGCGCAGATCCGCGGTGCGCACGAACCGGTGCTGCGCGGCCGGGAAGCCCTCGGCGTCGAGGGCGGCGGCGGCCTGCGCCTGCAGGGCGTCGTACCGGGCGACGGTGGCGGCCGGGTCGAGGTCGCGGTGGTGGCTCACGGCGGTCTGCACATAGTCGTTCTTGACGTCCACGGTGAGCAGCCCGAACGCCGACACGTTGCCGGGATCGCGCGGGACCAGGACGCCCCGCAGGCCGAGAATGTCGATCAGCCGGCACAGCAGCAGCGAGCCGGAGCCGCCGAACGTCGCCATCGTGAAGCTGCGGATGTCGAGACCGCGCTTGACGGTTATCCGGCGCAACGCGTTGGCCTGGTTCCACGCGGAGATCTCGAGAATGCCGGTGGCGCAGGCCTCGAGACCGAGGCCGAGAGCCGCGGCCAGCTTCTCGAGCCCGATCCTGGCCGCCTCGACGTCAAGCGGGATCTCACCGCCGAGCAGATGCGGCGGGATCCGGCCGAGCAGCACATGGGCGTCGGTGATGGTCGGCTCGGTGCCGCCCTTGCCGTAGCACAGCGGCCCCGGGTCGGCGCCCGCCGACCGCGGCCCCACCTTGAGGATGCGCTCGGGGGAGATCCAGGCGATCGAGCCGCCGCCGGCGCCGACCGTCACCACGTCGATCATCGGAATCTTGGACGGGAACGGGCCAACGCTGCCCTCGGTCGTGAGCGTGGGTTCGCCGCCCAGCACGACCGAAACGTCGGTGGAGGTGCCCCCGCCGTCGCAGGTCAAGATCCGGTCGAAGCCGGCCCTCGTCGCGATGAACGCTGCCCCCAGCGCGCCTGCCGCCGGGCCGGACAGCACAGTCGTAATCGGCTGGTTCACGACCTCCGCGGCGGACAGCACGCCGCCGTTGGATTTCATGATGGAGAAGGGCACCGGCCGGGTAGCCCGCTCGCCGTCGGTGGTGAAGGTGTCCAGGCGCCGCGAGATCCCGGCGATGTAGCGCGACACCGTCGGCTTCACGGCGGCGTCGAGGAGGGTTGTAATGCTTCGCTCGTATTCGCGGTACTCCCGGAGCACGTCGGAGGACACCGAAATCACCGCGTCCGGGTGCTCTCGGCGCAGCACCTCGCGCATCCGCTGCTCATGCTCGGGGTTCGCGTAGGCGTGTAGGAAGCAGACCCCGAGGGTGCCGACGCCTTGTTCGCGGAACCAGCGGGCGACGCGCACCGCACCGTCCTCGTCGAACGGCCGCACCTCAGCGCCGTGGAAATTGAGCCGGCCGCCGACGGCCTTGACCAAGTTGGGGGGCACGATCTGGTCGGGCTTCACCCAGAAGTAGGAGTTGCCGTAGCCGTCTGGCACCGCCTGACGGGCGATCTCCAGCACGAACTCGTATCCCTCAGTGGTGACGAAGCCGATCCGGCCGAGCCTTCCCTCCAGCAGTGCGTTGGTCGCCACGGTAGTGCCGTGGCTGACGGCCGCCACGTCGGCGCCGCCGGCCCCGAGCATGCCGAGCACCTTGTCGACGCCGGCCAGGAAGCCATCGGCGGGATCCGACGGCGTCGACGACGTCTTGGTCGTCACCAGCTCGCCGGTTTGCTCGTCGAGGGCCACGACGTCGGTGAAGGTGCCGCCGGTGTCGATGCCGATCCGGATGCCTCGAGCGGCGCAGCCAGCGGGAACCATGCGGACATTGAACTGTCGGGCGGCGCCGGACGCCCCGGCAACCACTGCCAACGCGTGGGACAGAGGTTCGGCAAGGGCAGGTCAGCGACGGCGCCCGAGCAGGCCGCCCACGATCACTCCGAGCAGCGCGACGGCGCCCCCGAACAGGGCGCCCCTGGCGAATTCCCCGCCGGGCCGGGCGGTCCCGGCGGGGACCGGCGCGCTGAACACGCCGACGGGTGCGGGAGCCGAATCGCCGGCGCCCGATGGCGCTTGGCCCGCTGCGACAGGTCCAGCCGACACGGGTTCGGCGTCGGTCGGCTCGGCGCCGGTCAGAACGAGGTCGACCGCCTTGAAAAACTCCGCGGCGGTCTTCTTGGCGACCCCGGCGAGCATCCGCTGGCCCACACCGCCGACCATCCCGCCGACGATGGCGTCGGCGTCGTACTCGAGCAGCGTTGTGCCGTGGTCCGACTCGCAGAGCTTGACGAGCACGTCCGCGCTGACCGTGCCTGGCGCACCGGCGCCGGAGGCGGTAAGCCGGAACGACCCGGGCGGCTGCTGATCGGACAGGGCGACCTCGCCCTGGTAGACGCCCTTGATGGACGCGACGCCCGCCGAGATGCTCATCCGGTAGGCGTCGGCACCGGCGGGTTCGAGCTTTTGGCAGCCGGGGATGGTGCGCACCAGGACGGCGGGGTTGTTCAACGCCGCCCACACCCGCTCCGGGGGGGCGTGCAGCGTGGCCGTCCCGGTGATCTTCATGCGGAGGCGTCCTTCGAGGTGCCTGGCACGCCGTCGGACCGGCCGCGCAATGGGGGGATCTCGCCTTCGGCGTGGCGCTGACGCAGGGCGAACAACTCGCTGGGCGAGATCGGCATCGAGGTGATCCGGAAACCCTCGGCGTCCTCTATCGCGGACGCGAAGACCGCGGCGCCCGGGATGACGCCTGCCTCGCCGGCGCCCTTGATCCCCAGCGGGTTCAGCGGCGAAGGGGTCTGGAGGTGGTCGATCTCGATCCGGGGCGGCACCTCGGTCGCGTAGGGCATCAGGAAGTCCATGAACGAGGCATTGAGCAGCTGCCCGTGCTCGTCGTACTCCATCCGCTCGTACAGCGCGCCGGCAACACCCTGCGCGACCCCACCGTGGATCTGCCCCTCAACGATCATCGGGTTGACGATCACGCCGCAGTCATGCACGACGCAGTAGCGCAGGATCTTGATCTCGGCGGTCTCCGGGTCTGTCTCGACGATGACGGCGTGCATGCCGTTGGCGAACGTCGACTGCGTCGGCGAGTAGAAATCCCGGCCCTCGAGTCCGGGCTCGTCCTCCTCGGCGACCGGCGACTTGCCCGGGTCCCCGACGACGAACTGGGTGGCGGCCTGCGAGGCGGTGTCGAACGCGTACCGCAACGGGTTGGACAGCACCGCGACCGACCCGAGCGGCAGCCCCACCGTCGGGTTTCCCTTCACCCGCACGACGCCCTCGACGATTTCGAGGTCATCCGGGTCGGCCTCCAGCGCCTCCCCGGCGATCCGCAGCGCCTTCACCCGCACGTTCCTGGCCGCGAGCGCTATCGCGTTCCCGCTCATCACCGCAGCGCGGGAGGCGAACGTCCCGACCGAGTAACCCATCCGCCGCGTGTCGCCGGTCGTCACCCGCACGTCGGCGAACGGCACCCCGAGCTCGTCGGCGACGATCTGCGCAAACACCGTCTGGTGCCCCTGCCCCTGCGACGTCAGGCCGGTGGATACGACCACCTTGCCGCTGGTCTCGACCTGCACGTGGCCCCCCTCGTAGGGGCCCACGCCGGTGCCCTCGACGTAGCATGCGACACCGATGCCCACGCGGCGCCCCTGCGCCCGAGCGCGGTCCCGGTAGGCCGGGAACTCCTCCCAGCCGACCAGCGCCTTGAGCTTGTCCATCGAGGCCGGGAAGTCCCCCGAGTCGTAGATCAGCGGCCGGCCGTCCTGGAAGGTCAGCTGGTGGTCGTAGGGCATTTGCTCGGGCGAGATGAAGTTCTTCTCCCGCACCGCCACCCGGTCCTTGCCCAGGTGATCAGCGATCGCGTCCATCGTCCGCTCCATCGCGTACACGCCCTGCGGGCGCCCGGCGCCCCGGTACGGCGTGACGATCACGGTGGTTGTGTACAGGCTCCAGAACTCCACCCGGAAGGCGCCAGGCTGGTACGGGCCGAGCAGCTGGGTGGAAGTGATGATCGGAACGATGACGCCGTACGGGAGGTACGCGCCGTTGTCGTGCCAGATCCGGACGTCGAGACCGAGCACGCGGCCCTCGTCGTCGAACCCGACCCGGACGTTCTGCAGCTGGCCGCGCTCGTGCGCCGAGGACACGAAGTGCTCGCGCCGGTCCTCGGTCCACTTGACCTCGCGGTCGAGCCGCCTGGCCGCCCAGGGAACCAGCACCTCCTCCGGCCACGGATGCATGATCTTGACCCCGAAGCCGCCGCCGACGTCGGGTGCGATGCAGTCCACCTTGCTTAGCGGCAGGCCGAGCTTGGTCGCCACCGCGGCCCGTACCCCGGTGGAGGTTTGCGTCGAGGTATAGAGCCGCAGGCTCTGCTCATCCCCGTCCCAGCGGGCGTATACCCCCCGGCCCTCGATCGGCATGGAGGCGCTGCGCTCGATCTCAAGGTCGAGTTCGAGGGTGTGCGGGGCCGCCGCGATGCCGGCGGGGGCGTCGCCCACCTCCTGGACCAGATGGGCGGCGAGGTTGCCGGGTGCGTCCGGGTGTACGAGGTTCTCGGCATCGCGGGCGGTGCGCACTCCGACGACGGGCGGCAGTACCTCGTACGAGACGCCCACCCGCGCGCAGATGTCCTCCGCGACGTACCGGTCGCTCGCGACGACCATGACCACAGCCTCGCCGACGTGGTGGACCACGTCCTTCGCCAGGGCGTAGCCGGTGCGGCCGGTGACGATGCTGGGGTGCGGGATGAGCAGTGGCAGCGGCTCGCCGACCGGACCAGGCAGGTCCTCGTGGGCGTAGATGGCGACCAGGCCGTCGACGTCGAGGGCGTCGGTGACGTCGATGTCGACGATCCGGGCGTGCGCGTGCGGACTGCGGACGAAGGCTGCGGCCAGCGCGTCCTGCCCGAGATCGTCGAGGTAGCGGCCGTCGCCGACCAGCAGCCGCGGGTCCTCGACGCGCTGGACCGGCGCGCCGAACAACTTGGTGGTCACCGGTTCGGATCCGCGGTTGCCGCGGCCCGTTCGGTCCGGATCTCGGCGGCGCGCAGCACCGCGGCGACAATGTTCTGGTAGCCGGTGCAGCGGCACAGGTTGCCGGCGATCGCCTCCACCGCCTCCTCCCTGGTCGGGTGCGGCGTCTGCTCCAGGAACGCCGAGACGGTGGTGAGGAACCCGGGCGTGCAGAACCCGCACTGCAGCCCGTGGCACTCGGCGAACGCCTGCTGCACCGGGTGCAGGCGCCCGTCGCGACCGGCCAGGCCCTCGACCGTGGTGATGTCGTGGCCGCGGGCGCCGAGCGCTAGCATCAGGCAGGAGCGCACCGGCTCGCCGTCGACGAGCACGGTGCACGCCCCGCACACGCCGTGCTCGCAGCCGACGTGCGTGCCGGTCAGCCGAAGGTCGTGGCGTAAGCAGTCCGACAGCAGGCGCCGGCCCGGGACCCGGGCCGTGTGCGCCGCCCCGTTGACGCTCAGCGTGATGTCGAACACCTGCTCGGTCACGGGGCGGCCCGCCTTGGGGGCACGCCCGCGCTCGTTGCCTCGATCGACGACGCCGCGGCCGCGGCCTCCGCGAGGGCGCGGCGGGTCAGGACCTCGCCCAGGTGCCGGCGGTAACAGGCGGTTGCGTGAATGTCCGGCTCGGGCTCGAGGCCCGGCCGGGCCAGCCGGGCGGCACCGGCCCAGTCGGCGGCCTCGGGGGTTTGCCCGGCGACCGCATCGGTGAGGTCGAGCACTACCGGCGTCGGCGCCATGGAGATGTACGACGTCCGGGCCGTGCCGATGCGCCCGGCGCCGTCCAGCGTCACCGCGGCCGCGACCCCGCACATCGCGTAGTCGCCGTGCCGGCGGGCAACCTCCCGGAACGCGGTGCCCGACCGGGCCGGCAGCGCCGGGAACCAGGCGGAGATCGCCAGCTCGCTCGGCTCGAGGCACGACTCGAGCGGCCCGACGAAGAACGCCTCCGCCGGCACCGTCCGCCGCGTCCCTGCCCCGGCCAGCTCCATCTCGCCGCCGAGCAGCGCGAGGACGGCGGTGAGTTCGCCGGACGGGTCCGCGTGGGCGAGGCTGCCGACCGTCGTGCCGCGGTTGCGGATCACCGGGTGCGCGACCAGCCGCAGCGCCTGCCCGAGCAGCGGGACGATTGCCTGCGCCCCGGGGTGGCGGGCCAACTGCGCGTGCCTGGCGAGCGCGCCGACCCGTACACCGGCCGTATCCGCCGTGATGCCGTCCAGCCCGGGAATGCCGTTGATGTCGATGAGGTGCTCGGGGCTGACCAGGCGCATATTCAGCATCGGCAGCAGGCTCTGGCCGCCGGCGAGCACCTTGCCACCCTCCCCGGCCTCGGCCAGAAGCGCCAGCGCCTCGTCCAAAGACGTCGGTGCCGAGTACGAAAACGGAGCCGGCTTCATGACCAGATCTTGCCCCCTGCCCGAATAGGACGAGCACGCTCGAGCGGGTGGGCCCTTCAGCGCGTGGCTGGCGGGGCTACCTGATCCGGGCCGGTCGGTTGATCCCCCTCGTGCCGTGCACCCGCCCGGTGCCCGGGCGGAGGGGGCTCCTCGTACATGCCGGGCTCGTTCAGCACCAGCGTCGGGCCGGCGTCGACCGTGTCACGCAGGTGCGGCGCGGCAAGGGCCCTGGCCAGGTGCCAGCCGACCACCACCACGATCGTGCCGAGAGCGATGCCGCTGAGCTGGAAGGTGTCGGTGATTTTCAGTGACACGTTGCCGATCGCAAGGATGAGGCCGGCGGCGACGGGCACCAGGTTGACCGGGTTGCCGAAGTCCACCTGGTTCTCCCGCCACATCTTGGCGCCGAGCAGGCCGATCATCCCGTATAGCACGACAGTAATTCCACCAAGAACGCCGCCCGGCGTCGCGGACACCACGGCGCCGAACTTCGGGGACAGGCCGAACAGGATCGCCACAACGGCGGCGATGTAATACGCCGCGGTCGAATAGACCCGGGTCGCGGCCATGACGCCGATGTTCTCGGCGTAGGTCGTCGTTGGCGAGCCGCCGACGCTGGTCGCGACGACCGTCGCGAGGCCATCGGCCGCGATCGCCCGCCCCATCACCGGGTTGAGGTCGGTCTTGGTCATCTCGGCCACAGCCTTGACGTGGCCGGTGTTCTCCGCGATGAGGGCAATGACCGCGGGCAGCACGAGCAGCACGAAAGCGAACTTGAAGTCCGGCAGGTGGTAGCCAACGAGGGCTTTGCCGTCGGGCCCAAGGCTGCCGGTCTTGGGCGGGAAGCCGACCCAGCTCGCAGCTTTCACGGTGTCCCAAGCAACCCGGGAATGGGTGGTGATCTTGCCGGCCGCCGCGTCGTACGAAGTGATCTTCCCGAACACCCCGTCGAAAATCCACGACAGGACGTAGCCGAAGATCAGGCTGAGGAAGATGGCGATGCGGCCGAAAAAGCCGCGCAAACCCAGGCTCATGGCGATGACCGCGACCATCACGATCAGGGCGACCCACTGGTCCTGCGGGAAATAGACGTTCGCGACCACCGGCGCCAGGTTGAAGCCGATCAGCATGACGACCGCGCCGGTGACGACCGGCGGGAGCACCCGGTAGATGACTCGGGCGCCGGCGACGTGGATTGCGACGCCGACGAGGGCCAGGACGGCACCGGCGATGAGGATCGCGCCGGTGACCTGCTGGCTGCTGCCCCCCTGCGCGCGGATGGCGGCAACGCCGCCGACGAACGAGGCGCTGGTGCCCAGGTAGCTGGGGACCTGCCCTTTGACCAGCAGCAGGAACAGGATCGTCGCGACGCCGCTCATCATGATCGCGAGCTGCGGGCTCAGGCCCATCAGCAGCGGGAACACGAACGTGGCGCCGAACATCGCGACGACGTGCTGCGCGCCGAGGCCGGCGGTCCGGCCCCAGGAAAGGCGCTCATCGGGCCGGACGACCTCACCGGCGGGCGGGGTGGTGCCATCCCCATGCACCTTCCAAGCCAAGCCCAGCGACATGGTGGCTGCCCCCTTCGCGTTCCAGGTTGGGGCAAGATAGGCCCAACGGTGGCCTCGGGCAGCCCACACAGGTGACAGACCCGCCGCCCGCCGGTTGTCGAAGTCCGCCGAATGCTAGATGCCGCGCATCCGGCGGACCTGGAGCGCGAGGACCAGGCTGAGCCGGAGGGCCGGATCGGTGGTGAACGGCCCGAGCATCCGCTCGAGCTTGCAGATGCGGTAGCGCAACGTGTAGTAGTGGAAATGCAGCGACCGCGCGGTTTCCGCGACGTTCAGGTTCGCCTCCAGCAGGACCTGCAGGGTGCGGCGCAGGTCGTTGGCTTCGGCGTCGTCGTGCACGGCGAGCGGGCCGAGGGTGTCGGCCACGAAGCTGCGCAACTCAGAACTGTCCGGGATCAGGCTGAGCAGCCGGAAGACCCCGAGGCCGTCGAAGTGCGCCACCGCGCTGGTTCCGGACAGCTGCCGGCCGACCTGCACCGCGCGACGGGCCTGCTCGTAGGCGTGCGGCAGCCCGGAGGGTGACACCACGATGCGGCTGACGCCGGTCGAGAACGATCGGCGGCCGCCGCCGCCATCTCCCGAGACGGCCCCGACGATGTCGCGGATCAGGTGGTCGACTTCCCCGGACTGCGGTACGCCGAGCAGTGCGACGACCTCCTGGGCGAACCCGGCGACGGCGGCAGCCGGATCCCGCCTGCGCACGACAGTGCTCCACGCGGCGGCGAAACGCTCCGGCAGCGGCCGGACGGCGCCGGCGGTCCCACGCGGTTCAGTGGGGTCCGCCGGGTCGATCTCGGCGACGACAACCACGAGCGGACGGTCGATGTCCCACCCGAGCGAAGCGCTGTGCGCGATCGAGTCGTCGACGCTGGCCGCACGCCCGCTGATGAGGTCGTGCAGGAAGTCCCCTTGGTACTTGCCCTCGACTGCCGCAACGGCGAGGGATTTCGTGATGACGAGTGCCGCCACCGTGGCCGCCCACTCCAGCGCGTGCACGTCGCTGGCGTCCAGCGCCCGATCGCGGAAGGCGGCGATGTGCCCATGCTGCACCCGGCCGGCGGCGACGGGTACCACTGCGTGGCTCAGGGTGCGGCCGCCGTCCTGGTCGTCGGCGGCGCCCGTCCGGAGCCGCTCGACGCGGAGGCGCCCGCTTTGGTCGAAGTGCCGGCCGGCAACCAGCTCAGCGGCGGTGTCCGGATCGCCGGACATCGCGAGGACCCGCCCGTCCGGTGTCGCCGCGAGGACCACCCCACCGAGCAGAGCGACGAGCTCGTCTGTGACGTCTTCCAGGCCGCCGCCGACGAGCACCACCTGCACCAGCGCCCGGTGCACCTCCTCCGACCTGGCGAGCAGCGCTGCCTGCCGGTTGAGGATGTCGGTGAGCCTCCCCCTGGAGCGAGCGGGAGCTGGCACATCAAGTGCGGGGAGCGCGGCATTGTTGGCAGATTTCCCCATGCGGGGACGGTACCGGCCGTTCTACCGTCGGCCAATGCATCCGGCGGCCGCGAGCACGGCGATCCGGGCCGAGATCACCGCCACCTGCGGTGGCCGGGTCCTCGCGGTGTTCGCCGCCGCGCTCTATGTCCGGCTCGACGACCCGTCGGCCACCGTGCTCGCCGTGGTAGCCCGAGACGGCGTCCGGCTGCCGAACGCGCTGCTGGTCGCAGCGGCCGGCACCGACCATCCGTTTGCCGGCCACCGGGCCGGCGAGCCCGCGGGGGTCGACCACGGCGTGCTGCAGGTCGGCGCCGTCGGCTACCGGGCGGTGCGCTGGTGGACCCCGCGGCGCCTGGCCGGTCGCGCGGACCCCCAGGTAGTGGCCGGACGTCGCGACGCGCTGCGGCGGCGGCTCGACACCGTGCCGCCCCTGGAACCGCCGGTCGCCGCCGCGGCGGACGGGCTGCAGCGGGCGCTGGCAGAGCGCGACGAGTACAGCGCTCGACTCGCCGCGGACGGGCTAGTCGGGCTGGGCGCGGGGTCCACCCCGGCGGGCGACGACGTGCTTGCCGGCGTCCTGGTCGCCTGCAGCCAGCTGTCCGGCCTTCTGGGCACAGCGGCGGTCGAGCACCTGGCCCGAAGGCTGGGGGCACACGTGAGGCAACGGGCAGCCGCCCGGACCACCGCGCTGTCCGCGACCCTGCTCCGGCACGCCGCCCGTGGCGACGCCGCCGAGCCAGTGGTCGGGGTCGTGGCCGCGCTCGCCGGGCAGCGCCCCCTGGACCCCGCGTTGGACACATTGCTGGCGCTGGGGCACACCTCGGGCGCCGACACCGCCCGCGGCCTGTTGGCCGGCGCCGGCTCGTTGCTTGGCCCCGTACCGACCTTCCGGCTTCGCGCGCTGAAGTGCGCAGATGGCTGAGCTCGTCGAGGTACGGCAGGGCGCCTACTACGACTCGGTTAGCCTGATGCAGGTCAGCCGGGCGGTGCAGGAGTCCGCCGGAGTTCGGATCGCGCTCGTCGCGATGGCGACCGAACTCAACCTCGGGCTGCTCGCCGGCATGGGGCTGCCGTGCCCCGCCGACGCTGGCCCGAACGACCTACTGGTCGCTGTCCGAGCCGACGACGACGGATCGCTGACCGCTTCGCTGCATGCTCTCGACGGCGCCCTGCTGGACCTCGCCGCCCGCGGCGCATCCGCCGACGGCCTGGGGGCGGCGGGGCCGGCGCGCACCGTGGGCTCGGCGGCCGGCCGGCTCGAGGCGACCGTTGCCCTGGTGTCGGTCCCCGGTCGGCACGCCTTCCCCGAGGCCGTCGACGCGCTCGACGCCGGGCTGTCGGTGGTGCTGTTCAGCGACAACGTGCCGGTCGAGCAGGAGGTGCGGCTCAAGCAGATGGCGGCCGAGCGCGACCTGCTCGTGCTGGGCCCCGACTGCGGCACCGCCGTCATCGGCGGAGTGGGGCTGGGATTCGCGAACGTGATCCGGTCTGGGCGGGTCGGGCTGGTCGCCGCATCGGGTACCGGTGCGCAGCAGCTGATGTGCCTTTTGGACGCGGCCGGCGTCGGCATCGGCTGCTGCCTCGGCGTCGGTGGCCGCGACCTGTCGTCGGCGGTGGGTGGCCGATCCACCCGGCAGGCGCTCGCGGCGCTGGACGCCGACGAAGGCACCGATTTGATCGTCGTCGTCTCCAAGCCGCCGGCCCCCGAGGTTTCCGCGACGATCTCGGCATACGCCGCCGCCCTCAGCACACCCGTCCAGTTCGCACTGCTCGGCGCCGGGCAACCCGACCTCACGACGGCCGCCGAGGTGGCCATCCGGACCGTCGGCGGGACCGTCCCGGTCTGGCCGACGTGGGGGCGGCCGCTGGAGGTGCGGCCCCCGCACGAAGGGCAGCCGCGGGACAGGGAGCCGCGGAATGGGGCGCTGCGCGGGCTGTTCAGCGGCGGGACCCTGTGCGAGGAGGCGATGCTCCTGGCCTCGGCCGCGCTCGGTCCGATCGCCTCCAATATCCCGCTACAGCCGCAGTGGGCGCTGCCCGAGGATCTGCGGGCCGAGGGCCACCTGATGATCGACTTCGGTGACGACAGGCTCACCCTGGGCCGGCCCCACCCGATGATCGACAGTTCACTCCGGCTGGAACGGCTGGCGGAGGAGGCATCCGACCCGCATACGGCCGTCGTCCTGCTCGACGTCGTCCTCGGCCACGGCGCGCACCCCGACCCGGCGGCCGAGTTCGCTCCGCCGATCGGGGCGGCGGTAGCTGGCGGCAACCTGGCGGTAGTTGTCTCCCTCTGCGGGGCTGCGGGGGACCCCCAGGGGCTCGACCGGCAGGCCGTAGCGCTGCGCGACGCCGGCGCCACGGTGTTCCTTTCCAACGCAGCGGCCGCCCGGCACGCGGTGGCTCTGGTTCCGACCGAGGCGTCCCCGTGAGCGAAGCTGCGAAGTGGCGAGGAGAAGGCAAATTGGACATCACGTGAGTGCCGCGACTCTCTCCGGCTTACTCCAAGCGGATGTGCAGGTGGTCACCGCCGGGGCCGAACTGTTCGCCGACGCGCTCGCCGCGCAGGCAGTGCCCGTCGAGCGCGTCGACTGGCGCCCCCCGATGTCGGGCAGTGAGGCCGCGCTCACCCGGGTGATGGCGGACCCGCGCCGTACAACCGCGAATTTGACCGGGGTACAGCGGCTGCTGAGCGCGACCGCGCAACTGGTCGATGTCCGGCCGGCCGCCGAGGTCCTCGGGCTGGAGCAGGGCACCTTCCTGCACGCGGGACCGCCCATCGACTGGGAGCGAGCCTCCGGCCCGCTGCGCGGGGCGCTGATCGGGGCAATGCTGTTCGAAGGGCTCGCGGACACCCCCGCGGACGCCGAGCGGCAACTCGCCGGGACGGGCATCACGCTCGACCCGTGCCACCACCACCGCACCGTCGGCCCGATGGCCGGCGTGGTGAGCCCCTCGATGTGGATGTTCGAGCTCGAGGACACCGAGCACGGCGGCCGGGCGTGGTGCTCATTGAACGAGGGACTCGGCCAGGTGCTGCGGTACGGCGCCTACGGACCCGACGTGCTCGAACGGCTGCGGTGGATGTCGGCGGTCCTCGGCCCACTTCTGGCAGGCGCCGTACGCCGGCACGGTCCGGTCGACATCAAGGCGATCATCGCGCAGATGCTTCAGATGGGCGACGAGGGGCACAACCGCAACCGCGCCGGAACCCTGATGTTCCTACGCGAGATCCTCGGCGAGCTTATCGAACTCGAGGCGCCGCCCCGTGACGTTGCCGACGCGGTCCGCTTCGTATCCGGCAACGACCATTTCTTCCTCAACCTCGACATGCCGGCCTGCAAGTTGGCGACCGACGCCGCGCGCGACGTGCCCGGTTCCACCCTGGTGGTGACGATGGCCCGTAACGGCACCGACTTCGGCATCCAGACCGCTGGCACCGGCGACAGTTGGTTCACCGGCCCGGCGCTGCTCGCCGACGGACTGTTCCTCGGCTCATTCGGCCCGGACGACGCGAACCCGGACATCGGCGACTCAGCCATCACCGAGACCGCTGGGATCGGCGGGTTCGCGATGGCCGCCGCACCGGCGATCGTGCGGTTTGTCGGCGGGGCCGTACCCGACGCGCTGGCGACGACCCGCCGGATGTATGAGATCACCCTCGCCGAGAGCCGCGCCTACCAGGTGCCGATCTTGGAATTCCGCGGCACCCCGACCGGCATAGACGTGACCAAGGTCGTC
>JAABUZ0100004576.1_pt1 | contig 18953 bp, 13 predicted proteins | sample 5562091 | NCBI WGS metagenome assembly JAABUZ01 (sample SAMN12813069, study PRJNA571459) | rock metagenome | isolation source: Antarctica rocks | place: Antarctica: Victoria Land, Linnaeus Terrace sud | collected 2015-12-21 | reverse complement strand
GTTGGGGTGGGGGGTGGACACAGTCTTTGTCCTCTGAGCCTCCTCAATTAGAGCCCAGAATCTCGTGTCGTCTCTTCGTCCCGCGTACCCTTAACCTTACATCCTAATGGGGCAGGTGGCTTCCCCATTAGGAGTCTTCTTCCGATTCGAGCAGCCAATAAGCGCCTATCGCTGTCTGTGCATGAAAAGGTTTCCTCTCTTGACCAATCAGAGGCGCCCGTTGTGACCCAGAACAGGAATAACCCCGGCTGCATAAAGGATCTGCACGATTTCCTCCCAAATACGATCAGCAAGCTACCCTGTTGATATGGACGCCACTCGGTTTTATTTGCGTGCCTGATCCGAATGTGGTTACGTACAAGAAGAGAAAGAGAAAGGCCTACATAACTTGAGTGGGGAGGATGGCGTGGTGCACTGCAAGGGTGATTGCACGGTTGACGTCGTCTTTACTAAAGGCTGGGTAGGTCCCGAGGAAGACGTTCTTCGGCGCCAGGTCGCGGATGAGTAGCGAGTCGTCAAAGATCATGTAGTTCTGCCGGATAAGGTTCTCGACCATTTCCGCAGACATCATGTTGCGCGGAAGATGCTCGGCTTCCAGAGACCCTTTAAGCCATGGAATCCACGTGCTGTTGCTGTCTTTGTTGAGCATGGCGAGTGCCAAGGAGTAGAGGTTGAGGGGATGGTCGTCGCCAAAGATGCGCTTGCACTCCTCCGAGTGCTGTGCCATGATGACTCTGTAATTGTACATCATGCAGCGCCACTTGAGCTGCTGAGCGAGGGAGAAGCCTTCATCCGGATTTCGGTTTTTGATCGCCTCCGGTATGGGAAGCTCACAAGGCAATTGAGAGAAAGAGGGCGTAAAGTCAGACTGAGAAGAGGAGGAGGGGAATCCAACCGGGCTTATCCTCGACCTATCATCGATGGCAAAGTTGGCGTGTTGTTCTTGGTAGGGCGAGGCCCGTGGATCGTACTCAGGTTGGTGGAGATGGTGCCGCGATGTTGATGCTGAAGAAGATGCAGCCATTGAAGTGTGCGGTCGTGGAGGTGGCTGTGATTGTGTGTGACGTATGTGTGGGATCCCCGACGGGGACTTGTTGTGCTCCCAATAGGCCAAGAGGTCGATGGCGCCTGCTAATGATACGGCGGAAGTTGGGTTGCGAATAGTAAAGGTCATGAGGTGGTCGTGAACGGCAGCGAGGTCCTGCTGGACGGCGTAGAGCCTTGCCTCGAGCTCCTGCACCCTTTCGCGCAGCTCACTGGCAGCTTGATCTTTCTTCTTCCGGTAGTTCCGCTGTGCGACTCGGATCTGTGCACGTCTTCTCTGGCATGATTAGCTTGCATCGACATATCACACAAACATCTTGGGCCGTTTCGTCCCTGGCGTTCTCCAGCCGCGGCCGGCCTCTGCGCGGCTTAGCGGACAGTTCTGGCGACGACGATGTCTCGAGCATCCTTCCACCATCTCCGATATCGAGGCCGAGTGTCGATGCCGTCGTCGAATCATCCATGGTGCAGCTGCAATTACCTTTGAGGAGTATATGTCTTGCCTCCCTATCTCCCGCAGCCTCCCTTCCTCTCCTGACAGCAGCAGTAGGAGGAAGAACCCCCCTCTGACACCTTTGGTTGCCTCCTCTGGCTCCGTCTCGACCTACGAATTCCGGAATGCCCAGGCCACTTCTCCTGAACGCAGTCTTCTAATCCCTCGCCTACTCTTTTATCTCCGGTTGCTCCTTGTTTTCAAAAGTTGGTGGCTAAATTGGAGTGGCGAAGGGTAGGCCGGGGGAAAGAGGGAAGGGAGAGGGAAAGAGAAAAATAGCGCGCCCCAGACTTTTCAATCTTCTCACCCGAAACAGCGTGTTTTGCACAGTTTTGTTTTTGTTGCTGCGTTGGTTGGCGGCGGGTGCCAGTTGTTACCCAACCGAGAAGCCGCAACGTCCGTCTCACGTTCCTGACCGTCGCGCGATCCCACCAATCTTTCGGGACGTAATTTGTATAACGTGTAGGCCGGCTCTTACACACACGAGGAGAGGAGAGAAAAACGGAAAGCAAAGCACCCCTACAGCCTATCACAAACCCCCCCCTGCTCTGAACATCGTAGGGTGGATTTTCACAAAGGAATTCCCATTCCCACAAACTCAATCGAGTCTCCTCTCACACCACTTTCGCGAAATAGTCCCTGTTTGTAGAAGTTATCATGAGACATGAGATCACACGAGGGGAATGCCCACAAATCAAAGCTCGATTTGATAATCTACCCGAACTCCCAACCAATCGAATGATCACTAATTCGTGCTCACGGAGGGAAGGAAACAAGGGAAATTAGGAGAAATCCTCCCGCACAAATGACACGATGCAAATTAACTCACGTATATATACAAAATTTCTTTAATTTGCATGTGGCGATCGTCAAACGGATTATGTGTTTAGCTGCGATACAACGGCAAGCCCAATTGCACGCAATTCGTCGCCGCCAGACTCGTGCAAGGCCTCCTCCAGCCGCTCACGTGGAATGTGAGGTAACGCAGCGGCCATTTTCTCCAGCTTGCCGTATTCGCTGGGTGCCAATGTGGCGCGACCGTTGACTGCTTTGATCGATGGCGTATCCACATCCTCTCTCGACTCCTGCACCGGACTCTCCAAAGACGAAGCTGGCTGTGAATCAGTCGTCGATGCTGACAAAGACCGCGGGCCCATGGCTGCTTGTTCCACAGGCACAACCTTTGGCTGCACGGGAGACGGCTCCGAGACCGTGGGGGAGAGCGGTGGCTGCTCAATCCGCGGCTGATGGGGTCGCAGAGCATTGACAAACCTTGCATCACCACCCATGGTCGCAAACTCACGCAAAAAGCTGCCGCTCCGGTGATGCCCAGTCTTATCACCGGTGCTAGTCGAGGAATTTGCTGGGACTTTCCGCAGTTTGTTGTGACCAACGTGCTGGATAGCCTTCCCGCCTTTCTTCATTCCCGCCCATACCCCACGTGCTGCAGAGACAGACGCAGCGGCTGTGCGTGAGCTTGCCTCGGACCGCGAGCGCATCCCGGCCGTACTCGAAGACGTAGACAGAGGGAGCGACTGGGTGTCTTTCAGCATAAATTCCACCCATGTCTGTAATCCAGTATCGGTTTGCGCAAGTTTCCTTCTGCCCTCTTCCAGGGCACGGATTCTCATCTGCGGATTGGGGATGCTGATCATGGCGCAGTAGTCTGGTGGCGTCTCCACGGGAACGTCTCGGGGAAGATGAATTTGAGGAATGGACCCATCAATCGGGGACTGCGATGGGGATGGAGTGCCTTTTTGTAGAGGCTCGTAGTGTTCCATAGACTCTCGAGGAGTCATTTGACGGGGCTCCTGTAGAGGGTCCTGAAGAGGTTCTAGCTCAGGTTCCACAGGACTTGCCATCGGAATCTCCGGGGATTCGACGGAAAAATGCTGTGCATCCAGCAGAGGGCTCAGCGACTCCGCTCCATTTTCGTGGTGTGAAAGTCGGAGAGCCTTGATGCGAGGAGGGGATTCAGGAGAGTAGCTGACTGCAGCGAGGATAGCCGGGTCAATTCCAGGCGAGTCTGGCTGCGGTGTGTTCGGGACATCCATGTCTTGCACATGGCCATTCCCCAGAGCAGAAGCGGGAGTTATCGGTCGTTTGTCCATCACCACTGGCACCGCCACCGCCTCCTTCTCCTCCTTATCCCGCTCGGTTGCCACAATGTCGCGCTGCACAGCGACGGGGAAGATGCTCTTCAACGGCGACTGCTGCAGCCCGGACTCTTCCTCCTCCTCCTCTTCCTCCTCCTCGTCTCCCCAATCGTCGCCATCGTAGTTTGGCCGCGTCGCCGTCACCCATCGCTCGCTTCGTTGGCGATTCATGGTGGTGGAGCGCGAATGAACCACCACCCTCCTTCCCACGACGTCATCCTGCAGAACACCGGTCAGCTGCAAGAACAGCAGCTGGAGCGCTTCGTCGCAGACAGCGGTATCGACGCCTCGCTCTCCTTCCTGGCCCACCGCCGCATCGCTTTTCTCCGGTTCGCGTCAGGCGAGGCGAGCGCCAAGTTCCATGACCGCTTTGCCGGCGATGGCCAATTGGTGGTTGGCGGGCAGCCGCTGCGGGTGGACTACTGCCGTGATGAAGCGCTGATGGACGGGTGGATGTGCGAGGTAACGTTGCTCACGCAGGCATTGACCGTAGTGCGGCGCAAAGAACTATACGCGGCGCCAGGCGTGCTATAAATGCACCAAGAGGAAACCTACGGCACAACCAAAACGCAAGAACGATGGGGCGATGGATGTGGGCGACGTGGAGTCGCCGTTTGTGCTGCTTCGTAATATTGACGTGGACGAGGAGCGGCTGTTTGCTGTCCTGTCCCAACATGACCCCAAGCCCATACGGGTATGGAGTGTGAGGCGCAGGACAGACAAGGTGCGCAGGCCATTTGGATTTGCAGAGTATGCAACGACGGAGGAGGCGGGCATGATGCCCGAAATGAAACTTCAAATTGACGGGGTTGGCGCACGGCTTTCGCAAACCCATGCCGGTGTCTTCGTGCCCTCCGACATGCCAGAGTCTATTCTCATCCATGGACAACGGGCCAAGTATTGGGATGATGCACTCTACCTTGCTCAGTACCCACCTGTTATTCCCGCCGAGCCAGCCGAGCAGCAGCCTGTGCCACCCTCACCGGCAAGCCAGGACATCCCACAAGCTGCACGGTCACTGAACGAGGAGGTAAGGAAACGCAAACGCAGCGAGCCTACTCCACACCTACAGAAATGGCAGCAGAGGCAGCACGAGTTGCATCATGAGGAGGAACTAGAATCGTTTGCTGACGAATCGCGCCGTGCGTGCTTACTCTGCCAGCGCAAATTCAAGTCCGCTGAAGATCTCCAGCGTCATGCAGATCTCTCGCAGTTGCATCGTGCAAATTTGGCGGATGCGGCTGCGGTGCGGAATGCGCGTGCGCACGCTTATCGCGACCGGGCGGGCGAACGACGAAGCTTCGACCCTGCTCCCGCCAGGAAGGACCACGAATCTAAGGAACCGGACAGGACAGGCGAGGGAAGAGGCGTGACCATGATGGAGAAGATGGGCTGGACTGGCAAGGGACTGGGCGCCGAAGAGCGAGGAAGAGAGCAGCCGGTGGTGGCCGAGCAGTATCATCCGGGCATGGGCCTTGGAGCGGAGGGAGCAAAGGTGGAGGAGCTGAGAACGGGGTATGCATCTTTCCTTCGCCAAGGCAAGAAGGCCATGTATCTTAGTTTTAGCAAGTGATGAGATGAGTTTGATGAAGTCATCCATTTCCACTTAAGAAGGAGCCCAAGGGGAAGCCTTAGAAGGAGAAGAGGTAGCAAGATGCAAATAAATTACTAGTGCCAAGTGGCGCTATGAGAATAAGTTAAAATAGTACACACAAGAATTCCAGTTTCTTTCCTTTTCTAGGCAACAACCTCCAAGATAGCAGGCGAGCTAATCGACGTCTCATCGGTGGCGGTACCGGGGCACGAAGTCAGGACGACGTAGGTTGGGCCAGATGCACCAGATGGGACGACAACCTCAAACCCACTGGAAGTCTGCACAGTCGAGGTCGAGACATGTCCGGTTGGGAGGATGAAGTCGGCGTAAACAGTTCCCGAGACCTTTTCCGAAGCAATATTGACGGTGACGGTGTCTCCAACTTTAAAGGTTGGGCCACCAGCAGCTGTAAGAGCGGGGAAAGCCTTGAGTGGGAGCGCTGGGTTGCTCGAGGGGCAGGAAGTGATGAACTGCGAGGCCAGCGAGTATACTTCGTTGAAGTCAAGTGGGATGTCAAAAGGCGCTGGATATGGTACCAGTCCTGCCGCATTTCGGAGATATGCGGAGTGGCGGGCTTCGACAGTCAGGATACTTCCGGCGTCCGTGAGGTACATCTTATCGACGATGTAGGCAGCGGCTCCGAGGTAGGCGGTGACACCGACACCTTCGAGGATGTTTGCGACTGCGATAAAGGACTTGACGTCGGTGTAGGGGAAGCTGTAGGTGCATTCCGCCACTGGGGTGGCACCGGCAGCGGTGATACCATCGGTGAGGAACTTGACGTGGGTCATCTCATCCGAGGCGATTCTGTTAATTCGGGACCAGAGTCCGGGGACATAGGCTTCAAAGTCGGTTTCGTTAAACTTGGCGATACCCTGGTTGTAGAAGTAATTCTCCAAGTGCTCGAGCGTCAGAGCGTAGTTGAGGATCTGAGCATCGGAAGTGAGTTGGCGTTTTGCAGGGGCAGCGGCCGCAAGACCAGCAAGAGCAAGGAACAACATCGTGTGATAAGAGAAGAGTGATGAAGTGTGTGCGTGTGTGAGAGAGAGATGTGGGTAGAATGAGAGTGGGAAATGAGGTGTTTTATATAATGACAACAACGGCATTTCCCGTGGCCGCCCTAAGACCACCTTCCGGATGCGGAAAGCGCCGTGAGATGATGCACGCTGATTGGCTGGCGGGTGGGAAATGACGTGAGGCGCGCTGTGATTGGCTGTCCTCGGGGAGAATGGTCAGGTGAGAAATGAAATAGCCCGATGGAGGAATGCATTAAAATTATGCTAAACGATCAGATGACTCGTCATATTCAGATGCGCGCAACCATTGGGTGGGAAGAGTCGTGCCGCGGATCACCTCCACGCGCAGGGGAAAATGCTCCACACCTACTGCGAGCAGCTGCACCACAAGCGTGTCCTCTACTCCCATCCCCCACCACCCGACCGCGGCGCCCCTCACCTGCTGGTGGTGGGCGGGCTCAATGACGGCCTCAACAGCATCCCCTACGTCCCCAGGCTCGAGGCGCTCTGCCATGCCCACCAGGTGCTGCTGACCTCCTCGTACACCGGCTTCGGCCACTCCTCGCTGGCGCAGGACGTGCGGGAGATGGCAGAGGCAGTCGCATTCGTCCGCCACACCTATCCCCACCGCCGCCTCCTCGGTCTGCTCGGCCACTCCACCGGCTGCCAGATTGTTCTCTGCTACGCCAAGGCGCTTGGCAGCACAGTCGATTTCGCCGTCCTCCAGGCACCCGTGAGTGATAGGGAATACTTGGCATCTTCTACCCCCCATCTGCCACAGCAGATCGCCTCGGCGGAATCCCTTGACCGCGAGGAATTCGTTCCAGCCGTATTTAGCGCCGCGTTCGGGCCAGGCGGGGTCACGGCGTCGCGCTTCCTCTCCCTGGCGCGTCCCCACGGCGCCGATGACCTCTTCTCTAGCGATTTCACGGACGAGGCGATGGCAGGCGCATGGGCGGGCATAGAATTGCCCCTCCTCCTGCTCTATTCGCGGTGGGACGAATATGTCCCCTCGCACGTCGACAACGAGCGTCTGCTGCAGCGTTGGAGCAAACACGTCACGATGGGGCCCGGCAGCGGCCTCATTGACGCCAATCACGCCGCAAGTGGAGATGCTGCCGGAGCTCTGGTCGCCGCGCGCATTGCCGAGTTTCTTTCTTCCCTACATAACATTGTATAAACACAACCTCTCGTCCCGTTGGCTCATAGTAACCAGTCAGGCCCAGTGAGTACCCTCCTAGCGCCAGAAAGCGAATGTCCTCGTCGTAATTTAGTTTGACGGCAATGTCCACCGCCTGCTGCTTCAGTTTGGTGTCGAGCGTGCACCCTCTCACGCGCGATTCATGCGTCTGAAGCTTCCCCTGCGAGTCCTTCCATTGCGACACGGGATACTCTGCAATCAAGGTCACCTCATCCTGCACGAGCTGCTTCACAGCCTCGACAATGCTCCCTCGCTGATCGGTCCGGTCGCTCTGTGTTTGGCTGGGGTTAGTAGTATTGGTTATCTGCCAGGAGGCACGCTTGCAGAAGACGCCATGGCGAACGGCTTGAGCACCATCTTTGTGATACGGATCGTCGTGAAGCCAACGTGAGCTGGAGGTGAGACAGGATTTGCATTGTATGGGACGCCAGAGCAAAGAGTCGAGACATATCGACGGTCAAACCTACGACCTACATACTTATGACAAAATCATCTAGGAAACACAAGCATTTCATCCAGCCAATTCTCTGCCAACTTTCTTCCATTCCTCTTGCTGACTTCTCATCGCATGAATTAGTGTTCTGTTTTCCACGATTTCGCACGGGGAATTTCCCTTTTCCGGCAAGCTAGTTGGGAAAAAGGGCCAGCCACACTTCGACCGTCCTCAGCCTCCGCCATCGCGCAATTGTCTCCCGAAGTGTCCAACCCACAGCTTTCGCCTGTGGCAGAACAGCACAGCATTGAAGTCGTTCTAGGCATGAAGTGACGTACAAAATGAGTTTGCGCGATTCGAACAATCTCCTCACCGCGTACCTCGACAAGACCAGCGACCCGGCATGCATCATCGAGAGTGTCGGACGAAAAGTTATATACTCTAATGCCCGATTTGACTGCTATGACATAGAACAGATTTTGTGCTCAAAGGGGTTCTCACGATGGCGCGCATGCGGAGTGGAATGGACGGCGGTCGAAATGGGAGATGTTACGGTTGTGACCGGAACGTATCATTCTGGTTCTTCACGAAGACCGTCGACCACGGACGAACTTGCTTGGCTGGACCAAATTGAGAAGTCAAGTAATGTACCCATCGAGCGTGAACACATTCGCTTTCTTCGCAGTTTCGAATGGACCGCAACCGAGCTCGGCGACATGAGTATGTGGGGTACTTCACTCCGGACGGCGTACTCCATCCTCATGAACAACCCTTTTCCCTGCGCGTTGTACTGGGGACCAAATCTTATTTGCATCTACAACTTTGCCTTTACCCCTCTCCTGGGAGCGGTCAAGCATCCTTGGATGCTTGGCAAACCATATTGGGAATGCTGGCCGGAAATCTGGGACACAATGAAGCCCATCCTTCGTGACGCAGTGAGCAATCTTCGCTCCGTTCATGCGAGCGACGGTCTGTTAATGATTAACCGGCATGGGTGGATAGAGGAAACTTATTTCTCATGGGGTGTCGTCCCGATTATTGGTGATGAAGGGTCCTGCGCTGGTCTTTGGAATCTCGCATTTGATCGGACCAAGCATGTTTTGGAGCAACGGAGGATTCGGTTGCAAAAGCAAATATACGTGGAAAGTGGTGGCCGCAGAATGAAAGATCGAGCTGCTTTTTTCAAATCAATTCTCAAAACCTTTGAAGAATACCCTTTGGACATACCTTTTGCGCTTCTATACTGCGTCGAGACCGGGTATGTGGACGGCATTGGCATTAACGGGAAACCAGCGGAATCCTTCAAGCATCAAATCGAAGAAGTCGGTTACGAGGAATCAAGAGTTGTTGAAGACATCTCAGACTTACGCCCCGTTCTGCTAGATGATCAGCGGGGGTTCAAGCATGCTTGCAGGGAAGCTTTCCTCATGCCTATAGGCACAAAGACCTCTGCCTACGGTATCCTCGCATACCTTGTCATTGGACTGTCGGCAGTACGCCCTTTTGATGCCAATTATAAGCTCTTCTTTGAACTCCTCAGCCATCAACTTAACATAACGCTGGAGAATGTGGCAAGCTTGATGGACGCAGAACAGCGTGGTGAAAAACTCGAGGAAGAACTTGGAAAACTCACCATTCAACTCTCCAATTCTGAGCTACGCTTTAGTAAAATGGCGAGCATTTCCTCTACCGGCATTTTTAATGGCAATGACAAGGGTGAAATTACGTACGCAAATGCTGCGTGGGAAGAGATTAGCGGACATCCAGCTAGCAGCCCCGGCAACTGGCTCGACAGCGTGCATGATGATGACCGTGATCGAGTCGAACGAAAATGGCGCCGAGCACGTGAGAAATGTCGCGATGCAAAAACAGAGTTCCGATGGAAAACTCCCCTGCAAGGGATGGAACGATGGTGTCTTGCGACTGTAGCATCGGAAAAGCTGGAAGATGGTACCTTTGGGGGGTTTACTGGTGCAATCATGTGCATCACTGAGCGTAAAGCCGCCGAGAGATACCAGCAGCAACGTGCAGAAGAGGCCATCGAATTGAAGCGGCAGCAGGAATACTTCATTGACATGACCAGCCACGAACTACGCAACCCGCTGACCGCTCTTGTTCAGGGCGTAGAGTTGGTAAGATCGGGACTCGGGACGTTATCAGGCCTGCTGAATGTTACTTCTTCGGAAAGTAGTATCCAAAATATGTCTGACTGCATTACGGAAACGGTGACCACTATCAGTGACATTGACCTTTGTGCATCTCACATGCAGCGGATTATCAATGATATCATCAACGCATCAAAACTTGAGGCTGGCCTCTTGCTCATCACACCAATCAAATGTGAACCAATTCATGTGGCGCGCAATGTGTTGCAAATGTTCGAAGCACAAACCAAGCTGGAAGGGATCGATGTCGGTTTCCACCTCGACCCTTCGTTGACAGCCATGAACATTTCCTGGGTCCTCATGGACCCCACACGCTTTTCGCAAATCCTTATCAACCTTCTCCACAATGCAATCAAATACCTCCATAAGCAGCCAGAGAAATGGGTGGATGTCAGACTGAGTAGCAGTGACACCCCTCCTACACAGGTTTGTGCAGATCGTAAGCTAAACGGCATGCGCAGCCAACCGGTCTACCTAATCTGCCAAGTTGCAGATAATGGGCCTGGACTGCCTGCTGCAGAGCGTGCTAGTCTCTTCCAGAAGCTCAAGCAGGTAGGCACGAAAACCCATGTCAAATACGGCGCCAGTCGAATGGGCCTTTACATTTCTCAGCAGTTGACTCGTCTACAAGGCGGAGATATATTTGTGAGTGAGGACGAAGGGCAAGGCCTAACAATGACGTTCTTCATCAAGGTTGTTCAAGCATCGGACATTGAGGCGTCTCTGAAGCCACTCGCTCCTCCTTCTATTGCACCTCTAGTAAAGCGTGGATCAACGAAGCTGCCAGGAACTAGCGTTCTGATCGTTGAAGATAATCTCATAAATCAGCGACTGCTGCAGCGGCAATTGCAGACCGCTGGTTTTGCTGCATCGATTGCAAACCACGGACAAGAAATGCTAGATAAATTGGAATCGTCAACCCTAGTCATGCCACAATCCCTTACCACCTACAATATCATCCTTCTGGATATCGAAATGCCAGTCATGGACGGGATGACCGCCGTACGACATGTAAGGGCGTGGGAAAAGGAAGGAAAGGCAGCAAGCCATATTCCGATTATTGCCGTCTCTGCCAACGCACGTCCTGAACAGATCAACGAGCAGCTTCAGGCTGGTGCTGATGACTCAGTTACGAAGCCCTTTCGCCTTCCCGAGCTGCTCACCATAATGCGACATTTTATCTCCTGATAAGATACCAGATCAACATAAGTGTGTATCAAGCAGTTGCTGGTAAGTCACTCCTGGGTGTCAAATGCAGATTCGCCGGATTATTTTGGTACCTCAGCTGTCCACCTTGCCATTGCTAGGATGAAGAAGATAATATTAAGGACATGGCAGATACATGGGAATTACAAGTGTACATAAGGATTGACGCATATGGAAATGGAAGAATTTTTAATTTGGAAGACAATCAATATTACGCCAATGCCATTTCAGAAGAGACTCCTCTTGGTCTCTATCTCGCACCAATGATACTTATATAGGTACGTAATCGGAGCCAAATGCAGTTAAATTGGATTAATATGGTATGCTCCTTTATTTGCTATCGAATAAGGAAGATTAGTGCGATTTTTCCCGTTCTTTAAAAATAGCAGCTTCCAAGCTCATTTCCTAATTGTTAAAAAGCAATGGAACATGGAGAACGGAGCAATAGAGATCACCTCCCTGGCAACGAGATTTGTAAACACACGTATGAAACCCATTCTGACCCAGATTGAACTCCTCAACTTTTGATAAGGGCCTTCTGCTCCGCATACTCAAACGCATCAACCTCGTAGCTACTGAAAGCCCTTGCAGGGATACGTTTTTCGAATAGAATGTCCACTTCTTCATACGTCCTTCCCTTCAACTCTGGCATACGAAAGTAGCCCCACAGAAGACAGAGCGTGCTCAGGCCTCCAGCCAGAAAGCCTGCTTTTCCTTTCCAGTCGCCTTGTGTCGGATTTATCATGTACGGACTCACAACACTGTTGATCAAGCCTACCAAGTTCATGGTATTGCGAGCCAGACCAATCGTTTTGTTGCGCAATCTCGTCGCAGACGTCTCGCTGACAATGGCGTAGGCCACGGGACCAAGCGTAAGGTCGTAAAAGAGGACCCACACAAGTAGGATAATAGCCGTAGCCCATTGAGCCCCGCTGTTGGAAGCCGGTGCCAAGGAGAGAAAGCCAATAATGAACATGAGCATCGTCATTATGCAGAATCCTCCCAAATAAATAGTCCGACGGCCAAACTTCGTAATGAGAAACCACGAAGAGATGTTGCCGACGATGCCGAGTGCGTAGAATCCGAGAGAAAGCTTGTAGGCATTAGAATCTGCCAGGCCGGCATTCTCAAAGAAGTAGGTGTTGTTGGCTTGTAGGCAGAATCCAGACAAGGTCTGAGATCCCCATGCAATACACGAAATCTCAGTTCGTCGAAGGTCGACACCTTTGAAACAGTCCCAGTATGAAGTCCCACTCTCGAGTTCCTTCTCAAGATTATTCGTATGCACCATCATGGCAACGTACTGTCTGGCCTCGGCTTCATTCTTACTTGAGAGTCTTCTTACGCAGGCTTCAGCATCAACAAGCCGCCCTTTCCTCACTAGCCACCAAGGAGATTCGGGTGCGAATAGTGACAAGAAGAACAACGGTACCGGCCAGACCCACTGTACTGCAAAAGGAATTCGATATGCCCACTGTGTTTTATTATCAATCAACCCATCCAATACTGCTGCTGCCAAAAAATGCCCAATTACCCAACAGAGGTTCACGTAGGTGGTGAGATAACCACGCAGCGCGACAGGACAGACTTCGGAGGCATAGGCGACACTCATTGTAGCAAATATACCCCATGGTAGTCCACTTAGCAACTCGCCTACAAAGAGCACTTCGACAGATGGTGCAAAGAAAGTGATGAATATTGTGCAGGAGATAACGACGTAGGCGACAAGAAGCACGCGCTTATGTCCAAAACGCTCAGCCAAATAACCGTTTGCAAATATTCCAATGATGACTCCGACTGTTGAGGAAAGCGAGAGTGCGACCTGCCATTGGGCTTGGATCTGGTAGCCACCCTTGTAGGGCTCTCCATACTTCTTCTGGAATGGAGGGAAGCCAAAGAACGAGCCGATCAGCTGTGTGTCGTAGGCTTCCATGATGATCGATAAGGAGACCACAAAGGACCAAAACACCGCCTTACGATAGAGTTTCATTGCTTGCTTGAAGCCCATTCTGCATGCTCGGTTTCTGTAGCGAGACGAGCATCACCCGTCAAGCTCTCCCCCGTTGCCCCTTCCAGCCTGATCGCCTCTCCCTTGAACTCACTGATCTCCATGAGCGAGGTGCAGGTGTCGTTTATTTGTCGATGACCACGATGGCCGGGGAAGGGGTCGCCATATATCGCTGTCCTCCGATGCGGGGCGGCAATTGCCCCCACCTTCCCCACCCAGCCGAGGACAGTCGCAGAGCAAGCAACAACCCTCCTCAGACAGAGGAGACAAGACAGGATGGCTGCACGACCAAATATCCTTTTCATCATGGCAGATGACCATGCTTCCAAGGCCATCAGCTGCTACGGCGCAAACATCAACCACACGCCGCACCTCGATCGTCTGGCGAAGGAGGGCATGCGCTTCAACCACTGCTACGTCACCAACTCAATATGCACCCCAAGTCGAGCCAGTATACTCACCGGCACATACAACCATGTCAATGGCGTGCTGACACTCAACAGCAAGATCAACAAGCATATCCCGAACGTGGCCAAACATCTGCGCACCGGTGGCTACCAAACGGCCATGGTTGGGAAGTGGCATTTGGGAGAGGGTAGCGATCACGAGCCCAGTGGGTTTGACTATTGGTCCGTGGTACCCGGCCAAGGTGAATACCATGATCCTCTCATGCATGAAATTGGGGGAAAGACTGTCCATGAGCAGGGATACGCTACAGACATCATAACGGACAAATGCCTGAATTGGATTAACACGCGAGACAAGGCCAAGCCGTTTTTCATGATGTGCCATCATAAGGCACCTCATCGCTCATGGGAATGTGATGCCAAACACAAGAATTTCTACATGAATGACGTGAAAGTGCCAGAAACGTTTGACGATGATTACAAAAACCGTGCGAGAGCCGCCAAGGTGGCAAAAATGCGCGTCGAGTCCGATCTGACCTTTTTCGATCTCGGGCTAGTTCAACCCGACGGTGGAATAGAGGTTGGGGAGCCGTCGGCGTGGGGATCTTCGCGCCCTACCCCAGCGATGTCACCAAACTAAAATTCATCGACAAGGATACCGGCGAGATCTTTACTTTCAAGACGCAAGATGAGTTGCGATATTTCAAGTACCAACGCTATCTGAAACGCTACCTGCGAACCATTGCTTCAATAGATGACAATGTTGGCAGAATGCTAGATTATCTCGACGAACACGACCTGACCGAAAACACCATTGTCACCTATACGTCAGACCAGGGCTTCTTCCTAGGTGATCACGGATGGTTTGACAAACGTTTCATGTACGAGGAATCTTTACAATTGCCGTTTCTCATTCGATATCCCCCAGAAATAGAAAAAGGGTCGCAGTGCAATGACATTATATCAAATGTAGATTTTGCACCTGCTTTCCTAGATTTTGCAGGCCTGCAACAACCATCTTACATGCAAGGCACTACATTCAGATCATTGCTTCGCGGCAAGACTCCGCAGAATTGGCAGAAAATTGCATATCACAGGTATTGGATGCACCGTGACAAGGACCACGATGCATATGCACACTATGGGGTTCGCAATCATCGCTATAAACTCATCTATTGGTACAATGAGAACTACGACCTGCCAGGAACCCAGCCGGGTGGCGAGACAAAGGAGTGGGAGTTGTTTGACTGTGAAAAGGATCCCCTCGAATTGTTCAATTGCTACAATGATGCCAAGTATGCCGGTGTTGTTCATACAATGACCATTGAGCTTGAAAGGAAAATGCAGGAAATTGGAGATGAACCGGAGCATCCTCTTCTCAGCAACGCACAGCGCAATGTCAGCAAAACCTAGACGTCCACTTTTACGTGCGCATACAATTTACCGCAACTGAGGGGTGACAAGGGATGAGCGTGTTATCACATGCAAAACAAAGTAATATGGGAATATTTTTTAAAGTGATTCGTACTGAATTTGGATCAAGAGTGGGGCGGACCCATAGAGCCAACCTGTAATATAATTTTTAAGGGGAAGCAATTTCCAAATTTTTGTCGGGATTCCCCATGCGCGTTGGCGACCTGAGCGTTCCGATTGGTCAGAACGTAGGCGAGGCATGACGTATACCACTGCCGACGGGTTAAAGACTATCCGCATATCCTTTACTTGACGACGCCTACTCAGAATACGTTAACAAAATGGCAAAATTCACATTGTATGGCTGTGGAATGGGACCAAATCCATGGAAGGCTGCCTTGGTATTGAAGGAGCTAGACCTTGATTATGAGACGGAGACCTTGGACATCAGCACCGGAATTCAAAAGCAGCCAGCATTTACCAAGCACAACCCCAATGGACGAGTACCGGTGCTAATTGACCACGGCAATAACGACTTTGCAATCTGGGAATCCAGCGCCATCATGTGTTACCTCACTGAGAAGTATGACACGAAGCACAGCATCTCTTTCCCCCAAGGCTCCAAGGAGTATGCAGAGATGTTGCAATGGCTCTTCTTCCAGGCCAGTGGGCACGGAATAATCTTGGGCCAGATTGCATGGTTTGAAAACTATCACCAGGAAAAGTTGCCTTCGGCTATTACTCGCTACCAGAATGAGGCTAAGCGAGTACTCGGAGTGCTCGAAGACGTTTTGAAAAACAAGGAGTGGCTCGTTGCTGGAAAATGCACGATTGCGGACCTTTCCTTTGTTCCATGGAACAAATTGGTGGGGTTTTTGTTTGGCGTGGAAGGCTACGCTTCCTTGGACCTTGCAAAAGAGTTCCCCAAGGTAAATGCATGGCACCAGCGCATGGTTTCACGACCACCGGTCAAGGCTGTCATGGAGGAACTTGAAAAGATCGTCGCCTCCTCCAAACGCTAGGTTTAAGCCATATTGATGTAGTCAGAAATTGCATTATTATTGTTTAGGGGTTTTACTATTCCCACTACACCTTTAACTATTTCAAATCGAACGTTAACGACCCGAGGAAAACCTGCATCACGTGTGCTTTTATTAATATCTAATCTACACTACGGCGAGTCTACACCCCTATATAATTTGTAGTCAAAGCTTCCTTAACAGAACAGCTCAATCTTCCAATCAACTTGAAACCTACCTGCGTGTGCTTTATGCGGAATTTTCCCAATCTGGTCTTGCAACTGTCTAAATACAGACTAGCAGAGTGATTTCTGTATGCCCACGTTTTATTCATTTGCCTCGACATGCGCTTACTTCTCGCACTTTAAGTAAAGACTGCAACGAGCTCACCTTAGTATCCCAAACCTTTTCGCAGATTGGTGATTGCCGTGGCACGCATGCTCACTCCTTACGAGAGTCAGCATCGCGTCAAATGTGTCTTCGAGCTCAGAAAAGGACGCTGATGTTTCAACGAATCTATCACTCTCATCATCAGTTTCACTCCCACTTCGTAGATCAGGACTCTCATCCTGAATATAAAACAGTAGATTCAACCTCAATTTCAATCGCATCAGGAGGGAGTCGAAACGGACATCCTCGCAACTTTTGGCAAATGCGAAAAAGATGGGGAGAATCCTTTTCTGTAGACTCTTTCGCCTGTACAAGGTGCTTACACAGGAGAAATCGAGAGAGAGTAAATTGAGGACAGAAACAGACCCAATTCACATTATCCGCGATCAGCGCGTTGACGTTTGCAATCGTTATTAAGGCACGAATTCCTAAACGTCTCGTCAAAATCGAAATCACTAAGATTAACTATAACAGACCTAGCTCATTGCTCGGTTTGTCCTCGATTGAGTCTGCGTATGGTATCGTCACGTCACCCTCTGCATTACGCTTTGCCGCGGTTCTAAGATCTGCTCTACAGATTCTTTTTGCGACTGCCATCAGGTTCTTTATCAAACGAATGCTCAGGTAGGTGCTTCAAGCATCGTGCGCAGTAGGCTGAGTTGACATGGGAATCAAAGCAATGGGGTAGAGATGTGGTTGTGTTTGTTGTGTTGTATATTGTGTACGTGTTTTTAACAGTGCGGCTCAATTAATTAATGTCAAAAAGCCGTATCTGTGTACTAGGGTGGTATACGCGGAGTGCTGAGGAAGCGGAGTGAACTGTAATAGCTAGGAAGCCTAAGGATGGCCGGGAATAGCTCTTGTGAATCTCGAGGGAGACGTGGGACGGATAGTATTCTTCACCAGAGGAGAAGTTCCTCCTCTGGGCTCTATATAGGCTAGATCCTCCCAATCCCGGAAAGGGACCAATGGCAAGACAATGGAATCCTGAAACAAAGGATAATGCTGGAAGGGTGGAATAGGTGCAAAAGCCTATTGGCGATGCACGTGACAATTTACAGGGTCACGTGATGCAGGTTTTCCTCGGGTCGTTAACGTTCGATTGGAAATTAAGTTAAAAGGTGTAGTGGAAATAGTAATTCCCATATTTGAATCTGACTACCCTTATTATTTTTTAGGGACAGACTGCAAGAAGCAATTTTCATTTTTGTCGGAATTCCCATGCGCGTTGGAGACCTGAGCGTTCCGATTGGTCAGAACGTAGGCGAGGCATGACGTATACCACTGCCGACGGGTTAAATACTATCCGCAGGCGAGGCATGACGTATACCACTGCCGACGGGTTAAAAGAGTATCCGCGTATCCTCCTTTTGCTTGACAACTCGTATTCAGAATACATTAACAAAATGGCAAAATTCACATTGTATGGAAGCGGATCTTCTCCCAACCCATACAAGGCTGCCTTGGTATTGAAGGAGCTAGGCCTTGATTATGAGACGGAGATCTTGGACATCAGCACCGGAATTCAAAAGCAGCCAGCATTTACCAAGCACAACCCCAATGGACGAGTACCTGTGCTAATTGACCACGGCAATAACGACTTTGCAATCTGGGAATCCAGCGCCATCATGTGTTACCTCACTGAGAAGTATGACACGAAGCACAGCGTCTCGGTCCCCCATAGCGGCAATGAGTATGCAGAGATGTTGCAATGGCTCTTCTTCCAGGCCAGTGGGCACGGAATAATCTTGGGCCAGATTTCATGGTTTGGAAGATTTCACCAGGAAAAGTTGCCATCGGCTATTGCTCGCTACCAGAATGAGGCTAAGCGAGTACTCGGAGTGCTCGAAGACGTTTTGAAAAACAAGGAGTGGCTCGTTGCTGGAAAATGCACGATTGCGGACCTTTCCTTTGTTCCATGGAACAACGTGTTGGGTTTTTTGTTTGGCATGGAAGGCCACGCTTCCTTGGACCTCGCAAAAGAGTTTCCTCGCGTTAATGCTTGGCACCAGCGCATGGTTTCACGACCAGCGGTCAAGGCTGTCATGGAGGAACGTGAAAAGTTTGTCTCCTCTAAACGCTAGGTTTAAGCCATAGATGTCGTGAAAATTTCCATTATTTTAGGGAATTGCTATTTCCACTAAGTTACACCTTTTAACTAAATCCACTATTTCTCACGTGACCAACTGTCGTCTGAATATTTACATCTAATTTCGAACGGACAACCAATGAGCCGTGTGCTTGTCGACCTCTGCCTAGCCTCTGGTGTCAATTCCCAGCAATTCCAATAGGTGCCACCTCTATCACACCTCAGGTAGCAGTATTTGTTGCCTATTGACCGCTTTATTGTCAACGCGTATCCAAGAATAAGATACGTCCTTTTTAAGTGACTGACTACCTCTTCACGC